>Ga0180017_100222_pt1 | contig 22684 bp, 17 predicted proteins | sample KR46_S_MetaG_FD_129674 | JGI IMG/M metagenome (GOLD analysis project Ga0180017, IMG submission 129674) | Groundwater microbial communities from the Olkiluoto Island deep subsurface site, Finland - KR46_S_MetaG | ecosystem: Environmental > Aquatic > Deep subsurface > Groundwater | place: Finland...
ACTTAAAAAACCTGGGAGCCCTTGAATTTTTGGATCAGGCAATCAAAGACGGTAAAATCAAACACGCTGGTTTTTCGTTTCATGATGACTATGATTTGTTTGTCGAAATTGTCGATGCTTATGATTGGTCATTTTGTCAAATTCAATACAATTATCTGGATGAAAACTATCAGGCTGGTAAAAAAGGTCTGGAATATGCGGCTAGTAAAGGATTGGGGATAATCATTATGGAACCAATCAGAGGCGGTGCGTTGGTCAATAAATTACCCCAAGAAGTTTTAGCCGCCTGGAATCAAGCACCAATCAAAAGAACCCCGGTTCAATGGGCGCTGCGGTGGGTCATGAATCATCCGGAGGTTTCCGTGGTACTCAGCGGCATGACAACGATGGAGCAGGTGATCGATAATTTAAATACTGCAAACGAAGGTGCGGCCAACTCCTTATCCACAGAAGAACAAGCATTAGTGGATTTTGCCAGGAAAACAATAATGGCAAAGATGAAGGTCAACTGTACAAATTGCCGGTATTGTATGCCGTGTCCATCCGGGGTCGATATCCCGGGACATTTTTCGCTTTATAACAATGCCTATTTGTTTGATACACTGGAAAAGGCCAAATCTCTCTATGCTACGATGTTTCCCAAAGATGCTAAAGCCTCTAATTGCGTTGAGTGTCGAAAATGTGAAGAGCATTGTCCCCAGAATATCGCCATTATCCAGGAATTGAAAAATGTCAGAGAAGCATTAGAATAAAGTTGAGGATATTAAAATTTCCGCACTTTTAAGGTGATGATGGATTTAAATTAATGATAATTCCCGACGAAGACTGCTTAAAAGCCTGCAGTGAGTCGGGCAAACGGCTTGCTTAGTCGTATCTGAAGTAAAGAGAAGGCCCACAATCACGAAAAAAACCATGGCGCGCGTTTAGCGCCATGGTTTTTGTTTCGATTGCACATAAGGATTTTAAAATAGTCAGCAGAACTGAAAACTCAGGCTTTCTTTTTTTGCATTTCCAGTTTTTTTAGCTCAAACTTCTTTTTATAGTAGCAGGCATATACCTGGGCGTTCTGCTCCTGTTGTTCACTGACAGAAAGTAAGCGGCACTTGTTGATGACCATCATCTGCCCTTTAAAAATGAGATAGATATCTTCGACATCGCGCAGTACTTTGTTGGGGTCCGATAATTGATTGATTGTTTCTTCAGCTAAGATTAATAATTGCTTTTTAATTTCAGAATCCGATAACTTCGTGGTTAAATCGCCCTTGTTTTTGTTCTTTTTGGGAAGATTCGTAGAAGCGCTTAATGGCGATTCGGAAGGCGCCGGGGTTTCTGAAGGTTTTTCTGTACTGGGATCCGGGCTCTCTTTTTTTGATAATTTTATACGTCCGTGAAATTCGTCTCTGGTGATTCGCAAGATGGTTACCTCCACTAAGTTTAGGAATAGATTTATTCAATGAAAAATGATGCTAAAATGAGAATTCATAATTGTTATATTCTATCATTTTTTAAACGAATTGACTATTAATAAATTTAGCGAGTTATTACTGAGGGTGCAACTATTCAAAAAATAAAAACAACGCTCTTTGATGAGACCGTTGCTTTCATGAAAGGTTGGAATAGGTTAAGTGTTTGATGAGGCTTTGCTTAGTCATAATATATAGGCTAATGCTTAAAGCTATCTTGAAATGGTTCTGAGTTAAGAAATCATTAAGAAATTCTAATATAGATTTCAATCGTAAAAGAGGCTATCTGAAGTAAAAGCGACTGGTAAAAAAGATGTAAACAAAAATTATTTGGCTGGTTAAGACGTCTAAGGTGGTAAAATAGAAACAGAGCATTGGCGATCAAGCGAAGGAGAACAGTAGATTATAACGAGGAAAATACTAGAAAAAAGTCTGAGGTGATACTCAGGCTTTTTTGATGTCAAAATTAAAGCTGATCTATTAGAAATTTTTACAAAACTTCACAATTAATTAAGTAAATCTTGGACAAAGCATGAATAATATATGCTATAATAGCAACGTATAACTTTTTTCTGATGGGATGATTTTGTTAGCGACTCGATCATTTGATAATCGATCAATGAGCAGTTCCCGCAGATATAGTTTATTAAGAATGAAAAAAGTGGAGCGTGGAGAGAAGGCATCATGAATAATCAACATTTTGTTAACAAGGCTTTTCGTATATTTGTTATCAATAGCATCCTTTCCTCGGCTGGGGTGGTGCTGGGAACTTTTGTCGATGCGATCATTCTGGGTAATGCCTTTGGAACGATTGGCTTGTCGGTACTGGCAGTTTCAATGCCGGTATATGCGGTTTATAACCTGTTCGGCTACGCCTTTGGAGTCGGTGGATCGCTAAAAGTATCGGAGTCCATTGGAGCCGAGGATAAAGATGGAATTAGATCTTATTTTACCGTGGCAATGTTTTTTGCCGTGGCAGTGGGAGTCATTATTGCGGTCATGGGAAGCCTCTTTCTGCCGACCATTATTAGCCTCACCGGCGGGGCGGGAATTGCGACGGCCAGCGACTATATGTGGCCGATTGTGCTCGCAGCACCGATATTTATTCTGGCTCCGGTGATGTCGCTACTGATTCGCAGTGACGCTGATCCGTTTTTATCGACCCTGGGGATTACTGTCTCGGTGGTAGTGAATCTGGTGTTGGATCTCGTCTTCATCTTTGGCCTGAATATGGGCGTGTTTGGCGGGGCACTGGCTATGATTATCGGACAGTCGTGTGCGATTATCATCTATTCACAGCACTTTTTTAAAAAACATAACCACCTTAAATTATGTCAGACTTCCCTTAGCCCAAAAGCGGGCTATCAGCTTTTTCAGGGTGGTTTCGGGATTGCATCGGCCTTTATTTATCAGGGAATCACCCTGATCGTCATCAATAATTTACTCAGTGTGACAGCGGAGGTGGGGGGACTGGCTGTCTATAATATCCTTTTTAATGTATCGCTGTTTGCCTATGCCATCTTTGATGGTATTTCATTGGCGCTGGCACCGCTGGTGGCAACTTTTGCCGGCGAGAAGGATACCGAAGGGGTTTATAACACCATGAGATTGTCTTTAAAGACAGCGGTCTTACTCAGTGCCTTATGCGCCCTGTTTTTGCTTATCTTGGCAGAACCGATTGCGGCCATGTTTGGGGTAGCGGAAAATCTGCCACTGGTCGCTCAGACCATCCGAATCTTTGCCTTCGGGGTAGTGCAAACCTGTTTTAACTGTGTTATGGCACACTTTTATCAGACCATTAAGCGACCGACCCTGGCGGGGTTGATTTACTTTATGCGGGGATTATTGCTACTGATCGTTTTTTCGGCCGGTTTTATTCCGGCTTTTGGAGTGCGCGGAACAGCATTAGCAATTGTGGCGGCGGAAACGGCTACCATGGTGATCCTGCTCTTTGCGGCTTTAGTTATCAAGAAACAGGGTGGTTACCGAAATCTGCTATTATTTAAGGAACCGAGTATCGCCAAGGATAAACTATATGAAACCACCCTTTCTTCTGATATTAAAGAGCTGGAAAAATGTGTAATCGAAATTGAGGCCTTCTGCGAACGCTTGGATATTGACAGTAAGAACGCCTATTTCATTAACCTGACCATTGAAGAATTGGCAGCTAATATTATTAATTTCGGTTTTAATGATGGCAAACCGCATTATATTCATATAAAAATCGCGCTATTTGAAGAGGATATCTATATTCGGCTCAGGGATGACAGCACCAGCTACAATCCTTTTGAAGAATCCGAAAAACCGGATGAAGCGCTTGATTATCTGGGCGTATCGATCGTCCGTAAAAAGGCAAAATCCTTTGCCTATAACCGAACCCTGGTATTTAACAATTTGCTTATTATTCTATAAAAAAGGTGGCATATATGAAAGAACAAAAAAGTATTCGTCGAATCAGTTTAAAAACCAAGTTTGCCTCAGCCAGTATGATTCTGGCACTGGTGTTGTCGCTGGTGATTGTGCTGGTTTCTTATTTCAGTTATCGGGATTCGATGTTTAAGCGCTATGAAGAACATATCACCGCATTGGTGAATACGGCTTCAGTCCTTGTTCCGGTTGATAAGGTTAACCAGTATTTTGAAACCGGCCAGACCGATGCTGATTATGAATTGTTTATTAAAGAGTTGCAGATCATTCAGGAACAGAACCAGTTGGAATACCTCTATGCCTACGTACCCACTGAAAAGGGGTTTGAAGTTTTTGGTCAGGGAACTAAACCGGGGACGATCGGTCATTTTGTATTTGGTGATTTTTTGGGTGCGGACTATTTTCCGCAGGAAGACATTGATGCCGCTAATCAGTTTTTTTCCGGTTCTGAGAAAATTAAGACAATTATCACAAATGAAAGCGAGTTTGGATATCTGATTTCTGCAGTTAATGTGTTAAAAGACGCGCAAGGGAATGCGGTTTTGATTGTTGGGGCAGATATGTCTATGGATGATATCGATTCAACCCTTTTTAATTATATTATTCTGGTTTCTTTCATTGCGGCACTGATCTTAATTCTGTTTATCACCATTTATCTGTTATTTCTCAACAAATCGATTATTGATCCCTTGCAGGTGATTGTTGATAATGCTACCGATTTTGTCAATACCAATATCGATGATAACCTCAGTGAGATTGTCGCTTTGAATATCGAAGTAAGAACGGGTGATGAAATCGAAATTTTGGCCGAAGCCTTCAACAAGATGACCAGTGATATTATCCGTTATATCAAAGAACTGACCAGTGCCACTTCTGAGCGAGAGCGGATTGAAACCGAGCTGCGGATTGCCACCCTGATTCAGGAAGGGATGCTGCCCCGGAATTTTGAGTATCCCGACAGAAACGAGTTTACCCTTTATGCCTCGATGCGGTCGGCTAAAGATGTGGGCGGCGACTTTTATGACTTCTTTTTCGTCGATGATGATCACTTTTGCATCACCATTGGGGATGTTTCCGGAAAAGGGGTTCCAGCGGCTTTGTTTATGGCGATGACTAAAGCAACGGTAAAAGACCTGGTGCTCAGACGCTTGCCTGTCGATGAGGTCATGACTGAAGCCAATATCAACCTGTGCAACAACAATGAACAGGGCATGTTTGTGACCTTGCTGATTGCTGTTATTAACGTCAAAACAGGGGTCTTCCAGTGGTGTGATGCCGGACATGATCCAGCAATAATCTGGAAAAAAGATGGCACCGTTGAAATGCTTACCGGCAAGAAAGGATTTGTCTGCGCCGGCATGGAAACGGCAAAATACAAGATGAATGAATCGCAAATCGAAAAAGGCGATATCATCTATCTCTATACCGATGGAATCCCTGAGGCGAATAATACCAAAAATGAGTTTTATGGACTGGAACGTCTGAAAACTTTGGTTGCTTCAAAAGACGAGCATGATATTAAATCCCTGTGCGCTGATATCTTAGCAGATGTGGATGAATTTGCCGATACCGAACCACAGTTTGATGATATCACCATGCTGGGATTTAAGCTTGAGGAGTAGAAAAATGGATATTCTTATAAAGCAGGGTGAGCGTTTATCGATGCAGGACTTTGAAGCCATTATGGAGTTAGATCGTAAAAGCTTCGGAGATAACATCATATCAAATGAAGGGATGGCAGAAAAACGATTTTTAAAATTTAAAGACGGTTTTATTGCGGCATTCGCTGATAATGTGCTGATTGGTTTTACCTGTTTTTTCAGTGTCGATTCCGGCATTTATCAACGGGCTGTCGATAACCAGGAGTATATCGATGACAATCTGAACGACACAGAAGTGATTCCCTTAGAAAAGGGAAGGGATAACGATATTCTATTGTTTGATATAGTTGTTGAGCAGGCGTTTCAACAGCAGGGAGTTTCAAACTTATTAGTCAATTCAATCAAGGATTATCTGAAGAAAAAAAACATCGAAGGCTGTCCGATTGGAAAAATAATCGCTTTTGCAATCACCGCCGATGGTGTTAATAATATGCTATATCTTGGGGGAAAGCCGATTTGGTCCAAAGATAAGGTAACACTTTTTGAACTCTATAACGATATTTTCTTGAGGCACATATGATAACAATAGGGGACAAAAAGTTAGATAAAAGCAACTTAAAAAAGGCAGCTGATGTCTTGTGCAATGCCTTTAAGAACGATCCCCTCTATCTAGCCGTGTTTCAAAATGAGAAAGATCTTTGCCGATACATCAAATTGATGGTTGACTACTACAATCGCAATGGGGAGATTCATGTGGCAGTTGCTGAGGATAAAATAGTCGGGGTCTCTATTTGGAACCACAAGGGCAGACCCTTTTTTAGTATCCGCAGTGCCCTTGCCAGTGGAATGTTTAAAGAGTTAATCAAATTCCTGATGCTGGCGCAGATCAAAAGTTTGATCATGGTCAAGAATGAAGCGTTGATCACCGAGCGGTATCATTACAATAAAGAGCATCATTATCTATTTATGATCGCTTCGGTGAGAAAAGGTGCGGGTCGGGCACTGATGGAATATGATATTAAAAAGTTTAGTGACTGTCCCATTTATTTGGAAAATAGCAATATCAAGGACAATCAGAAATTTTACGAGAGGCTCGGATTTCATTCCATAAAAACGATTGACGTGATGGGTACTCCGGTAGATTTGTTAACCAACAGTAAAGGAGATCAATAATATGAAGAAATTAATCGTTGATGCGTCGACAAAAAATTTGCCTGAGATTCTCGAATTTATCGATGCCGAACTGGAGGCAGTTGGTGCCGGTATGAAAATGATCTTTCAGGTTGATTTGGCGGTAGAAGAGATATATACAAACATTGCCCACTATGCCTATGCTCCAGATGAAGGCGAGGTAATCATTCAATTTGATGCCTATGGTAACCCGCCACTGGTAGAGATCCAGTTTATTGACTATGGTAAGTCATTCAATCCCCTTGATAACCCCGATCCGGACATCACATTGACGGCTGAAGAGCGTCAAATCGGGGGGCTAGGTGTGCTGATGGTTAAAAAAACCATGGATGAGGTGGACTATCGCTTTGAAGAAAGCAAAAATATTTTGTCGATAAAAAAATATGTAAGTTAAGTCATCCGACAGAATAACAGGCAAATTTGGGGATCGTGAACATGAAGTATTTACTGGTTAAACCAAGGGTTATGATCCCGATCACCGGGATTGGTTGTAAAAAAGACAGAATTGAGGAGGCGGCAATGCCCAGTAGACGAAAACTTATGGCCTTAATGTTAGGGTTTGTAATCATATTGATCAGCGGTTGTTCAGCCGCAGATGAAGCGAAGATCAGTAGCAGCAGTGACTTAAACCAGGCCGGCTATATCATCGGTGTTCCTGAGGGAACACCGCCAGAAGAAGTGGCTAAAGCGTTTATGCCTAATGCCGAGATCTCTTATTTTACCCAGTTTATTGATGGGGTGGCGGCGCTTAAAAGTGGCAAGGCCACGGCGGTTATTTATGACAGCTCCGGGGTTGACCGAATTCTGCTTAGCAATCCCGATCTGGTTAAGCTTCCGGAGGAACTCGGCAATATTGAAATTGCGACTGTGGTCAGGTTGAGTGATACGGAGCTTAATGATCAGGTTAATGCTTTTATTAAACAGCTTCATCAGGATGGTACCGCCGATGAAATGGTGAACCGCTGGATTGATAACATTGGCGGAGAGATGCCCGATATTCCTAAACCCCAGAGCCCGGAGAGGAAGCTGACGATCATTACCAACGGCTTGACCGAACCGATGAATTATTACGAAAATGGCGAGCTTACTGGTTATGACATTGAATTTATCAAGCGCTTTGCTAAGTATGCCAACTTCGATTATACAATCATTACCATGGATTATGCGGCGATGATCCCGGCGCTCCAAAGCGGCAAAGGGGATATTATCATCTCGGACTTCTTTAAAACCGACGAACGGGGACAGGAAGTGCTTTACAGTGATGCCTATGTGGTGCTTCATAACAGCGTGATGGTGCGAAAAAGCATGTATGTCGGAAATTTAGAAGCGGCCGACGATACCATCACCAGCAACGATGAACTTAACGGCAAACGGGTGGGCTTTGTTACCGGGATGGTGCACATCGATAATTTCCGTCCGCTGTATGATGCAAAGGAATATGAATTCAACGATTTTTCAGCGATGACAGAAGCCCTGAAAGCCGATCGGATTGATGCGATGCTGACCAGTGAGTCCAAGGTAGCTGAGATCATCGAACAAAATCCCGACCTGCTGGCCTTGGCGCCGTATGCGGATAACTCAGCTGCTATTGGAATGAGCAAAACCAGCACTGAGCTGGGGGATAAGCTCGATGTGGCAGTGAAAAGCATGATTGCTGATGGTTCATTGGATGCTTTAACAAAGAAATGGATGAGCAGTGATGAGGCCCAAAAGGTGCTGACGCCGGTTACCTTGACGGGTGAGAATGGCACCTTGGTAGCGGGTGTTCTCGGCGACGATTACCCTTATTCCTACTATAAAGATAATGCGCTGGTGGGACTGGAAGTCGATCTGGCCAGAATCCTGGCAGCCAAACTGGGAATGAATTTAGATCTTAAAACGATGGATTTTTCAGCCATTATTCCCAGCCTTACCTCTGGCAAGATTGACCTGGCTTTCTACCTGGCCTATACACCGGAACGAGCAGAGTCGATCCGATTCCTGACACCGCTTAAATCAGATCGCGCCGTGGCGCTTGTTAAGAATAAAGCATATCCTGGTAGCGCTTCGGGAGAGGGCTTATTCCTGACCGGCTTTTTTAGCTCGCTTCAGGATAGTTTTAACAAAACCTTTATTGTTGAAGATCGTTATAAGTTGGTTCTACAGGGGTTATGGACGACCATTGTCATTTCGATGTTGTCACTATTATTTGGTAGCATTCTGGGGGCGGTAATCTGTGCTATGCGCAGGTCCCGGTCAAAGATATTGTCCGGGCTGGCGATTGTATATATCCGGCTGATTCAGGGGGTGCCGATTGTGCTAACCCTGATGATCCTTTATTATATTTTGTTTGCCTCAGTCGATATTGCCCCGATTCTCATCGCCGTGGTAGGTTTCTCGATTAACTTTGCCGCCTATTCAGCAGAGATTTTTCGAACCGCCATCGATGCCACCGATAAGGGACAGTTAGAGGCTGCCTATGCCTTGGGATTTACTAGAGTATCCAGCTTTTTTAAGGTCACCTTGCCCCAGGCGCTGCGTCATATTCTGCCGATTTTCAAGGGTGAATTTATCAGCATGGTAAAGATGACCTCGGTGGTCGGTTATATTGCCATTCAGGATTTGACCAAGATGACAGATATCATTAGGAGCCGTACCTTTGATGCCTTTTTCCCGCTCTTTGTGACTGCTTTTATTTATTTTGTGATCACCTACTTGTTTATTATCGCACTGGGAAAAATTGAAGTTTCGATTGATCCTAAACGCCGGAAACGGCTGGTCAAAGGGATTGTTGATCCAGAAGTAAGTGTAGCGGAGGTGGCAGAATGATAACAATTAATGGTTTGTCCAAAAGCTTTGGAGAATTAGAAGTGCTTAACAACATCAGCACCGAGATAAAAGAAGGCGAAGTGATTTCGATCATCGGGCCATCGGGCTGCGGCAAGTCAACCTTTCTGCGCTGCATCAACCTGCTGGAAACCCCGACAAGTGGCGAGATTGTCATTGATGGCCAAAACATCCTGGCTAAAAATGCCGATGTCTTGGGACTGCGCCAGAAAATGGGGATGGTGTTTCAGTCTTTTAACCTCTTTTCCCATCTGATGATCATTGAAAACCTGATGCTAGGGCCGGTTAATTTATTAAAAATGCCCCGGCAACAGGCTTATGATGAAGGGCTGGCTTATCTGGAAATGGTCGGGCTCCGGTCAAAAGCACTGGCCTTTCCCGACGAATTATCGGGTGGCCAGAAACAGCGGGCGGCGATTGCCAGAACCCTGGCGATGAAACCGGAGATTGTTTTGTTTGACGAACCCACCTCGGCCTTGGATCCCACCATGGTCAGTGAGGTCCTGGGGGTTATCCGCAAGCTGGCATCAAGCGGGATGACGATGATGATTGTGACCCATGAGATGAAGTTTGCCCGCGATGTTTCTAGCCGGGTCTTTTATATGGATGAAAAGGGGATCTACGAAGACGGAACACCGGTAGAAATATTTGACCATCCCAAGAAGGCCAGAACCCGGGCGTTTATAAGAAAAATTTCGTCCTTTGAATATATCGCGGCGGGCAGCGGCTTTGACCTCTATGAACTCAATGCCAAAATCGAAACCTTCCTTAAAAAGCAGATGTTTACCGATCGGCAGATTATGAATGTTCAATTGGTTTGTGAGGAACTGATCCTGGCGATCTTGCTGCGGGAGTTTCCCAAGACCAGGGTAACACTTTTGGTGGAGTATTCAGATTTAAGTGGTGAGATCACCATCGAGGCCAGCTTTGCAGGTGATGCCTATGAACTGGAAAAGGCAGAGGAGAATGAGCTATCATTGGCGATCATTAAAAATTACGCCAAATCCTTTAGCGTGACCAATGAAGCGGATCGAAATACGGTGAAAATAATTATTTAAGCGAATCGATTGTAATCAGGGGGATAGAAAAATGGCAAACGTGTTTTCTTCCAAGGCTTTAGAGGCCAATCTTAATCAGACCCGGGAAAGTGTCACCGAGATCCCGGAGATTCAGCGATGGTTCGGCGAATTATCAAAAGACTACTGGGGGATTCATAAGCGTACCCAGGAATTTTTAGTTGAGCTCAATCATAAGTATCGCAACAATCGTTATGTCATTGAGTCGCTGCAGACCATTTGTCTTGGCGATCTCTGGCTCTACCATGAGCTGGAAGAATCCGAGAAGGCCTTGGCGGTACTGGTGGAGATGATCCGGTCAGTGCTGGATTCTAAACTAAAAGACAGCCAACGAGTCTTGCTCAGTCAGGTATTGATCCGCTTTATGGATCGCCTGGCCAATCTTGACGAATATCCCAAAGCAATAATTTCTTTGTGCATTGATGTTCTCAAAGAAGACATGGCTCAGCACGAACTTCTTTATGTCAAAAATTCCGGCGTATTTAAAATTTATTTGAATAAGGTGGCGGCGGAACCAGAATTTAGCGCAACGCTGGTAGAGATCACCACAAACTTGCTCGATCAGTGCATTGATTACTGGGATCAAAGCTCCCTGGCTGATACGTGGTTTGATTCCCGGCAAAAACTTTTTCCCCATATGAAGGTAGAAGACATCCAGGCCATCGGACATGTCTTTTTTGTCGAGCTCAGAGCCCAGCGCCAACAGGCCAGCAATTGGAGTGAGCTTCAGAAGCTGCCTTTTTTTAATGACATTGCCGCTTATTTCCGTAGTTTCTCAGAAAAATTCCCTACCCATTTAGAAACCATCTACTATTTGTATTATCTGCTGCATTTACCTGGCATGGCAACTCTGAACGACCATCTGATCTATGATATCAACCGCAATCTGCGCAACATTTTTGATGAACTGGATGCTAACGATATCACCGAATTTATTAATACCATTATGGCCGAGTTTCAGGAACTCAATGTGGACCATGGTGGCACCGTACTGGATTGCATTCTCACCCTCGGCAAAGAAATTATTGCCACCGGGGATGCCACCAATATTGACTATTTCACCAAAGCGCTGATCAGTCTCGGCTTTAACTACCCGGGGAAATTAAGTCTCAATAGCGACTGGCAGATTCTGATTGATTCCAATCACGTCAAAAACATTCGGGTATGGTTGGAATTAATTGAAGAAAATCCCCGAGCCATGCGGGAGCTGTTGGCAGCCCTGATTGTCAATCTCAAGTTGGGTGGGATCTTTATTTCCGACACCGACCTTTTTCAGCGGGACATTACCCAGCTGCTAAATGGCCAGATCACCCAGGTTTATCGAGAAATCAAACAACTGGCGCGGATCTTTCCGGTCTATTTTCGGGAAATCGGCGCTGAGGGTGAGCTTCGGGATGTGACAACTGCCATTGATGAGGCTTCCCGCCGCAAAGACCGGCTGATCCATTTTATGCGCAAGCAGATTCATATCGAAAGCAACAATACCCATATCGATCTGGCCCGGAAAATCATCACCTACTGGTATGACGGCAATAAGGAACCGCTACAAGAGCTGATCCCCCAAGAAATTTATGAAGGTCTCGATCAGAACAGCCAATGGTTTATCCGACCTCATCAAACGATGATTCGACTTTGCCAGGAATTAAAAGCCCCCCCAACCGAGTTGCTCCGTTTGGATATTGATATAATCCAGGAGGTGTTGCAAGCTTTTGGATCAGATCAATCGCTCGACAGCAAACGGGTGCTTTATCTTTTCAGGGTTTACTTCCTGCTGCTGGAAAAATATTCCTTTGAATTTGACGATGTCCTGGTCATGCTCAGCGGTTACAGCCCCCATCTGACTGGGGATTTGACCGAATTAAAAGAAAGTCTTAAAAAAGGCGATAAGGAAGCATCGATTCGCCAGATTTATCAACACATGAACCATCTCAAATTGATTATTCAGGATCCCCGTCCCAGTGAAGCCTCAGAGAACATCTATTACAAGCGGCACATCGCGGCCGATATTCCCTCGATGTACGGCGAATATGTGGAGCCTAAATTTGATGCCCTGGGTCTGATGTACCGGCTCGAAAGAACGGTTGCAAAACTGATGACTCAGGTCACCCAGCCTTTTAATGCAGAATACATTACCGCCAAAACCTTTCGTCAGATTTATCAGATCCTGCTGCTATTTAAGGATGGGCTGGAGCTGGATGGTATTTACAATCAAGGCTTTAATTCCCATTTGGATATGCTTAAATTTGGGCTGGCCTCGCCCAGCTTTTCGATCCACCAGTACATCAATATTTTTCAGTTTATGGCCAATGATATTAAACAAATGATCAGTGAATATTTTTTTGATCTCTTTGAAATCCCGATGAAGGTTATTATTCCCCAGGTTCTCGCTTCAAAACAGGTAGAAATGGCTGGAGACAGCCGCAAGTTCTATCACATCGAATCAGAGAAATTTCTGCGCGACAACCTGTCGACCGCTTTTTTGGTTCAGGATCTGGATAACTTTATCACCGACACCATCAACGGGCTTCGAAGCATGATGAAAAACTATTCGAGCACCTTTATTGAAAGCATGATGACTTATGACCCGGACATCACCTTTAGTCTGCTGACCGAAAGCACCGCAGAAATTGACAATCCGGTTTTTTTGGGAGCCAAGGCCTATTTTCTAAAAAAACTGATTACCTATGGATTTCATGTGCCACCAGGATTTGTAATTACCACCGAAGTATTCAGGCATAAGGAAACCATTGAAGGTCACCCGGATATGATGCGTGATATGGATTTGCGTATTGAGAAGCATATTGCAGTCATTGAGAAAATTACGGGGCAATCGTTTGGTAATGCCGACAATCCCTTATTCTTCTCGATCCGCTCGGGCTCGTCAATTTCTTTGCCGGGAGCGATGAAAACATTTTTGAATGTCGGGATGAATGACGAAATCGCCCAAGCCTTTAGCCAAAGAGAGGGCTGTGGCTGGACGGCCTGGGATTGTTACCGCCGTTTTCTCCAGAGTTGGGGGATGGCTTACGGGATCGACCGCGATGTTTTTGACCGGGTGATGCAGAAACACAAGCAACAATGGGACGTCGATCTCAAAATCAATTTTAGTCCCGATCAGATGAAGGCCGTCGCTTACGGCTATAAAATGGTTTTGAATGACTATGACATCGAAATCGAAAGCAACCTGTTTCAGCAGCTAAAACAGGCGATTCGCTCAGTTTTAGACTCCTGGTTTTCCCAAAGTGCGGTTTACTATCGCGACCATCTGCAGATTGCAAAGGACTGGGGAACCGCCGTGGTAGTTCAGAAAATGGTGCTGGGGAACCGCTCGGCTCGCTCCGGCACTGGGGTGGTGTTTACCAGCAGTCCCTTTAACGGGTGTGCCGGGATTAATCTCTATGGCGATTTTGCCCTCTGCAGTCAAGGCGAAGATGTGGTTTCCGGACTGGTCAATACCCTGCCCATTAGCGAGTCGCAAAGAAACCGGGATTATCAGGACAGTAGTATGTCACTGGAGTCGGGATTCCCTAAAATCTATATGGCTCTGATCGGTTATGCCGGACGGCTGATCGAAGAGTATGGCTTTGTCCACCAGGAAATAGAATTTACCTTTGAATCCGATCACCCTGATGATTTGTATATTCTGCAGACTAGGAATCAGAAGCTCAAAAAACAAACTTCCTTTTCCGGTTTTCTGCTGGCACCTCATGAAATGGAACTGGTCGGTCACGGCATCGGCATGAGCAGTGCCGTGTTGTCAGGACTTTTGGCCTTTGATATGGCCGATATGGAAAGCTTAAAACAAAACGCTCCTGAGTCAAAAATTATTCTGGTGCGGCCGGACACCGTGCCCGATGATATTCCGCTAATCTTTGTCTGTGACGGTCTGATTACAGCCAAGGGCGGGGTTACCTCCCATGCCGCGGTGGCCGCCGCCAGCGTCGGCAAGGTCTGTATTGTTAAATGCAAGGGTCTCGAAGTTAATGATTCAACCAAAGAATGTACCATCAATGGGCATCGCTTCAAATCAGGGGATCTCATCTCCATCGACGGCGGGCTGGGGAATATTTACAAGGGGAATTATCAGATTGGTGAGATCTAAAGAAAATTAATTGTTTCTGCATGGATTTTATGAGATGATAAATAATAAAAAAATAACATGTTTAAACAAGGAAACGCTGTTTTAAACATAGGCTATGAGGAGAAAATAGATTGAAGTTTATTTCATGGAACATTGACTCATTAAATGCGGCATTAACCGGTGAATCAGCACGGGCGCTATTATCACAGCGGGTATTGGAGAGCATTATTGAGCACCAGCCACAAGTGATTGCTATCCAAGAAACAAAGCTACCGAGTAAGGGACCGACAAAAAAACACTTTGAAATTCTGAGCGACCTATTTTCAGATTATGAAATTGTCTGGAACAGTTCAGTCGAACCGGCTCGCAAGGGTTATGCCGGAACCATGTTTTTATATCAGAAGGATCTGACCCCAACCGTTACCATGCCGGTGATTGACGCACCAGGCACCATGGATGCAGAAGGTCGCATCATCACCTTGGAATTTGATGATTTTTTCCTGACTCAGGTTTATACGCCGAATGCTGGGGACGGCTTGAATCGTCTGGCTGATCGACAAACTTGGGACAAAAAGTATGCCGATTATCTGGCCGCTTTAGATCAAAAAAAGCCGGTCATTGCAACTGGTGATTTTAACGTCGCCCATCAGGAAATTGATTTGGCTCATCCTGAGAATAATCGCCATTCGGCGGGCTTTACCGATGAGGAACGGCAGGGCTTTAGCGAGCTCCTGGCCAAAGGCTTTACCGATACCTTTCGCCGCCTTCATGGCGATGTGACCGGAGTTTATTCCTGGTGGGCTCAGCGGGTAAAAACAAGCAAAGTGAATAATTCGGGCTGGAGAATTGATTACTGGCTGGTCAGTGACCGCCTTGTCGATCGCGTCATTAAATCAGAAATGATTGATTCAGGACCACGCCAGGATCACACACCATTACTGTTTGAAATAAACTAAAATCGGTTAAGGTTGGAATTAAATTTGAGAATGGATGACGATAGGCAGAAGAAATCACCATTGTAAGAGTCAGCCCCGCTTGAAGCGATGACGATAATCTCACCAAATATGTGCTGATGATGAATACCTTTGATCGAAGCCGAAATGCGATTAGACATCAGGAAAGTGTAGATATTTTGGAGCGAGATTAAGCATAGTTTACTTTTATCGACGCTTAAAGTATAATAAAGTTCACAATTTTAGTCACCGGAGGTTTGCTGTGAAAAAAACTCTCTTTGAGCAATATATGAATAATGAAATAGCTTTTGATGAATTTAATAAACAGGTAGATTGTATCTGTGAAGGAAGTAGTCAATATAATGATTTTGGTTTAAGTGAATCGGAGTTTATTTTATATCAACAACTTGGGCAGGATGGCCTTGATAATATTATTGCAGCACGCAAACATAAATTGGAGATTATTCAGAACTGGAAAAAATTTTTCAGGGAAGAGATTGCCGAAAGTCATCGAAAAAACACCAAAAAACTTGAACATTTGAATGAATTTAACCTTAATCCATTTTTAGATAGTTACAAAGCTAACATTTTATTAGGTGATGGTTCTTCAAAAAGCAAAGCAACCGCTTTAGTTTACGCACGAGTTCTAGGCACCTCAATCAATACGACCTTCGGCACAAAGTTACAAAAGTTTTGTAGCAATATCTTATCGGGGTTTGCATCAACAACTTCAGGTATTGATATTGAATTCGAAGATTTTACTGATGGGAGAAAAAAATATTGCCAAATTAAAGCAGGCCCGAATACCATAAACAAGGACGATGTCAAAACTATTTCAGATCATTTTTCAGGAGTGAAAAATTTAGCGAGGACCAATAATCTCAACATTGGTTTTAACGATTTAATTGTGGGAGTTTTCTATGGAAAAGAGAAGGATCTGAGTAATCATTATAAAAAAATACAAGAAGTTTATCCTGTTTATATTGGTCAGGATTTCTGGTTTCGTTTGACCGGCGATGCTGACTTTTATAACGAGTTAACCGCTGCGATTGACGAAGTTGCTGCTGAATATGATGGTCGTGTATTGCTTAATTCCGTTATTGAAAAATTAGCAATTGAAATTGATAAAGCAGAGCTTTAAAGCTCTGCTTTGTTTAATACATCGATGATTGATAATCCAATCGCAGTTGCAAATTCTACAGGGACGGCATTACCGATCTGTTTATACTGCTGTGCCATTGAACCTGAAAACTGCCATTCATCTGGGAAACTTTGAATTCGGGCATATTCTCGTACTGTAAATGGTCTGGTTTCTTCAGGATGACACCTTTCAGTTTGCTTTTGAGCGGGGCTGCAAGTTAAGGTCAAGCTTGGTTCATTCCAAGAAATTCTTCTTGCCATGCCCGTTCTTCCACCACCAGAATAGTAGCTTTTTCCCATATAGGCTTTAGCAATATCTTTCGGCAAGTCTCGCCAATAGCCTCCAGCTGGAACTAAGTCTAGTACCTTGCACTTATTTTCAGGATATTTTGCGCCGATCGAAAGCGGAACGTTTTTTAAGGCATCTTTCAAAACGGGTTTGTATTCATACTCTTTTGGGAGTCGATAAGGCACATCAATGTCTTTTGAAATTCCAATTATAACAACGCGCTCCCGCTTTTGTGCGACACCGTAATCTGTTGCTTTTAAAACATGCCAGGTCACATTATAGCCCATATTTTCATAGATATTGATCATGGTTTGCAGGGTTTTACCATTATCGTGTGTTGTTAAACCCTTGACATTTTCAGCTAAAAATATTTTCGGTTTCAAATCATTAATTATTTTTGCGAAATAAAAGAACATTGTTCCACGTACATCGTCGAGACCTAATTTATGACCGGCATAACTAAAGGCCTGACACGGGTATCCACCTGAAATAAAATCAATTTTGCAATCAGAACGCAAGTAATTTCTAATGCCTTTTTCAGATACCGAAACAATATCATCCTCAATCACGTTCCAATCTGGTCGATTTTCGCGCAAGGTTTGGGCGGCGTACTTATCAATTTCAACTAACCCTTTTACATCAAATCCCGCCTTTTCCAAACCCAGTGCTAAACCGCCTGCGCCTGCAAAAAGTTCAATTGAATGATAGCTTCGATTAGCTGAGATCGTGCTGACATCAACATAAGTTAATTCGCATTCGGAAATCATTTGCTGTTTCTCGATCCTTTTTTTAATATGATCTTTAGGAACGATGATATCCATCGGCCTCACTTCAAGAACTTCACATAACTTTTGATAATTACGCTTTAAAGGGTTGTTTTTGTCTGACAGAATTACAGATAATTGATTTTTTGATACACCTAATTTCTCCGCTAATTCTGATTGTGTCTTGATATTTTTCTGTTTCATAATAGCATGTACTTTATTTTTATCTACTACGAATTCCATATGTAACCCTCCTGGTAAGTTATGAAAATATAATAACATTTACGACCACTAAAGTCAAGCAAATTCGAACGTTTGTTTGACCTTGGTGGTCGGCTTGTGGTTTCAGAAAGCTGTTGCTATCGCAAAAATATCATGAATTATTTCTTGATGTATTTTTTAGATGTCTCATGTACAATATAAAAAGCTACAAACTCTACGGAGCGTTGATTGAATAAATTTTTACGTTCAGCTATGATATTTGATATGGAGGTACGATTATGGATTGCACGAAGGTAGGCATACTACTGAAGGCGTTACGAAATGAAAAAGAAATGACCCAAAAACAGGTTGCCGATCGGATGCACATCAGTGATAAAACAATCTCGAAGTGGGAGCGCGGTCTGGGTTGTCCGGATGTATCGCTGCTTAGGGAGCTATCGGAACTATTTGGGGTGAATATTGAAAAAATACTAATAGGAGAATTGGAACTAAATGATATGGAAACAGGAAACTTGAAGAAGACGAAATTTTATGTTTGTCCAAACTGCGGAAATGTGATCAGTACGACTGGTGAAGCGCAACTTTCCTGTTGCGGACGCAAACTGGCTCGACTGGTGGCTAAGCCGGCCGACGAAAAGCATACTGCGATAGTAGAGGATGATGATGGAGAATACTATATCACCTTTGATCATGAAATGAGTAAAGACCATTTTCTTTCATTTGTGGCTTATGTGTCGACTGATCGAACCATGTTTGTCAGGCTGTATCCGGAGCAAACAGCAGCGATACGACTGCCTATTATGAGTGGCGGAAAGCTGGGCAAGAAGTATGGCAGTAAACTGTACTATTATTGCAGCAATGATGGTCTTTGGGTACTGTGAGTAAATGCAAGCATTTGTGCAAAGGGCATTATAAGCGGGAGTTAAATGAAGACATCGCGAATTTACTTAAAATATGGATTGATAAACAAAAGGAAGAACTAAAAAATGAACACACAATTACATCCCATTGACTTTGAAACCTGGGATCGGAGACAATACTTTTATTATTTTACTGAAATGCTACCCACCGGGTTTAACTTAAATGTGGAGATCGATATTACTGAGACCTATCAAAAAGTTAAAACTTCAGGGAAAAAGTTTTTTCCTGCTTATCTTTATCTGGTGGCAAAACTGATAACTGAGCAGCCGGAATTTCGAGTAGCAAAAACAGATGATAAGCTGGGGTATTATGAGGTCTTACATCCCTCCTATGCCTGTTTTCACGAGGATGACAAAACAATGTCGAACATGTGGACAGAATATGTACCGGATTTTGAAAGCTTTTATCAAAACTACCTGAATGATCAGGAACAATATTCCGGGAACCACGGGATTCTGGCAAAACCGGAACTGCCACCGCCCAATAGCTTTATGGTTGGGATGTTGCCGTGGACACAGTTTACCAGTTATTCACCGATACCTTATGCCAAGGCTGATTATTATTTTCCTATTTTGCAGGCGGGCAGATATTTTGAAAAAAACGGCAGAAAAATGATGCCTTTTTCGATTACCGTTCACCACGCCGTTGCTGATGGCTATCATGTGGGCTTATTCCTGGAAAAATTTCAGGAGTCCATGAATCATCCCGAGCAATGGATCAGGCTATGACAAAAGTCATAGCCTTTTAGGTCTTTTTTAAAGACCTTCAGAATGATCGCTTAATCACGAACAATGATCGATCTGGCATAAACTGAAAGAACTGAAACTCATTGCTGGGTTAGTAGTGTTTGCATTACCGACTGACACTTTTGAGATCAGAAAACTACCGCGACAAATTTTCAATATCAATAGTGCCACTCGCATCTTTACCTTTCATCGTGATCAAATAATCCCCATCACTGGGTACTTTTACGCTGAATGAAGTTTTATCAAGGCCAGTACCGGTAAAGGCTCTGATACCTTTCTGATCGCATATTTCAAGCGACAAGCTACCACTTTGGCAGATGATTTCGATCTGTATCTCATCATTTTGCTTCAGTGGCATCACACAATCGGTTTCATTATTCCACTTTGAAAACTCAATCTCAAATTTTTTACTTCCAATTTCTTCATTGATTATAACGCCGCCTTTTGGAACTTCACAGCCAGTAAATGTTAGTAGTATGATAAAAACGATAGTAAGACAAGCAAGTCTTTTCATAATAATTCTACTCCTTTATAAGGGGTGCAGCACATCGCTCACCCGTGTAGCTTGTTGGGAAAAATAATCCCAATACAAAACCCGTTACTAAAATGATAGCCTCAGTATCCTGATATCCGAACGAAGGATAGCCATCGACTACAGACTTTTTCGTCTGGAGTGGTGTTTGGCAATTGCGATTAGTTCACGGGCACTATGACGAATCAGGATTGCCTGTTCCGGACATCCTCGCTGACATAGGCTGCAATGAATACATTCATGTTCATTGATTATCTCGGCGCGATTATTTGTTATCGCAAAGACGTTCATCGGGCAGATCGCTTGACAGCTGCCGCAGCCAACACATTGTGAAGTGATGGCTACATTTCGTCCATTGGGAACAGCAGTAAGATCGCGGATATATTCTGGCAGGATCTCATTGATGAATTTGATCGCCTTAAGCTGATCCTTTTCATTTGGTCGACCGATGTTGCCACCGCGGATTAGATTAAAGGGTCCGGTGCAGTCATAACCTTTGGTTGAAAATTCGCCGATTATTTCGACCCCTTTGTTTGCTAAGGCATCTTTAATGGCGGCATGATAATTACCTAAATACGGTCGGCCGCGAGTTGAGACGATGAAGGTCTGATGGTTGACATTTAGTTGATCGATGATCGCCATGATTTTGGGGTGATGCGAGGTAAAATATATACCTGAGGCAAGCCCAACAATCTGATACGCTTTAAGATCGACGAGCAGGGCTTCATCGGCCGTTATCAGGCGGCATTGCAGCCGGCTGGAAAAAGCCCGAGCCAACTTCATGGTGTTGCCATGGTAAATGGATTCACAGATAATAATAACGTCTTTGTTCATTTTTTGCTCCTTAATTTGCATTTTCTTTCGATATCTTCAGCTCGAACCGACAGGGCTTCATTTAAAGGTAATGGTTTTGCAAAATAATAGCCCTGATAGGAATTAAAACAAAACTGATTCAAACATGCTTGTTGATGATGATTCATCACACCTTCAACGGTTGTTTTTAGGCTCATACTTTTGGCTAAAGAGGCAATCGAATGAAGGATCAGGAGATCATTTTCAGAATCAGGCAAATTTCTGATAAACACCTGATCAATTTTAATCCGATTAAAATTCAGATTTGCTAATTTTTCAAATGAAGAAAAGCCGGTTCCAAAATCATCAATTGATATTTTTATTCCCAGGCTTTGAAGCTGTTGAAATTTTTCTTTAAGGAGATCAAAATTTTTGAAGCAATAGGTTTCGGTAATTTCGAATTCCAACTTTGCTAGCAGCGCTTCATCCTCTTGGAACAGATCTGCCAAAAAAGGGATGAACCCATCACTGATCAAATCAATCACCGAAATATTGATTGCTAAATAACGCGATTCAAAATAGCATGGAGATGAGAGCAAGATCCGCTTGCACTCGCAAAGCAATTTTTTTGTTAAGGGGATGATCATGCCACTGTCTTCAGCAATGGGGATGAAAACATTTGGCGAGATGACCCCATAGATGGGGTCATTCCACCGCATCAGCACTTCATAGCCTTCTATTTTTTTCTCGGTCACTGAAATAATTGGCTGAAATAGAAGGTAGAACCAGTTTTCTTTCAAGAAGTGATGAATGTGCTTCTCTACATAGTCGTGGAGTTCATGCTTTTCTAAATTGATATCCTCGTACGTGAGTAACGAATTTCCTTTGGATGCTTTCGCTTTTTCTTTGGCGAATTCAGAATAAAGAATTAAGTCTTTCCATGTTGAAGCACTCTCAGGATACCTTGCTAAACCCGAACTAACCGTATAGTTATAGCCCTGACAATCAAAACAGTCGGGAAAATCAAGGAGAGTCTTTTTATGGGGTTCTTCGATAATCATAAAAAATTGGTCGCCATGGGAACGGAAGATTACCGAAGCTGGGCATAATGCACAGAGGTTTTGAAATAAATTAATCAGTAAGGCATCCCCCAATTGGAAACCCTTAAGTCGATTGGCCTTCCTAAAAGAATCCACATCAACACAGTAAAGATGGAACCATGATTTTTTGCCAATCAGTTCCTTTAATTTGTCAATCATATGATTACGACTATGCGCATTTGTTAAATAGTCTCTATTTTTTTCCAAGTCTGATCGCCTCGTCCTATTCGGATTTATCATTCATGTATAGTGTTTTTTATTTTCAATAATTCCTCAATAAACGCATTGCTTTCATTGATCCAAGGGTTGTGTCCAGAATGCTCAAACCAGACTATTTTTTTAACCGGAGCATTGAGGATGGTCACATATTCTTCCACCAATGCGGTCGGTGCATTAACATCATGCCGGCCGAGAAAAAAGTATGTTGGGACGTCTAAATTCTTATATGACTGCCGCAAATCGATGTCGTAGAGTTGCGGATAAACGTGGTTAAAGGTGGTGATGATCCCGCGAAAAAAATTTATCTTATCGATGATGCTGTATTCCGGCGAGAAAATATC
>Ga0180017_100223_pt1 | contig 22662 bp, 21 predicted proteins | sample KR46_S_MetaG_FD_129674 | JGI IMG/M metagenome (GOLD analysis project Ga0180017, IMG submission 129674) | Groundwater microbial communities from the Olkiluoto Island deep subsurface site, Finland - KR46_S_MetaG | ecosystem: Environmental > Aquatic > Deep subsurface > Groundwater | place: Finland...
CAGACCGACAAAGCGGAGCGTGTTGCGTTCGTTTTTTTCGATGATGCCTTTTCTAAAAAACCGGATATAGACGCCAATAATCATCCCCATCCAGACGACCACGAAACCAAAATTTCCGGGCAGGTGATTGGCTTTTAGATAACTCCATCCGGTAAAAAAATAGGTTTTTGTTCCCGGTGGATATCCCTGGCTTATTTCGTAATTGCCTAACCAGGATGGCCGAATATTAAAACTGCTGTCCACCGAGCGATTGAGCATTTCATACAATTGACCGGGATTGGCCAAGTAATAAATCGCCACTCCGGTGGGGTTCACCCGCTTGAAAAAATCACGCTTCATCGCCTCGCTGTTCATCGTTTCCGGGGAAATTGCCTGATAATAAGAAGTTCCGGTTAAAACAGCATACTGCGGATTGATCGAAAATTCTTTTAAGGCTTGCTCTGGATTATCAGCTGTCATCAATACCCCGCGGGTCATACTATGATAGGCACTAAGATTTGTCAGTTGACTGGGCATGATAAAAAATGCCGCTAGCGATGATAAGATCAGCAAGCTTCCACATATTGTGCAAATTCGTTGATAATCTTTTCTTTTGTCCACATATTTAAGATTAATGCCGAGGATCCCTAAAAATATTCCTAGCAAGGCATACTGCTGGTTCAAGAGGCAGAGTAGTAAAGCACTCAAAAAATAGCAGCTGATCAGGAGATAGTCATTCAACTTTTCCTGCCCCATCAATATCAGCGAAGTTCCCAGAATAATCACCAGGACATAACTGAGCGCCTGGGTGTAAAAGGAATTAATCCAGGCTGTATAAGCCGTATCACCGAAGATGAATACCCCTAGACCAACAATAACATAGGACCATTTCGCCCGCTTACCATAGGTGACGGTTTCAAATAGAAAGTACATCGCAAGCAGATAAAACACCGAAATCACGGCGCCATAAAACCGCAGATCAAACAGCCAATCCCAGCTAAAAGCCTGATCGAGCCGCTTAGCCGCATTGATAAAAGGTGTCTGGGAGGTGATCAAACTGGTCTCGCTATCATTGTAATATTCCATAATGCCCCAGTTTTTTGAAAAAAAAGCGATCGCTTCTTTGGCATTGAGGGCGTCGAGAGAATAGAGATTACTGCCTGAAATAATGGCGGTGGTGCTTCCATCATCACCCATGCCGATGACTGGGGGTAAAAACAAGACAACCAACAGCAGCCCAAATAAAACAAGCACCCCCAGGCTTGAGGGTTTTAATAAGTAATTAAAAGTCCATGCCCAAATTTTCGGAATGCTTTGGCTTGTTTCTTTTTCAGCTTGTCGGCTGTTATTTTTACTGTTTCTTTTGATCATGCGCTAACCTCTTAAATTCAAAGTCAATTGAGCTCGGGTAGTACTTTTGAATGCTTTAATTTATTTTCTCGATGTCACTTACGCTTTTCAAATGCCTCCAACAAAGCAGCGAAATCGGTCTAACCGCTTGATTTTAAGTTATTTTATAACTTACTACCCGTTTCTCTGGGATATATCCAAATTATTTGATTAACAACTGAGCTTAGACTAACTTGAATAATTGCATTCCAGATTAATTCCAGATACAGGCTTGCCGATATCATAAACAATCAGGTTTTACCCTTACAAAGGCTTTTCTTACTACTATCGATACCAGGATTAGACAAAACTTCATTGCTTTTAAATTTTCGATTGATTATAATAGAGTTAACGGTATTTATAAATACCCGATTTTTCACTTGATTTTTATAATCTGATTCAAACAAAGGAGAATACCATGAAAATTATTGTCATAGGAGCAGTTGCCGGTGGTACGTCAGCAGCAGCCAAAGCTCGGCGAAATAATGATTCGGCTGAAATTACTATCTATGAAAAAGATCAGGACATTTCTTATTCCGGCTGTGGGTTACCTTATTTTATTGGTGGGAAGGTCAAATCGATTCAGGAATTGACTCCACGAAACCCTGATTTTTTCAAATCCAAATATAATATCGATATTCATATCCGCCATGAGGTCTTAAAAATTGACATTCCCACTAAAACTCTGGTAGTTAAAAATCTCGAAAACGGAAGCGTTTTTAATGACACCTATGATAAATTGATCATCAGCACCGGAGCCCAGGCTTTTATTCCGCCAATTAAGGGAATTGACCTGGATAATGTCTTTTTTCTCAGAAATGTTCAAAATGCCATCAGTATAAAAGCCTTTATGGACAATCATCAGCCTAAAACTGCCGTTGTTGTCGGCACCGGTTTTATTGGCTTTGAAGTGATGGAAAATCTAATTGCATCCGGGATCAAGGTCACCCTGGTTGAGCGGGCCGGTAAGCTGACACCTAACCTTGATGAGGACATGTCTTTATATCTGGAAAAACTGCTCAGTAAAAAAGAAATACCGATTCTCAAAAATGCCAATGTGGTAGAAGCCACCAATCAGGGGGTAATCCTTGCAGACGGCACCCTAATTCCCGGTGAAATGATTATCGTGGCCACTGGCGTCAAACCAAATGTCGCCCTTGCCAAGGAGGCTGGTTTACTGCTGGGGGTGACCGGGGCGCTCCGGGTTGATGAGCGGATGATGACCATCGATACCGATATCTATGCCTGCGGCGACTGTATCGAAACCTGGTCAACGGTGACTAAAAAGCCGCACTACCGGCCCTTAGGTTCAACCGCCAATAAAACCGGCCGTATCTGCGGCGATAACATTACTGGCGGCAATGTGATCTACCCTGGTAACCTGAGCACTGGTATTTTTAAGGTCTTTGATATCAGCATTGGCAGTACCGGTTTGTCGGAAGCGGAAGCCCGCAATGCCGGATATGATATCGAAGTTTCTCATGATACCAAAACCAATCAACCAGATTATTATGGTGGCCGGGATATGCTGATCAAAGCCATTGCCGACCGGGCTACCCAAAAACTCCTGGGGGTTCAGATCATCGGCTATGAGGGCGTCGATAAGCGCCTCGATATCTTTGTCACCCTGATTACCTATGGCGCCACGGTGGACGAAATCTTTAATCTCGATTTGGGTTATGCGCCACCCTTTTCAATCACCAAGGATCCGGTTCACTATACTGGTATGATCCTCGATAATGCTCTCAATAAGGGGCGCAAACTGATGACTGCCGAAGAGTTAAAAAAAAACTAAACCATCAGGAAAGGTATCAGCTAATTGATAGCCGGGTAAATGAGCAGTATGCTGCCGGCCATTTACCGGCAGCGCAAAACATCCCCCACGCTGACCTGCGGGACAAACTTGACCGGCTCGATCCGAGCCTTCCGGTTATTACCTATTGTAATAAGGGAGTCACCGGCAATGCAACCCAGAACATCTTACTTAATCACAACTTTAAAAACGTTTATAACCTTTCTGGGGGCTTTCAGTTTTATGATGCTACCACAGAAGATTAACAGAAAAGAGGCCCTCTATGAATGCTGATGATGTTTCAGTAAAAATTTTCAAGGCGTTGGGACATCCAGTTCGCTTACAAATCGTAAAATTTCTTTTAATTGAACCCCAGTGTGTATGCGTCCTTAATCAGTTATTTGACTACAGCCAGGCCAATCTCTCCCAACATCTAAAAATACTCAGGGAGGCAGGAATTCTGAATAATCAGAAAATCGGAGTCGAAATGCACTATTCTGTAAAATTAAAGGGCATTGAAACACTGCTGGCGGCGATGGATTTAACAGCCGCAGAGTTTTTTTCCACCCTGGAATTCTAACTAAATCTTATTCACGATAGCCCTGGGGATGGTTTAGATGCCATTTCCAGGCTGTTTTTATGATATTATCCAAATCTGAATGCTCTGGAATCCAACCCAATTCCATTTGGGCTTTTTGGGATGAGGCAATTAGTTCGGCCGGGTCTCCGGGTCTTCTATTGACTACTTCGACTGCGAACGCTTTTTCAGTCAGTGCTTTTGTTTTTGCAATCACCGCTTTGACCGAAAAACCTTTTCCATCACCCAAATTATAAACACTGCTTAGACCGCCGGTCAGCAGTTTTTCCATCCCTAAGATATGGGCCGAGGCAATATCCATTACGTGGATATAATCCCTGATACAAGAACCATCTGGAGTCGGATAGTCTTCACCAAAAATACTGATCTGTTCGCGCTGCCCCAGGGCGGTTTTTAAGATCAGTGGCACCAGATGAGTTTCGGGGTTGTGGTCTTCACCGATTTCTCCGCTGGAATGGGCGCCAGCCGCATTAAAATAGCGGAAAACCATCGATTTAAGTCCATAGGCTACATCCATCCATTTGAGCATTTTTTCGACTGCCAATTTTGTCTCTCCGTAGGTATTGGTGGGGTTTTTGTTGCTGTCTTCCGTAATCGGACTTTCCTCCGGTTCGCCATAAACCGCTGCCGTCGACGAAAAGACAAAATTCTTGACCTCATGGGCTACCATTGTTTCGAGCAGACAAAGCGTACCATAGACATTATTATGATAGTATTTAAGCGGCTCATTCATCGACTCACCAACCAGTGAATTGGCACAAAAATGCATCACACAATCAATCGAATAGGTCGTAAACAACTGGTCAAGAAAGGCCTTATCGCGAATATCACCGCTCTCAATGAGAGCCGCTTTTGAGACGGCCCCCCGATGTCCGGTTGAGAAGTTATCCAGCACCACCACCTCATAGTCTTTTTCGACTAAGGCTCTGACCACATGAGATCCAATATATCCTGCCCCGCCACATACTAAAATTTTCATCATCGCCCTCTATTTCTTTTATTTTAATTTACGCTTGCGCTACCTTTATTATAAAACTTTTTATTAAAAAAAGAAACCCCGAAGGGTTTCTCTAAAACTAAATATACCGAGTAGCGACAATTGTTACTTGTCTGTAAATGTGGTTTTATTGTTGCTCAGCGCTGCCTGAGCTGCTGCCATTCGGGCGATTGGTACCCGGAATGGTGAACAGGAAACATAGTTTAATCCAACACTGTGGAAGAAGTAAATCGATTTGGGATCGCCACCGTGTTCGCCACAAACTCCGACTTTAAGATCAGGCTTTGTTTTCCGGCCAAGGGTTACACCGGTTTCAACCAATTTACCAACACCTTCGACGTCAATGCTCTGGAATGGATCATTTGGCAAGATCCCCTTATCCTTATAGTCGGTAATAAACTTACCGGCATCATCCCGCGAGAAGCCATAGGTCATTTGGGTCAAGTCATTGGTACCAAAGGAGAAGAATTCAGCGGTTTCGGCAATTTGATCAGCAATCAGGGTGGCTCTTGGAATCTCAATCATCGTTCCGACCTGATATTCGATGTCTGATTTCCGCTCTGCCTTGACCAGTTCGGCGGTTTTTCGAACAACCTTATCCAGATAGGTCAGCTCTTCATAAATACCAATTAATGGAATCATAATTTCTGGGATAACATTATAACCATCTTTTTCTTTAACTTCAATGGCTGCTTCAATAATCGCACGGGTTTGCATTTCAGCGATTTCAGGATAGGTAATTGCCAAACGGCAACCACGATGACCCAGCATCGGGTTAAACTCTTCCAATCCCTGAATAATTGTCAGCATGTCTTCCACAGCAAAGCCCATGTCAGCAGCCAGTGCTTCAATGTCTTTGCTTTCTTTAGGTAAGAATTCATGGAGTGGCGGATCAAGTAGCCGGACGGTAACTGGACGTTCGCCCATCGCTTTATAGATACCGATAAAGTCCTCTTTTTGCATCGGCAGAATTTCAGCCAAGGCTTTTTCTCGCTGTTCCTTAGATTCCGATAAAATCATCCGGCGGACACTGGGCAGCCGTTGTTCATCAAAAAACATATGCTCTGTTCGACAAAGCCCGATCCCTTCCGCACCAAAGCGAACGGCAACCGCCGCATCATTTGGGGTATCGGCGTTAGTCCGTACTTTAAGGGTTCTGAATTCATCTGCCCATGCCATGATCTCACCGAAATGGCCTGATAGTTCTGGGGTTACCGTTTTAATACTGCCCTTATAAACACTGCCAGTACTACCGTTTAAAGAGATAAAGTCGCCTTCTTTAAAAACCTGATTTCCTACTGTAAACTGTTTCGCAGCTTCATCGACTTTGATTGCTTCGCATCCGGCTACACAACATTTGCCCATCCCTCTGGCAACAACTGCCGCATGAGAGGTCATCCCACCACGCGCTGTTAAAATGCCATTTGCGGCGTACATCCCTTCAATATCTTCAGGTGAAGTTTCTTTTCTGACCAGCAGGGTTTCTTCACCATTGGCGACGGCGGCACAAACTGCTTCAGCCGTAAAATAAATTTTCCCGGTAGCGGCTCCTGGGGAGGCTGGCAGCCCCGTTGCCAGAAGCTCTGCTGCTTTTAAGGCTTTTTCTTCAAAGGTTGGATGGAGCAACTGATCCAATGAGATTGGGTCGAGTCTCAGAATTGCTTCTTCCTTGGTAATTAAACCTTCCTGAACCATTTCTACAGCGGCACAGAGGGCGGCAGCGGCGGTTCTTTTGCCAGTTCGTGTCTGGAGGATAAAAAGCTTGCTTTTTTCAATGGTAAACTCAATATCCTGCATATCTTTATAATGCGTTTCTAGAAGATCTGCAGTTTCATGGAATTGTTTATAAACCGCTGGCATAATCTCTTTAAGATCCTCGATGTCTCTGGGAGTACGAATCCCGGCGACAACATCTTCGCCCTGAGCATTGATCAAAAACTCGCCAAAGAGCTTTTTCTGTCCGGTAGCTGGATTTCGCGTAAAGGCTACTCCGGTTCCACAATCATCGCCCATATTTCCATATACCATCGATTGTACATTGACAGCGGTGCCAATATCATGAGGAATATCATTCATATTTCGATAGCTGATAGCACGGTTATTATTCCATGATCTAAATACTGCTTCAATCGCCATCAACAATTGTTCTTTGGGATCAAGCGGAAAGTCTACGCCGGTTTCTTCTTTAACGATTTTTTTGTATGCAAGAACAATTTCTTTTAAATCATCTGTTGTCAGTTGTGTATCATCTTTATAACCATTTTTTTCCTTAGTAGAATCTAATATATGTTCAAATTTGGCCTTGCTAATTTCTTGAACAACATCACCAAACATTTGAATAAAACGTCGGTAGCTGTCAAAGGCAAAACGTTCATTATTTGTCGATTTCGCGATTCCTGCAACCGTTTCATCGTTTAATCCCAGGTTTAAAATAGTATCCATCATACCAGGCATAGAGAATTTTGCACCAGAACGAACCGATACCAATAAGGGGTTCTTAACATCGCCAAACGTCTTTTCACATTCTTTTTCAAGGATCTTCAGACTTTCATTAATCTGATCGATAATTTCATTTGAGAGCTTTTTGTCTTGGTTATAATATTCTGTACAAGCCTCGGTTGTAACGGTAAAGCCGCCTGGAACCGGTAGCCCGATATTAGTCATCTCTGCTAAACCTGCACCCTTACCCCCTAGCAGCTCCTTCATGGTTGCGTTACCTTCTTTAAACAAATAAACCCATTTTTTTGACATTTCTTCTACCTCCTCGTTATATTTGCAAGTATAATCGCTGCAATTTCTTCAATTGCTTTTGATGTGACGTCAATGACAGTACATCCTAATTTATCGAAAAGCTGTTGTGCTTTTTCCAACTCTAGAGTCACTCTTTCATAACTCCCATAGCTTGATGCTCCAGTCAGCCCCATCGCCCGAATTCTTTCTGAACGAATACTGACCAGATGGTTCGGATCCAGAATGAGACCAAAAATCTTCTTGTTAGAAATCTCAAATAATTCCTTGGGTGGTTCAACCTCTGGCATTAAAGGAATATTAGCCACCTTGTAATTATTGTTGGCCAAATAAATGCTGATTGGTGTTTTTGAAGTTCGCGATACCCCGATCAGAATGATATCAGCCTGATTCAAGCCAGATGTATTTTTGCCATCATCATACTTTACGGCAAACTCGATGGCTTCAATTTTCTTGATATAATGGGCATCGAGTTCCAAACTGGACGACCGATCCCCGACTGGTTCTTCACCGGTTATGCTTCTCAGTGTCTCCATCAGAGACCCCATCACATCATAAATGGGAACCTCCTTGGCTTTGGATTCTGTTTCCATATGACGCTTTAATTCAATCGAAGAAAAGCGATAGACCACTAAACCGTTTTCTTGTTTTGCCAAATCTAAAAGATAGTCAATGCTAATTTTATCATCCACAAATGGATGAAACCGGACTTCGCGAATGGAGTTTTTGAATACGCTTGTTCCTGCCTTCACCAGCAGTTCCCCAATTTCAGTGGGTGTATCTGAAACGACAAAAATTACAATGCTTTTCAATTTTCAACCTCTTATTTTGCACTTCTCCCCATGTTAACCACATAGCGGGTGATATTTGTTCGTGATACCTTGCCGATTAAAACTAAACGCTGAATACCCTTTTCATCAATTTCTTTTTTCACAATGGGAAGGGATTCTACCTCGTAATACATTGTTTTATAGGCAGCATCATAAACAGATTCATTTGGTTCAAGATAGATAATATTAGGCATTCTGGTCATAATCATCGGAATCGGCAGCGATTCTACCTCTTTTCTCCCAATCATGGCCTTAATGAAGTCCTTACGGGAAACAATCCCTGAAAGATATTTACCATCAACGACATATAAGGTTCCGGCATTTTTCGTAAACATCGTAATAATCCCGTCGTAAATCGAGGATGTTTCTTCAACAATGGTCGGCTCGGTTTGAATGTCCATCACATTAATGGTTTTGATATAGCTCCCTAAAATATTCAGTAAAGAACGACCAGTATAATAATAGCCAACCTTTCGCTTTGCTTCTAGAATCCCCATCATCGTCAAAATTTTAAGATCTGGACGAATCGTGGCTCGATTGATATTGAGTAATTCGGCAATTTCATTACTCTTTACGGGTTGTTTTTCTTTGACGATTTCGATTATTTCTTTTTGCCTGCTTGATAACTCCATGTTCAGCCCCTTTGTCTGTTTGATTTATTAAGTATAACACATATCATGCTATTGTAAACAAGTAAAATATTTTTTTGAACGCCACTGATAATATTTTATCATTTAATTTATATGTAACCTTTTTCATAGCGTTATTGAGTCAGAAAGACCCTCGTATATTTTATCACCAATCCGGGTGACATTTTTTAATTCCTCCAATTGTTTAAAGCCGCCATTCTTTTCCCGGTAATCAATGATTGCTCCAGCGATGACATCGCCAATCCCAGGCAGGCTTTTTAGTTCTTCTCGGCTAGCTGTGTTAATATTGATTTTCAAATTTTCACTGCCCACTTTTGATTCTAAAACTTCTCCAATCGCAGGAATATGAATTTTTTCTTCATCTTGCAATTTTCTGGCCAAGTTCAATGAATTGACATCGGCAGTGTCTGTTAACCCACCCACCAATTCGATGGCTTCAACCAGTCGCGAACCTTGATTGAGTGCAACCACCCCTGGTTTTGTCACGGCACCGGTGATATGCACCATCATTACTGGGCTATTATCACCGTTTTCATCATTGACTGTTTCACTTAAAGCGCTTCCAGTAATTGACATTTCCACCTTTGTGGACGCTTTATATTGATACCAGCCCCAAAAAACGCCCAAAAAAACAAGCACAATGAGAATGTAAAGGATTTTGTTTCGATCAAGCTTATCCATGCTACACTCCCAGAGGCTGTGCGTCCCATCGGCCTTTTTTTAATACCCAATACTCCTGATAGCCACATTCTGTTATATAAGCTTCAGCTTCGTCATATTCAAAAACGATTCCCGCTGTTGAATGGCTATCGCTACCAATTGTGATCGGAATATTTCTCTTTTTCATTTCCGGTATCATCCAATCTGAGGGATAACGTCCTACCCCTGGAATCCGCAAATTCGTACCAGTATTAATTTCCATCCGGGTGTTTTTTGTGGCAATTTGATCCAGACAGTCTTTCACCGTTTCCTGATACCAGGTGTCTTGTTCATTGAAAAAGCGATTATCGCGATTGTATTTTTTAACTAAATCAAAGTGACCCAAGATATCGGGTTCAAACATGCTAACCATCTTTGCAATTCCTTGATAGTAATCCTTAATAAAGGCCTGCTTATCTCCGGCATAATATTTTTTTATTCCCTGCTCAAAATTCTGTTGGGATTCATCAATATAAGAAACATCTGCCCCGGTCGTTATGCCGATGGTATGAACAGCCATAATGGTGTAATCCAGCCGGGGTATTACAGCTTTGGCCAGATCGCTGATATCTTGTCGATCGATAAAAAAGTCGATCTCCAGACCACAGTACAGTTCAATTTGCGATGAATATTTATCTTTTAGAACCTTGACATCGTTGAGATAATTTTCTAAATTTTCTTCTTTCATTGTCCAATCATTGGGAAATGGCAAGGATAAATGGCTTGACAGCCCCATACTAGTGAGACCTGAAGCAATTCCTGCAGCAACCATTTCTTCGAGGCTATTTTTGCCATCACAGTAATCTGAATGAACATGATAATTTGCCAGTAACATTTTGATCCCTCCAAAAATTTGCATAAAATGATTGTATCATGACACCGAATTTTTAGCAAATAAAAAAAATTGCCGATACGACAATTTTTTATAGGTTGATTATAAAATTTTATTGAGAAAGCTTTTTGTTCTTTCTTCCTTTGGATTTAACAGTACTTCCTCAGGGCTTCCTTCTTCACAGATCACACCAGCATCCATAAAGATGACCCGATCAGCCACTTCTCTGGCAAAACCGATTTCGTGGGTTACTATCAGCATTGTCATCCCTTTTTCAGCCAGCTGCCGCATGGTCGCCAATACTTCACCAACCAGTTCGGGATCCAGCGCCGAGGTCGGTTCATCAAACATCATAATTTTGGGATCCATCGCCAAGGCCCGGGCAATCGCCACCCGCTGCTGTTGTCCGCCCGATAGGCGTGAGGGGTACTCATCTTTTTTTTCTGATAGACCAACCATACTAAGCAGATCCAGCGCTCTGGTTTCCGCTATCTTCTTATCAATTTTTTTGACAATCAGCGGCGCAATCGTGACATTATCAATCACTGTCAAATGAGGAAACAGATTAAAGCTCTGAAAAACCATTCCCAGATCAGCACACAGTGACTGTACGGTTACCGGATCAATCTTCATTAGATCTTTATTGTTGGCTCGTTTATCTGAAAGCACATCTTCGATATAAATTTCTCCATCGGATATCCGTTCCAATTGGTTAAGACAACGTAACAAGGTACTTTTTCCTGAGCCACTAGCACCGATTATACAGACTACTTCGCCTTGTGAAACCTCAAGATTGACACCCTTGAGCACTTCTAAATCTCCAAAAGATTTTCGGATATTTACTAATTTTACCATACTCATATTCATTTCCCTATCTTTCGTAAATCCCAAGTTTCTTTTCCATCTTATCAAATACAACCTGGATAATCGTTGTTAAGAATAAATAAATGGCCGCCGCATAAATATAGTAAATCCATGAGCCAGTTGCGCTTGCCATCGTTTTTGTGGTTCTTAGTAAATCAAATAACGCAATCGTTGATACCAACGAGGTATCCTTTAGTAACATAATCAGCTCGTTACCCATCGGGGCAACCAGTCGCTTGTAGGTTTGGGGAATAATAATTTTTGTCATCGCCTGGCGATAACTCATTCCCAAAGCTTTCGATGCTTCCATTTGTCCGCCATCAATTGACTCAATCGCGGCTCGAATGATCTCGGCCAGATAAGCGGTGGCATTTAAAGAAAACGCCACAAAGGCAGCAATCATCGGATTAACCGTGAATGTTGAACCCGTTGCATCTAGATAGATAATCGGAATGGCATAATAAATAATGAATAATTGCAGTAGCATCGGGGTTCCTCTAAAGAACCAGATATAAAACCAAGATAGCGTATTGGCTACCTTACTTTTCGAGAGTCTCCCAAGAGCAACTACTACGCCAAAAATCGCACCAAAAATGATTGCTACAATCGCAATCTCAAGGGTTACGATGGTTCCATTTACAATTGCCCATAGTTGGATTTCATTTAACACGTTGATCTTCCCTTCGTCTTAAAAATTTAAATACTGACCCATGTCAGACTGTAGACAAAACCTTTTTCAACCATGCAGAAACAAGACATCACTGAAAAAGACATTAACAACTTAATTACTTTGTCTACAACCCTCACGAACATTTGCTCATCATGTGCCTTTGAAACATACTGGTTTGTCTTCCCCTATTATGCAAATCACAAGCTGCGTAGAAGCTAGTATGACGATGTTCCTCGGCAAACATATGAACAGGACTTGTCACAGAAACTGTACCAAGTCCTATTCCAATATTATATTAAATTATTGAAAAACCTATTCAATGACAATCAATTCGGTGTCAATATCTTTTGTCATGTCTTGACCGAACCATTTCATCGAAATTTCTGTCATCTTGCCACTTTCCTGCAATGCTTTAATGGCTTTATTAAACTGTTCAGTCATTGTGGTGTCAGCTGAACGAGCGGTAATCCCAATCGGTTCATTGGTCAATACATCTGAGCTAACCACGTAGAGATCTGGATTTTGCGCAACATAATACATCGCTACACCAACATCTGTAATGACATTATCGATTTGTTTGCCTTGAAGTGCTGCAAACGCGTCCAACATACCATCAAATTTTTTGATCTCAACATTAACGCCTTCGTCAAGCTTTAATTTTTCGGCAGCAATATCTGCAGTAGTTTCAATTTGTGCCCCTAGTGTTTTGCCTTCCAGCTCTTTAAAAACCTTAACCGGAGTTGCATCTTTTCGGGATACAATGACGATCCCGTTGGCAACATAAGGGTCACTCATGCTAAAGCCTTCAAGACGTTCTGGCGTAATACTTGTACTTGAAATGATGACATCATATTGTTTAGCATTTAAGCCATTAAAAATACCATCCCAAGCAACTGTCTGGAATTCTACCTCTACTCCTAATTCCTCTGCTAAAGCATTTGCAAAGTCAATATCAAAACCAACTAATTCATTTTGATCATTTCTAAATTCCATCGGCAGGTAGGTATCATCGACACCGATACTTAACACGCCATCCGCTAAAGCATCTTCCTCAGTTTTCGTGCCTCCAGAGGTACATCCTGTTAAAACAAGTGCCGATAGTAGTAACACAATCAGCGATAGACCTAATCGTTTTCTTTTCATAATCTTCTCCTTTCGCTATTCCTAATGCTGTTAATTATATATTATTTTACTGACATTAACAAGTTTTTTTAAAACTCCTTGAATATCTATGCATACCTGGGGAAGATTTTTCTCAGCTTATCTAAAGGTATTGATAAAAATTCCTATAATATTCAGACCGCCTAACCAGGTGCCCAATACACTGCCTAGATTTGCAAAAACGACTACCATCAATACCTTTGTAACCTTGTTTTTCCATAACCCCTTAATGCTGCCAAGGTCTTTTGGTAATGATTCAAAGTCTTCTACCTTTGGTTTTCGAAAGTGCGCCTCAGACATCCCTGCAAACCAACCAGCCGCGAGCAGTGGATTTAATGAGGTTATCGGGGCGGCTAAAAATGCCACCAGCACCGAGACAATGTGTCCGCCAGCTATTAAGGTTCCCAGCGCTGATAAGGCACCATTCCAGATTATCCAGCTTTTTGCCTGGTCCCAACCGGAACTGGGGCTGGCTATAAAGGTGGCGACGATCAGTCCCACCAGGATAATTGGGATCATCCAACCAATGACCTTTCCAGCATTTGATTTTGGCGGAACGACTTCCAGTTTCTCAAGATCCTGTTCTTTATATATCTCTTCTTTAATTCCTGGTACATGTGCTGCTCCAAGAACCGCAACGACCTTGTCACCTGGAGCATTCTTTATTTTATAAGCCAGATATTGATCCCGTTCATCAACCAGATATTTTTTTACACCTTTAAAAGCTGAGCCCATTTCTGAAAGCGCTGCTGTTAGCATATCGTCAGATTTCAGATTCTCCAAATCTTCTTCGGTAATCTCTTCATCATCGACCACGCTGAGAACAATCGAAAAGAGCACCTTAATCTTTTCCCATAAACTGCACCCCCGCCAGATTCGATTAAAGGTAATCTGGATGCTGCGATCAGCCAGCACCAGTTTTGCCCCGTACTCTTTGGCACAGGCGATCCCTTCCATCATTTCCTGGCCGGATTCAATGCCGAACTGTTCTGCTAGCTTACGCTGATAGTTGGACAATAAGATATTTACAAACATAAAGCCTGCCCGTTTGTTTTTAATAATCTGAATCAGGTCAGTATTCGACCATTTGTCTTTCTGATTGATTGCTTCGTAACGCTGTTGATCGAGTTCGATACAGATTGAATCCGGTCTTTCCTTTTCGATCGTTTGCCGCACTTCTTCGACACTATTTTTTGAAACATGAGCCGTTCCAATTAAAATTATTTCTTTGCCGTTATAATCAAGCCGTGTAATATTTGCTTCCAATGAACTTCCTTTCTTCAGGTTTTGTCCAGAAAAAACTGGTCATTCCAGGTGATCAAAAAATCACACTGACCAGTTATCTTACTACCTATTGCTGCTATGAATAAAGTTTTAATCACGATATCATGAAAGTCCTTCTATTTGTCGATTTTTGCCACTGAACCGCGAATATGAACCTCATGGGGCACATATACATTTTTGACGGTGCGGTCGCCGTCTTTTTCACAGAGTTTAATCAGCATTCGCATCGCAATAGCTCCGATATCATACATGGGCTGGGCTACCGTGGTAATTTGAGGTCTGGTCCATTCAGCGATCCAGAAATTATTAAAGCCGCAGATACTAATATCTTCAGGAATTTTCTTACCCATCTCTTCGGCGCAACGAATCGCTCCCAGGGCGGTCTGATCGTTAAAGCAGAAAACACAGGTGAAATCAACCCCTGTATTAATGGCTTCCTGCATCATTGTATAGCCACCGGAAAGGCTCAACTTTTCTCTGAGAATGCGGCTGTCATCAAATTCGATGTCGTTTTCATCAAAAGCTTTGATAAAACCCTTTTTTCTTTCCTGATAAATATAGCCTTCTTCCAATTCATCAAAAAACAACATGAATTTTTTATGACCTAATTTTATCAGCTCGGTCGCTAATTCATATGCTGCCGTTTCATTATTAATTAAAACCCCGCTGAGTACACCGCTATCATCGGGAATACAGCCTAACACCACCTCGCTGGGTGCATCAATGAGTTCCGCCTGCATCTCGTCACTTAAGTCTTTGCCGACATAGATGATCCCATCACATTGTTTTTCAACTAGGACATTCAGCGATTTTTTTTCTTTTTCCGGATCAAAATCAGTATTACTCAAAATAATATTGTAATGATAGATGCCACAAACATCTTCGGCTCCACGGACGATCTCGGTATAATAGGGGTTGGTAATATCGGGGATCATAATTCCCATGGTATTGGTTTTTTGAATTTTCAGACTTCTGGCAATGGCATTGGGCTTATAACCGGTTTTCTTTATGGCTTCCAATACCCGTTCCTTTGTTTCTTCGTTTACTAAGGGTATATTATTAACAACTCGGGATACTGTTGCAACAGAAACATTAGCTTCTTTGGCAACGTCTACGATTTTTACTCTCATCTCTTAACCTTTCAAATTTCATAAACAATAGCACCAGCCGGCTATTAACAGCCTTCCACCGCTTTGATGGCATCTAGAATCAGTTGGGGTGAACGACGGCATTTTTCTTCTGAGACTGCACAGGGCGCAAAACGCAAACCATTTCCTAAGGCCACAACAAATGTATTTTTTTCCATTAAATAACTACTAACTTCTTTTGGCTTGTCACAAGGAATACTGATAAAGAATCCGTCGCAATAGGTAACCATTTTCAGACCTATCTTTTGGGCTTCCTCAACAAAGGCCGCTGCTCGACGTCTTAAGATACTTTTGTAGAAGCTCTGTTCAGCCATCGTCTGATTATATAAGGCATCATTGGAAAAAATTTTAGTGATCGTTTCCATCGCCCCCCGGGTTCCGTTTGACCAGTTGCCGCGGTTGGAATAGGTACAGGCATTGGCAAATTCACTGGCGATTTCTTCAGTCGGTGCGACACAAAGAATGGCTCCGTTTCTGAGTCCATACATGGTGTAACCCTTTGAACAGCTAAATGCATAGAGGGTCAGCACATTCACGGGCATCCCGGTCAGCATTTTCATAAACTGACGGGCTTCATCGCCTTCGCCAGCAAAATCGATGTAAGCCAGATCAACCAGCAGAATAATTTTTGATTGCGGCTGAGCCGTGGCTGTTTCAGTTACAAAGTTCTTAATCGCTTGCCATTCTTCTAGCGAAATCGTATAACCGGTGGGGTTATGTGCCGGTGTATTGAGAACAGTTAACACCCGTTGCTGTTTTTCCAGCAGTTCCAGAATGCTGTTTTTCCAGCCTTCTAAATTAAATCCGCCCTTTTCGTTATACAGCGGGAAGGTGGTGATCTTTCTATGATTTTCATCAGCAATGGTGGCGTAGGCTGCCCAATACCAGTCGGTCAGTAAAATCGCATCGCCCATCTGGGTATAATTACAAAATGCGTGGCGAATGGCTCCGGTTCCACCGGGGGTAGCTACAGCCTGGATATGACCTTCCGGTCGACAGTCTTTAAAACAAGCTTCGGTAATCTTTTCTAAAAAATCCGGCTGACCGGCTAGTCCCGAGTAATCTGCAATCAGATTGTTTGGCAGGCCTTTTAAAGTATCATAGACTGATTTGAATGCCACTAATTCTCCATTGTCATCCATCAGGGCTCCGATGGTTGAATTAATCACGGCTTCTGGTCCCAATTCTCTGGTCCGGCTGGCCGCCTCTCCGGCAATTCTGAAAATTGGGTCAGTACCACCCTCTCGCAAGGATGTTTCAATAACCATTTCTGCTTTTTTCATGTTTCCTCCCGCTAAATCCATAGCTTATTTATAAATTTTTTTCTTTCTGTTTCGTATAAATTGTTCCCCTGGGTATCAATCACCACAATGGCCGGAAAATCTTCAACTTCAATTTTTCGAATCGCTTCAGTTCCAAGATCCTCATAGGCGATGATCTCAACTGATTTGATACAATCCTGCAATAATGCCCCGGCGCCACCGACACAGGCAAAATAAACCGCATCATTGCTGATCATACTATTGATGACCCGCTCACTTCTATTGCCCTTGCCAATCATACCACCCAGTCCCTGGTCCAGCAGCTCTGGGGTATAGACATCCATTCGGCCACTCGTTGTCGGCCCGGCTGAGCCAATAATCTCTCCGGGTTTGGCCGGGCAGGGTCCGACATAATAAATGATTTCATCAGTGAAATCCATCGGTAAAGGCAGTCCCTTTTCCAGAGCTAGGCTCATCCGCTGATGCGCTGCATCCCGGGCTGTATAAATGATCCCGGAAATCCTGACATGGTCTCCGGCTTTTAACTTTTTTCGTTCCTTTTTTCGCAAAGGTGTTCTGATCTCAATAACAGCCATCTATAATTCCCTTTCCACATGTCGATTCACATAACAGGATATATTAACCGCCACCGGCAGTCCTGCTATATGGGTCGGAAAGACTTCCACATTGACACCCAGTACGGTGTTGATTCCGCCCAGACCCATTGGTCCGATTCCCAGTGCATTGGAGGCTTCTAATAAGTAGTCTTCCAGCGCTTCGATATGGTCGAGTCGATTATGTTCGCCCAAGGGTCGACCGAGCGCTTCCTTTGCCATTAATGCGGCTTTTTCCATGGTACCACCAACCCCGACCCCCACCACAATCGGTGCGCAGGCATTAGGACTGCCAGTTTCCACCGTCTTAAGCACAAAGTCTTTAACCCCCGCCATGCCATCTGATGGTTTTAGCATTTTCAGGGCGCTGGTATTTTCACTGCCAAAGCCCTTGGGTAAGATTTTTATTTTTAACCGATCACCCGGAACAACCTGATAATGAATCACCGCCGGGGTATTGTTTCCAGTATTGGTGCGGATAAAGGGATCCGCAACAACTGATTTTCGCAGGTAGCCTTCCTGATATCCTTTGGCCACCCCGGCCTGGAGCGCCTCTTCAAGACTTCCCCCTTCAATGGTCAGATCCTGTCCAAAGGTGACAAACATCACAACCATACCCGTGTCCTGACAAATCGGGATATTTTTAGTTTTAGCAATTTCAAAGTTACAAAGCATGGTGTCTAGAATCTCTTTTCCATTGACAGATTCTTCCGATCCCCTTGCCCTTAGCAGTCCTTCTCTCATATCCGCTGATAAATGGGTGTTGGCTTCAATGCACATCTCTGCGACATGATCGATAATCTGCTGAATTCCAATTTTTTTCACTGTGCTCTCCTTATTTTATGTTCTTTTATAACTTATCAACTTGATCATCACAGTCTTGTTCGATCTGCCTTGCCTTATCTTTTCCAATTCGGATCGAATGAACGGACAGATATATCCCACCAAAAAGAATGATGAAATAAAAGCTGATCAGACGCCAAATTATCATCGCCACCGCGGTATTGCCAAGCCCGTAAATTGGTCCAAACAAGAGCAAAAATCCTGCTTCCGCTCCCCCGGCAGCACCAGGTGTGGGGACAAATGCCACGGCAACATAAAGGATTGCCTGAAGTGAAATAATCGTAACCGCATTACTATCATGCAAGCCCAATGAACGATACACCCAGTAATTGACTGAGTAGAGTACCAGTATTTGCGAAATGGAAACTGCAAATAATTTCAAGGTTTGCAGTTTATGGCTTTTTAATTCTTCAATGGCGATCTGATATTCTCTGATAAAGTGTTTGACCTTCTCGCGATACTTTGTCGCATTTTTTAAAATACGAAACTTCAGTAAAAGCTCCAAACAGCCCAGCATTATCGTTTTTGCCGCATTGACGTTAAAAGCCAAAATAAAGATTAATACCACCCCGGCTATATTCACAATCAGCCCAATCGCAATCAGCCATTTGGCGGCTTCCAAACTCTGGTGTAAGGTTGTGATGCTGAGTATCGTGGCGATAATCGCCAGAAAGGTTACTGAGACCTGATACAATGCATATTTTTGAACAAGTACCGCGGTACCCGAACCAAATGTATAATTTTTCCTGGACATTTCATAGAGTTGCAGAGGCTGACCTCCAGTGGCACTGGGTGTGATTAAATTATAATACTGACCAATCATCGTCACTGTCCAGGCAAAATGAAAGGTCTCATCAGGATTATCCCGACGCATCAGTTTTAACAGCATCACGGCTTCTAATGACCAGTATATAAAAACACAGCCAATTCCCAGCAACAGAAAATAACCATTGGCCTGCTTAATGGTCCTCAAAAACGTTTCCGGATCAACTTGTGTTAAGATGATAACCGCTGTCGCGCTAATTAGCAAAATAAAAAACAAATAGTTCGAGTATTTTTTCCAGAATTTTGATTTCCAAAACTTTTCTTTGCTTCTGGCTTGATCCATTGTCTACCACCCTATTTTTGATTGAATCAATTATAACACACTGTTATGGTAAAGTAATGTAATTTTCAGCTGTTTTCATAAAATTTTCATGAAATTTTCATAAATTTGATACTAAATCAATCCTTTAAACTGATGCTGCCGCAGGGCTTCATATAAAACGATGTTAACAGCATTTGAAAGATTCAGTGAACGGGCCTTTTGATGATTTCTCATCGGAATGCGAAACCGATTCTCTGCATGGCTTTCATGAATTTCTGGGGGTATTCCGGCGGTTTCTTTTCCAAACATCAGAAAAGCATCCGCGTCATAGCTAATCTGATGATAAAACTTAGTCGCTTTGGTTGTTAAAATATAAAGCTTGGCTTCTGGATTTTTTTCTAGAAACTGCTCAAAAGAATCGTAGATACTCACCTTAACTAACTCCCAGTAATCCAGACCAGCCCGTTTTAATTGTTTTTCGTCGAGTGAAAAACCCAGCGGTTTGATCAGATGAAGATTTGTCTCGGTCAAGGCACAGGTTCTGGCGATATTTCCAGTATTTTGTGGTATTTCTGGTTGGTATAGTACAATATTCATGTTCATTCCTTTTCATTTTGTATTTGTTCACTGATATTATAATCGAAAAAAGTCCAATTTTTTGCTTTTTTAAGATAATCCTGATCTTCCAGGAACATTTAAAACCAACAAAGAAATTGAACTTTTATGACTGGTTGTTTATTGAATGGTATCCCCATTGATACTACTTTTCTTTGAATCCGGTTTTTGATTCGTTTTCGGCAAATAGATTGAAAAGGTGCTCCCCTTGTTTGGAATTGAGTCAATCTTTATTTTGCCATTATGTTTTTTGACGATGTAGTCGGCAATATTCAAGCCCAAACCGACTCCGCCGGTTTCTCGATTTCTGGCATCGTCGACCCGATAAAAGCGGCTAAAAACCTTTGCCTTATCTTCTTCGGTGAGGCCGATTCCGGTGTCCTTCACCTCGATAACCAGGTGTCGTTTTCCCTGAACCAGACACAATTGAACCTTACCGCCAATTGGTGTATATTTAATGGCATTATCCACTAAAATTCGGACCGCTTGCTTCAATCGTTCTTCATCACCCCGGTATTGAATTCCGGACGAAATATTTTCACTCAATTCGATTTCTTTTTCATTGGCTAATTCAGTCATCAGATCGACCATTTGTTGACACATCGAGGATAAATCAAAAACTTCCTTGTCAATCGCCAACCGCTGATTCTCGGCCTGAGCCAGTAGCAATAGCTCAGAAATGAGTTTGGCCATGGTTTCTCCCTCACTGGCGATGTTGTTGAGCCACTTCATATTATCTTTAATCTGTTCTTCTTCTTTGAGCTTCAACACCTCGACATTGGTTTGGATCACTGTCAGCGGGGTTCGTAGTTCATGGGAAGCATTGGCAATAAACTTTTTTTGATCTTCAAAGGTATCTCGAATCGGTTGCAGGGATTTTCCGGCCAAAAAATAAGAGATCGGCACCAGCACTGCAATCGAACCAATTCCGATTAAAAACAAAAAGGAAATGACATAGGCAATAATCGATCGCTCCGTGGAAATCTGCTGAAATACCTGGAGGACATAGTCGTTGGAGTTATTGGAATAAGGCAGGGTATAAACACGATATTCAATATTTTCCGAGACCAGCAGATTAAATTGCGGGGTTTCATTCTTATTAATGGATAACTCGTATCCCATCATAATCAAATTGCGATCATCCACCTTCATCGATTTGACAATATTGCTGCTGTCCCACATGATAAACTGATAACCGAATTTATCATGCACAGAATCACCGGAATTGATCGGCTGGGAGCTTGTCTGGCCATTATTTTGGATTATTTCCTTGGCCACCGTGGTCAAATACATTTCTCCGGAAAGACTGAGACTCCAGTTTACTAAAAACCCCAGCAGAAAAATGAACATAAACATGAAGATCACCAGGATCAGGGTATTGAACAGGGTGATCTTGCGCTTGATTTCTTTAAACATGGGCCTTAACTCTCCAACCTATTTTTTCCCAAGTGTATAGCCTACCCCTCGGATGGTATCAATTTTAACCTGGGTGTCGACAATTTTTTTGCGCAGATTGTGAACATAGATTTCAATATTGTTTTCATTGACTTCTTTATCAAATCCCCAGACGCGGTCGAGAATCTGTTCCCGCGTAAAAACCTGATTGGGTCTTTTTAAGAGCATTTCCAGAATCTTTGCTTCCTTGACTGATAATTTGAATTCCTTATTTTCAGTTTGCAGGATGTTCTTTTTGGTATTGAAACTGACGTCTTCAAAAACAATCGTCTCGCCCTTAATGCCGTGATCCGGACGGCGTCCTAGAGCTCGAATCCGGGCAAACAATTCTTTGGCTGAAAAAGGTTTGATTAAATAGTCATCGGCTCCCAAATCTAATCCTTTAACCTTATCGTCAATGGTACCCTTGGCCGTCAGCATCAGCACCGGGGTGTTGATCCCCTGGTCGCGGATCTGCTGCAGAATTTCAATGCCACTTTTAATCGGCAGCATAATATCTAAAACAATGACATCATAAATGGGATTCAATGCAAATAACAGACCTTCCTCCCCATCGTTGGCAATGTCACAATCGATGTTTTGTATTTTACATAATTCCTGGAGTGCATCGGTTATTTTTTTTTTCGTCTTCTACAAATAATATACGCATAAAGCGACTCCTTCCATATTTTGGATTTTGATTATAAGCTAACATCTAATTATAGAGCCAAAATCTTAAAGCTATATAAAACAAAGAAAATATGATATTATTCTAGGGTAATCGAAAATTACCTTACCGACCAATTGTTAATCTGTTGTGACCGAGGGGCAGACCCGCTGCTGCGGGATCGGACTAGTCGCCGCCGTGTTCACCGCGACACAAACAACATGATGCAACAAGGGTCTGACCCCTAGGTCATTGTCGACACTACTTTTTTCTTTTTTATTTATCAATTGGTTATGGAGGTTCCTCATGAAAGAAATACTGATTATCGAAGATGATAAAAAGATATCCCGGATCATTGAACTGCAGCTTAAGCATGCGGGCTTTGCGACAGTTATGGCTTTTACCGGCCGTGAAGGAATTGAAGCCTATCATCAGAACCCAGATTTTGATCTGATTTTACTGGATATTATGCTGCCGGAGGTTTCCGGTTATGATGTTC
>Ga0180017_100225_pt1 | contig 22617 bp, 16 predicted proteins | sample KR46_S_MetaG_FD_129674 | JGI IMG/M metagenome (GOLD analysis project Ga0180017, IMG submission 129674) | Groundwater microbial communities from the Olkiluoto Island deep subsurface site, Finland - KR46_S_MetaG | ecosystem: Environmental > Aquatic > Deep subsurface > Groundwater | place: Finland...
ATTGTCCATGGCGATTTTATTTAACGACTGCCTCAGTGTTTCAATCACACCATCCTTTAGCACCTTCTTTCGATATTTGGTACACCATACAATATGATATTGGATACTATATATGTATCCTCTTCCATGTTTTTCTATCACGATTACACCGTCCTTATTGTTATACTTAATTATAACGCATGTGATAATATACGTCATTAAAAAAACGGCTGTTTAAGTCCTTTTAAAGATATTTCGGGATAGGTAAGTCGCCCTAACTCACGACTGAAGTCACGCGTGTGCGGGCTTAGATTTTATCAAATAAATCGTACTCGTAATCACTGGTATCGCCATTCCTGCCAAAACCAGACCAACTCGCCTTCGCGATACCCCCCGGGTTTTGAGTAACCGATTGATCAGAACCACCATTGCGTATCCCATTGCAAAATAAAGGGCGGCAACCTGAATCTTATACCATAAACCCTTTTGGGTTACCAAAACACTAAATCCAAGTTCCGTATCCACCTCCAGATTAGCATAGTATAAATAATGTGTGGTATTGGATTGAACCATAAAAAAGGTGATTATACAAATGCCTAAAACTGACGTTATCCAAAGCGCACACCAACTACCCGCTTTTTTATTCTGCCTTTTTAATTGTTGGCGGTTGCCAGCTTCCCTCGAGGACTGTCTCCTGAGGGAGATAGATGCGGAGATACAAATGGAAATTATCGGCCGAAATTGGCAGCCAGTTATTTGCTAAGGCAGCGTCTGCTGGCGCCTCGGTTTGCAGCAGCAGATCCAGTGAACCATCGGGATTATAAACAACCGCACTCCGGTCGTTAATACTATAGCGGTTAAGCGGATTATCAATCAGGAAATTATCGCTGTCATAGGCTGTAATTGACCAGAATCCCAACTCGTTAGTGGGCGGTAACTGGTCTTTGTCAAAATGAATGACATAGTTGTTGCTACCATCAAAGGTTTGACCACTACTGTCAGAATTGGTATTGGGGTATATGGCCACTGAAACCGGATTAGCGGCCAATCCATTTAAGGCAATCAGGGCACGATAATCATACTCCGTTGCAAATTCAGCCACTGGTTCACCAAAGAACCGCCAATTATTCATCTGGATAAGAAAATCCTGGGATGCGCTAAAAAGGGTTGTCGGCAAGACATCGATCATTTTACTCCAATCATCTTCTTTTGCCTCTCCCAGGATGGTGTCATCAAACGCTAGACCTGGCCCCACCCCTACTGTACTGATCTTTTCAATCAGCGGCTGATCAGCACTAGCCGGTGGATTCGTAACCATTAACTGATTGGCGGTATTAAAAAACGCTGCCGGCGTCATTTGTAAAACATGTTCGATCGGAATAAAGTTATTGCTTTCGTCATAAGTACCTTTGGCGGGGACATCGGCTTGTCCCGACAAATAATTTTCTAATGGCAGCAGTTGGATATTGTTTTGAATGGCATAAACATTTTCTAAATCTGCTTGGCCATAACTGAGTACCCGACACAGAATCCAGGTTATATTTGTTGGCATTGCTAGCTGGGTCAGGGCCTCTGGAATTTCGCCGCTGTAATCGGGACCAGTGATCAGAAAAGCTGTCTGATCGGGGTTATCGCTACCAGAGCCAGTAATTTTCACGGCATTGGTATAGGCATCCATTAGCTCTCCCGAACAAAACCGATCCGTTTTTGGCATTATAAAAACCATCGCCGTATCTGAAAGATCTAAAAATGCCTGAGAATATAGAGTATCCGTATTGATAGTAACGACATCTTTGGCACTGGCATTGGCCAAATTACGACTGTGAAACAGCTGATTGACCGGTGCCTGAGTCGTCGTTGCCTCGACGGTATTGGTCATTTTTTCCATGGTGGCATTCACCAGTACCAACGGGAACGCATAGACATAGGCATCGTAGATGGTCTCCCATTGACTCGATTCTTTCACTTCATTATTACTGACTGTACAACCAGACGTAAACATGATGGCAAGAATCAGACCTAGCAACTTTGTAATCTTTTTCACGACAAATCCCCTCTCGATTTTTATTTGAACGCCCCTTGTAAAAATCAACCCCTAGGATTACTCATTTGCGGGTTTTGACCCGATCCTTGTGAATTGATCGTTTAGATTTATTGTAACCCATTTCACGCCTAAAAATAAGACCCAAAATATTTATTTTGAGCCTTACTTTATTTTATTCTTTAAAAGCGATACTGATAAGGGAATTGGTCTCCTTCATTGCCAATAAACATCACATAGGATCCGGCCGTCACCGGAACATCTTCAATAGCCGCATACATGGTGTCGTAGGCGACTGTCAAAGCTGAATCATAAATCACGACCCGACCACCCTCTGGTAGGGTTATTTCAAAGCTGCCATCAGCGTCGAGTTTTCTGATGGTATTTTCGCCAACACCCGCGCTAGTGATTTTTTCTCCATTCTGAAGACTTGGGACTGCTGCCACTTCCATCAACGTATAACCCATCGCCGTCATCGTTGTTTTGCCGTTTTCTTCTTTAATACTTGGCTCAACCAGATCACGGGCATAGGCTAGATTCATGAAGCCGGTATTTTCATCCTTTAACGGATAGGGCGTATAGCTGCCATCACTACCGTAGTAAATATAGCCGGGAAGTTCTGGCAAGCCGCCGGTAGTTACGGAAAACGCATATAGATCAATGGCACTAAGGCTCACCGGAATCCAGGCCTTGCCTTCAAAACGGCTGGTATTGACCGGGTTGTTAGCGGTAATGTCTTCCGCGATAACAATCGAGTAGTCCGCATTACTCAGGGACTGAAGCATCAGTTTTTTCCCAAAGCTTTCTGAGAATGACAACCAATAATCATTTTGCATATCAAAGTATCCATCGCCAATATGGGGATAGCTTACGGCTGTAACAAAGGATTTGCCATCGAATTGCTGATAATCGAGGGTATTGTTTTCGAGATTAAACTCGATTTTAATCGTACTGCCACTGCTTCCATAATATCCGGCAAAGCCTAAGATTTCACTGGGAATCGGTGGTGCCGATGTGGCCTTTATGTCTTTGCTTGCTTCTGCCTGAACGACGCCTTTTTCTTCTAGCATCGTCTGAGTAATGCTCTTGGCAACGCCAGTTACATCAGCTATTCCGGAAAAAATCAGGGCAATCGAAATATTCTCTTCGGGAATCACGTAAAGCTGGGAATTGAACTGGAGGGTTCCTCCGTTTTTACTGATCACATGAACACCCTCTTCGGCAAAGCTGGCAACATCGACCATATCCCAACCCAATCCATAGTTAGTTATCGGCGTTCCCGATGGTACTGTTTCTTTAGCATATTGGGGGCTGGTGTACTCGGCAAAGGATTCGGCGGTCATCAGTTTATCGCTCAACAAGGCGTTGCCAAAGCGACATAAATCTGCCGAGGTCGAGGAGATCCCACCGGTTCCCATCAGATTGATGATTTCTGACGGTAGCGCCAGACCGTCGTCATTACTATATTGTAAGGCGATGTTTGCATTTCCTTCCGCAAACGAACAGCTACTATCACGCATACCTGCTACTGTAAAAATATTTTTGTCCATGTAGTCTGAATAGCTCTGCCCGGATATTTCCTCAATCAGCACCTCTGCCAGGGTAAAGCCATCGTTACAGTAAACGCTGACCACCCCGGGATCATCCTTTAACGTGCTGTTAGCCAGATAGTCCATAAAGTTTGCTAGAAAGTCCGGATCTTTGGCTGTTGCAAAGCCATTTGGCATAAAGGTCCCCGGCAGTCCTGATGAATGATTGAGTAGCATCCGTACCGTGATATCCTGATAACGGCTATCTTGCATGGTAAAGTCCGGTAGATAGTCCACCACTGGCTTGTCCAGCTCAAGCGTGCCTTCTTCCACCAGTTGCATGATGGCAGCTGCTGTGAATACTTTACTGACTGAACCAATATTGTACTGAGTACTGGGATCCACGGTTATCGCATCTAAACGATTGGCCATCGCAAAACCCTCTTCATAAACAATTTTGCCATTATCCATGATCGCAATGGTGGCACTGGACGCCCCCCTTCCGATAACCTCCTTCCAAATTTCAGTCCGAGCCGTAGCAATGGTTTTTTCATAACTCTGGTTCTCCTTCTGGTTCTGGTTCTGCTTCTGGTTCTGACTCTGGGAAGAGGTGGTGGTGCATCCCGATAAGGGGATAAGAATCAACAACAAACTGAGGATAACAACTGTAAATCGTTTTTTTAACATTCTCTTCATCCTTTCCTTATTAATTTTAACCTGTTTCCAGCTTCACAAAGTGTCTATATTAGGGCAGCACTAAACACCTTGCCAACTGAACAAATATCAAATCGTTTTATTAATACCCTACTTTGATTCCTTTATTAATCCTTGTTAATCAAAAATTTACTGCACGGATACCCATCTCAGGCTATAATAAGTATTAACCATAAACCGTTAATACTCAAATTTTCTGGAGGTATTTCCATGAAACTGGATAATGAACAGTACCGAATCATTGTAGAGTCGTCCCCCAATATGATTTGGCGCGCCGGTACCGAATCCACATCTCTGCCAGTTTTGGAATATACCAGATGCGCAGCGAGGTAACCCTTGAGAGGGTCATCATCGAGGCAGACCGGAAACTCTATTCAATAAAGAACGAAAAAAAACAGGCAGATCATTGATTTAATTAGCCGCCTGTTTGCTCGCAAAAAGCGAGGAAAGAGATAAAATTTCTCTTTCCTCGCCAGTTAAACGATGTACTCCTGATCAAGCTTATTATCTTGTAAACAAATTAATAATTACTAGCAGGATTACCGCCCCCACACAGGCAACGAAAATACTCCATAAATTAAATCCGGTTACACCTGCTGCTCCGAAAAAGCTAAATACAAAACCACCAATCATTGCTCCCAGAATCCCGACCACAATGTTTTTGATAAGTCCCATCTTTTCATTATTTTTAGTCAGCATGCTGGCCAGCCAACCGGCTAAACCTCCAAGTATGATCCAAGTTAAAATTCCCATAAGTCCACTTCCTTTCGTATTCTGTGTATTATTATACCCACTTATTTTAAAATCATTCATTCTAGTCATCAGATATCATTGTAAACCTCTTCAGGTTTAAACGTTGACCTACTTCATGATTGCTTTAGTCATTAATTTTTGTAAAAACAACCCATGCTTTAAAACGCACCTAAGGTTTTAGATGTATAATAATAAATTGTAGACTTTATTTAGTATCAACTGTATCCATCTGATGGATTCAACTTTGTTGCAGTATTATTGAAGGCCGATCTCTCCCAGCCCGTATGATATTGCAACGCTTCCCGACTTACAGTTTACTGATAGACACGATTAATTATAGAAAGGCACTTTTACTCTTAGTTGATTAAAAGTGATCAAACTAAATGCAAATTAATTCAACCGAAGTACCCTTTACTGAAGACCTGGACATTAACGGGAACGTAAAAGAGTTTCTCCTTCAACAGCAGATTTACCGGGCTGCCATTAAAGAAATTAAAACCAAGCTTGAGATCCTCGATGAAGAATTTCAGGCCAAATATGATCATAATCCGATTCATCACATGGAATACCGCTTAAAATCACCTCAGAGCATCGCCGAAAAAATGCAGAAAAAAGGTCTGGAAATCACGCCTGAGAATATCCGTAAAAACTTGACTGATATTGCTGGGGTTCGGGTTATCTGTAACTATTTAAACGATATAAACCGAATTGCCAATTTATTAGTCCGACAGGATGATATTACCTTGGTTCGAAAAAACGATTATATCAATGAACCGAAGAAAAATGGCTACCGTAGCCTCCATCTGATCGTCCTGGTGCCGATTTTCCTGGCCGAGCGAACCGAATCGGTTCCCGTTGAAATCCAAATCAGGACCATCGCCATGGATTTCTGGGCCAGTCTTGAACATCAACTCAAATATAAAGGGCAAAGCGATATGTCTGAGGGGCTCCGCGAACGGCTGAAATACTGTGCCGAGTCGATTACCCGACTTGATGAGGAAATGCAGATGATTTATGAGGAAATCACCGCTGACGAGTGCGATCAAGAATAATCGAAGCCGAAGCAAATGCTTCGGCTTTTTTAATTTCCATTTTCTTGTTTTAAATTTTATTGACACAGTGTTTTTTCTATGTTATCTTATTTGTAATGATTCTTATTTAAAGATCATTATTCAAAAATGACGTTTGATCTTTAGGACGGGATCGTTCCCCTTTCTTTTCCGGATCTTGATGAATCAAACTGCCTAATTAAACGATTGATATGGAGGAAAACAAATGTCAGAAGCAAAAACATTGAACAATCTTATGGAGGCGTTTGCCGGCGAGTCTCAGGCAAACAGAAAGTACACGGCTTATTCACAGAAAGCTAAAGCAGACGGAAAAATCAATGCGGCTAAATTATTTCAAGCAGCAGCCGATGCCGAAACCCTGCATGCTCTGAAGCATTTTGAAGTTGCTGGAAAGATCCATACCACTGCAGAAAACCTTAAAGATGCAGTCGCCGGAGAGACCCATGAATATACTGAAATGTACCCTGACTTCTTAAAAGAAGCCGAAGCAGAAGGAAATAAAGAAGCGATTAGAACCTTTACCCTTGCCATGAAAGCAGAAGCTGTTCATGCCAAACTGTATCAAGAAGCCCTGGAAAATCTGGATCAAACCGAAGAAGTCTTTTATTATCTCTGCCCATTATGCGGCAATATCGAAAAAATGGAGCCAGATAAATGCGTCATCTGTGGGGTTCCTGGGACTACCTTTATTAAATATTAAATCTCAGCATTCTAAATCACATACTAATCAAATAAGCCAACACATCTCCTAACCTAATAAAACCAGAAGCAGCTCGCCACCGATTGGCCAGCTGCTTCTGGTTTTTAGTTCACCTCGTTTATTAGATTAACTGTCTTTTGGCGTATTTATAAAAATAGGCTTCTTTTTTCATCAACGCTTCATAGGTGCCTTCCTCGACAATATTGCCCTTTTCCAGCACCAGAATCCGGTCACAATCCATGATCGTACTGAGCCGATGGGCAATGACGATCCGGGTGGCATCGAGATTTTTCATACTTTCTGAGACAATTTTCTGAGATCGGTTATCTAGGGCACTGGTGGCTTCATCAAAAAAGATGATCGCCGGATTGGCAGCAATCGCTCTGGCAATCAGCAGCTTCTGCCGCTGTCCCCCAGACAGGGTTCCGGCGCCCTCGGCCACCATCGTTTTAAGACCCATCGGCATTTCCCGGATCTCTTCATCCATGCCCACTTTTTTAAGCAATTCCCAGACATCCTCTTCGGTCAGTTCTTTTTTTGAGCCGGCGATATTGGATAAAATATCACCCGGGATCAATTGACTATCCTGGAGCACTACCCCCATTTGCTTTCTGATTTCCCGGATATCAACACTTTCAAGATCAAATCCGCCGCAGTAAATACTGCCACTGGTCGGTTTTTCAAAGCCCAGCAGTAACCGTAACAAGGTTGACTTGCCACTACCGGAGGCGCCAATAATGGCCACATATTCGCCATGTTTGATATTGATAAAAATATTGTCAAGAATTGTTGCCCCGCCCTCGTAATACGAAAAGTAGAGGTGCCTTATTTCGATATCACCCAAAATTTTCCCCGGAGTGGTTTTAAAACTATCTACTTCTGGAACACCATCAATGATCGGTTTGGTATTTTCATACTGCGGCACCACGCTATTGATCGAAATCAAAGTTTGAACCAGTCCCAGCAGCGAAGATATAAAAATCATAAAAGCCGAATTAATCGCTACAAAATCTCCTGATGAAATACTACTCGTCTCGCTGACATAGAAATAGATCACAACCATCGAAAGGGTCGGCAAGGCAATGGTCGTAAGCCGCAGCAGCGCCATCAGCTGGCCTCTTTTATACTCCACTTTTCGCTGTTTGGCATACTCTCTGACCCACTTCAGATAGGAGCGACTTTCTGCCCCAGCCACCCGCAGCCGCGATACCGAGGTGATCAGCTCAAACACCATCCCCGAAATATCATTAGACATTTCTAGCGAGGTGCGTTGACATTTCATTTGCATTTTTCCAATCACCAGGGTGATGACTACACTAATGGCGGTCAACCCCAAAGCTAGCAAGCCCATGATGGTATTAATGGTAAAGATATATAAGCCATTGATAATCGAAAAAGAGCTGCTAATGATCATGGTGATCACATTAACCGATAGAATCTTCTGAATCATCGCAAAGCCGGTGGCTCGCATGGCCAGGGCTCCAGATGAATACTGTTTAAAAAATGACGCCGGCAGCGATAGTAGTTTATCCAACAGTGAATTCTGCAAAATCGACAACTTCCCCTGAATTCGGAGAATACAAATGTTTTGAACCATCGTAAACAAACCTCGGCCGATGGCTACGGCCACCAGGATAAACCCTACCACCAGAATCGTTACTGATTGGTTTTGGGGAATCCAGACATTAAAGGTCTCCTGCATGGCCATTGCCGGCAGCAGTGATAACAGGGCAGTCGCCACCGCCAGCACCAGGGTCCAGATCAGATCCTGCCGCCTAAACAGTTTTAAGCCCAATTTCACCATCGCTAAAAAAGATACCGGTTCCTTGGGTAAGGGCGGATAAAAGACATAGGCGCGATCAAATTCCATCTGGCCATCCACTTCCTGGAAGGTCCCATCAGCACGAAAGCACCGATAGCGGCTGGGCGATTTGGGGATTAGTGCCACTGCCTCACCCGCCATCGTAAAGGCCAACATCGGGCCATTATCGCTTTTATACCACTCTGCTTTCAAGTCAACCAGGCGAAAGCGAAATCCCGATTCATCGGCAATCATTTTAAACCAATCCGTGCCGCCGCTAAGCTTTCTCAGCGGTGGGATTTTTACGGCAATCCCCATCGCTTCGGCGACCTTGCTAACCGCCGCAATTAAGGGGTTATCATCCAAGGATGCCGCTGCCTTTTTAGGGGTCAAAACACTGTCAAAGGCTTTTTTGGCGCTGTTATCATATTTTTTGTTGATCTGTCGGATTTCTTCTAGTTTTTTTGCCATCTCTTATCCCTCAGTTCTGATCAGACTTGCATATTCGCCGCCTAAAGCCATCAAATCTTCATGAGTGCCCCGCTCTTTGACAACCCCGCAACTTAACACGATGATCTCATCGCAATCCCGGATCGTCGATAAGCGGTGGGCTACCAGAATGGTGCTGATGCCTCTTTTTTTGATGTTCTCACTGACCTCGGCTTCGGTGGCCGTATCCAAAGCACTGGTGGCCTCATCCATGACCAGGATCCGGGGATTCTTGCAGAGCGCCCGGGCAATTTCCAGGCGTTGCCGCTGGCCGCCGCTTAGGTTTTTGCCGCCTTCGCTTAAAACATGGTCAAAAGCATTGGGCAGCGCCAGAATATCCTCATAAATGCAGGCGTCTTTGGTGGCCTGAATGACATCCTCGACCGCAATGGTTTCATCCCACATGGTAATGTTATCCAGCACCGAGGCTGAATACATCACGATTTCCTGATCCACCGAGCTCATCGTATTGACCCGCAGCTCGGCTGGAATCGCTTTAATATCAATGCCATCAATCCGTATTTCACCGCTCCAGGGCTGATACAGGGTGGTAATCATTTTGGCTATGGTCGATTTGCCGCTTCCAGATGAACCGACTAAGGCAATCGATCCTCCCGCCCGAAGGGTCAGGTTCAAGCCTTCAATAATCGGGTCTGATAGTCGGTTATAGCCAAAGGTCAGATCACGGATTTTGATCTCACCTTCTAATTGATCGCAGTCAAAGCCATCAAGTGACAGCTTTTCTGATTCCAGGGCGATATCTTCGGGATATTTTTCAACATCATCGAGACGCGCAATATCGGCAATCATCCCCTGTAAGGCGGCACTGGTGCTGACTAGCTCACTCATTGGCTGGGTAAAACCGGTCATCAGGGTGTTAAAGGCCACAAAGGTACCGATGGTCATGGCTCCCATCAACACATACTCGCTACCGATGGTAAAGATCAAGGCTGTTAAGATCGAAGTCAGCAGGGTCGGCAAAACCGATATAACCGCTTCCATCCGACCCATCCGCTGTTCTACCGCCAGGGTTTCGGCGCTGAGTCCGGCGATCCGGGTAAAGAAATTGTCTTCCTCTCCAATCGATTTAATGGTTTCGATTGATTTTAGGTTGACCATGATCCAGCCGATCGATTTGCCCTGATACTGGAGCAGTACCCGGTTGTTGTCAGCATTTTTTTTAGCGGTATATTGCAGCAGAAAGATGTTGATCCCGGTGATCACGATTCCGATCAGGGTCAATACCACATTATATTGAAAAAGCAGGATTAGATACAAAAAAGCTGTGACCAGATTAACCAGAATTCGTGCCAGATTGGAAGACAGTGCTGTTGCCACCGTATTGATGCTTTGCATCCGGCTGTTGATATCCCCGGATTGGCGCTGATTAAAAAACTCCACCGGTAGTCGGAGGACGTGTCGAAGATAGGTACCAGCGCTGTCAATGGCAATGTAGTTCTCCATCCGCACCAGGGCGTTCTCCTTGAGCCAGTTGAGAATCGCCTGGAGTACCACCGTATTTAATAGGATAAAAACAAAAATCAGAATATCAAATTTTTCGGTGTTATCAAGGTAATAATCGACAAATATTTTTGCATAATTGGCAATAATCAAACCAGGAATAACTAACAGCACCCCCAACACCAGGGCATAAAGCAAGGGTGAAATCCCGGTTTGGGAAAGGCGTTTAAACAGTGCCTTCCAGACATCAGGCTTTTCTCCGGCTTTTTTAAACTCAGGTCCCGGCCGGGACTCAATCACCACCCCGGTAAACATCTGTCCCAGTTCTTCTGTGGTAATTACCCGTTTTCCTGATGCTGGGTCGCATAAATAAACCCTATCGTTCTTAAAACCTTCAAGAACAACAAAGTGACTAAAATCCCAGTGGATGATGACTGGCATTTGCATTTCTTTTAACTTATCCACCGTACAAACAAAACCCTGGGAAACTAAGCCGTAAAGTCTGGCTGTTCTGGCAATATTTCCGGCTTTTACACCATCCCGGGAGACCCCGCAATCAATCCGGAGCGTCTCGAGGGTTTCATAGCGGCCATAATAGGCTAAAATCATCGACAGCGAGGCGACTCCGCACTCCACCGCTTCCATTTGCAAAACCACCGGTACCCTGGCTAATTTGGGCCGTTTTTCTCTCTCATCTCGACTTTTCTCGGTTTCTGATTTCGTCATCCGTCTGGCCGCCTTTCTAGGAGATAATCAGATCAATGAGATATAAGCGATCCGTAAAAATGGTTGCGCTGGCAGCGGTACCGGCAGTGATTTCACCACTAAAACCATTGTTCTCTTTGGTCCAGATATAATTTCCTTGATTATCTAACTTGGGATCAATAATAATCTGCATCTCGATCGGATTGGCAGATTCCGAAGCAATGCTACTGCGCTGGATGCTTCGAACCACCCCTCTTAAATATCCGAATTGATCTGTAGATGCCGATTCCACCGCAACAAAGACATAATCGCCTTGCTTAACGTTAACGGCATCTTCATAGCTGGAGTAAGCCAGAACTACCACGGTGGTGTCTTCATTTTCCCGTTTAACAATTTGACAAAAGTTCGAATTTTTAGGCATAAATGCCCCTTCCTCAAAACTTAGTCCCGAGACCATCCCGCTTTCCATGGCAACAATCATGGTTTGCCGTTTAAGCCTGCTCTTTTCGTCCTCTGTCAATACTGACCCATTAGCAAACAGTGCGGCTGATCCCTCGATGGTCACAACCCCTAGCAGATCCCCTCTTTGTACATAATCACCATCGGAGACAGCAAGTTGGGTCAGAATCCCTTCATTTTCAACGACCACCTGGACGGTTCCCTCGCCATAAGACACAATCGCATCGAGGGTAGTGGTAATATTAATCGGAACAGTAATCGAATAAATAACCACGCAGACTAAAAAAATAATTATTCCCAGTAAAATCAATAGATTTCCCGGGCCAATGACAGTCATCAAGGCGGCATGTTCGCTTTTTTTACTGGTCTTCTCCTCTTTGTTTTTAAAAATAGATTTACTCACCGCTTTGCCCTCCCTCCGTCAAATTGTCCCTGGGCACCAATTGATCATTGCGATAAATCTTCTGGAACACTGGAATTCCATTAATCAGCCGCTTTTCAAAGCTTAAACTGCCGTAGACGGTCTCAAAAGTGTTTTCTGCCAGCACATTTTTAATCGTTTGGGCTTCCAGACTTTGAGCCGCATTCGCCGCGTCGGCGGCCAGATGCATTGACATATAGGCCTGGGCGGCCGGCAAATCGGGCTTTTTCCCATAAACCTTTTGATATGCCTCAATAAATACTGATTCCGAGCCAACTGTGGCGGTATTGTTAAAATAACTGGTGACCTGGGTCAGGCCTTTCATGCTCGCTGGAATAATATAGGGCTGAATTTCAACGTCATAACTGGCAAAAACAGGTCGGGTATTACCGGTTTTTTCCAGATACGTATAAAGCGCTGTGATATCGTTTCCGACACAGGCGGTGACAATCGCCTGGACACCCAGACTGTCCCATTTTTTTAAATAATAACGGAAATAATCAAGATTGGGCAGATAGGAAACCGCATCGACAATTTCGATCCCGGCTTGTCGGCCATGCGCTTCAACTTTTTGAATATAATCCTTGCCATAGGTATTGCCAGCGCTATGAATAACGGCGATCCTTTGGATTCCTTGGGCAGCCATAGTCCTGACCATTTCATCGGCCATGGCGTCATCCGATGGCGCACAGAGATAGGCACCCTCATTTTCAGGAAGATTCAATTTTGAACTGGCGATAATGGGCGCAAAAAGCAGCTTGTTATTCTGCTTATAAATATCCGCCACCTTTAGGACATCATCGGTACTGCGATGTCCGATGACAATCGGAAAACCCTGATTTTCAGCAATTCGGGTGGCTACTTCGACGGCCGTATTGGTGTTATTGCCATCATCATTGTAATTGATTTCGATCGCTTGGTTGAGGATTCCCCCCTGATCATTGATTTCCTTAGCGGCCAGTTCGATGCCATTTTTGAAGGAGGCACTGTATTCCTGGGAGAATGGATAAACCACATCGACTGACAATTTACCGCTTTCTTTAGCAGTATTGCTACAGCCAAAACAAAGCAAGCCGCCAATAAGCAGGATAGCCAGGGTGGATAGGATTCTCAGATGTTTTTTCATGTCCCACTCCTTTGATTTGTGTAATTCAGGCAGTAAAATGCCATGAGCTTTCTGTAACTTATATGGGTTGCAGCCCGTTTTTTTTACATCGTAGCCTAAACAAATGGCGAAAACAAAATCAAATGCCGGTCACTCAGGCTTTTTAGTAGCGCGCCGATAGTCGCAGCGGATAAAGACAGTTTTGCTGCTGTTTCACTGATGGTAAACTTGCCGGAATAGCTGAGAATGTCAACTTCGATTTGGTTAAGCGTATTGATATTCAGCATCGAAAAATCGGGAATCTTCTGGATGACCCAGGTGTCTTTTTCCTGCTCATTGAGTTCATGCCATTCTTTAAGAAGACCCTGATAGTTGATCAGTTTTTTATAGTAGTCCACCATTATCTTGTTCTTACCATAAATAAATTTAAGATATCCAGCGGCAATCCCATAGTTAAAAGCCAGGTTGAAGTCGGTTCGAATCCGCTCTCTAGGGATCAGACCCTGTTGGTACTGTTGCTTCATTTTATTAGAAACGGCTGTGATAAATCGCGAACGACCCATACAGACTTCCGGCAGTGATAATTCCAGGGTATGATTAACCGGAAAATCCTCCAGATTAGTCAGGCATTCCCGATCTTCCAGAACAATCCCAAATTTCTCGGGATGATTGTAAATCGCGGTACCAGGCAGAGGCATTATAAAGGTTGTCGATAAGTCCAGCATTCCCGGCGCCAGATCCAATAACTCCAGCGCTTTTTTTGTGGTCGTAGCCAGGGTGTCGGCACTTTCAAAGGCTCCGCCGATAATATAATTCCCGGTTAATTGGGGTAATCCTTGGGCATAGCAAATCTCCACCACCCTTTTTATGTCGGCAGGGCTGGCCTGCTTGCCATAGGCCTTCAGTACCTCTTCTACCCCTGACTCCATACCGATCTGCATCCGCACCATACCACTGTCAATCATTTCGCGGATCAGTTCGGGATGCTTTACCAAAAAGCCGGGGTGGCCTTCGCAAAACCAGACAAAATCATATTCTTCCCTGAGCTTTTTCAAACCGGATAAGATTTTTTTTAATCTAAGTGGATTGGTGGTAAAGGTATCGTCGCAAAAAAACAGGTATCGGGGGCCTTGACTATTTTTTAAACGCGCTGCTATTTCAGCCAGTACCGCTTCCGCAGTTCGCATCCTCAAATTTTTGGAATTTCCGCCCTCAAAACAGAAGGCACACCGGTAGGGACAGCCCCTGGCGGTAATTACCGACAACAGTGGACGTTCCTGATAATCAAGGACATCTTCATTACGGGGAAATTCGTATTTTGAGAAGTCCTCCAGGTAGACGTAATCAGCCTTTTGAGCGGGTCGGATTTCTCCGGGAACAAGCACCGCTTCGCCTCTGATTTTGGCATTTAACCAAGTTAACAGGCTTTCTTCGCCTTCGCCTTTTAAAATGCCGTCAGCCTGATAAATTTCCAGATCGTCTTCAGTCATATGGAGGGTCTGGGGGCCACCCACAATCACATAAAAATCATAACGCTTTTTTAAATAGGTGATGATGGCCGCCACCGCTGAATGATTATCAAAATCACAGTAAAAACAGACCGCAAACAGGCGGTCTTTCATTTTCTCGATCGTTTTTACCGCGTCGGTAGTAATGCCAGTATAAGCTTTTGCATCATAGCCATTGGCATTGAGTTGCGCCGCCAGAGTCAAGATCCCCAGATTTTCGATCATTTCGAAAGTTCGTCCGCGGATCATCCGTTGGGTGTAGACCAATAGAACTTGGGGTTTCTCAGTTAGGGTTTTCGGTATAAAATCCACTTATTCCCCTCCATTTTATTCAGGGATTGTTGTGCCTGCTGATAGAAACCAGCATTTTCTCCCTGGGGATCCAGTTTCATTTTTCCCTGTTGCAGAACTTCTTTTTTGGAAAGCTTGCCATTACATAATTTAAGCAGGGTATAGTCGATTTCATCTACTTCTTTATCAAATATTTGTGGTTTTTGGCCACTGACATCGGTGTAAAGCCACAATTCAAAAGTCCGGTGGACAATCACCGCCTCATCATTGCTTCCTAATTGATCATTAATCAGATACTCACCCGAGGCTCTCATTTTCCAGTAGGCATCATCAATGGGAATATTCTTATAGACATAATCATTCCAACGGGTAAACACCCCGTATTGTCGACCCAATCGATAGGAATCGAGAATCACCGCTTCGGGAATCTTTCCATCAAAATAAATTTTGCGCATTTCATTCTGGAGTCGTTTGTTGGCCTGCAAGCGAACATTGATCAGATCGGTAAAATCCAGTTCTTTGGTTCGGGAAAGGGGAATGTCCTCATTGCAGCAATCAATCAGATCGTCATAGATGGTCATCCCGAATTTTTCCGGATTAAGGGTTATCGGGGTTTTGGGATAAGGCAGAAATGAAAAATAGGCGGTTTCAAACTGACCCGGCGCCCGATAAAGCAGTTCCATAATCAAATCTTCAGATTCTTTGATGGTTTCCCTGCTTTCATGGGGGCCGCCAATAATAATATTACCAGAAATCCCATGAATCCCCGACTCAACGCAATGATCAATGACATCGACAACCATTTTTCGAGTTATTTTTTTATTATAGCTTTTGAGAACCTGATCACTTCCCGATTCCAGACCAAAAAAGATTTTCTTAAGCCCCGCATCAGCCATATTTTTGGCCATCTCCCGGTGCTTGTCAATGGTCGAAATATGGGCACTGGCAAACCAGACAAAATCATAGTCTTTGCGAATTTCTTTGATTTCCTGACAAATCTGGTTGACCCGTGTATGATCCAGTGTAAAGGTATCATCGAGAAAATTGATATAATTGATGGCCGGATTTCGCTTGAAATTCTCCCGGATTTCAGTTATCAGGGAAGGAACCGAGTGCCGGCGAACCCGTTTAGCATTAGCTCCTTCGTAGCAGAAGGTACAACCAAAAGGACAGCCCCGGCCGGTTAAGATTGGGAGCAGTCCGTAATGTTTATAATCATTGGTCAGGGTAATGTCTGGCCAGGGAATATCATCTAAATCTTCCGGGGGTTTTCGTGACGGCGTTTCCACCAGGCTTCCGTTTTGATCCAAATAGATAATCCCCTGAATCAATTCGAGCGCACCCTTTTTTTTAATGAAATACTCCATCAGCTCCAGCATGGTTTCTTCGCCCTCGCCAATACAGGCCGCCTCAATTGCCGTTTCTTTTAAAAATTCGGCGTCCATTCCGGAAGTTTGTGGCCCGCCCGCCAGCAAAGTCACCTCGGGATAGCGTTTTTTTACTTCCTGGGCAAAGGTTTTTACCCAATGCACATTGTTAAAATCACAGTAGAAACCGATGATTCGGGGTTTATTTTCTGTTTCCATCAAAGCGATAACATAATCCAGAGCTTCCTTGGCGTAGCCTTGAAACATTTCGACTTGATAGCCTTTTTTTGTTAATAATTGGGTCAATATATTCATTCCCAGATTACTGCCAGGAATATAACCGCTGACATAGCGGTGCGATTTGATCAATAATAGTTCCATGTCTCTATCCCCCTTTGAACTGCTGACTGTAGCCATCCTAGTCAGCACTTCGAAGGGGAAAATCCCCTTCTTCGCTTATTAAGCTCGAGCTGTTTGTGTTGCTGTAAAGGCATAATCTACGCCAACAATACTTAATCCACCAGCAGCCTGATCTAATTGATCATCACTGATTGGTTGTTTTTCCTGTGCTTCTTTAAAAGCAGCATCAAATTCAGCTGCTGTACAGCTGTAACCTAATTTTGCAACAACTGCATCAAATTCTGCTTCAGTTTTAGCACCATCAAGTTGTTTTGCCAATGCCTCATCGGTTAATACTTTTGCGGCCAATGCCTTTGCACCATCAATACTCATGTTTTTCTCCTTCTAAAAAGTATTTTGACTAAATCACAAAATGTGTCAGCCAATATTTAAAATTAAATTGATATAAAATATCAACTAATTTTTCATGGAACTCCGCCTGGTTCTTATAAGGATCGCCAAATATTGCAAACAATTCGGCTTCGATCTCAGCCAGGCTTCTTTTTCCAGCACAGCGCAGCAGCAGCTCATACTCCAGCGGTGAAAGCACCATGCCATCCAGTTTTGGGAACCCTTCGGTAAAGGTCATCGTGCGCCATATTTCAAAGGTACGCTGGGGATAATCGCTGGAAAAATTGAGTGATTCCTCAAATGCCTGTCCCTCGTTTAAATAAAGCACATAATAATATTCATAGGCTCTGGGATTGGCAGAAATTTCCTCAAACCAGCGGCTGCGGATACCATAGGTCAGGGCGGCTTTAAACTGTTTCATCACCGCCTGCTGTTTTAATTCATGATTTTTGATTTTATCTTGCATGCTTTGGCGAATCACCTTATTGAGTTCCTGTCGGTTTTTCATCACCTGATCCTGACTTTTTCCCCGGGGTGTGACAAAGGGGTAGTCGTCGTCAGAAAACCGGCCGGACTGATCATGCAGCTGCAAATTGAATTTTTCGGGATTATTTAATATCTCGGTACCGGGATAAGCTCTTAAAAAGCCGGTGATGATATCAATAACTCCGGGGGCTCGATCCATCAGCGTTTCGATCAGAGCCGCGGTTGCCCCAGGTGTTTCCTCCGGACCGCCGACGATAAAATTGGTGGCAATCTGGGTCAGGCCGCAGTCAGCGGCGTAGGATACAAACTCAATGATGTCATCAATCTGGACATGCTTGTTGTACTGGTCAATAACCTTCTGATCGCCCGACTCAATGCCGATCTGCAAGCGGATCAGCCCGGCCTCGATCATCGTCGGTAGAACATCCATCCAGTCTTTGATTCGTCCCACATGACATTCGCAATACCAGACCAGATCGTGTTCTTTTCTGATTTCCTTCATACCCTGGCAGAATGCTTCGATTCGCTCGCGGTTGAGGGTAAAGGTGTCATCCATAATAATAATATAATGCAAATCCGGATTGTTTTTTAAATTTAGTTTAATTTCTTCCAGTACCAGCGGGATGCTTCGCAACCGGACCTTTTGCTTGCCCGGACTGGGCGCACAATAGGCGCATTGATAAGGACAGCCGCGGCCGGTAAAAATCAGTTTGCCGTAGGCGTGATCGGTATGCAAGGATGCGTGATAGGCAGGCAGTGGTAGGGCATCAAGGTCTTCAATGATTACCGGCGGGGTTTCTCTAAAAATCCCATCTTTAATCATCACCAGCCCCTTGATCTCACTTAAATCGCCGTCTTCTTTTAACACGGCCTTTAATAGTAGCGGCAGCGACACTTCGCCCTCGCCCCTTAATATAAAATCGGCCTGGCTATCTTCTAGAAACTTTTGCCCCAGGCCAATGCTTTGGGAGCCACCAACCACAATCGGAATATTATAGCTTGCTTTTATTTTTTTAGATAAATCCGCAATAATTTGAACATTATCAAAATCACAGGAAAAGCCCACCGCATCCGGTTGGTTCTTTTTTACTTGTTCCAGAAGCTCTTCCGGTTTGCCATGAAAAACCAAGGCTTCAAAGCCAGCTTCTTCCAGCGCTCCGGCCAGATAAAAGAGCCCTAGATAGTCATGAGAACTGGTTTCGTATTTTTTTGACACATTACAAAGAAGTATCTTCATTTTATTACCCATTTTCTAGAACGGAACAACAAGCAGCCAGTATTTTTTATCAAAAATTTTCAGGGTCGCAATGATCCGTTCCCTTAATTCATTGGGACTTTCCTTAAATGGTTTTCCAAATCGCTGATACAGGAGGTCGGTAATGGCGGCGATGGTGCTTTTGCCGGTGCAGTATTTCATGATTTCATATTCAAAGGGTGACAGCGCCTCGCCCCATAACAGCGGATAGCCTTGGGAAAAATCGACATCCCGCCACATTTCAATCATCCGCTGGGGCCGCCAGTTGGGCAGTTCGGCCGGATCCACATCGATCACCCGACTGGCCGATTCCCTGGCCAGCATGGTGTAATAAGCGGTCAAAGTCGGCTTATGGTGGGAAATAATATTAATCCAGTATTTAGGGCCGTTGGAGGCCATCGATGTTTGGTAGCACCTTAAAATATCCGCGTGACCTAATTCCCCGTCGCTTAACATGATCTTAATCTCATCCACAAAACTCTGGAGGTATTCTTGATAGGCGCCCATGATCTCCCGCCGATCCATCGTTTCACTATCCATAATCGGGTAATCAGAAATACAACCCAAACCCTGCCTGTCGTAAATCGTCAACCCGTATTTTTCGGGATGCAGGCCAATATCGGTCATCGGGTAAGGCATTACAATGCTGGGGGCGATTTCCATCATCCCCGGGCCCAACCGCAGCAGTTTGGCGCCAAAGGCCTTATTTTTTTCGATATGTTGGCGGTTTTCAAAGGGCCCACCCACCAGCAGGGCACCGAAGACCTGCTGCACGCCTGCATCATAGGCCGCCTTAACAACGGTTTCCACCATTTCCGGGGAGATGTTTTTGCGGTAAATTTTAAGCATTTCCTTATCGACGGTTTCAATACCGATTTGAAGCCGGTTAAGGCCGGCATCCACCATTGCCTGCAATACTTCCGGTCGGCGGCTTAAGGACACCACATCGGCCTCACAATAGAACTGAAAGGGCTTCACGGCCTGAAGGGCTTTAGCCTCCCGGCAAAACTGATCCAGCCATTTGGGATCCGTAACCAGGGTGTCGTCACAAAACTTAAAATAATTGAGCTCCGGATATTTAAGCAGAAAATGTTTCATTTCAGCGATGACGTTGGCCACGCTCCGCTGCCGCATCGGCCGTTTCAAGGCCCCTTCATGGCAGAAAACACAGTGGTAGGGGCAGCCCCGACTGCTTATCAGATAGAGGCTGGCAAAATCAATCGGGGTAATGCTTTTATCATAGGCCGGAAAGGGCAGATCATCAAGATTTTCCACCACCGGACCTTCGCCCATATCGATGCAGTCGCCCTCTTTGTTAATATAAAAGATCCCGGGAATCCCAGCCAGACTTTTGTTTTCTTTTAAGGCACCCAGAACTGCCACCATCGCCAGTTCGCCTTCGCCCCTGACAATCGCTACCGCTTGGGATTGGCGCAGATAATCTTCATCCAGGGAAATCGCTTCCGGTCCGCCAATCAATACCGGAATCCGATAGGTTTCGGTAATTGCCGCACTGACTTTTTTAACGACGTGCTTATTTTCAAAATCTACCGAAAAACCAATCCCGCAAATTTCATTAAAGGGGTATCGTTTCAGATAATCGATCGCCTGATCCGGCCGGCATTCACAGACAATGCTGTCATAACCCTTAGCATCCAGATAGCTGGCCAGGCCATAAATGCCCAGAAAGGCGCCATTTCTGCTAAAGCCGGCGATTTCCATCCCAATGGTTGATAATTTAAACAGAATGAATTTATTTTTCACGGCATTCTCCACTGCATTTTTCTGATTCTCCCATTCTTTATCTACCGTTTTGGCGTTTAGTGCCCCTGACAACACACACATACCCACGGCTTCCAGTTTTTTGATGGTCTCCAGCAGGTGCAGCTTAAAGGCGTCAAAACTCTTAAAACTGTTCTGATACTCCGCGAAAAGTATCTCGGCCATCTCGTTGATGGTCAGTTTTCCGGAGCTGTATTTTAATACCTCAAATTCAAAGGGGGAGTAAACAAATCCATTTAACACCGGTATTTCTGCCGCCAACTCAGGGGTCAGGGACAACAAAGCAATGCGCTGCGGGTGCGTCTCAAAGACCGTTTCTCCTTGATAATCTTTGGTTAGCTTATCACCCCGAACGCGCGCCTTATACTGGGCATCAAAATAGGGGTAGCGAGAATAAGCCAGTCCCTGCCACATCCCGCTGAGGCCGTATTTTTCACTGAGGGCATAGCTTTCCAGAATGACCGCATCGGGTATTTCGCCATCACTGAGCATTTTTCGCATCAGTTTGATATTCATTTCAAAAAACTCATTTCGAGCGGCACAGATTTCTTCAATACTCAGGGTTTTAGTTTCAATCACCGGAAAGTCTCCCACCGATGTGAGCGCCTGTTCATCCTTCACAAAGATCCCAAAAGCTTGCGGATCTTTTGACATCGCAGTTTCCGGGAAAGGCATATAGAAGGTGCTGACCACCTCTACCATCCCCCGGCCGGCTTTGATCATTTCATTAACCGTATCGAAGGTAAAATCTAGGGTTTCTCGGGTTTCCAGCGCCCCACCAATAATGATGTTACCAACCAGTTGAGGCAGTCCGGCGGCGTGACAAATTTCTATGACTTCAAAGAGACCTTCCCTTTTTATCTTTTTGTTATAAATATCAATGATATGCTGGTTACAGCTCTCAATCCCGATCTGCATCCGTACCAGACCGGCCTCAACCATCATTTTTACAATTTCCGGATACTTGATAACAATATTGACATGGGCATCGGCGAACCAGACAAAATCGTGTTCCTTGCGCAGCTCTTTGAGTTGTTCGCAAAAGCTCCGCACCCGTTCTTTATCGAGGGTGAAGGTATCATCGCCGAAAAAGATGTATTTCACATTGGGGTTTTGTTTGAGGCGACAGCGGATTTCTTTGATCACGCTCTCGACACTACGACGCCTGACATTCTTGCTATTTCCCCCCTCATAACAAAAAGAGCAGTGGAAAGGACACCCGCGTCCTGACATAACTGTCATATGATTAATACCCTGATGCTGGGCGGATTTAATTGTGCCGGTGATAATCGGCAATTCATCTAAATTTTCAATGGCTGGATAGATGCCATTATCATAATAACTGCCGTCCTTCCGGAATGAGCACATCCCGGAAATACTTTCCCATCTTTCTGTTGCTTTATCTTGAATGGCCTGGATGGCTTCGTAAAGAGAATACTCACCTTCGCCTCGCATCATCGCGTCGGCCTGGCTGGCGCGCAAAAAGTCCTCACCCAAACCCACAGTCTGGGGTCCGCCGACAAAAACGGTCGCACCGTAGCGCTTTTTTATCTCTCTGGAAAAACTTTCAACGGCTGACTGATTCTCATAGTCACAATATAAACCCACCACTGTATTTTCATCCGAGCCAGTCGCTTCGAGAAATTCCAGCCCTCTTAACAGCTCTCCTGAAAAAACAGCCACATCAATCCCTTTGCTGGCCATCATTTCTGCCAGCGACATATGACCGATTGGCTCAATTTGGGTAATTGAATGAGTTCGGGTTCCGCGATGAATAAGCATCAGTTTTACGTTGATCGTTTTCACTATTTGCCTCCCAGATTAATTTTTATGCATCCTTAGTTACTCAACTTTCCCAGCTTAATTCACTAAACAAAGCCTTTATAAAAGAGGCCTGAGAGTCAATCCATTGCTGGAGTTGATTTTTTAACAGTGTAGACTTTCTAGAGCC
>Ga0180017_100226_pt1 | contig 22513 bp, 20 predicted proteins | sample KR46_S_MetaG_FD_129674 | JGI IMG/M metagenome (GOLD analysis project Ga0180017, IMG submission 129674) | Groundwater microbial communities from the Olkiluoto Island deep subsurface site, Finland - KR46_S_MetaG | ecosystem: Environmental > Aquatic > Deep subsurface > Groundwater | place: Finland...
CATTCAGTTCACCGCGTTGCCCCTTGACTTCATTGCCCAGTTCCTTTAATTGATCAAGGATCTGGTTTAGAATATCATTCACAACATAAACCCCCTTGTCCCACCTACCATAATAATACCACATCATGGCAAGGTGCCAAAGAGCAAAACTAGAGGGGTCAAACCTTAAAAGTAAAAACTTACTTATCCAGGCGGGCACCGGCCGCCTGGAGGAGCTTTTGAATCTCCCGGATGTCCTCGATGGTGAGGGCGGCGGGAGATTTTTTTGGGAGACATTTGGGGAGTCAGATTAGCGGTAAGATTCGGTGGTGGATGCAAGCGCCAGCGCCGTCACGATGATATGGTCATACGTCGGGAAGCTGTTGTATTTTACGAATAATAAGGGTATAATAATAACAGCAATGAAAGGAGTTGTTATCTATGCCAAATATCAAACCCATCTCTGATTTAAGGAATTACAATGAAGTCCTGCGAGATATTGCCATAGGCGAGCCAGTGTTTTTAACCAAAAATGGCAGAGGGAAATTTGCCATTATCGATATTAACGAATATGAAAAATTAAAGGCTTCGCTGAAGCTGATGTCACAGCTTGCCCAGGGAGAGCAGGCTGGAAAAGAAAAAGGATGGATGACTATCGAGGAAGTGGAAGCAGAACTGGGGATTGAGATTGTATAAGCTAAAGATTTCGCCCAAAGCCAAAGATGATTTGGCAGAAATTAAAGGCTACATTTCTCAGGAACTTTGTAATCCGCAGGCGGCTGTAAATCTGGTTTCTAAAATCACGAAAAAAATGCGCGGGCTGTCGGAGCATCCTGGAATTGGCGCAGCGCTATCTTCCGTCGTGGATATTCAGACAGACTATCGTTTTCTTGTCTGTGCCAATTACCTGATATTTTACAGGTACGAAGATGGAATTGTTTTCGTGTCGAGAATCTTATACGGCAAGCGGGATTATACGCGTATCCTGTTCGGTGATTTACCGGAGGATCCATAGGAGGGTCAAACTTAAAAAGTTAAATAACTCACTTATCCAGGCGGGCACCGGCCGCTTCGAGTCGCTTTTGGATCTCCCGTACGTCCTCGATGGTGAGGGCGGCGGGAGATTTACTTTGGGTGACGCTGTAGGCGGCGGCTACACCGGCGGCGTCGCCACAGACGGTGAGGTTCGGGATGACGCGCATCGAGGCCCAGGCTTCGGATGAGGTGCTCTGGGCGTAGCCCGGGAGGAGAAGGTTGACCACGGCAGGGGTGGTCAGTGCTCTGTACGGGATGTAATGGGGGTTGTCCGGGGTTTCCAGGGTTTGTACCGGATCACCCTTCTGGTAGGCGTTGATGTCTATGTAGTAAAGCCCGAGCCCGACGCGGGTCGGGTAGAGGACGGCATCGGTGCCGCGGCCGGGGCTGTGACCGGCGTACCGGACGGCATCGGCGGGCAGGGCGAATCCACTGTGGGGCTGCACAGCGTGAGCGGTCTCACGCAGGTAGAGCACCTCTCCCACGACCGGATTGCCGTTTTTGTCGCGTACAAAGTCCAGGTTTTCGAAGCCAGGGAAACTGCGCAAAGCCTCGAGGAGACGCGGCCGTTCCAGTCCGGGTATGGATGCCAACAGGTAAGGCTTTTCCAACTCGGCCAGGACGTGGCGGTAGGCCTGGTCGGTAGTCCACTGGCCGGGGGCAATTAACTCGGAGGACGGCCAGCGGTTGGTACCACGGTCGATCTCCTGCACCATCCCGTTTACTTCGTGGATGAGCAGGATGTTCAGCCACCACTTGCCGGGGGTGTCTTCGGCGATGTTGTAGCCCTTCAGGGTGAAGCGGTGCCCGGCGCTGTTGTAGGCGGTGACCACGGGGTCATAGGTGGTGAACTCCTTGCCGCCCCACCCCAGCATACTGCCGTCTGTGTCTTTGAAGTAGAAGAACTCAGGCTTCCCCGTTTCGGGGTGGCGGTACGCCTTCGCTGCCAGAGGGTCGACACCGGTAACCTGAAGGATCAGGGTGGCGGCCTGCTGCTGGACACCGTGTGCCCAGTCGGCACGGCCGGGAGAGAGGGGGACATTGGCCAACCGGGCGAGGCGGCCCGTGTCCGAGGCGTCGATGAAGACTTCCGCACTGATCCGGCGCGGCTCACCGACCCACTCCACCGCCTGTGTCTCCGCATTGCGCTCGATGGGGCGTACGGTGATACCGGAGATCTCCGTACCCTTTCGGTCCAGGTGAACGGCTTCGATTTCGTGGTTGAAGAGGATCTCAACTTTTCCGGGGTGTTGTTCGACGATGTCTTTGTATAGCAACTCAGCCATCTTCTTGGTGTTGTAACCCTGCCCGAATGCTTCAAACCAGCGGGCGAAACTGCCCCGGGTGGGGAATTCACCCTGCCAGTTGCGGATGTCGAAGAAGTTTTGGCCGCCCACCGTGCCGATCGAACCCAGGGCGGATTCGGGAACGATCATCAGTACGTTTTCATCAGGTGGTAAGTGGGCGGCGGCCTGGTAGGCGGCGGCGCAACCGGCGAAACTCCCGCCGTAGATGACAATAGCGTGGTCGGGCTGAGACTGAGGTGTCAAATTTGAGTAGACCAGGGAAGCCCCGACCATGATGGCGATGATGATCAGGATGGACCAGGTTTTCTTTGACAAGACGAAACTCCCCCCGCTTTAATTCCGCAATCTTCGCGATTTAGAATGGTTTTACCTGCTAACCCCCGCAGATTTGCGAATAGGCTTCTTTTGCTTCCCCGCGTTCACGGCAGAGGGGAATGGAGCGTGCGCTGGCCGAACTGCCGTCAATCGTACATTATGTGCGTTGGAACAGCCCCGGCTTTATCGACGCCCGGCTCGCATGGACGGCGTGCTGGAAGAAGAGGCCTACCGGCGACTTACCCAGGCACAGGGGACCCTTACACACGGGGAAGCCTATGTCCTTCTGGCGAGTGTTTTGAAACCAATGCTTAAGAATTGAGTCTCGGCCAAGTTCTGCCTGGTAAATCGACATGGTCCGGCAGGAAGAATTGAGTTTCCATGGAATATATGTAAAATCAAGATGCCACAGATAAAGGAGACGTACCCATGTCTGTCCAGTTTCGCAGTTCTTCGGCCCTAATCATTACACTGGTACTGTTATGTACAGTGCTTTTTATTATCGGGTTAGCTGTTGCTTCCGCGGGGATGGTTGCGGCCAAACCCCAGGGGAGTGGAGACCCGGTTCCTGCCGGGGATATCGAGAAGCCGGGTGAGGCCGGTATCGAAGAAGGTATGGCCGGGGAATTGGACGGAGTGGACTCCGGCGATAGAGTTCCGCCGGTGATTACGGGCAACGGGGTAGCGGTACTTACCCTGCACGAGGTGGCCCACGGCCATAACGATTACAGGTACGTCGTGGCGCCCGACGTGTTGGAGCGCATGATCGTCACGGCCCGAGAAGCCGGCTACGTGTTCATCAGTCTGTATGAGTTCCACGCCTACATGGATGGTAAGGCCGGGGTGCCGGACCGGGCGGTGCTGCTGACCTTTGACGACGGTTACCGGGGGGTGTACGAGAATGGGCATAACATCTTCGTACGGCACCAGTGCCCGGCAGTGATGTTCCCGGTTACCAAGTGGTACTCTAAACACCCCCGCCCGGAATGGGCCCGTCCGCACCTGACCGCTGAAGAGAGCAAGGCCATGATCGGATCCGGCCTCTGGGGGTTCGGCGGGCACAGCCACGACGGGCATCGCACCGTGGTTACCGGGCCCAAGGGTCAGCAAGGTTTCTTCTCCACGGAGCGGATGTGGCTGGGCCAGGGCCGGATTGAAAGCGAAGGTGAATACCGGGCACGGCTTTGGTCGGACATTGAGCTGATGACCCTGGAACTGAGCCGATTGGGAGTCGAGCCACGTGATTTTGCGGCACCGTACGGGAAGATCAACGGTACACTCGACAAGCTGCTGGCCGATGCCGGTTACGATTTCGTTTATATCGGAGGAACGGAGCGGAATTATCCGGGTCAGCGGAAGATTTACCGGGTGGACGCGGGGGACACGGTCGAGAGCTTTATGGAAACATTGGACATTCTCTGGGGGAAGAAGGCCGGACAGTTGACACCCGCCGCGTAGGAGGTGGGCGACTGGAAAGTCCATAACCGATCGGGTAAACTAGAGGATAACAAATCGATTTTGAGTCATGAGTAGATCTTCGATTCGGGGATGCTAAAGTCTTTGCTAGTCTAGCCTCGTCTGTGGGGGGATTTTCTTTTGGGCGACAAGATCACCGGTCTGGCCGCGCCGTCTGTAATATCAGCTCCCGATCAAGTGACTAGTCCGACTCACTACGGGATCTGGGACCGGCTCAAGGCTTTCATCCAGGTCACCAAGCCGATCTCCGTCTTCCTGCTGGTTTTCACCGCCTTTGCGATGATGGTGGTGGCCGGGGCGACCCACCCGCTGTCGTGGGGCCTGATGGTACAGTCCCTGCTGGCGGTTTCGCTGGCCTGCGCCGGGGCGAACGCGATCAGCTGCTACATCGACCGGGACATGGACGCGGTGATGGGGCGGACAAGCCGCCGTCCGATTCCCTCGGGACGGATCAACCCGCCAATCTTGGCGCTCTATTGGGGCGTCCTGCTGTTCGGGGCCTCTCTGGTGCTAGCTTGGGGTCTGAATCTCGTGGCCTTCGCCGCCCTGTGGGGCGGGATGCTCGGCTACGTCGTGGTGTACAGCCTATGGCTGAAGCGGCGCAGTGTCTGGAACATCATTATCGGGGGCTTTTCCGGCGGCCTGCCGGTCATCTTCGGCTGGGCAGCAGTGACCGGGGAGATCTCGCTGTTGTCCCTGATGGTGGCGGCCCTGGTGGTGCTCTGGATTCCCAACCACATCTGGAGCCTGGCCATCTTTTACCGTGAGGAATACGCCCGTGTGAAGGTGCCGATGCTGCCGGTGGTCTGTGACATCAAGAAGGCGCTGCACTGCCTGCTGATCACCGTCATAATGATGGTGCTGTTCTCCTTCGCCATCTACTTCGTTGGCGACTGGGGTATCATCTACCTTGGTACGGCTGTTGTCCTCGGTGTAATAGCGCTGGCGCTCTCCATCCACATCTACCTGCGCCCCGAGCAGCGCAAGGCCTGGACGCTCTTCAAGTTCTCCAGCCCCTACCTCTTCCTGCTCTTCCTGGCCATGATGATCGACGTCTGGATATAAGGGTCAGACTTAAAAAGTTAAGTTTTTAATGGCTTGGTTTGGCTTTTGGGGCAGAGTTATTTAACTTTTTAAGTCTGACCCTGGGGAAACCACCGCAATGCTCCGATACTTACCCAATGCGAGAAGGTGTTTGTCTCCGCTTATCAGGCAGACAGCCTTGGCTGCTACCGCACACTCCAGAAAGCGGTTATCTGTGGGGTCTTCTTTGATGACATCAATGGGCGTTTCGGGGTCGGGTTGTGCGAATAGGGTGTTAGGCAACTCCGTAAGGCCAAGAATCAGTGCATAACGTTCCTCTATTGACCCGACTCTCCCGAATCGCGGCCGCGCCAGAACTCTAAGGTACTCCTCCAGGATGTCGGGGCACACAGCCACTGTGAGGCGGCCTTCCACCCACAGATCCATAATCCTTACCGGAGGCCCGCCTTGGGTAAGCAATCCCGAAATTACCACATTGGTGTCCAAGACTACCCTCATTTACCGGCCCTTCCTGTCTTCCTCGATCTCCAGGGCGACATCGGCCTCTTTCAGTCCTGCGGCTTGGGCTTTGGTTCGGATCCGCTCCATGGCTAGTGTCAGAGACAACCTTTTTTGCTCCTGTTCCACCTGACGCAGCCGGCGGTACTCGTCGTAGCTGATCAGTACTCCCTTAGGTTCCGACTTGACCGTAATGATGTAGGGTGCGTCCCCCTCGCCAAGTGCCTCCAGTAAAAAGGTGAGTTTAGGCCGGACCTCATTGATACCCACGATGTTTTCCACGCTCAGCAGCCTCCTTTAACGTTAACATTAAGCTATACATTAATTATAGCATTAAACTATCCAGAGTAAACCGCTGGTGTTTTGTTTTTGAAACTTTTTCTTGACGGGCGGAAGGGGCTGCCATATCATTAAGTAGGTAAATAGTTAACCAGGTTAAGTAATGCCATCTCTGGAAGGGGTGACCGGTATCAGTAGTGATAGACTTGATTCGTATCTGGGGCGTGTTGATGAAATAATGAACACCCTGATGCGCCGGCTGCACGTGCGGATGGCGCAGTATGTGCCGCCGACGATGACGCACAGCCAGTTTTTGATCTGTAAGCAGATCCTGCGGCACGAGCGGATGAAGGTTTCGGAACTGGCCGAGTTACTCGGGGTCAGCCTGAGCGCGGTGACGGCGGCTGCTGATAAACTCTGTGACGCCGGGTTCGTGCTGCGGAAGCGGGATGAGGGGGATAGACGGCTGGTCTGGATGGAGCTGACCCCGGTGGGTGAAGCCATTATCTCCGGCGGGATGGAGACCTGGCGCCAGACCATGCGCGGGTATTTCGCCCAGCTGCCGCTGGAGGACGTGGAGAAGCTCGTACAAGTGCTGGAGAAGCTGAACGAGATTGTAAGTGCGGAAGAGAACCCGGGAGTGTGAATCCGGGTTTATGATACATGTCCACGGTAGAACCAGAATGATTAAATTCGATGGGAGAGGTACACGTGAGGCGTAAGAGTTGGTGGGTAGTGATGGTCTTTGTACTGGCCATAGGCCTGGTGACGACCGGGTGCGGTGGCGATACGGATAAGGCAGCGGAAGACGACCAGGCCGTATTGGTGGCCGTTGCTGAAGCGGAGAAAGGACTTCTCAGCCGAGGCGACATTCTGACCGGAAAGGTCATCGCCAAGGCGGAGGTAAATCTGGTGCCGAAAATGCCGGGGAAAGTGTCGGCAGTGCTGGCCGACGTGGGAGACCGGGTACAGGCCGGGCAGACCCTGATGCGCCTTGACGCTACCGAACTCCAAGCGCAGCTGAGTCAGGCCGAAGCCGGGGTCGCGCTTGCGGAGTCCGGGCTCAGGCAGACTGAACTAAACTTCCGGGATACCCAGAGAAATTACGAGCGCATGAAACACCTGTATGAGCAGGGGGCCATCGCGGCCGCCGAGTTCGAAAAGGTGGAGATGGGCTATGAAATCGCCCGCGACCAGGCCGAGAAGCTGGCCCCGGCTCAGTTGAAGCAGGCTAAGGCGCAGTTGCAGTACATGCAGGCCAACTATAACAATACCATTCTCACCTCGCCCATTTCCGGTATCGTGGCCGCCCGTAGCGTCAACGTCGGTGAACTAGCGGCGCAGACGATGCCGGTGTTCACGGTCGTCAGCTTTGACAGTGTCTACGTGGAGACCAATGCCTCGGAGCAGCAGGTGAATAAAATCAAGGCCGGTCAGGAAGTGACGGTCCGGATCTCAGCGGTGTCGAGTGAGCCGCTGACCGGTAAAGTAACCAACGTCAGTCCGGCCGCCGATCCACGGACCCGGACCTATCCGGTGAAGGTGGAGATCGACAACCCGGAACACCTGATCAAGCCGGGGATGTTCGCCGAGGTCAACCTGTCTACAGCTGGGGACGAAGTAATCATCGTGCCGCGCGATGCCGTGGTGCACCGCAGCGGGGCCTTCGCCGTGTTTGTACTTACTGATGATGAAAAGTCAGTACAGTTCCGCCAGGTGGTCACCGGCGGTTCCGACGGAAAGAACATCGCGGTCCTGGAAGGACTACAACTGGGTGAGAAGGTCGTGATCTCCGGTCAGGAGTCCCTGGAGAGCGGCACGAAGGTCAAGGTGACCCGGTTCGGTGGCCAGTAGCGGTGCCGATCCTACAACTTTATTGATCAGGAGCTTGTAGCTGATGAAAATCGTTGAGTTTTCCGTACGGCGGCCGGTCGCGGTAACAATGGTGATGGCCGCGGTGATTATCCTTGGTATTGTCTCTCTCAGCCGGCTGGCCATTGACTTCATGCCGGAAATGAAACTGCCCTACGCGGCCGTTATGACCCATTACGAGGGGGCCGGACCGCAAGAGATTGAGAGCACTGTAACCAGACCCATTGAAGACGTTACGGCCACTATTGAAAACGTTAAGGGGTTGCAGTCCTTCTCTCGCAACGGCGTGTCTATGGTAATGGTCGAGTTTGAGTGGGGCACGGATATGAACTTCACCACCCAGGATATGCGGGAAAAGGTGGACATGATCCAGGGTGCCCTGCCGCCGGACGCCAAACGGCCCATGGTGCTCAAATTTGACCCGTCCGCATGGCCGGTGGCGGTGGTTGCCTTCACCGGAGACCAGGACCTCTCCAGCTTAAAGCGCGTGGCGGAAGATGTGGTAAAGCCACGTCTGGAACGCATCGAGGGCGTCGCCTCCGTTAATGTGGTGGGCGGGGTGGACCGGGAGATTCAGATCCTGGTGGATCCGGTAAAGATGAGCGGCTATGGGGTCTCGCTGGACACCGTGACCCAGGTGCTGCGCGCCGGAAACCTGAACATGTCCGCCGGCTCGGTCACGGAAGGCCGGAGCGAGTTCCTGGTGCGGGTTCCGGGGGAATACGCGGATCTGCGTGACATCTCCGGTGTGGTGGTGCCTACGGCAACTGGGGGTGCGGTTCGGATTTCGGACTTTGCCGAGGTCCGGGACAGCACCCGCGACGCGGCATTCCGCAGCCGCCTGAACCAGCAGGAGAGCCTCGCTTTCATTATTCAGAAGCAGCCCACGGCGAATACCGTGCAGGTGGTCCAGAAGGTCCGCTCTACAGTGGCCTCCCTGGAGAATGAACTGCCGGGCAACGTCACTTTCCGTTTTGCCTTCGACCAGGCCGAGTTCATTGAGGGCTCGATCGGTGACCTGCGGAACAACATCCTGGTCGGCGGGACGCTCGCCGCTCTGATCATCTTCCTGTTCCTGCGCAGTGTACGCAACACGATGATTATCTGCACGGCCATCCCGGTGGCCGCCATCGGTGCCTGTAGCCTGCTCTATTTCTCAGGTGAGACCATCAACGTTATGACCCTGGGCGGCCTGGCACTGGGCATCGGTCTTATTGTCGACAATTCCATTGTGGTATTAGAGAACATCTTTAGGCATCGCCAGCTCGGCTTCGGACATATCGATGCGGCGCGGGAAGGTGCTTCGGAAGTGGGGAGGGCCGTCATCGGCGCCACCATGACCTCGGTCGCCGTGTTCCTGCCCATCGTGTTCGTACAGGGACTGGCCTCCGAAATCTTTGCCCCCCTGGCGATCACCGTAGCTTTCGTCCTTGGTGCATCCCTGGTGGTCGCCCTAACCCTGGTGCCCATGCTGGCCGCCCGGATGCTGCGCGTACAGCCGGTAGAACGGGGTCCCAGGTTATTGCGGCGATTGATGTCTTGGTTCGGTAATGCCCTGGATCGATTATCCGAAGTGTACCGCGGAGTGTTAGCCTGGTCTCTGGACAACCGCCGTAAAGTGGTGATCCTGACCACAATTGTCTTCATCGGCAGCCTGGCGCTGATGCCCCTGGTGGGTGCGGAGTTCATGCCCGCCACCGACCAGGGTTGGGTGACCGTCAGTGTTAAGGCACCAGTGGGTACCACAATCGACGAGACCGACCGTATTGTGAGCCAGGTGGAGAAAATCGCCCGGAACATTCCCGAGGTCGAGACGGGGTTTGTGACCGTAGGTGCTGGCTCCCACGAGGAGCAGGCGGGGTTCGGTGGGGCATCGTCCCATCGGGCATTAATGGACCTGACACTGGTTGATGGGAGCGATCGAAAACGCAGTTCTGAGGATGTGGCGGCCTGGTTACGCACGCAGGTCGAGGATCTTCCCGGGGCCATCATCGAGGTGGACGCACCGTCTTCGATGATGGGTGATACCGGGAGCGCGCCTCTGCAGGTGGTACTGAAAGGCCACGATCTGGACCTTCTGGGCCGAATGGGAGAGGACGTGGCGGGTATTGTGGCCGGGGTTCCCGGGACGCGCAGCGTGGAGTCCAGCCTGGAGGAAGGCCGTCCTGAGGTTCAGGTGCTCATTGACCGGGACCGGGCGGCCCTGTACGGAATGAACGTTTATCAGGTGTCTTCTGCACTGCACACCTCTTTCTTTGGTTCAATAGCCACCCGCTATCGGGTAAGCGGTGAAGAGGTGGATGTTCGGGTACGCTTTACTGAGGGAACACGCGAGAATATGGCCGACCTGGAGAACCTTACTCTGACCACCCCCGCCGGCGGTCAGGTGCTGCTGCGGGACATCGCGCGGATGGAGATTGCGGGGGGGCCGACGACGGTGGAGCGGCGGGATCAGGCTAGGACTGTGGTGGTTTCCGGCAGCCTGGTGGATCGGGATCTGAACAGTGTGATCAAAGACGTAGAGAAGGCGCTGGCGGACTACCCGCTGCCCCCGGGTTATTACTTTGAATTCACTGGAGAGGCGCAGGAGATGGCCGATGCTTTCGGCAACCTGTTTATCGCCCTGATTCTGGCCATCCTGCTGGTCTACATGCTGCTGGCCTTCCAATTTGAATCATTCCTGTTCCCCTTCGTGGTGATGTTCTCGGTGCCGGTTTCCATCACCGGAATGGTGTTCGGCCTGCTAATTACCGGGCAGTCCTTCAGTGTTCCGGCCTTTATCGGGGTGATCGTGGCCGTGGGCGTGGTGGTGAACAATGCCATTGTGCTTATCGACTATGTGAATACGCTGCGCTCCCGGGGGATGACCATGCGGGAGGCGGTGACCACCGCCGGCCCGATCCGCCTGCGTCCGATTCTAATGACGGCACTGACTACCATCTTCGCAATGCTGCCGATCGCCATGGGTATCGGGCAAGGTGGGGAATCCCAGGCCCCGATGGCCACGGTGGTGATCGGTGGGCTGATGTTCTCCACATTGATCAGCCTGGTCCTGGTGCCGGTTGTGTACACCATCTTTGATGACTGGGGTAAGGGCCTGTCGCGCCGCCTCAGCCTGCGCAAGGCACCGTCCGAAACCGCGGCGATTGAGGTGTGAGCTGTGAGTGGTTGGAAATGAGATAGGTAGAGTCTAAGCGGGGAGGAATGGCCGTGAAAAAGGGTAAACCGATGTTCATCGCGGTGTTCCTGGCTATGATCGTGGTTCTATCCGGCATCACATTCTTCTACTGGTATAACGGCTACCACTATATAATCACTGAAAACGCCTACGTTGACGGTACCATTATCAAGGTCGGCCCGCAGGTTCCCGGTAAGTACCTGGAGATTATGGTTTCCGAGGGAGACCGGGTGACGGCCGGGCAGATCATTGCCAAACAGAGTGACCGCACGCTCACGCCCGGTGCGGACAGTGACCTCACCGTGGTGCGCGCTCCGATCAGCGGTAAGGTGATCAAGCGGTTGGCTCATCCGGGGGAGGTGGGCGCACCCGGACAGCCGGCCGTCTGGCTCTGTGACCTGAGCCAGGTGTACGTTACGGCGAATATTGAGGAGACTCATCTGGCCCGTGTGCAGCGGGGTCAGCAGGTTGAACTCCGGGTGGACGGGGTGCGCGAGAGACTGGACGGAAGAGTCTTGTCCGTGGGCGAAGCCACCAACTCCATCTTTTCCATGCTTCCGACGCGTACGACGAGCGGTAGCTTCACCAAGGTCGCTCAGACTGTCCCGGTGAAGATTGTGATCGAACCGGGAGATCAAGAACTGCGCCTGGGTGTGAACGCGAAGGTGAAGATTCTCGTCAGGGAATAGGCCACAACGCCGGAAGCAAAATGGGGGCCTGAGCATGGCCGGTATCCCGGCGGCACCGATGGTGGTCTTGATCCTGGGTACGTTCATGGCCATGTTGGATTCAAGCATCGTGAACGTGGCCATTCCCCGGTTGATGACCATCTTCCAGGTCACGCCCGCTGAGATCCAGTGGGTGATGACCATCTACCTTCTGGTTGGCGGTGTGGTGATTCCGGTCACCGGTTATCTAGGGGACCGGTACGGCTACAAAACCCTCTATATGAGTGCTCTGGGCGTTTTCACCGTGGCCTCGCTCTTCTGCGGCCTGGCCTGGAGCAATGATTCCCTGATCGCGGCTCGGGCTCTCCAAGCTCTGGGCGGTGGCATGCTGATGCCGCTCTCAATGGCGATCATCTACCAATTGGTACCCCGGGAAAAAATGGGGATGGCGCTGGGGATGTGGGGGATCGCAATGACGGTGGCCCCGGCCATCGGACCCACACTGGGCGGCTACCTGGTGGAGTATTTTAGCTGGCACCTCATCTTCTATATCAATCTCCCGGTGGGTATCCTCACCTTGATCCTGGCCCGGAATGCCCTGCCCGATAGCGAGCGGAAGTCAGGACTGAAGTTTGACCTGGCGGGCTTTGTACTGTGCAGCGTGGCCTGTTTCTCGATACTGCTGGCACTGAGCGAGGGGCAGACCTATGGGTGGGGTTCGCAGTTCATCATCACCCTGCTGGCCCTGTCTTGTTTCTCCTTCCTCCTTTTCGTCATCTGGGAACTGCACACGGAGCAGCCCATGCTCGACGTGCGCCTGTTTAAGAACGCCGTCCTGACCATCAGTGTACTGGGTTCCAGTATTGCGATGGTTGCTCTGTTCTCCGGCATCTTTCTGATCCCTATCTTCACGCAGGCGGTGCAGGGATACACCGCCATCCAGACCGGGCTGATAATGATGCCGGCTGCTCTGGCGACGGGATGCATGATGCCGATTGCCGGAAAGCTGTTTGACCGGTACGGTGCCGCTCCCCTGGCTGTGACGGGGCTGGTGATCTTGGTGATCACCACCTACCACCTGCACAATCTCACGATCTACTCCACCAACCGGGAGATCCAGTTCCTGCTGATCATCCGGGGTGTCGGCCTGGGGCTCTGCATGATGCCACTGACCACGGCCGGGATGAACACGGTGCCGCAGGCTCTAGTGGGCCGGGCGTCGGCAATGACTAACGTTTTCCGCCAGATTGCCGCTTCCCTGGGCATCGCCCTGATGACCTACGTCATGACCTCCCGGAGTATCTACCATACCGCCACTTTGTCCGAGAACGTTAGCTTCGATAACGCGGCTGCGGTCGAGGGTCTGCGGATGGTGGAACGGGGGTTGGTTGCCGGCGGAGCCGATGCCGTTTCGGCGAAGGCCGGAGCCCTGGGTGTGGCCATGGGGGCGGTGCAGGAACAGTCCTTCGTCCTGGCCATCAACGACAGCTTCATCGTGGCCACGGTAATCATTGTTCTGGCGATCCCCCTGGCCGCCTTCCTGACCCGTTCGCGAGTTGAAAAAGGGTCAGACTTAAAAACTTAAGTTTTTGATTCTAGCGCAGCTTCGGTTTTATGTATTCCCTGCGTAACTGGTTACTTAACGAACGGTAGGTAACTGTTGACCGAGTTATTTAACTTTTTAAGTTTGACCCTCTAAAGAGCACCTGAGGCAGATTGATAAAGTGCCGATCGCTGGTTGCAACCTGGCAGTCTCTGGCCTGGGCGGTAGCGTACACAATGGCGTCCGCCATCGGTATATTTTGTTGAAGGGAGATATCGGCGGCCAGGAGCGCAATCTGGGCATCGAGATCCACGACTGTCGTCCGCACCATCTGGGCGGCTACTGCCTGCGCCTTATCCTTACTCTCTTCACGTTGGATCTTCTTGATCACCTCGTACAGGACAATGGTAGGTGTCACGATCTGCTCAGGATCTTCGAAAAATAAGGCGTACTCATCGGCTAGGGGGCCGTCTGTTAAGAATTCGAGCCAGCCGCAGGAGTCAACCAGGATCATAGTCTTTCGTCCTCGTCACGCTCGATGGTGGTGTCCATCCTGCGCAGAAAACCTCGCATTTCGGAGAGAGGCTTCTCAGGGATCAGGGTGATTGCTCCATTTTGGACGAGTACCTGGAGGCGTTGCCCCTTCTCGATCTTTAAGATTCTCCGCGCATCCCGAGGAATGACGATCTGGTACTTACTGGAGACCCTTACTTCGGACATATGCATTCGCTCCTTTACGTGTTCTCCATCGATACCTAGAATGTACCATTTTCCCAGGCCAGGGTCAATGCAGGGTCAGACTTAAAAAGTTAAGTTTTTGAGTGCCACTCTTACGGATTCCACTGCGGCTCTCAGTTCTGTGTCTCCCCGGCGCAACCGGTCCCTGAACATACGATTGGCAATGGTGATCGACGAAGCGGTTTTTTCAAGGAAATGGGCTACCTCGACAGCCTGGTATTCCGCCAGAACGGTGGCGCAGTAGATGAACAAATGCCGCGCACGGGTGACCTCACGCGGCCGTGTAGAACCGGTAATCTGATCAGCTTCAACTCCGGTAATGTCCTCCACAACCTTAAGAATGGATACTAGACTAGCGTCGTCAATGGATAGGCTTTTGGTACCTTCGATTTGAATCGAAGTCGGCTGGACCGGCAGCGGGCGACTATCACCTGCTGGTACGTCGTCTGGCAGTAGCTGGTAGTCATCGATCGTGTTGCCTCCATAAGTGGATAACACTGAAGTAACGAAGGCAGTTTCCACACGCCCCGGTCCTTCGCCGGTCGCATAATGGTGGTGACTGGACCACGGGTACTGCTCAGGTGCTACACAGATATCAGCCCGTACAGGATTCAGGTGGATGTAGCGGATCAAAGCCAGGAGATAGGAGTCCTCATCAATCAAGAAGGCCTTATAGCGACCTTGAAAGACATGGCCGACCCGTTCGTAACGCCTGTTATAACCTTGGGTGTAGGTTTGTTGTACTACCTGCATAAATTTTGACAAAGGCTTGGTTCCGGATTCTACGATTAGATGGATGTGGTTAGGCATAAGCACATAGCCGTGCAGTACCGCTTCGTTAAGTGGGATGTACTTGTCCAGAAGAGATAGGTAACTGAAGTAGTCCTTCGAATTATGAAAGATGGTTTCCTTGTTGTCACCGCGTGCGATGACGTGGTAGAAGCCTCCCTCCAAATGCAGTCTAGGCCTTCGTGGCACATGATCGCCCCCGTTCGACATCAAGTACCAAGTATTTCTAGGTTTACCGCCGTAGTCCTCCTTGAATAAAGTTATTTAACTTTTTAAGTCTGACCCTATCTGCCCTTGACGGATTATGTTAACATGTTGGAATGAAGACAGTAGACATCCTCGGCGCGCCGGTGGCAAGCCTAACCCTGGACGAGGCGGCGCAGCTGGTTAACCAATTTGTTGATGAAGGACGGCTGCGGCAGGTGGTCACCCTGAACCCTGAGTACCTGTACCGGGCACAAGCGGACAGGCAGCTGATGCGTATTGTCCATCAGGCCGACCTGGTCACCGCGGACGGGGTGGGTATTGTCTGGGCAGCACGGAGAGCAGGACAACCGGTTCCGGAACGCGTCACCGGTATCGACTTGCTACTGCGCCTGGCTGAATATGCCGGCGTCCGCAGCCGGCGGGTCTTCCTCCTCGGCTCGGCCCCCGGAGTAGCTGAGGCAGCCGGGCGGGAACTGGTGAAACGCTATCCCGGTCTGGTGCCGGCCGGTACCCACCACGGGTACTTCAAGCCGGAAGAAGATGAAGCAATCGTGGCCAAAGTGCGTGAGGCACGGCCGGATCTGCTGTTCATCGCCCTTGGCGCTCCGAAACAGGAAATCTGGGGGGCCCGCTACCTGGCTGAACTGAACGTGCCGGTGGTGATGGGGGTGGGTGGTAGCCTGGATGTGCTGGCCGGAACCGTACAGCGGGCTCCCGTCTGGACACAGCGCCTACACATCGAATGGCTGGCCCGCCTGGCTATGAACCCGAAACGCTGGCGGCGCCAACTGGTACTGCCCAAATTCGCTCTGCTGGTGCTCTACCAGTACGGGCTGTTTAAATCGTCCCGAAACGTTCCCTGATCAGAACAGGGTCAGGATGTGAGCGATCCAGATGTAAGCATCGCCCCGTGTGAGCGGGGCTTTTTTGTCGCTCCCGGCATACTGCGGCGGGATTAGCCCTTTCTCCGCGGCCTGCTCCCAAGCCGAATCGAGGCTTGCCGCTGTTCCGGTGATCCACAGGGCCATCTGTGCCGCGTCCTGTGCGGTGATGGCCTCTTCAGGTACCGAAAGCGGATACTGAATCCGATCAAGCGCGGGTAAGCGGTCGAGTGCCTTGGCACGGGTCAGGGCACCGTGCAGCGCGTTCGCGAACATTAGGTGCGTGGCCGGGCTGTTAAAGTTGAACCCTTTGTTGTCGTACTGGGCGTTGATCAGGCCGAGGCGCATGCATTCCCGGGCTGCCGGGTAGGCCGGGTGCCGGGTGTATTTTGGTTCCAGGGCAAAGGGCTTCAGATAGGCCCCCTGTTCGGCGAGCGTCTTCTGAATGGCCCGGATGTGCGGGCCGTCGGGTGCCTGGGCGATGGCGCGTAGGGGAACACCCTGTTCTAGACTGTAAACCGCAGCCACTCCCGCTGCTTGCCCGGTGGCCATTCCCACCGGAATGACCCGGGCGCTGCCCGCCGCCAACGAGGTGAAGGAGGCCGCCCGCCCCACCACCAGCAAGTTATCCACTTCCAGCGGCACCAGACAGCGGAAAGGGACACTGTACTGCACGGGGTTGCCGACTATATACCCGAATTCCCCCTGCCGCGCGGCCTGGATGTCCACCGGATAGGTTCCGATGGCCACCCGATCCGGAAAGTCCCGGTTTTCCATCACGTCGGCAATGTCCAGGACGTACTCGCCCAAGATGTGACGGCTCTCACGGACATATAGCATTTCCGGATAGCCTGCAATCTCAGCCTGGGCAAAGCCGGGGAACTCGCTCCGCAGAAAGTCCAGCACGTGTTCGGTCTCGACCTGGGCACGCCGGAAGGCTGCCGCCTTGGCTTCGGCATCGAGCGGGTCCAGACCGTAGATCAGCAGGGCGTTGATGAGTACGGTTCCGTCATTCTGACGGGTAATGTTGAAGCCGCGCAGGCGCATCTCCGGGTCGTGCGGTTCGTAGGCGTCGAAGAGCCGGGCGAAGCCCCGGCCGTGGTTCAGGAGAACCCGGGCCTGGCCGAAGTTCTCTTGCCGTGCGGCGCGCCGCACTCCTGACCAGTCGACCCCGGAGAAGTGCATTACCAGCGTGGCGGCCATTGTGCCCTCCCGGCCGTAGTCCTCCTGCCCAAAGGTGAAAGGGGCACCGGCCGCGGCGGCGATATCGCCGTCCGGGCTGGCGTCGATCACGCGTCCGGCGTTGACTTCGACCGCCTGCCCTTGGTAGGTGAAGCGCATCCCGGTAACCGCGTTCCCCTGCATCAGCGGAAGGACATCGTCAATCGGGCGGATCACGGTGAGCAGTTCCTCATCCTCCAGCATCCGTTCAAAGACGCGAATCCCCCGCTCCACGTCGAACGGCGAGCCACCCGCCTGGCGGTAGAACTCCAGGAAAATCCCCCGGGTGGTGAGCCGCCAGAGGTGGCCCCGGTCGATGTCGATCAGGTTGAGCATCCCGGCGGTCATCAGCCCGCCCACGGTATCCCGCTCGGAGAGGAGCAGGGTACGGGCCCCGTTCCGGGTGGCTGAAACCGCCGCAGCGATCCCCTCGGGCTCGGAACTGACCACGACCACATCGTAACTCTCGGCGATTTCACTTATGGCCGGAGACGGAGACAACAGGCGCTCTCCCGGGGGTAGCGGCCGATAGACCGTCCAGAGCTGGATAAAGACCGGGAAGAGAGCGGCCAGTAAAACCAGGATCAATATTTGTGGCAGGTAGCGTACACATCTGTCAATGATGTACATAGCGAAGTGGTTCGGGAAGGCCGGCTGTTTCCCCTGCTAGTATTTCTTGTATTTGCTATCGGTTTCGACAGGGCCTGCGTCTGGTTGTACCGTTTCCAGTGTGATAAGATAAACTGAAAAAGCATAAGACGGAACGGCACCGACTCTAAAGAACGTACTTATCGGAGATCGTAAAACCGAAACACCGGACCATCCGTCTTATGGGTAGAAAACAGAAAACGGAATAACCCAGTAGAAATTAAAAAAATTAAAGCCCCGACCCCGGAAAGGTGGCAGTTGTGTTGTACAATCGGCCCCGCGTGCTGATCTCGGGCTATTACGGGTTTGACAACGCGGGTGATGAGGCGATCCTGTACGCGATGGTGCAGGCTTTGCAGCACCGCCGGCCGCAACTGGAATTGACGGTGCTTTCGGCGACGCCGGAGTTTACCGCTCCGACCTACGGGGTGAAGGCGATCCCGCGTACTCATTTACCGGCCGTGCTGCAGGAAATGCGGCGCACCGACCTGTTCATTATGGGCGGCGGTGGGCTGCTGCAGGACACCACCAGTCTGGCCAGCCTGCAGTACTACCTGGGTCTGGTGGCCATGGCCCGCACTTGCGGCCGGAAGGTTTTCTTCTACGGCCAGGGGATCGGGCCGATCCGGACCGGAATCGGGCGGCGGATGACCAGAACCCTGGTGAACCGGGTGAGCGCGATCACCGTCAGGGATGAAGAGTCCCGGCGGGAGTTGATTGATATTGGTGTGCGGCGCAGGATTACTGTGACCGCCGATCCGGTATTGGGCCTCGAACCGGAACCGGCCTGGATGGAACGCGGACGTTTGATCCTGGACGGGATGGGCTTGACTGCGGCACCGATTGCCGGGATCTCGATGCGGCCGTGGCCGTCTGCGCCGGACTATGTCCGTGCGGTGGCTGCCGCGGGCGACCGGCTGGCCGCAGCAGGCCGGCAGGTCTTGTTTCTCCCGTTTCACCATCCCGGTGACCTGGCAGTCTGCCGGGAGGCTGCCGACCGCATGCAGGCTCCGGCCGTGGTTCTGGATTTGCCTTGTGATTTTAACGAACTGATGGGTATCTGTGCGCACTTAGACCTGGCCGTGGGCATGCGCCTCCACTTTCTGGTGTTTGCGGCGCTGGCCGGGGTGCCGCTGGTGGGACTGCCTTATGACCCGAAGGTCAGTCGTTTTCTCGGCCGCCTGGGGCTTGATCCCGGTGTCCCGGGGGAGATCACCCCAGAAGGTCTGGCCGGGCGTTTGACCGATGTGCTCGAACACCGGGCGGAGGTGCAGGCCGTCCTTCGGGAGCGTGTGGTGCACCTGCGGCACGCGGCGCTGACCACGGCGGATTTGGCGGTGGCCACCTTGGACCGTCAGTGCGGACGGTGTATTTGAGAAGTGAGATGTGGGAGGAGTGGCGTGGTTAAGGAACATTTCACCTTCGCCCGCAATATGGCTGGTTCCCACTTCAGCAACTTGTTGCTAAGTCCTAGGGGGCAGGAGTCTGCAGCTAGACGTCGAAGAAACCGAGGGCCTCTTTTTTGATAGGTATGGCGAAAGGACGCTATCCATCATCATTGTGGCATCAACAAACCATCGGCTATCTGCTTTGGAGGAGGGTTAAGCGGTGAAACGGATCATCCTGTTGAGCACGGTCGCTCTGTTACTTGGTATCGGACTGTTTTTCTCAGTTTACGCTTCGGCTGACCGGAGTGAGCCCGGAACCAGCGCCGATCCCCTTGTGACCAAGAGTTTCGTGGAGGAGTATGTCCAAAAACAGTTGAGCCAAGCGCCGTTAGGTGGTGGCGCGTGGCAGATTGTGACCCTGTCTCCGGGTCAGGTTTTCCTGGGCGGGGAGGGGACCGAATTCATCGTCCGCGGTGGGCAGGCAATCGTGGTTGATCCTACCGGTTCCGGTATCCCTAGCCTGACTTCCGGTACCAACCTGACCAATGGCCGCTCGATGCCGGCCAACCACCTGGGGCTGATTCCACGTAAGGACGGGCGCGGTCTGAAGGCAAACACTAGTGTGATCATCATGTACAGGGGCAGCGCCGAAGGGCGGTAGCAGGCTCCTATAGAATTAATGTCAGGCGGGTACGCTCAAGGCGTGCCGCCGGGTGAAGAGGCGATTGGTTTTGAAAAAGCTTGGGCAAGGGAGCGGACCCAAACGACGGATGCACCTGCTCCGTCTTATAGCGGTTTTCGCGGCCTTTGCGATTTTGGTGTCAGCGGGCTACGCCGGCACTAAATACCTGGTCATGCCTTATTTCTTCCCGGATTACGTAGGTTATGACCCGGACGGGGATGAGGACGGACTGCCGGCCGACAAGATGAACCTGCTGCTGATTGGGGTGGATACCCAAGAGGGGGAAGGCATCGCCAGGGCGGACTCCATCATCTTTGCGAGCGCGGACACCACCGAGCAGCGGGTGGCGCTGATGTCCATCCCGCGAGACACGCGGGTGCAGATTCCGCGGCATGGTACCGACAAAATCAACTCGACCACGGTGTTCGGGGGGCCGGATATGACCAGACAGGTGGTTTCAGACCTGCTGGGTGTACCCGTACCCTATCATGTGGTCGTCGACTTTGACGGTTTCCAGGACATTGTTGACATCCTCGACGGTGTGAACATTGATGTTGAGCGCCGGATGTACTACCGCGACCCGATGGCCAAACCGCCGCTGGTGATCGACCTCCAGCCCGGAATGCAGCGCCTGAACGGGGAGAAGGCGATGCAGTATGTCCGCTTCCGGAGTGATGGTTTGGGCGACATTACCCGCACGCAGCGGCAGCAGAAGTTCCTGATGGCGCTGGCGGCCGAGATGATGAAACCGAAGACCATCGTGAAGCTGCCGAAACTGATTCCGGAGCTGAACAAGAGAGTAGATACTAACCTGGATCTGAGGGACATGGTGCGCTGGGCCGGCCTGGCTCGGAAGATGAACGAGGTGCAGATGGTTTCGGGTACCCTGCCCGGTACCTTCTGGGACAGCGGTGGCCTGAGCTACTGGTATGTTGATCCGAAACAGGCCAAGGTGGCGATGTCTGAACTGATCGCCGGAAACCCGATCACCAACCCGATCGACGATTTGGTAAGGCCTCCGGCGCTGGTCGTGCCGGTCGTGAAGTATACCGCGAAACCGAAACAACCAGAGGAAAATAACCAAAATGGGGCGGGTTCGACCTTACCTGTGGCTCCTGACGACGGTGCCAGTTCTCCGCAGCCTCCTCCGCCGGATGATTCCGGAGCACTGATCCCGATTCCGCCGCCGGCCGAAACATCTTGGCAGCCGGAGGTTACCGATGGCGTTGAAAACACGGACATTTCGGTGTTTGTCCCGACTACGAACTTTGACCCGGCAGGAAGTTAGTTCCTTTGAGGTTTTCGCTCGCGGGCTTCGACTCCCCGCGGGCCTTTTTGTGTAGTTAAGATCTGGAGAGGATGTCGTAGACTTTATGCACACGTCGATCCGGGCGGCCCTTGCCGCCGTCATTGCTGTAGCACTGGTTGCCGCTGTTTTCCTGGGGGTACAGCGCGTTCAGCTTGAGCAGGACTTCCGTAATGTGGAGATGGCGGTTCTCTATGACGAGGTGGCCTACTTGGCCCGCGTGGAGGGGAAGCAGACCGTGGAAACCCTCCACGAACTGCGGGGCTTCGGAGTGACCAGCGTGTTCTTCAAGGAACCGACCCTCGGTGACCTGGTCGCCGCAGGGCGCCTGACCCTAGTTAGCGGAACACAGTTGGAACTACTGTTCCCGCAGTTGGTAGGACGGTTGGGAGCGATGGACCCCGCCCTTACCTACATTGTCTGTGATGAGGGTACCTTTCTGGATGTTGGTCCGTACCTCGAAGCTCGGATCAACGCCCGGACCGCCATTGGTACTCCTGGGGAGGGGCCCTATGTCCTGGTCACCGAGTTACCCTTTAGTCTCCTGAAAGATCTGGGTGCAGGTTTCAGCCAGCGTGAAATCGATGAAGTCAACACCGCTGGGCTGAATGTGGTGCTGCAGGTGCGGACCTGGAACGGAGTCACCGGGAACGGCATCCGCGCCCTGGCGGCCGTCCTGGAAAACGTTCCGGGGCTCTCCATTCTGATCTTTAACGATCCGGCCGTCCCGGGCTACCCGGGCATCACCTGGCTTTTAGCGCAGGAACTGAACCGGGTGGGAGTGCCGGTCGCCGAGATCGAGTTTTTTCCGCAGGCCGGGCTGAAGCAGGTGGGCACTCAGACTGCCGGCGGCCTGATAATGATGCACACCATCCCCACGGAGGAGATGCCCAAGTACACGATCCGCCGGGCCATCGACCGCTACGTCCTAGCGGCTACGGAACGGAACGCACGCCTGCTCCTGATCCGTCTGTTCCTGCAGCCGGAACAGACCGACCTTTGGCAGCAGAATACCGGATTGCTTCAGAAGACGGCCCAGCGTCTGGAGAACAATGGGCTGCAATTGGCCACCGCCTCGTCCCTGCCTCCCTACCAGCCGGCAAAGTCTTTGATATTCCTGGTGGGCCTCGGGGTGATTGCAGGCGGTATGCTGCTGTGGGAGCGGTTTGTGGCCGGGCGTTCGGCGCTGTTCCTGGGGTTGGCGGCGGCCTTGCTCTGGGCTTTCCTCGCCCTCGTCGGGGGGGATTCTAACGCCACACTGAAACTAATGGCTCTGGCGGCGGTGATCATCTTTCCCACTCTGGCCGTGGTGACGCAGGCCTCACCCCGGAAGCTCGGTATCGGCCTGGCGACGGTCATGCTTCTGAAGGTCTCTGCGATTTCGTTGATCGGGGCCGCCCTGATGGTCGGTCTGCTGTCTGATGCCCGCTTCCTAATGAAACTCGACCAGTTCAGCGGC
>Ga0180017_100227_pt1 | contig 22435 bp, 26 predicted proteins | sample KR46_S_MetaG_FD_129674 | JGI IMG/M metagenome (GOLD analysis project Ga0180017, IMG submission 129674) | Groundwater microbial communities from the Olkiluoto Island deep subsurface site, Finland - KR46_S_MetaG | ecosystem: Environmental > Aquatic > Deep subsurface > Groundwater | place: Finland...
TAAAATAGATTTTATTAAAGATATGTGTACCGGGCACACTATTTAAACTTAGTGGTATAATCTAATTATCTCAATAAAACCAGAGTTCTATAAAATAAAATTTTTTTATAATTGTCACATAATTAACTTTATTTGATGCCAATTAGATAAATTGTAATCTATGATGCCTGGCCCTGATTGATATTGATTATAAAAATTTCTTAATTTATTTCAGGAGGGGTCACTGTTAAATATTAGCCATAATGGCCTTAAAATTTTACAAAGGGAATTTATTATGCATTCAAAAAATTATTACAGCCGGGTACGGAATATTCTTATAATTATTCTATTCCTCAATCTAGGGGTATCTTTAATTAAACTGGGTTATGGTTGGTATACTAATTCTTTAAGCATAGTTTCAGATGGGTTCCATTCCTTATTTGATGGTATTTCCAATGTGATTGGAATTGTAGGGATTATAATAGCTTCTCGACCACCAGATAGTGAACATCCCTATGGGCATGTAAAATTTGAGACTTTAACCTCCCTGGGAATAGCCATCATACTATTTTTTACCTGCTTTGAAATTTTTAAATCAGCGGTGGAGAGATTATTTGATCCCACCATTCCGGAAATTAGCTTGGTGAGTTTCATAATTATTGGGATTACTATTTGTATAAACATAGCTATTTCATGGTTTGAAAACCGTGAAGGTAAACGTTTAGGCAGCAGTATTTTAGTTGCAGATTCATTACATACCAGGAGTGATGTATATGGTTCGGTTGCAGTTATACTGGGTTTTATTGCCATTAAACTGGGTTTTGTAATTGCTGATTCAATAGTGGCTATTTTAATTGCATTATTAATTGCCAAGACAGGAATAAGTATAATAAAAAGCAGCTCTGGTGTTCTTTTGGATAAAGCCCCCCTGGAACCTGAAGATATAAAAAAAATTGTTAATGCATTAGAAGAAGTTAAAGATTGTCATAAAATAAGGACCAGGGGACCACCATCAAGCATTTATGTGGATCTGCACATTGAACTGGAGGGTTGTCTTTCTCTGGATGAAGCACATGATATATCTCATAAAGTAGAAGAAAAACTAAAAAAATCCATATATGGGATAAAGGATGTTACAGTACATGTGGACCCCTGTAATGACTAGAATTTATTCAAAACATCGGCGGGTTTTTTAAATTTAATTTCAGGATATATTTAAAGATTTTTACTAAAATAAATTTATTTTAGGGGCAAAATAGTTTTTAGATTCTAAAATTAAAATATAATAAAAAATTGATTTTTAAAAAAATAATATTTATTATAAGGCTACCGGTATTATAATTATACATTAACCTTATCCAGTTCACCATTTAAATTACTGCAGTATATTTCCATGTTTTATATGTTAGACTTAAAAGACCCAGAACCAAAACCATTTAAATTAGTGCAGTATATTTCCATGGGTATATTGAATACTTCTTTTTTCATTTCAGCACTTTCTTTGCAGCAGGGGGGAACCACTAACCAGAAACGCATTCCATTATTAAAACTAAATCTTTTCCATTTTAATAAATTATCTGCGTGAATGGTTTTACAGGTTTCAACTTCTATTATTACTTCTTTCATGTTTTTGAAAGCATAAATATCGGGAGTATAACCTTTAACTGTTCTGGGAGTTCCATTGGGATGATGGATATGGTTAGCCCTAACCATAAATCCTTTACTTTCCAATTGTGTTACTACAGATCTTATTAATTCGTCATGTATTTTATCTGCAGATCCAGAATTTTCAAAGATTTTTTTTCTCATTTATCTCACTTTCTAATTTTTTTTATGAATATGCTCTTGTAAAATTCTTCTGAACATTGTCTATATTTAAGGTTTTAATACTATAAATAGTTATAGGTTTTACTGAAATGTCTGCAAATATACCAATAAATTTTGAATACAATGAAAAATATCCTATTTCTAAATTCTTTTGAACAATGTTTAATTTTGACACTTTGATGTTACACATAATTGGTTGTTTGACTTACATGTTTGTGGATATGGATATGCTTAAGGCGATTTAATTGGAAATATTTATATATGATTTTGGAAATATCATAGTATGGTGATTGTATGGATTTATTAGATGAAGAAACCTTGAAGATGCGCTATATTGCCCTGGTAAAAAAAGGACTAATTGAAACTGATGAATGTACCTCTTATATTCAGAAAATGGATATGAAGCCCTGTATGAAAAGTGAAGTGGAAAAATATCAAGATTTTTTTGTACCGGGAACCGTACTATTAAGTGAAAAAGCTTCCTATCGCTTAAGGGTTGAATATCCCATGGAATAAATTATTAAACTTATTTTTAAATTAAATTAATTTTATATTATTTAATTATATGATAACTATTTTCCCGGCTTGAGTAATGGAATACTTTTCAAACATCTGTGCTTGTTTAACCAGCCCTAATTCCAGGAGGCCGGCCAGGTGTTTGTAAACCATGGCCCGGGAAATACCCACTTTTTTCCCAATAGAAATGGCAGTAAGATTTTCTTTTTCTAAGGTTTCTAAAATTCTTAAACGAGTATCTGAAATATCCATCTTTAAGGCAGGTAACCTGACAGATTCATTATTTAAACAGGTATAAACGCCATCAACTCCTTCTTTATTGGCAACAAATCCTATTAGAGATCCTAAAGGACCTCCGTCATAGCCCACATGGACTTCGCCGTGTTTTTTGGCCCCCCTTATAACGTTGGTTATTTTTTGGCAGGCCTCCAGGGGATTTTCTGATTCAATTCTTACTGAACCTCCTTTAATAAATTTATCCAGACAGGAAGTATCTGATGCATCAGTTTGAATACAAATAAGCCCGTCTATTTGAGTTTTCATAGATACCTCAAATAAACACTTTCCTTTTAAATTACTAATCAGAGTTTTCATTTTCTCAAACCACACCTTAATTTAAGAATATCAACCTATTCTTTTATTAAAAACAGCTTTTTTTTGCTATATTTCTTTTTAGTCTCACTATAATATAGACTTGTCTATTTTTTAAACTTGAAAAAGGCAAAGTTTAAGTTAGTTTTTAACTGACATTATTATTACTAGACAGGGGGATTTAAAAATGCCTGTAAACGAAATTATGATTTCTGGTGATGATCTTACAACTCGCACCATAAATAAAGAAATAAAAAATGGTTTAAAACAAAATCAAACCACATTTTTGATTGAAAACTCGCAAAAATTAGACTCCATTGTAGTCGGCATTCGCGAAGAATCACATATAAAACTTAAAGGAGATTTTGGAGACTTTATTGGCGCTCTAAATGATGGGGCCAAAATAGAGATTCAGGGAAACACAGGACGCTATGTAGGCAATAATATGACTGCTGGTGAAATTATTGTACAGGGATCCACTGATGATGGGGTGGGCTTTGGGACATATAATGGAACCATCGTGATACATGGTAATGCAGGGGATGCAGTGGGACAGCTCAATAAAGGTGGATTGATAATTATAGATGGAGATATTGGAAAGCTGGCTGGACTTTACATGCTCAGTGGAGATATAATTATCACGGGTGATGCTGGAGAGGATACCGGGGACTGGATGATTGGGGGAACTATTTATGTAGGGGGAGACCTCCAAACAGGAACCAATGCCAGGATAACAACACTGGAGAAAAGAGATAAAGAGAAACTTTCTACCATATTCCAGAGCTATGGTATTTCAGCCGATGTAGAAAAATTCCAAAAAATTCAACATAAGGAGGCCCGGCCTTTTTACGGGTAAGGTGGTTATATGGTTCAAATATTATTAACTGATCCGGAAAATTGTGACGGATGTAATGAATGTATCGAGGCCTGTGCCAAAGTAAATCAGGAAAGTGCCTTATTTTTACATAAAATGAATAAAGGATACCAGGCAGTGGTATGTCAACAGTGTGTGGATCCAGCCTGTGCCCGGGGATGCTTCCGGAATGCCATTGAACGGGAAAATGGTGTGGTAAAGATAAACCAGGAATCATGCTCTGGATGCAAATTATGCATGTTAATGTGTCCTATTGGCAGTATAACTTATACTGAAAAAGGAATGCTTAAATGTGACCAGCAATGTATCTCTGCACCGGGAGAAATACCTCATTGTGTATCAGCCTGTGAAAGTGGATGTTTAGAAGCAGTAGATGTTAAAGAATTCGCCACAGGAATGCAGAAAGGCTTTGAATTAAATAATAGTAATTCTTCTTCACATTCCCTCAATCCTGCGTCTCCTTCCAGTGACCTGGCAGCGGCTACTCAAGGGTTATGTGTGTTTTGCGGGACCTGTAGTATAGTATGTCCCACCGATGCCATAGAGATTGTGAATAATAACCCCTTAATTGATAAAAACCGCTGTATCATGTGCGGATCCTGCTTAGCTGCATGTCCGGTGTTAATTCCAAGCGGTGCAGGTAGTATATGGGACCCACGGACCATAGCTGTTATTAGATATACTTCCAAGGCAGGCAAATATGCACTGCGTGGTTTTGGAACTGAAAGACGGCTACCCAACTTTGATGACATAATTATTTTACCAGCCCAGGCATCAATAGCACCGGTTGACAAATATAGGGAAGCATGCAACACCCAAATAGAACTGGGAGGTAGGTTTGCGGAAGAACCACTGGTTTTACAAACCCCGGTGCTTATTGCTGGAATGTCTTTTGGTGCTTTAAGTAAAGAAAGTAAGATAGCCATGGCCAAAGGGACCTCCCTGGTAGGATCCTGTGCCAATACAGGTGAAGGTGGCATGTTACCTGAAGAGCGAGAAATGGCTGACAAGTTAATGGTACAGTATTCCTCAGGAAGATTCGGGGTTTCTGCTGATTACTTAAATGTAGCCGATGCCATTGAAGTTAAAATAGGCCAGGGTGCCAAACCAGGGATGGGAGGACACCTCCTGGCAGAAAAAGTAAGTCCTGAAGTGGCTAAAATAAGAGGAATACCTCTGGGTACTGATGCTTTAAGCCCAGCCCGTTTCCTGGATGCAACCAGAGAAGGAGACCTGGCCAAACACATAGAACTCTTGAGGGAAGTAACTGACTGGAAAATACCTATCGTGGTTAAGCTGGGCCCGGGAAGGGTAGACGAAGACGTTAAAATAGCTGCAGAATCCGGGGCAGATATCATATCCGTGGATGGTATGGTAGGTGGAACTGGAGCTGCTCCAGAAGTGGTTATTGAACACACCGGAATACCTACCCTGGCTTCCCTGGTACAGGCAGTTAATGGTTTAGAAGAAATTGGATTAAAGGATGAAGTGGACCTCATAATTACGGGGGGCATCAGGAGCGGTGCTGATGTGGCCAAAGCCCTGGCCATGGGTGCTGATGCAGCCTACATTGGTACCGGAGCCATGATTGCTATGGGATGCCGGGCCTGTAGAATGTGTTACACTGGAAAGTGCCCGGTGGGAGTAGCCACCCAGGACCCTGCCCTGAGAGAAAGAATGGATCTGGAACTATCTGCCATGAGAGTGGCTAATTATATCAAATCCATGACGGAAGAAACCAAGATGCTGGCCCAACTAGCAGGACATGATGATATTCGAAAATTCTCGGTAAATGACCTGAGAGCACTGGATACTAACATAGCTGCCATAACCGGCTTGAGGTTGATAGGACAGTAAAAAGTCCTGTTAACCATTTTTTTTAATTTTAAATTTAGTTTTATTTTATACTTTTTTTTTAGAATTGATTGTCATAAATTATTAATGATACTTATATGGAAATTCTAATGATTTTTTTAATATTATTCAGGATTCCTCCCAAAAATTTAATTAAATAATTTTCCAATATATATTAATGGGGTGAATTATGTTTGAAAATCAAAAATCAAATTCCCCTAAAAATTAAAGGCAAAGGAGAATGTAAATGAGTAAAAAGATTGATGAGGATAAAGCATTTGAAGCGGAATTAAAAGGTAAAATGGGCTGGAAATGTGCCTGTTCTCTGGATATTGTGGATAAAAAATCCAGTCTCATAGAACACAGATGCAGTAAATGCGGCAAGGTTTTCAAATCTAACCGGGATAGTGATCTTTGCTTTTCCTGTGAATCCAGTCGCAAATGATATAATTTAACTATATTAGTAAATTAACATTATATTATGATCATATTAGCTATTTCATTAAGATTTAATTATGGTAGCGAACTTAAAGTGTATTTTAGGTAAATAAATCAGGAGATCATAAAATGTTAGTGTATATCATTATTGGAATAATCATAATAGTGTTTTTAGCGGTGCTGGTGGGTTTATACAACAGCCTGGTGAACTTAAGAAACCGGGTTAAAAACTCCTGGGCACAAATTGATGTTCAATTAAAAAGAAGGGCGGATTTAATACCCAACCTGGTGGAAACTGTTAAAGGCTATGCCAGTCATGAAAGAGGAGTATTTGAGAAAGTAACCAAAGCCAGGTCCAGTTTATTGAATGCCGAAACTGTAAAAGAGAATCAGGAAGCCAATAATCAGTTGACCGGTGCTTTGAAGACTTTATTTGCCGTAGCAGAAAATTATCCGGATTTAAAGGCCAGTCAAAATTTTCAGGATTTGCAGATGCAGCTTTCACAAACAGAAGATAAAATTGCTTATTCCCGTCAATTTTACAATGACACTGTACTCATGTACAACAATAAGTGTCAGATGTTCCCCAGCAACATAATTGCCAGTTTATTCAACTTCACCGAATCAGAATTCTTTGAAACAGCAGAAGCAGAGCGATCTGTACCAAAAGTAGAATTCTAAGAAGGGGGAGAATTAATTGGATAAAAAAAAATTAATCTCCTTATTTTTTCTGAGCTTATTTCTGGTTTCCTTTATACCGGGAATGGTATTTGCCCAGGATGATGATAGAAGTTACTCTATTCCTAAAGCCAATATAGATCTTTTTATACAGGAAAATGGGAATCTAAAGGTCAGAGAATCACTTTTTTATTCATTTGATGGTACATACCGGGGTGTGTTCCGGGAAATTCCCCTAAAAGGTAATGAAAGTATAGAAAATCTTAATATAATAACCCGGGGAGCATATTCTTCTTATGAAGTAACCCAAAGAGGGAATTTACAGGTTATAACTATTTTTCTTTATTCTGATCCTCAAAAAACCACTCCTATTACCAGCAGGGATGTGGAAGTCATTATTGAATATGATTTCATAAATGTTATCACCATTTATAATGACGTTGCAGAACTCCAGTATAAGATGTGGGGAGAAGACTGGGAGGTGGATGTGGGAGAGGTAAATACCAAAATCCATTTCCCATCTCAGGAAGGTGTACAGTACTGGTTAAACCCTCCTTACTTTACTAAGAGTTCTGCCTGGCAGGGGAGTATTTTAAATGTGGTCAGTACTTCTATTTCTCAGGGCAACTTCTTTGAAGTAAGAGCGGCTATTCCCTTAAACCAATTCAATAATCCGGTATTTGCCCGCAGAGAGAACATAGACGGCCTTCCGGAAATGGAACGTATCCAGCAGGAATATGAAAATGAATTAAATTTTTTTACCACTTTATATTCTCTTTTGGCAGTAATCATGCTTTTAAGCATAGCTTTACCTGTTTTAATCTACTTTAAATATGGCCGTGAACCTAAAATTGATTACCAGGCAGAATATGAACGAGAACTCCCTACCAGTGACCTCCCTGCGGTGGTTAATGCTATATCTGGAAGTGGGTTTGGAAAAAGTGTGGGAGAACCTAATATGGATGGCTTCCGGGCCACCATAATGGATCTCATTGACCGGAACTACTTGAAACTGGGGGATATTCCTTCCAATCTAGATGCAGATAAAAAAGGAGAATCTATCTACCTGGAAGTAAATCCCAATAAAGATTTAAGCAAACTCCATTTCTTTGAAAAAGATGTTATCAGTTTTTTAAGTAGTTTTGAAAAAGAGGGAGTAATCCCGCTGGATAAAATTAAAAAGGATTTAAAAAATCAAAAAGTGGCCAAGGCTTTCAAAAAATCATATGACTTATGGAGGGATGACTTAAAAAGTCAGTTTTTAGATGATAAAGAGGTTAAAAAATTCTTTATAAGTAAAGGAAACACCTACCTGAAAATCTATGATGGATTAGCCATAGTGGTGGCCATCATCGTGTTCATATTCACCTTACTTGATCCATTACCAGCAGCAGGTTATGCTTTAATAGCTTCAGTGGTGCTGGGAGTGGTGGCTTTTATTTCTCTGGTGATGCCCCAGAAAGTGGGAGGTCGCTGGACACCTTATGGTATGGAATATGATGCAAAATGGCAGAACTTCAAAAGATTCATTCAGGATTTCTCCTTAATCAAAGACTACCCTCCAGGATCCGTTGTAGTGTGGAACCACTATCTGGTTTATGCCACTGCACTGGGAGTTGCAGATAAGGTTAGAAAAACCATGGAAATGAGCTTACCGGCAGATGAACTATCACGAAGTGATATTTACCTCTTCCACTACTACGGAGGTTATGTGATATTATCTTCCAGTCTGGACACGGGAATGTCCACTGCTACTGGAGGTAACAGTGGTGGTGGTGGTGTAGGAGGAGTCGGTGGTGGCTCTGGTGGAGGTGGAGGTGGAGCATTCTAAACTAAACTTCCCTTTTCTTTTCTTTTTAAAATCTTAAACATTTTTTTTGGGTGGGTTTTATGGTTGAAAATAAAAAACAGGGCATGATTCCCGCAATAACCAGTTTTATAATAGTTTCCCTTATCGTTATAAGTGCAGGGTCCTTTGTAATCTACCAGGTAAGGTTGATTGGCCCGGTACTGATTATCCTGGGACTGATACCATTAATACCTTTGAAACTTTCAGGTAGAACCATTAAATCTGCCGGGGCAGATATTGTTTTTGGGGCTATTGATACCGGGATTCTGGGGGTGGCGGCTCTAATAGGGGCCAGTTTTTTTGGTGTATTAGGGGCCATAGTTGGGGGTGCCGTGGGTGATTCCATCACCGATGGATTTGCTGGATTGGTAGAAGGTAAAATTGCATCAACATTAAGAAAACACGGCATTGAAGAGGCCCGAACACCACTTAGTTCTTCCATGGGTAAAATGAGCGGCTGTTTAATCGGGGTGGGTATAACCCTTACCATAGCCTGGACCATACTAAATATCAGTATTTAATAAATTTTAATCTATTTTTTTAAGTTCTAAAAAAATATAATTTTAAAAATCCAGCCATTATCTAACAATAGATTTTAAATAAATCGCCAAAAAAATTCATTTAAAGGAAAATCCACACATTTTTAAATAATATGGGGTTTATCTAAATTAAAGGAGGATTATAATGAAAAAGTTTCCATCCCAGATAATTTTAGGTATCATAATCATTGTAGTGGGAATATTGTTACTACTCCGAAGCACAGGAATTATTGACATGGGTAATGTCATCAGGTTTTTACCTTCCATTTTTATTCTAATTGGAATCTATTCCCTTATTAAAAGCAAATTTAGGAATATAACTGAAAGCTTACTATTTATTACCCTATTTACGGTTATACAATTGTGGATACTAAATATAATTACTCTGGGCAATATTCTAGCCTGGTGGCCAATAATATTGATTATTATTGGAGTGGGCATAATACTAAGTAGATTACGCGGCCCCCCTGGTGAAGAAGATAGCCACCAAAAGCTGGATATTTTTACCTTTTTTGGTGAAGTAAAAAGGAATATTAAATCAAATAATTTTCAGGGAGGAGATATAACTGCAGTATTTGGGGAAATAAATCTTGATTTAAGAGATGCCACCTTATCTGAAACTCCACGGATTAATGTGGTATCCCTTTTTGCGGAAGTAAATATTAAAGTTCCTGAAGAATGGAATGTTAATTTAGATACCCAACAAATCTTAGCCGATGTGCAGGATAAAAGCAAAGAGTCACCTGCCAACGATGAAATAACAGTAGGTGGTCTGGCCATCTTCAGTGAAGTTAATATCCGCAATTAAAATATATTTACTTCAAATCTAATTCTACTCTTTTATTTTTTAAATCAATCAATCCAAGTATGTACATTTCTTTCCATTAACAATGTTATCACTACTTTTATTATAGAGAATCCATGAGAGAATATAGGTACCTAAATTCAGGGCTATATAGGCAAAGAGATATCTGTCAAATATGGCGGTGAAGTTGATTAAAAGGTGCAGTCCCACTGCTATTAGATAGAAGAAAAATGGCCTTTTTTTGGCAATACCATAAGCCACAATAGTGGTGCTGGTGGCGTGAAATAGTATTCCTGGAAGCCGAATGTAAAAGGGAACACCTAATCCAAATACATAAACAAAAAATTCAGCAATACCAAATCCCAGCCCTACTAAAAAACCTAAAGTAATTATGGACTTTTCAGTCTCTCCATGACGATAAAAAAGAGGATAGGCCTTGGCAAATTCTTCAATAAATGGAGTAAATATCACCACCGATAAAATTTGAGCATAGAAAAAGGGCAATACAGAGGTCAGCGTAGTGGTAAAGGTGCCAAAAAATAAGGTTAGTGGAACACTTACAATTATCCCGGAAATAAAAAAGAATAATTTTTCTTTTAAATCTGGTTTATGAGGTTCAATAATCAAACAATTAGATTTATCATCCATTTTAGCGGTTCTCCCTACTTAAACTTAAATTTATTAAATAAATATAGAAATGAGATAATGGAAAATGAGAAATATTTATAATAAATTAATTTTAATTAACTGAAAAAATATTATAGGCTATAGTTTATTCTGGGGGAATATAATTTTTTTGAAATTATAGTGTATAACTATTATATCATATATTTTTTAGCAAATTTTTGAGGCAGACGGCCTTCACATCCAAAAAATTAATTTTTTTTTTAAAAACAAATCTTATTTTTTAAAAAAACAAACTAAATCACCCGTCCCCTATACCAGTTCCTTGAAATTAGCATATTTCATCAAATTATTAATTCTTTAACCACAATTTAGAATTATAAAAGATAAAATTCAATATTAATTATGATACATATAATTATCTAATTCAGGTGGGGTTTATGAATAAAAAGATAATTCTAATAATTTGTGCAATAATCCTGGGAAGTGCTGCTATTTTAGCTTATCAATCAGGGTCTTCTAATAATGATACTACTACAAGAATAATATTGGGTAACCAGAATCTCCCCGAACCTGTTTTAGAGGGAAATATCTCTTTAGAAGAAACCATAAATAATAGGCGCTCAGTTAGAAATTTCAAAAGGGAGAGCCTCAGCCTCAATGAGGTTTCCCAGATACTATGGGCTGCACAGGGTATAACTGATGTTGAAAATAACTTAAGAGCAGCACCTTCAGCCGGGGCAACCTACCCCCTGGAGCTATATATCCTCGTTGGGGAAAATGGAGTCGATGGACTTGAGGCAGGTTTATATCATTATATACCAGAGAGCCATTCTCTGGAAAAAATGGTGGAGGGGGACCTTCGACAAAAACTATATCAATCCTGCAACAACCAGGAATCAGTTCGAAATGCACCGGCAAGTATTATTATAACTGCCTTTGTACAAAGAACTCAGGATAGATATCTTGATCCAGATATAAGTGCTAAATATGTGCATATGGAAGCAGGACATGCTGGTCAAAATATTTTCCTGCAATCAACTGCACTGGGATTGGGAACAGTTTCAGTAGGAGCCATCAATCAGGCCCTGATGAGGGATTTACTTAAATCCGGGCAGGATGAGGAAGCATTATATGTTTTTCCAGTGGGATACCCTTTAAATTAAGAAGAGTTAAATTTTTTCTTCTTTAGCATTAATATACCTGGACTGGATATTCAGTAGCTAATATTTAATTTCGTTTAACCATTATATTACGAGCACTGGGCAAGGAAAAACACAAAATATAATATTATTTACGAAGTTCCATTAAGAGTCCCTATTAAAAAAGAAGTAATAATTTCAAAGTTCTACAAAACCCTGAAACTATTTAAAATAATATCAAAATTCACCCTTTCACTGTTAAATTCATTATCCGGGGCCTGTAGAAGCATCATATAGGTTTTATCATTTTTTACCAGTATTATATGGGATATCTTCATTAATTTGCTAAAATGGGTATCATTAACCAGATAAACATCTTCATAGGCGGTTTTGTTGTCTATCACGAGTTCATTACTTGAAATCTTTTCCCAGCCTGGACTATTCATTTCTCGGAGTTGATTAACCGCTCTATCCTCAGGCATTCCATTGTTATTCCATATCTGTACCTGGAACTGGACATTATTAAATCCAAATTCCTTGCTGGCTGTAATCACATTGTCCCCGGTTGTGTTATCTGCATTGGCAAACCATCCCCAAGGATATTCAAAACTAACTCCATAGGCTGTAATCTGGCCAGTAGAATTAGTGAGATTATCCCCTGATAAGTATCCAGAAGTAAGATCCTCCATAGATATACATCCGGATGTAAGAACAACCAAACATATTAATCCAGTTATAACTCCCCCGTATCTCTTTAAGTTCTTCATCAATTCCCTCCCTTTTTAAATAAAATTATAAATAAATTGATTAAAGTAATATAAAAACCTATTTTAAATTAATACTCTTTTTCAAAACACGCTTTAATGCATTAAAACAATTAACTCTCTGATTATACATTTGAAGCATATAACCTTATTCTTCTCATATTTATCTGCTTATTCGCACTTCTTCTTGCATAGTAATTTACTTTAAAATTTAAATCTCTTTAAAATCATATAATATATTAAACCAATAATAAGGAGTTAAAAAAATGCCAAGAGTAATCCATTTTGAAATACCAGCAGATGATCCGGAAAGAGCAATTGAATTTTATAAGAATGCCTTTGGATGGGAAATAGAAAAATGGGACGGACCATTTGATTACTGGCTCGTAAAAACTGGAGAAGAAGATGAACCTGGTATTGATGGGGCTATATTTACCAGGGAAACAGATGAAATAATTAAAAATATGATTGAAGTTGAATCTTTTCCTGAATTTGCTGAAAAAATTGAAAAATCAGGGGGGAAGATCTTAAGTGATAAAATATATATCCCTGGAATTGGTACTGTGGCTTCCTTCCAGGATACTGAGGGGAATATTTCGGCCATAATAGAACCCGATATCATGGAATAAGTTAAGATAATTTATTGAAATTATATGTGTTATTTAAATGAAAAAACCTTATATCTGGTATTATAATCGTGGTATTAATGGTAGGGGACTGGATTTAATATTAATGGCCGTGTTTTAAATGACTAAAATTCCTGCCAGACATCTTGTTCCATTTAAATCCTATGGTTCCACCCCAAAAACAATCAGGGGGAATAATAACCAGCAGGGGTTGTGTTTATTCATGTAGTTACTGCTCATCTTCACTTATCATGGGTAAAAAGTTCCGATCCCGCAGCCCAGACAATGTGGTGGATGAGATTGAGGAATTAATAGATAACTACCAGATAAGTGATATTGGATTTATGGATGACACTTTCATGCTTAATAAAAGAAGGTCTAATGATATTGCTGATGAAATCAAAGCCCGGGATTTGAATTTGAGTTTTGTTGCATCTTCCCGGGTAGACCGGGTAAACAGGAGTCTACTTCAAAATCTGAAAAGTCCTGGAATGAATACCATATATTATGGTGTTGAATCCGGGTCACAACGTATTCTGGATCTCATGGAAAAAAATATTACTCTTAAAAACGCTGAAGATGCAGTTAATACTGCTAAAAATGCAGGTTTAGAAGTTTTAACATCTTTCATTCTGGGATATCCAGGGGAAACTGAAGATGATATAAACAAAACTATCAATTTCTCAACTAAACTTGATCCAGATTACTGCCAGTATTCCATACTAACACCATTTCCAGGAACAAAAATCTACAATGAACTATTGAAAAAAGACTTAATAGATGAGGATTGGGATGAATATACAGTTCTTAACCCTGTTTTAAAATATGATGAAATGGGTTTGACTAATAAAATAGTGAGAAACAAACTGGTTACAGCCTATTTGAAATTCTATGCAAGACCAAAATATCTTTTAAGTCATCGAAATATGATTAAGATAATATTAAAAACAGTTATTCGAAGTTTTGTAATCCCCAAACTCAGGGGAAGTACGAGCAATGGTTGGTATCAGAATTTAGATAATAAAACTTCGTCAAAGTAAATTTTAATTCCAATTTTAGTTTTAGGGCGGTTTTATTATTAAATAAATTTTACTAATGGAAAAAATATAAGATATCTTAATATTATTCATTTAATCTGTGTTTAGATGAGCCTATCTCTTCTAATATTTTATCATAGTATTTTTCAAAGGTATTTTTTTGTTTAATTATGTAGTCTTCCTGGTTTAATTCATTTTCAGCAGGGTTTAATTCTAATATGACCAATATGTTGTCGTTTCCTTCAGTTTCTAGATTGATATAGGCTTTTTCATTATATTCTGATAATTTATCGTTTATGACAGCTTTCCATTCTTTAGGTGATTCTTCATCTAAAAAAAACATCTTAATGGGTGGGTTTTTCTTCATTCCAGTATATTCTAACATGTTTATCACTATTAATTATTTGATTTTTATATTTTAAGATAATTTCTATTTACTTATTTTATATTCCAATAATCAAATTAGCCACTTTCCATTCAAAAATAGTAATATTTAATATTAACTATTGACATATATAAAAAGTTTAATACTGACCCTCCACATATATAAGGAATCTGCTAAAAAGATGAAAGAGGATGTTAGCAGCAGGATAGAGGAAGTTAAAGAAGATGCTTCTGGGAAAAAAAAGAAATAAAGGATAAATTGGGTGAATTTAAAAAAGAAGCTGAAGACCAGAAAGCAAAACTTGAAAAAGAGAGTAAAAAAGAAGGTATTCCTCCTGCAGGGAAATTGCTGAATGATCTAGTATCTAAATTAAAGGAAGGTAAAGTGCAAATAGATGAGGTAATATCTGATTACACAAAACCTGAAACCCCAAAATCCAAACCATTAGTTGATGTTCTGGAAACCAACGACACCATCATATTAATAGCCGACATTTCCGGTGTTAAAAAAGAGGATATAGATATTGGCATTTCAAAAAATAGTGTAGAAATAACTGCTATGTTCCAAAAAGAACCTGAAATTGAAGGTGCTAAATTCACTCAAAAAGAGAGATGTTATGGTAAAATAAATAGAACTATAAATCTTTCCACGAAAATTAAAGTTAAAGAAGCCACAGCTAAATACAAAGAATGCAAACTGACCATCACTCTCCCTAAAGCGGTAGAAGATATAACTAAAGTAGATATTGAGGATTAAAATCTTGAGATTAAATTTATTTGAAATTATAAATTGATTTTCAGGACTTATTTTTTTTTTTTATGAGGCTGTCTCATAATTAAGTTTTTTATTATTTTTTCTATTATTTTATATTCGTGTTTTTAGGGTTTAGTTTCATATTCTACTAGTACTATATTTTTATTTAGTTATTTATAGTTTTTTAGTTGTGTTTTTCATGGTTTTGAGGGAATATGGGATTGGTCAGACTTGGTTGGTGCCTAAGCGTCTTAGGGATTTTATTCCAGAAAATCATATTTCTTATTTTATAGCAAACCTGGTGGAAGAATTAGATTTTAAAGATATAGACCGTAAATACCGGTACACCCAAGGTAAAGCAGCTTATTCACGTTGAATGTTACTTCGGTTAGTGATTATGGCTTCAATGGATGGAATATTTTCATCTAGACAAATTGCAAAGCATACAGAAGAAAATATGGTTTATATGTATCTTTAAGGTATGGATAAGCCTGATTTTCGCACGATTTGCCGGTTTAAAATCGAATGCGCAGAACAGATTGAAGAAGTATTTAAAATGACGGTAAACGTTGCTAAAAATGCAGGAATAGTTTAATTAAAACATATAGTTATTGATGGTACTAAAATCAAGGCTAACGCTTCATCAACAAATTTAATTAATGAGGAAGAAATAAAAACCGTCCGAAAGATATTAAAGAAGGGAATACAAAATGATGTGGATTCTATAGACGATAATGATATTCTTTTTATCAGGATTTGAAATACCGGGCAAACAACTCTTCTATATCCTCCGGACGGGTTAATACGTCGGTATTATCCATAGCAGCCAGTTTATTTATATTTTCCACGTCTTCTTCTCGCAGGGTTAGTTTAAGGTCCTTTCCATCCGGTAGTTTGGTAATGGTAACCCCTACTTCATAATCAGAAGGCATGATATAGAGGGGTATATCTGCTCTTTGACCCATAATGGCGGAATTGGCCAGCAGGGTATCACCCATACGGAGGGCTATTTTGGCCACGGTATTAGCCGAACAAGGGGCAATTAACATGAATTCATATTTACCCAGCTGTATTTGACCTGCCAGGAAGGGAGAATTAGCATTAATCTCCACCCAGATATTATTAAAATTAGTTTCTATTTCATTGGAGATTCCGTAGTATTTTATTACCTGATCTCCTGATCGGGAGATGTAGACATTAATATCCACTACCTCTTCATATTCTTTTTTGATTTTCTTCATCATTTCCAGGGTTTCTACCATTTTTTCCCCGGCACCGGTAATTCCCCAGGCCACTTTTGGCTTTTTTTCCTTTTTCATAAAAAGTTCCTCCTTTAAATTAGCATCATTCAATATCCACTTTATGAACTTCCTTTTCTATTTTAGGCAATTGAATGGTTAAAATAGAATTATTGAAATCAGCTTTCACTTTTTCCACATCAATATTAAAGGGTAAGGTTAGGGTACGCATGGTTTTACCATGACTGCGCTCCTTCTGAAGGTATTTAACTTCTTCTGCTTTTGCCTCAAAAATTGTTTTAATTATTATCTGATCTTCAGCTATTTTTAAATCAATATCCTCTTTTTTAACACCAGGAAGATCCATTTTCACTACAAGGCCATTTTCAGTTTCTATAACATCAGTCAGTGGCTTTTGAAGTTCGGTTTTATAATCAGATAATTTCTTTCCAAACTCCTCAGTTTTAGTCTGTATATTGTTCAAAACATCTTCTATAAATTTTTCAGCCCCTAAATCGATTTTTTCACTGCTGGAAGTTCCCTTTTCTTTTTTAGATTCTGATTTGCTATTTTCAACTGCCATCTAATTTGTCCCCTTATTAATAATAAACTGGTTAATATCCATAGGTATATTATGTAGATTATTCAATATAAAACTTAAATTTTAATGGATTTTAAGCATATAGTGATAAAATAACTATTTTAAGTGGTCTAATTAAATAATATTCGCTATTTTAAATAATTAAAGCATTTTTAGTGACTAATAGAAATAAATCAAATGATTTATTTTAATTTTTTAAAATAGGATCCTTTTAAAGTTAGACTATGAAAATAGTAAATATAATATATTAAAAAGACGAAAAGACTTATAATCTATATATTAAACTTATAATTAATTATAAAAGGTAAGATAAGATGATTGTCAAGGAATGGTGTATGTATTGTGGGGAATGCGCAGGAGTATGCCCCCGTAATCTAATTGAAGTAAGGGAACTCACTTTGAAGTTTAATGAAGACCAGTGTAAAGAATGCAGTTTATGTATCCAGGTGTGCCCGGTAAAAGCACTGGAAGAGGACAAATAAGGTGATTTATGATGTTAATTGAAACTGATATTTTAGTAATAGGTGCCGGTCCAGCAGGTTCCACCGCAGCCAAACATGCTGCCCAGGGCGGGGCCGGGGTGCTCATGATGGATAAAAAATCAGAAATAGGAGCCCCCAAAAGATGTGCCGAAGGAGTATCCAATGGTGGACTGGAATCACTGGGAATAGAAAAAAATCCACGATGGATCACCAAGGAACTCGATGGAGTAAGATTAATATCTCCCAATAGAACCGATGTATGGCTCACCTCTGATAAAATAGATTTACCTGAAACCGGATGCATTCTGGAGAGAAAAGTATTTGATAAGTACATGACCATGGATGCTGCCCGGGCCGGAGCCCAGATTAAAATTAAAACCCTGGCCACTGGCATGGAAAAAACAGATGATGGATACCTGGTATCTGCTGAATCCATGGGTGAATCATTCCAGATAAAAGCCAAAATAGTCATTGCTGCTGATGGACCAGAATCCAGAGTGGCCCGCTGGGGAGGACTAAATACCACTGCTAAACCAAAGGACATGGAATCTGCCGCCCAGTTTGAAATGGCAGGGGTGGAAATGGAAAACAATAACTGTATTGAGTTCTACTTTGGCAGTGTGGCCCCAGGAGGATATGCCTGGATATTCCCTAAAGGAGATGATATCGCCAATGTGGGACTGGGTATTTTAGCCACCAAAACTGATAAGACTGCCTATGAGCACCTCTTAGAATTTGTAGCCAAGAACCCTGCCACCCAGAATGCTCAGCCGGTAGAATTAAATATCGGTGGAGATCCGGTAGGGGGTATGCCTAAAAAACTGGTTGACGATAATCTGATGGTAATTGGAGATGCCGCCGGACAGGTTAATCCCTTAACTGGTGGGGGAATCATCAGTGGAATGACCGGAGGGATGATTGCCGGTAAACTTGCTGCTGAAGCCATAAGTGAAGGTGACCTATCCAGAAAGAAACTCAAAAAATATGAGGATGAATGCCAGGAAGCCATAGGTAAATCCATTAACAAATACCTCAAAGTAAAAGACTATATGCTCACCTTAAATGATGGTGAACTGGATTCTATTGCAGAAGCTTTCCAGGATGTTGAATTTGAGAAGGTAAGTACCACGGAACTGGTGCAAAAACTGGTAAAGGTATCTCCCAAAGCACTATTAAAACTGGGTAAATTATTCTAAAACCAGTTTTAATTTTTTTTATTCCTTTTAAATTAATTTTCGTACTACTTTTTTTATTTTTATTTTTTATTCAATAACCTGCTATTAAAAATATAATTAAAGCTACCAGGTAAAAGACCAGCACCACTTTATGATATAAAAAATCAGCCCAGCTAATCATTTTATTTTTATCCAGATAATTGGATAGATAGAGGGGTATGGTGGCTATAAAGGGGGGTACAATTACAATTAAAAACTGCATCCAATTCATATCCCCCACCAGAAGGATATAGGTTAATAAAAGACAAAACAGGACAGATAATCCGTTCATCCACTTCTTTTTTTCTTTATACATGAGATAAGTACCCATACCTGCTAGAAACATCAGTAAATAAACACTAAAAGGTACTAAAAACACATTATTTAATAAAACACTGCAGGATGCCATTCTCAACACATTATTGGTCCCGGTACTACTAAAAGGAGCTAGGCTGCTATCTTTTAATCTTAAAGGAGGCAGGGTATAAATTATCTGATTAATTATCATCAATAATAAAATAACAGTAAATGAAGCAGGAAAACTGATAAGGGCCACGGCAAAAACCAGGATAATTAAAAGAAGAATAAATAATACTATTATTTCTAGTCTTATTTTATTCTGGATAAAAGGCCTCTTACTTTTAATTTTATCCTTACTATCACTCTTTAAATCAGTTAGATCATTAAGAGCATAAAGAGCACCCCACATAACTGTGACCAGAATTAATCCACCTAAAATTTTTAAGGGTTGGGTGGTGGTTAAATGAGAATAATAGGCATAAGTAACCACTAAAAGGTACATGTGTATATTTTTAGCTGTCCAGCTAAGTCGGGTTGATTTTAAAAGACTTAATATCATGTTATACCTTAAGGTGGTTCTAAATATTCCAGTATCAAACGGGGCCTACAACCAAATTTATGAATGGCATTATCTATTTTTTCCCGATCAATATCTTTTAAATGGCTTTTAATGATATTAATAGTTTCAGCTGGGGTGTAAGATATTTCCACCACGCAGAATAAATAAGCTAAAAGTTTCACCAGGAGACGGGATAACCATCCCACCTGGGTGAAGATATCATATTTTTTACCTCTCAGCCGCAGTCTCCAGGCAGTCTGGAACACCAGATTCATATTCTGGAACTCGCTATGGAACTGAATATATTCTTTTATACAGATAAGATAGAATATAATTGGCCATAAAGTGTTATTACGGGTCCATAAACTAAAACCAATAAGATTATCCTGGATGAGGTGCGGGTCATGGAATTTATCCGCAAAAAGAACCACATCATATTCTGCTAGTTTTAAGTAGGCTTCTTTTTTAGTCGTAGAACCAGTATTCTTTTTTAAATCCGTGATTAATATCTTAAAAACCTGAGAGGGTGAGGTGTTTATAGAGGGAAGAGTACTGCTTACTTCACAGGTCTCTAAACCGGTTTTTTTTAAGGCCTGGTATATGTTGGTTGATTTACCAGTTCCCGGAGCACCTAAAACATGGACTATGTTACCCTTACTTTCTTTTAATTTTAAAAAGACTTTTTTAAGGTTAAGATAAGAGGTGGTGGGCACAAAATTAGAATTATCACTCCGGGAGTTTACTTTATGTGGTCCGGTATAAATTGCTGTTTTTAGGAGTTCTTCCCGGGTAGGAGTCATATTTTTAATATTGTATTTTCATATATAAGGAGTTTTAAGGTTTGAAAAATATTAAAAATAGTTTATCAAATTTCATATATCTCTAAACATGGTTTATATAGTGATAAATACAATATTTTTATAAACTTTTAAGGGTATTTGATGGTGGTTGATTGAATAATAATTTTAAAGCAGTGATTTTTCAGGGTATTTAATGGTGGTTGATTGAATAATAAAAATGAATCAGTAAATTCAAAGGGAAAAAAGGATTCAGGCATTATTTTCAAAAAATACATAGTTCCTGGTATTTTACTGGTTATATTGACTTTGATAGTTAGCTGGATTGCCTACCAGAGAGTTCAAATCCAGATAATTATGGGTCCTGGATGGGATACTTATGCCTTTTTGGCCAATGCACTGGAGTTTGCAGGTAGGGGCATAGGATATGCCGAGTTTGATCGACCACCTTTCATGTCATTTATCACCTCGTTTTTCTTCCGATCAGGGAATATCCATGAATCAACTATTTTCTATGTGGATGGAGGATTTTTTGTTCTGGGAGTAATAGGCTTATATCTCTTTTTAAAACAAAGGTTTGATAGTATCCAGAGCTTTGCCGGGGCATTATTATTTGCATCTTCACCGGTGGTCTTATCCTGGCTGGGAGTAGGTTATACCGATCTGGCCAGTGTGTCACTTTCCATCTGGGCATTGTACTTTTTAGTTCTATCTGTGGAAAAAAGTCCCTGGTTTTATTATCTGGCCTTTCCAGTAGCTATGATGGCCTTTTTAACCAGGTATACTGCGGGTTTGATTCTTTTTCCTATGATTTTGTATATTGTAATAAGTAGAAAATACTTATCTCATTTTAAAAAGATGATAGGGGGAATAATTACAGCTTTTCTGGTTTTGCTGCCTTTTCTAGTTTATAATTATCAAAACATTGGGGATCCTATTGCTCCCTTTTTGAATTTTTTTTCAGGTTCTGAATCTTCGGGTGCAGAATCCATTGCCTTTGAACCAAGTCCTTTATACTATTTGACTAATTTACCTTCCTATATTGCCAGCCAGGGGGAATATAGCTCCCTAATTGTTTACTTAATTATTACTTTACTTTTAGTAGGTATAAGCATCTATGTTTATGATTTAATTCGAGAAAAATTAATGAGAAACAGAGTTAAAGGTAAGGTCTCTAAAATTCTGGAAATAGAAAGAACAGGTACTAAAATCAAATTAATCTTTTTTATAATATTTTTATTAATATTTATTGCAACTTTTAATTGCATATCCTATATGGCCAGTGAACTGGTCTTTTTATTATTGAGTTATGTGGCATTTACTCTTTTAAAAGATATCAGTGGTAAAAAGATTGAAATGGATCTTCTTTTTTTGGCCTGGTTTATGACCTATTTCATATTCCACAGCACTTTTGCGGTGAAGGTGGATAGATATTTTGTAACCATGTTCCCTTCATTTACTTACTTTGTGATTTTAGGTCTAAATGAGATTGTAAATAAATTAAAAGTTGAATTTAGGGGGCTTAATTTGACTTCCACGATTATAACTTTTTTTTTGATACTCACAATATTTTTATCAATTATATCCACTTTAAATGCCATTCCTGATGATCCTATATTATTAGAAGATCAAGCTACTGCTAATGAAACGAAGGCCCTGAGTGAATGGATAATAAAAAATGATCCTGATTACAGTAGTAAACTCATTTATTCCGACTTCTGGCCATATGCTAGTTGGTATCTTCAAATGAATGTTAAAACCATGCCAATTTTCAAGGACAAGAGGTCTTTTGGGCATGAATTAAATAAATATTCTGCAGATTATTATGTTACCTACCGATCAGAATTGAACTTGACTTCATATGAAGAAGTAAAAAGAGCAGGTAAAATCTCGGTTTATCGAAGAATTCCTGAAAAATCTGAAAATTTGACTAGTTTTCTTTACATTGGAAAGAACTGGCAAA
>Ga0180017_100228_pt1 | contig 22396 bp, 19 predicted proteins | sample KR46_S_MetaG_FD_129674 | JGI IMG/M metagenome (GOLD analysis project Ga0180017, IMG submission 129674) | Groundwater microbial communities from the Olkiluoto Island deep subsurface site, Finland - KR46_S_MetaG | ecosystem: Environmental > Aquatic > Deep subsurface > Groundwater | place: Finland...
AAAAAGCCCACTAATTTGCTTTTAAAAAACATGAACATGGATTAATCATCATTTATTTCTCCCTTTTTTAGCCTCCTGAATAATAATATCAGCGATTTTATCTGCTGAATGGAGAACATCATCCCCATATTTCTGGGCCTGTTTTTTCATGGATCCTATATTGGATAGGGCTTCTTTTAAGGTATCCTGTAAATTTTCCAGTGATGTTTCCATTAATGCCCCCGGGAAAATACGGGACATATTATGATATCTGCCATACTTGACTCCATTTAAAGCCACTATAGGCACTTTGCAAGCTATGGCTTCATGAATCATTACCCCATCATCAGATAGCACCGCCACATCTGCCAGATTTAGTAAATCATTTACCCAGTCCACATAACCCAGATAGATTATACTGGTCTTATGGAATAAATTTAAGAACTCATCTTTTAGTGGATGGCCAACCACCAGGATATTAGCCTCAATTTCACCTAGAGAAATATTTTTTGCAGCCTGGGCCATCATTTCAAATAAAGAAGATCCTGAGGAAAAAATAATAGTGTTTTTTGTGGGGTCAAAAGATTCCGGCATTTTTTTTAATGCTTCTTCTTTTTTCCCCCCTATTATATCTGGATTTATAGGAGAGTAACATTTATATGAATTTTCAGACAGGGAATCTTGTGAAAAGATGTTTGATTCTGGAAGGATGATATTGGCATTAAGCCGGGTGCATACCCTGGTATCAGTAGGAGTATTAAGTACACCCACCCCAGGTACACGAGCTATTTTAGCAGAAATACACCCAATTATAGCACCTCCCCCAATTATACCAACTACAACATCAGCTTTAGATTTTCTTATTGCTTTTACTGCCTCCAATGCAGCAATTGAAGTTTTAAGGCCAGCTTTAGTCAATTTAAGTTTGGTAGCAGCATGTCCTCCTGCCTGAGGTATGCGGATTTTGTGCCATTTGATGCCGTTTTTTTCCATTAGAATACCAGGAGCACTACGATCCAATGCGAATTCACATTTTACTCCTTTTTTGGTTAATGCTTTTGAAATATTAAGGGCCGTGACTGCATCGCCTCCCATTCCACGACCAGTGACCATTAGTAATGCTTTCATTAAAACACCTCTATTATAGGAACTATATTACAGTTAATATTGATTATTTAATTTTTAATTAATTATATCCCTGAATTAAATAAGTATTTAATGGATATAATTGCCGTAATGAGTATTTAATGCTTTTCACAAAATATGAGTTAATTTTATTTAATTTAAGTACTCATTTAGTAGTTTAATTAATTTTTATTCATTTAAATTGTTTACAACTTTAGCTGAAATACAACTAAAATATATTTAGAGTTTGGTGAAAATATTCCACTTATAGGATATAAATGATTTTAATATTAGCCCCCATTTAACTAAAGTATTATATTAATCAAGAAGATATTAATTTAATATGAAATTCAGTCCATTTGAATCAAAAAGGCCAGATATGAACAGAATCAAAGAAATTGTTAGCGTTCTGGCAAAATATCAGTTTGGAAGTGTTCTGGACGATTTAGGACTGAGAAATAAGTTATTTTTTACTTTGAATCTGCATTTAAGGGATCCTGAAGAAGAATTTGATAGTACTGTTCCGGAAAGAGTTCGCCGGTTATGGAAGAGTTAGGAACCAGTTTTGTCAAGTTGGGACAGGTTTTAAGTACCCGACCGGATCTGGTAGGTAAAGATATTGCAGAAGAACTGTCTAAATTACAGGATGAAGCTACGCCCTTTGATTTTGTCGAAGTGAAAAGAGTACTGGAAAAGGAATTAAATAGTACATTTGAAGAAATATTTATAGAATTTAAAGAAGTACCTGTTGCTTCTGCATCAATTGGTCAGGTTCATGAAGCCCTGCTAAAAAATGGTGAAAGAGTAGCGGTAAAAGTTCAAAGACCAGGTATAGTGGATCAAATTAATAAGGATATAATCATCATGCGCTATCTGGCAGGAATGGTTGATCAGCGCATGCCTGGCCTGAAATATTATAACCTGCCGGGAATTGTGGATGAATTTGAAAGGGCCATAAAAAAAGAACTTGATTACAATCAGGAAGCAAATAATGCTGAAAGGTTTCGGGCTTCTTTTGAGGATGATGAAACAGTTTATGCCCCTGCTATTTACCGTGAGTTTTCCACCCTCCGGGTTCTTACTATGGAATATGTGGAGGGGGTCTAACTAACTGAAATTATTGATTCTGAAATAAAATTCAATGCCTGGACCATAGCTGAAAGAGGGGCAGAATGTTATTTCAAGCAAATATTTATAAATGGGTTTTTTCATGCCGATCCACACCCGGGAAATATACTGGTTCAAAAGGGCAATGTACTTTGCTTTATAGATTTTGGCATGACGGGGTAACCTGGATCAGGATTTCAGAGATAACTTAGCAGAACTTTTTGTTTTTATGGTAAACTATGATGTCAAAGGGATGATAAACCAGCTGCAGTACATGAATATGATATCGGATAGTACCGATATGGAAGCACTCAAATACGATCTTATGGATTTGCTGGATCGTTACTATGGGGCAGATATGAATCAGGTGGGTGAACTAATGAGTGAATTCAGTATGCCCACCTTACTTGTTAAACATAAAATTAGAGTTCCCCGGGACTTTATTTTACTGGGAAGGGTAATGAGTATGGCTGAAGACCTGGGACAAAGATTGGATCCTAATTTTAATGGTTTACATATAGCCAAAAAAAATGGTAAAAAGACTTATTAAAGATCGTTTAAATCCCCTACGCAGGTTAGATAACGCTACCAGTGCCCTTATTAATATGGAACATATCTATCGAGATTTGCCCCAGAGCATAACTCGCAGTCTAATGAGACTGGAAAAAGGTAATTTCAAAATGGAGCTGGAACACAAAGACCTGGATAAGTTTACTGAAACCCTAGAAAGAATTACCAACCGTATCTCAATGGCTTTACTAATATCCTCCCTCATAATTGGATCTTCTTTGGTTATTATGCCTAATGAAGCTTTAATACTCCAGAATTTCCATATTTAGGAATAGTAGGGTTTTTAGTTAGTTTTTTAATTGCATTGGCCCTGATTATTTCCATAATTAGAATGAGAAAAATTTAAATCAATAAAATTATTCACCGGCAAAGGGATTATATAATAGTCTCCTAAAACCTAATTTAATCAAAAATGGATTTTTAATGATTATTTGTTTGTTCTTAAGTACTATTTTTCTAATTAAATCCCCCATGCCCCCACCAGTGAGTACATCCATAAAATAATCTCCCCATGTTGGTTTTTTAATTGAAAGTTTCATTTCCAAGAATTTTTGGAGATTTTTACGACGTAGAAATGCTATCCAAAGAACATTAACCAGGAACATTATTACCAATCCAGTTAAGCCCCCTAATAAGAAAAAAGATATACCCAGGGCAATGGCCATAGAATGGTTCCCCACTTCACCCAGCATAACCTTCCCTTTATAATCTAAAGGAGCGTATCCCACACACCCCGCCAGCAATATGGAAGGAACCAGTAAATAAGTGGTGTTGCCGTTGACCAGCATTAAAAAGATTACCAGTGATGACATTACTATTATACTACTACATGCAGTTCCCGGCTGCATATCTGCAATATTCAGTGGTTGAATCATTAAAGCAACCAGTATAGCTGCTATTCCAAGATAGGGGTAACCAATAACCATAACCAGAATCATACCCATCCCCCGGAAAATCTGGCCCCATTCTACCGGGACTCTGGATGATTTTTTTCTGCCTAAAACATCATCTAAAAAGGCCAAAACCCCCATTACCGCCACTAAATATTTAAAAGGATATGGTAAAAATAATAATAAAGTGATAAACGGCGCTAAACCAACTGCTCGAGGAGTTCCTCCCCTTACCATCACATATAAATTTCCAGCCTTGTTTTTTCCCCCCAGTTTGCTCAATAGCAAAGCCAGAATAATGCTTAATGATGCTGATAAAATTAATGCTTCTATAATCTGGTTATACATTTTATTTATCCTGTGATTTAGTGCAAATTTGTTTAATCGCCCTTTTTTAAAGTTCATAGGTTGGGGCTATGATCAGTACCCAGAATTCAATTATGCAACTTTAAAAATAGATTTTATTAACTGATACCATATCTTAAAAGTGCGGCCATTCCACCCAGAGCCTCCAGTTGTTTCCCACCTTCATGTTCACTGCTTACCATGGTAACTTTACCCTTCATATTTTCCACCAGGTCCATGGTCTTTTCCATGTTTTCCTGGCGCACCAGTTTATCCAGAATAAGTAATTCTTCTGCAGCCCCTGCATTTACCGCATTAATAACCATTTTTTTCCCATATACTACTTTAGGGGATGCTTTACCAATTTCTTCCAGAACTTTGTTTACAGATTTCATTTCACCTGCTACACGGTTTTCAGAAGTCATCTTTTCGATGGTGCCTTTTTTTAAAATTTCAGCTATTCCTACTCTACCTCCAGTTCCAGTACTCTCTAAAATAGCATTTTTTGCAATTTTAGGATATTTTTCTTTTAAATAAGAATAGAAATCACCTTTAACAAATCCTGGCCCAGCAATAAGCAAATTCTGCACTTCTTTAAATTTTTTTAGGGCATCTACAACATTTTCATAAAAATTAATCACATTTTTTCTTCTATCTTTTTCCACAATTCTTTTTCCAGATATATTCCCCACAATAGGACCATAATAATCCACCCCGTATTGGCGAATTAAGCCCATATCCGCCACATCATCTTCCAGAATCAGTATTATAGCAGATAACTTTTTAGAAGATTCGATAGCCTGTTTTAATCTTTTAAGAGTCCATTTACCCCATTTATTTTTCTTTATGCGTATAGAAACATTTAATTTTATTTCCAGAGTATGGTGGGACCCTAAAGGAATCAGATCCTCCGGGCCTTTTACAATTATTCCGGTGGTCCTCAATTGACCAGTGTATATGTGAAAATTAATGGTTTCTACTCTTATCCCCAAATAAAACGTTTTTTTAATTCCACGGTCACTCCGTATTTTATCTCCAGTAGTATCCTGAATTCTACGGGTTGTTTTTGAAGATAATATGTCTCCCTCTTCAATTATATGAGATAAGTGCCATAAATCATCCAGGGTTTCAGGCATCAGTTCTATGATCCCTCTTTTTTTATCCTGATAAGTGATTCGCATTATAATGCCCCATGTAACAGATTTTAAATACCCATACCCTTATAAATTAGCTAAATAATTTTAATTTAAAGGCATTTTTATTTTAAATAATTTTTATTAATATTTAGTAATTCCGAGTTTAGTTAAAAGTTATTCTTAAACCTTATATTCATAGACTTAAATATTAATCTTAGATTTAGTATATTATAGTTATATCAGAACCTAATTTATTCTGTACCACTTAAGTTTTATATGAATTAAAACAGGAGTAATGATGCTATGGCCAATCAAAGTTCCACTTTTGCAGTTTTCATGAGTATTCTTGCAGGAATTATTCTTTTGATTTTTTTAGATGCGATTTTCACCTTCACTTTTACTGGATTTTTAGCCACTTATCTAACTAATTATGAAGAAAGGAGTACCGCAGTAGGTTTAATTGCTTCTTTAATTTTAGGAGTTTTATTCTTCTCCTATGGATTTATAGTAAATCCAGAATTACCATCACGAGTTTCAGGACTTGTAAATTTTGATTTTGGTGGTTTTTTAGTGGGATTGGTATTAATATGTTTATTGAGCATGGCCCTGGGAGCCCTGGGGGGATATATAGCCACTAAAGTTACCAGAGATGGTCCGGGTAATTAACATTATATAAACTATTTAATTGCAGGGGTTATAATATATTATTAAATTGTGATAAAAATGAAGATTGCGATTATAGGTGGTACCAGGGGACTGGGAAAGTGGATTGCCAGGTATTTAAAGGTAAAAAAGTTTGAAATAGTTATTACCAGCCGTGATTCTGCTTCCGGGAGTAAAATTGCCCGTAAAATAGGCGTGGAATATTGCCAGGATAATAAAAAAGCAGCTTCTCAAAGTAAGGTGGTGATTATTGCAGTACCTATAGAACACACTGAATACGTACTTAGAGAAGTGGCCCCTTCAATGAAAAAAGGTTCCCTGCTTATGGATGTTACTTCCGTAAAAGAAATGCCCTCCTATTTAATGCAGGAATTAATCAAAGAAGGAGTGGACTTTCTACCAACTCACCCCATGTTTGGTCCGCGTATTCGTTCTCTGGAAGGCCAGGTAGTTGTTTTAACCCCCTTACAAAAAAATGAGTGGTTTAGAAGGGTTTTAAATTTCCTTGAAGATGAAAAAGTTCGGGTTTTAGTTACCACCCCTGAAAAGCATGATGAAATGATGAGTGTGGTGCAGGTGCTAACTCATTTTGCCTATATTTCTATTGCTTCTACTATAGAGCAGATGGAAGTTGATGTGAAAGAATCGCGGAAATTTGCCAGCCCTATCTATAATTTAATGGTTGATACCATATCCCGGATAGTGGCCCAGAATCCTTATCTGGCTTACTCCATCCAGACACAAAACCATTACGCCGATAAAGCTCGCAGTGCCTTTATTAAAACTGTTCAGGATTTAGAAAAGGACCTGAATGTTAAAAACCAGGATAAATTTGTTGAAGCCATGAGTTCAGCTGCTAAAAATCTTAATGATCTGGAAGCCGCTCTTGGAAGATCAGATAAAGCCATATCTGCTTTAAATCAAGAAATAATTATATTAAAAAAATCAATTGGTAAAGAGGTAGGATTAAGACATATTTATTCAGGTAAAGTGCATATCGGTATTTTGAAATCTCTTGAACCTGATTTTCTCATTTTAAAAACAGGTAAACGGAATATAAGGCTTAAAATTGCCAATATTGAAGTCCTTAATTCATCTCAAAGGTGGAATTGGAAAATGAATAACGTTGAGAGTAGAGAATATGATATTTCTGCAGTTTTTTCCAATTCAAGTAATTCAAAAGTTATTTGTTCAGTTTTAGAAAGATTAGATGGCATAATCCAGGTAAGGATTCTCGATACCTATCATGGCCCCCCTATTAATGAAGGAATGGTCAGCATGACTTTTCGGATTAAGGTTCTGGATAGTACTAAAATCAAAGAAGTGGAAAAACTGATGAAAGGTTTTGGAGCCAAAATAAGATAAATTATACATTTTTTTTGTATTATAATAAGTTAGATTTGCTATTTTTATATATATCAATCTCAGGGTTTGTTAAAATTATAATTTTATAACATCTTATTAATAGTTACCGAAACATTTATATGTTATAAACTGCTTATTTATTATGGTAACCAAAGTTTACTAAAAGAATGGATTTGGTACAAATAATTATTTCCAATAAAAATAATAAATAATAATCAAGTAGTAACTAAAAGCGGGGTGTTTTATGGAAAATAAAAACATGAATTTAAAAGTTGCAGAGGCTTTAGCTCAATCAGATGTAGGTCGTTCAATAGCCAGAATTGATCCAGCATGTATGGAAAGATTAGACCTTCTAGATGGAGACATAATAGAAATAAAAGGTAAAAAAAATACTGCAGCGACGGTAGTATCCTCCCAATCAGATATCGGTCTGGGAATAATCAGGATAGATGGATACATGAGGAAAAATGCTGGAACATCTATTGGAGAAGAAGTAAATGTTAAAAGAGCCGATGTAAAAGAAGCAAAAAAGGTTGTGCTGGCTCCAGTAGATCAAGAAATCATTATCAGAGGAGATGTAAGGTCTGCTTTTATTAACAGAACCCTGGCACATGGCGATATTATCATCTCTGGTTTTAGACAACAAAAACCAGTAAGAGGAGGTCTTTTTGACGAATTTTTCCGAGAAATGGGTGATGTTTCACCACTAGGAGAGATAAAACTGGCAGTTGTCTCCACCAAACCCGCCGGAGTAGTAAAAGTAACCCCCCAAACTGATGTAGAGGTCCAAACCAGCCCGGTGGATGTATCTAAAATAGAAGGAGTAAAAAATCTGGTGGATGTGACTTACGAGGACATTGGTGGTCTCAAAGAAGAAGTGAAAAAAGTAAGGGAAATGATAGAAATCCCCTTGAAACGACCAGAACTGTTTGAAAGACTGGGAATTTCCCCACCTAAAGGTGTACTGATGCATGGACCACCTGGAACTGGTAAAACATTACTGGCAAAAGCAGTGGCCAATGAAAGTGATGCCCATTTTATAACCATTAATGGTCCGGAGATTATGAGTAAATATGTGGGTGGATCTGAAGAGAGGTTAAGGGAATTCTTTGAAGAAGGGGAAGAAAATGCTCCGTCCATCATATTTATTGATGAACTAGATGCCATTGCCCCAAAAAGAGAAGAAGTTAGTGGAGAAGTAGAACGACGAATCGTAGCCCAATTACTAACCTTAATGGATGGCCTGAAATCTAGAGGTCAGGTCGTGGTAATTGGTGCTACTAACCGACCAGATGCACTGGATATGGCCTTAAGAAGACCCGGAAGATTTGATAGGGAAATTGAAATAGGGGTTCCTGATAAAGAAGAAAGGAAAGAAGTCCTCCAGATACACACCAGAGGTATGCCTCTGGATGATAACGTGAATCTGGACGAGATAGCAGACATTACCCATGGATTTGTTGGAGCCGACCTTGAATCTCTTTGTAAAGAGTCCGCCATGCGTGTTTTACGCAGGGTATTGCCTGACATAAAAGCAGATGAAGAAATTCCAAAAGAGACCTTAAAAAAGATGATTGTAAATAAATCTGACTTTAAAGAGGCTCTTAAAGAAATTCAACCATCTGCTTTAAGAGAAGTACTGGTTCAAGTCCCTGACATCAGATGGGATGATATTGGGGGTCTTCAAAGTGCCAAACAGGAACTACAAGAAGCCGTGGAATGGCCCCTTAAGTACCCTGAAAGCTTTGAAAAGTTTGGAGTGAGACCACCTAAAGGAGTTCTAATTTACGGTTCCCCTGGAACCGGGAAAACATTACTGGCAAAAGCAGTGGCCACTGAAAGTAAATCCAATTTCATAGCAGTTAAAGGCCCGGAACTACTTTCTAAATGGGTAGGAGAATCTGAAAAAGGTGTAAGGGAAGTATTCCGTAAGGCCAGACAAACCGCCCCTACCATCATATTCTTTGATGAAATAGACTCCATTGCCTCCACCCGTAGTGGTTCCAGTTCAGATTCTGGAGTAACTCAAAGGGTGGTGAATCAGTTACTAACTGAAATTGATGGTCTGGAAGAATTACAGGATGTAGCAGTTGTTGCCGCTACAAATCGACCAGATATGCTAGATGCAGCACTTTTAAGACCTGGTAGGTTTGATAGGCATGTTAAAGTAGAGGATCCAGATGAAGATGCTCGGCTGGCAATTTTTAAAGTACACACTAAAAAAATGCCCCTGGCAGATGACGTGGATATTGAAAAACTTGCCAAGAAAACAGAAGGATATGTCGGTGCAGATATTGAATCTGTATGTAGAGAAGCCGCCATGCTAACTTTAAGGGATAATTTAAAAGCGGAAACTGTTGAAATGAAATATTTCAAAAAAGCCATGGAAAAGGTTAAGCCTAAATCGGGAGAAGAAGATATGGTGCAGTACCATTAAAGTAGTTAATTTAAAATGAAGAGATTATTTCTTAAAATATCTCTTCATTTCTTATTTTTTAAAATGAGAAAAATATTGATAATACCTGCTTAAATTCAATCCTATTTTTAATTATTTATTTGATTAAATAACTTAATCTGCCAGATTATTAAGAACAAAGTTATATTAATCTGACTTTTCAAATCAGTATATAATAATTAATAAGAAATTTATTTAATAGTTATAAATTAAATAATTCAAGTTATTAAACTATTTTAAATTAATATTGTTAATGATAAATATATCCATATAGTTATTGTAAATAAATGGTGATATAATGCCCTATGAAGTAAAAGACATGTCCCTGGCCCCTCAGGGTAAAAAAAAGATAAAATGGGTTCAGAATCATATGCCGGTTCTGGAGCATATTAAAAAAGAATTTAAAAAAACCCGACCTTTTGAAGGGATTACTATCGCTTCCTGCTTACATTTAGAACCTAAAACTATAAATCTAGGCCTCACACTTCAAGCCGGAGGGGCAGAAGTAGCCATGACCGGATGTAATCCCTTATCAACCCAGGATGATGCCACTGCAGCTGGAGCTGCTTTGGGATTGAATATGTATGGTTGGAGAGGGGAAAACAATGAAGAATACTATCAGAACATACACCGAGTATTGGACCACCAGCCCGATATTCTTATTGATGACGGGGCAGATATGATATTTTTGGTTCATAGAGAGCGAAGGGAACTTATTGAAAATTTAAAAGGTGCTTGTGAAGAAACCACCACCGGAATTCACCGATTAAAAGCCATGGACAAAGATAATGCACTTGAATTTCCAGTTATGGCGGTAAATGATGCCTATACCAAATATTTATTTGATAACCGATATGGTACCGGACAGTCCACCTTTGATTCTATTATGGGTGCTACCAACATGCTTATTGCCGGTAAAACTGCCGTAGTTTGTGGATACGGATGGTGTGGTCGTGGAATTGCCATGCGCGCCTCAGGTCTGGGAGCAAATGTAATAGTAACTGAAATTGATCCCATAAGGGCACTGGAAGCAAAGATGGATGGATTTAGAGTAATGAAAGTTTTAGAAGCAGTAAAACATGCTGATATACTGATTACTGCCACTGGAAACATTGACGTGGTCTCTGGAGAAGATTTCCAGAATATGAAAGACGGCTGCATCATGGCTAATTCCGGACACTTCAATGTGGAAATCAATCGTGATAATCTGGTGGAAATTTGCCAGTCCCATGAAAAAGTTAAAGAAGATATTGAAGAGTTTTTAATGAAGGATGGAAGACGATTTTATCTAATGGCGGAAGGTCGTCTGGTTAATTTAGCTACTGAAAAAGCCCAGGGACACCCAGCAGAAATCATGGATCTTAGTTTCTCCATGCAGGCTCTTTCTGCAAAGTACTTGCTAGACGAGAAGGTGAGTCCAGGAGTATTAAGAGCCCCCGATGAAATTGACCTCCATATAGCCCGGCTAAAACTTAAAGCAATGGGATTGGAGATTGATGAGTTAAGTTCTCGCCAAATAGAATATTTAAACAATTGGGATGAAGGAACCTGAAAATCTTCTTTTAATTAAAATTATAAAAGAATATATTGGAAGACCATAATGAGTTTTTTCCGCCTTATTGATAAAGGAAAAGGTCCTGTAAGGCTTTTTGTAGGTGGTGTGCATGGTAAGGAAGGTTTAACTACAATCCATGCCTTAAAAAAAATTCAAAGTGCTGATGTGAAAAAGGGAAAGCTGATAATATACAATTGTGATGCAACTAAATACATTTCCACCCTGGATAAAGGATACTACCATACCCCCTTAGGGAAATATATAGTGGGACTGATACGCCATTATAAACCCGAAATGTATGTGGAACCCCATTGCTACCGGTATGACAGTTATAATAGATTAACCGACCTCCAACGTCAGAAAACAATAGGAGTCCCCCCCTTAATAGAGCTGGAAAAAGGAGTACTAATTGGTTCAGTCTCACCCCATATACGCACCAGTTTATTTAAAAGAGAAGATGTTTGTTTAACCCTGGAAATGCCCTGTATTCATAAAGAAAATAATTATGGGCATTTAGAACATTCACCTCATCCTGATTTATCACTGGAATTATATACCAAACTATTAAAAACCCTGGCCGGTTCCAGTAATAGGAAAAATCTGGAAAAAAAAATGACTAAAAATTATCCCCGCCAGGTGGAAACGGCCCGGGAATATGCCCGTGATTTTTTTGGAGAATACCCTCCTTTTTAATTTTTAAAACCTGATTTTTTTTAATAGGAGTGGGAAAAATTAGTATTGACCATTATGTAAAGCAGCTAATTAATCTGGTGGAATTAGAAAAAAAAGCAGAAATAAATGCCATGTTAAGGGAGATTAAATATTTCTCTCCCCAAAAAAGAGAAAAAGTAGGTCGGGCTATAAACCATCTCAATGGAAAAATAACCGGACAGGAATTAGGTTTCAATCTGGTAAAATATGGCAGAAAATCTCAATTCAAAACTGAAATAAATACAGGGGATCTGGTACTTATAAGTAGGGGAGACCCTGTTAAAAGTAAACTGACCGGAACTGTAACTGAAAAAGGAAGCCGCTTCATTATAGTGGCCCTGGAAAAAGTCCCCCTGTGGGCTTTAAAAGAAATCCGTATTGATTTATATGTTAATGATATAACTTTCCGGAGAATGATAGAAAATCTGGAAAAACTGAACCCCCACACCAAAAAAGCCCTGCAATTTTTCTTGAATAATGAAAAATCCCATTCTATTAAAGTAGCTAAAGCATCAACTTCAGCAGCAGATATTGATAAAAATCTTAATCACTCCCAAAAAATAGCTATTTGTATGGCAATGGCCAGTAATGATTTTTTTTTAATACATGGACCATTTGGAACTGGTAAAACCAGAACACTGCAAGAAATAATTGTTCAAGAAATAAAAAAATGTAATAAAGTTCTGGCTACTGCAGAAAGCAATACCGCAGTGGACAATCTGGTTGAAGGTTTAGGGGAAGATATAAATTCTGTGCGTCTGGGCCATCCCCAAAGAGTATCCCGTAAAAATATAGAAAAAACTCTGGCCTATAAACTTGAAAATCATCCCCAGCACTCTAAAATAAGGGGAATTGAAAAAGAAATTGAAAAAATAATAGCTAAAAGGGACCAAAACCATAAACCTTCCCCCGCATTAAGGAGAGGTTTAAGTGACACTCGAATACTGTTAAATGCAGTTAAAAGAAGAGGTGTTAGGGGAATATCTCCTAATGTAATAATTTCTATGGCCCGATGGATAGAATTGAATAAAAAGGTGGAAGATTACCACCTTAACATTCGGAAGATAGAATCCCATATGGTAGCAGACATTATTAAAAAAAGTGAAGTGGTTTTATGCACCAATTCATCTGCTGCACTTGATTATCTAAAAGGTATTAAGTTTCAGGTGGTGGTAGTGGATGAAGCATCCCAAAGTACCATACCCAGCATCCTCATACCTCTTTCTAAAGCTAGAAGATTTATTTTAGCTGGAGATCATCGCCAACTACCTCCCACCATATTAAACCCCCAATGCAAGCCCTTAGAAAAAACTCTGTTTGAGAAGTTAATCCGAATTTATCCTGAAAAATCACACATGTTAAATATACAGTACCGAATGAATCCGGTATTAATGCAATTCCCCAATCAAGAATTTTATGAAAAGGGAATTAAGGCTTCAGGAAAAGTGGAAAAAATTAATATTGCTGATCTGGAATTAAAAAATCCAGACGAAAATACAGCTATAAATAAAAAATTTGAGACTTTAATAAAAAAGATTTTAAGGCCACAGCCTTTGTTATTTTTAGATACCCTCAATCTACCCCATCATTATGAAAAACGATCCAAAGGCTCAACTTCAATAAAAAATATTATAGAAGCAGACATAACCACTATAATCTCGAATATGATGATAAAAAGTGGTATAAAGTCCGAAGATATAGGGATTATCAGCCCCTACGATGATCAGGTAAAACTAATCAACCCCCACACACCTGCCGAGGTGCACACTGTTGATGGATTTCAGGGCAGGGAAAAAGAAATAATTATAATATCTCTGGTAAGAAGCAATCCAAAAAGAGAAATAGGATTTTTAAAGGATTTAAGGAGACTCAATGTGAGTTTAACCCGAGCAAAAAGGAAATTAATTATTATAGGAGATTCTTCTACATTATGCAGCCATCCCACTTATACTAGATTTGTGGATTACCTCAAAAAACACGATTTTTATGAAAATGCCCCGGATTTAATCTCTTTAAATAATAAAAAGTTTGAAAAGTGAAATAGGTTTTTAAACGTCTTTATTAAAACCAGTCTTCCAGGCTTTTTTGAGTGCTATCCAGATTTTTTAGTTTTTTAAGGGCCCCTGCAACTCTTTCTTCTGAAAAACTATGTTCTCCACATAAAAAATCAATAACCCCTTCTTCATCAGGAGCGTGCCATTTTAATTCATAATCATCCTTAAGTTCTGGCTTTAAAAAAATGTCCCTTAATACATGAGGATCTGATTCCAGATCCAGGTTTAAATTTTCAATGACATTAATCAGAGTTTGATTGCTCTTTATTAGTTTAATACCTTTTTTAGCACCTATCCCCTTTATGCCTGGGTTAAAATCAGTTCCCACCAACAAAGCAACGTCTACAAGCTGTTCCCTGGAAATTTGTAAATGTTTCAGGATACTATCCAGTTCCAAAAGCTCAGGATCTGCTAAATTGCCACTTATAGTAAGATTTCTTACCACCCGGGGAGCTCCAAACAATAAACAATCATAATCCTGGGAAGCTACTGCCCATGCATCCCCTTTTTGGACCATATAAGATGCTTGAGCTTCACCTTCACTAACAGCTTGAATAAAAGGCATTCCCATTAAATTTAAGAGTTTTTTTGAACTTTTGACTATTTCAGGGGACATTCTTGATGATCTAACAGCAAATTTACGGGCTTCTTCAATTTCACCCCTTTCCAAAGCAGTTTTCCATTTTTGTTCAGATTCTCGACGAACCTCAATCCTTTTACTGATAGTTTCTCCTTTGAGCTGGTGAGAAACACCATCAAAAATAAATGCCGGTTTTATACCTTTTTCTACCATTGCAGAAGTCCGGTAAAGTATCCCACTCAAGTGAGAAGTTACTCTTCCACTCTCATCCATGAGAGGAGTACCATCTCTTTGTCGTATGCTAGATAAAAACTGATATAAACTATTAGCTGCATCAATAGCCACTATTTTACCATCTAAATCTTTAATGGTAATTTTTTTCGCAGAAATAATATCTTTAAATTTTACTCCCATGACCAACACCAGATTATTTATCAAAAAGAGTTACTGGAAAAGTTTCTTTGATTCTAATGAGGATTTCATCATTACGAATGATGTTATAAGTTCTGGTAAGCATCATGGAATCCGTGTTGAAAATTGTTTTTAAATCCGCGGAGGGTTCTTCCAGTTGCACTGATTTAATTTCACGGCGTGATTCCACTTGATGTTTTTTTAAAATTCTTCCAATGGGAATATCTGCCCAGATAATATCCTCTTTAAAATCATTATCAATTCTATTTATGGGAATATATGAAATGGCATGGATTAATGGCTCATTACTGCCAATAACTACTACTCTATAGTTAACTGTATCCCCCTGAGCAATGGCCAGCTCCCGGGATATTTTATGGCCTGCCGGGATGAATTCCTGAGTTAGTGTTTTTATATTAACTCTTCCACCGGTCAAAACATCCAGAATAGTGGTCACCGAACCATCTGTAGACAAAAGAATCTTTTGAGTATTGGACAATGTGCCCATAATTTTTTCCAGTCGATTGACTTCGTCCATTACATTAATATCCATTAACTTCCCCCTTTAATAAAGACAAACTAGGATTAGATATGATTCTAAATGTAATAAAGGTGTTTTATTTAATAAAATCTGAAGGATCAGATATCTCCCCTTTGATTGCTGAAGAGGCAACCACCGCCGGATTTGCCAGGTAAACTTCTGATTCAGGGTCACCCATACGTCCCTTGAAATTACGGTTGGTGGTGGATATGCTTACTTCTTCAGGGGCTAAAACCCCCATATGAGCCCCTAAACACGGCCCACAGCCAGGATTGCACACTATGGCACCAGATTCTATGAAAATGCTTATTATTCCTTTTTGAATTGCAAGATTATATATTTCTGCTGAAGCAGGGATTACAATCATCCTGACATCATCATGGACCCTGTTGCCTTTTAATATGTCTGCAGCTTGTTTCAGGTCTTCGAACCGCCCATTAGTGCATGAACCTAAAAAGGCCTGATCAATATGAGTCCCTTTAACATTATTTAAAGGTTTAACATTATCCACATCATGAGGACATGCAATCTGAGGTTCCATGGAAGTTACATCCAGATAGTATTCTTTTTCATATTCATAATCACGATCACTGGTATAAATCTGGAATTTATGGGAAATTCTTTCCTTTAAAAATTCTAAAGTGGATTTGTTGGGTTCCATTATACCATTTTTGGCCCCCATTTCCACCGACATATTGCAGATGGTCATTCTGCCGGCGACATCCATGTTCTCAATTGTTTCCCCGCAAAATTCAACTGATTTATAGGTGGCACCATCTACCCCCATATCCCCAATTATTTTCAATATAACATCTTTAGGAGTAGTATGATAATCCAGAGACCCGTTTATTTCCAGACGATAAGATTCCGGGACCATGAACCATGTTTTTCCTGTTGCGTAAACCAGAGCCATATCAGTTGCCCCCATACCTGTTGCAAAAGCTCCAAACGCCCCATAAGTACAGGTATGTGAATCAGCCCCTACAATTACCTTTCCAGGTTCTACAAAACCTTTTTCAGGTAAAACATGGTGACATATCCCTTCCCCATGATTATAAATATTATTTATGTTCTGATCACGCGCAAAAAGTCGAGTTATGCGCTGAAATTCTGCAGAACCTATATTATTGGCAGGAAGATTATGATCGTACACTATTACTATTTTTTGAGGATCCCATACCTTTTCTGCTATCTTATTAAAAGTTTTAATGGTAGGAGGGGAAGTTCCATCATGAGTCATAGCCAGGTCTATATTTGCTTCTATTATTTCTCCTGGCGAAACTTCCTTTTTGCCTGCAGACCGGGCCAAAATTTTTTCTGTGATATTCATTTCTATTCCTCTTTTCTATCAGGCTTAACAATTATCCGAAATTTTGATTAATGGAAAGTAATTTAGTATTTTAAATCTCGAGAAGAAGGTTAATTGATTATAAATCTACAGGCCCCCTCACCGTCTTTACAATTTGATTGAAAAGCTTATCATTTATATATCTGCCTTCTTCTCTGCTTTTTTTTACTTCTTCCACTATTTTACATAGTTCGTCCTTAGAAACTTCGATCCCGCAAGCTTCCAGCTTAGCCTTGACTGCCCTGCAACCTGAATGTTTACCCAGAACTATACGACGATGATGACCAATTAATTCCGGTAAAAAAGGTTCATAAGTTAATGGTTCCTCAATCACAGCATCCACATGAATACCAGATTCATGTCTGAAAACATTTCGACCTACAATAGGCTTATTATGCGGTACCACCATTTTAGTATGCTTTTCTACCAGACGGGAAAGTTCGTAAAAGACTTTTATATTGAAGCCCAAATCCACACCATACATTATCTTAAGGGCCATTACCATTTCTTCTAAGGAAGTATTTCCAGCTCTTTCTCCAATACCATTCATGGTAGTAGAAATAGCGTTAGCTCCGGCTAAAAGTCCAGATATGCAGTTAGAAAGTGCCATACCGAAATCATTATGGCAGTGCAGTGCAATGTCTGTTTTTAAGTGGGATCTTAACTCTTTGATTAAAAAATCCATTCCCTGCGGATTAATAGCACCCACAGTATCGGCAATATGTATGCGATCCACGCCGTATTCTTCTGCTTTTTTATAAATTCTTTTTAAGAAATCAAGGTCAGTACGGGTGGCATCTTCAGCAGAAAATGCTACAAATATCCCATGATCCTTGGCATATTCAATGGATTTCATACATACATTGAGTGCCTGTTCCCTGGTTAGCTTCAATTTATGTTCTAAATGCAAATCTGAAGTTCCCATAAATGTTATTATTCCATCCACACCGCAATCAATAGCCACATCTATATCTTCTTTTTTGGTACGGGATAAAACCAGTATATCTGCATCCAGATTTTCATTTACTATGCTGCGCACTGAATTTTTTTCCTGTTTAGATACTATTGGAAAACCTGCTTCTATTTGATGAATTCCCAATTCATCTAATTTTTTGGCTATTTCTAATTTTTCAGGGGTCCCCAGGCAAACTCCTGGAGTTTGTTCTCCATCTCTAAGAGTAGTATCGTATATAGTGATATCTTTTGGAAATTTAAGTTTAGCTTCCTTATTAAAAGGACTAACGTAATATTTCAAGTGTTTCCCACCTTAATTTTTATATTCTTTTCCAAGCATTGATATGGAATGATAAATCGATTAAAAATTATCCTTGGAAGTTTAATATATTGATACATAACATTTCAATTTAATTAATTTCCTAATTTCTTTATCAGGCACTATAAAGATTATCACTGCAGTTATCTTCCGGTAGTTAATTCCTGAAGCTCTAAATTTGAAAGTTTCATTAAAAAATAAGACAGTAATCTAAATTTTTTTGATAATCCCTGCCATTTTAAGCAGCTATATAGTATTTAAATTAAAAACTATTTAATAAATAAAATAAAAATTTTTTAAAATCATTTTATATGGCTCTTTGAAAACTCACAAATCTAAAAGTTCAAGGTATGACTGACGCTCAAATCCTTCAGATACTCCTAATTTTTTATAGATCTGGAAAATTTCATCTCTGACTTTTTCATAGTCATCAGCTTCTGGAATTTCCTTTTCAATTTCAATATACTGGCCTAAATTATGGATGGTATCCAGACTTATTATCATATCATTTAGATGGTATATTTCCCTATCTTTGGTTACTTTTTTTTCTCCCTTGAATCCCAGGCATTCAAATATTTTGGCAGTTTTAATTGAATCTTCCACCATTACTTCCACTTCAAGCCGGGTTTTGCTTAAATCATCTATTTTCGAACCTTTATAAGTCATATATACCTTCATACCATCATCCGAAGGTATTTTACGAATCCTTAACGCCTCATCTGTTTTAGCAAAATCACGGTGCGGAGCATTGAAGTAAATATCATCCTGCCGTTGTATACCTTTATTTTTAGCCCCCATCCTTATCAATTTTTTTCTTACATCATCAAAGTCATCTATTCGAGCCTTTACTTCTACTTCCAGCACCCCATCACCTCTAATAAATTATAAAATAAAAGAACCCCTCAGAAAATTTGAAGCCCAATAAAATATAGTAATCGAGTATTACCATTGTATTTCTTGTTTTCCAGTTTCTTTTTGAATAAACAACTCCAAATAAGTTTTAGAGTCTTCTATTTGATCTAAATAATTCTCCAGTAATCTTTCAAGAGCCTCATATGGAGCTAAAATCTTGTCTCTTTCTTCGTAAATGGTTTTTTTTGTCGATCTTTTATCTTTCTCAGTTAAATTTTTTTTAAAAATGCCTCTTTTAACCGGCTCTTCTTTCAAAGATTGTATTTTATCAAGATATTCTTTGCGAATGGATCTCGTATCCATATGTAAATTAAATTTGATTTTTTCCAGTATTTTTTTATAATTTCTTAATTTTACAAGTAAATACATGGCTTCAGCCAGTGAAGATGGTTCGATTTCCAAACCATCTACACCTACTTCTGCTATTTGTTTCTGGTAAAACTTGGGATTCATAATATTACACTCATTTAAATAAGATTTCAGGAAAAGCAATATAATTGGATTAAATCTTTAATTAATTAAGCTATTAACATGATTGACTATAATTAAATAACCCCCAGCTATAAATTTTATTTTTAAGTATAAATTTTTTTGTATTTGAATTAAGAATAGAGTATTTAAATGGCCAAATTAATGTTCTAAGGTCCGAAGATAAATAAAAAAGAGTATATGGGCAATAAAATTTTCCATTTAATACTACCAATTCCAGACATAGAATCATCAAAACAGGATAACATTTATATAAGCATAGTCCATAACATTTTATAGTGATAGTTTCATTTGTTTTGTTTTAAATTACTCCCTTTAAATAGAGATAATAACAGAATGATAAAAAATTAGGGACTATTAATAATTAAATCTGATTATTTAAAAAAAAATAGAATATAACCACTACTTTTTAAGTACTGCATTAATCTAATATAAATAACGGTTTTATACATTTTATATAAATAAGATTATTCTAACTACTGGGAGGTATATTAAATTGACCGATGTGGAAATCAAAGTGGAAAACATTGTTGCCTCGGCTACTCTTGGAAAATCTATTGATCTTCCTACTGTTGCTAAAGCACTTGAAGGTGTTGATTTTAACCGCGAACAGTTCCCGGGTTTGGTTTACAAACTTAAGGAACCGAAAACTGCTGCTTTAATTTTTGGTTCTGGGAAATTGGTATGTACTGGAGCAAAATCTATAGCTGACTCTAAATTGGCCATAAAAATTACTGTGGACCAAATGAGAACTATGGATCCGGACATTCCTGAAGAATTTGAAATAAAAATTCAGAATATAGTTGCTTCTGCTAATTTAATGAAAACTTTAAATCTGGAAGCGGTTGCATTAGGATTAGAAAATACGGAATACGAACCAGAACAGTTCCCTGGGCTAGTTTATCGTTTAGGTGAACCAAAAGTGGTTTTACTTCTCTTTGGATCAGGAAAAGTAGTATGTACTGGAGCCAAGAGCAAAGAAGACGCCAAACTAGGTGTCGCTAAAACTCGAGACCGGCTCGAAGAGCTGGATTTGATTTAATTGGTGATATTTTGATTAAACTTGTAGTTTTTGACCTTGACAATGTTATTATCGATGGTGAAGCCATAGACGAAATTGGAAAGTTAATGGGTATTCAAGACCAGATAATGGAAATAACCAAAAAGGCCATGGAAGGCGACATGGACTTTGAAACCTCAATAAAAGAGAGAGTTAAACTTCTTAAAGGTGCTCCAATAGATGAGATTTCTGCTTTAGCAGATAAAATGCTGCTAATGAATGGAGCAGAGAAGGCAATAAAAGATCTAAAGAAAAAAGGCTATAAATTAGCCATAATATCTGGAAGCTTTGAAAACATAGCCAACCCTATTAAAGAAAAGCTGGGTATGGATTATGCGTTCTCCAATGTATTGCACGAAGAAGAAGGTATTTTAACCGGTGAAATAAGTGGTCCTCTGGTAGAAGGATCTAAATATGATGTTTTATGCCAGATAGTTGAAGAGGAAGGCCTTACTCTCGAAGAATGTGCTGCAGTTGGTGACGGTGCAAATGATATTTCCATGATTAAAGCAGTTAAATTAGGAATAGCATTTAATGCAAAGCCTGCTTTAGTAGAAATAGCAGATGTTTCCATTGAAAGCCAGGATCTTGGCGAATTAGTCCCTCTACTGGAAAAATTCAATGCTGATGAAAAAGAAAAAGCAATTTCAGCTATCATGGAAGGTAGTATGGATAATGCCATAGAAAAAAAGGACGAGTATGAAAAAGTTCTTTCTAATATCTCCGAAGAAAGAGATAAACTTAATCAAAAGGCTAAAAAGCAAAGGGAAATTCGAGATGAATTAAATGCTAGCCTTAAAGAAAATCTCAATATTGCCATCGAATTTAGAGATAAAAGAAACAAGATTAACGAAGAAGTTGAGAAAAATAAAAAACTTCGAGATAATGCTAACAACGAACTCAAAAAGATGGAATGGACTTCTGGAAGAAAGGAAAGATTTAAAATCGAAAATGAAATAAAGAAAATCGATAAAATAATCGAAACCCGTGTCATGGATATAAAGAAAGAAAATCAACTAGTAAAAGATGCTAATGAACTCAGGAAAAAGTTAATGGAACTTCAAGAAGATGAAAAAGTTCAAGAAGAAGCCCAGGAACTTAAAAAAGTATCTGAAGAGTATCATGCTAAAGTGGTTGAACTTTCAGAGCAGGCGCAGGAATTCCACGAAAAAATGCTGGAATATTTCCGTAAAACAGATGAAATTAGGACTAATGCCGATGAATCCCACAAAAAATTTGTGGAATACAAAAACCAGGCCTCTCAAAAGCATGAGGAATTTAAATCTGTCCTGGGTGACATTCACAAAATTAATAAGAAGTTGGGTGGCATAAAATCACGAAGAAGAGATATGGAAAGCAGGACTTCCCGGAAGAAAAACCAGGAAGAAAAGGAAAGAGCCGAAGAAATTTATCGCAAATTCAAAGAAGGTAAAAAACTATCTACTGATGAGTTATTACTTCTACAAAAACATGACGTTTTCTAATATTTGCGGATCGGCTTTTTTGAGGTTTAAAAACCTCTTCCACATTTATTCTATATATTTTTAATTAGATACAGGTGTGTTTATGGAAAAAGATAATTCTAAATCTAAAACATCTAAATCTGATGAAAAAGAAAAGAAAATCGAAACTTGTTATACTTGCAATGAAAAATTCGACATTAATGCAGATGATTTTAGTCACTACCATTATGGTAAATACCCCATGTGTGACTACTGCAGCCAGTTTTACGGATTTTATAAATAGCTCTATTACGTGAAAATTATTTTTAGTGGTATGGTACGCGAAATAGAGTAATAATATAACTTATATTTTTTAATAATTTTA
>Ga0180017_100229_pt1 | contig 22389 bp, 13 predicted proteins | sample KR46_S_MetaG_FD_129674 | JGI IMG/M metagenome (GOLD analysis project Ga0180017, IMG submission 129674) | Groundwater microbial communities from the Olkiluoto Island deep subsurface site, Finland - KR46_S_MetaG | ecosystem: Environmental > Aquatic > Deep subsurface > Groundwater | place: Finland...
AGGTAATTTGTCGATACCAATGACGCTGCCAAGACTCATCACCGCCATTTGTTCAACGGCATTTTTTAGCTGACGGACATTTCCCGGCCAGTCGTATTGGATTAGGGCTTCAATAACCGGGTTAGAAAAAACCTTATTCTGTTTGTACTTCTTATTATATTCCTTCAAATAATATTGGGCAATCGGAAAAATATCATCGCGGCGTTCACGCAACGATGGCACTGTTTGGGTGATCCCATTGATGCGCCAATACAGGTCTTCGCGAAAGGTATTCTTGGCGACCAGTTCTGTCAGATTTTTATTGGTAGCAGTGATAATTCGGGTGTTTACCGTTTTAGATTCTAATCCCCCGACCGAGGTAAAACGTTGATTTTCCAGAAAATCGAGCAGTTTGACCTGAATATTGGGTTGCAATTCGCCGATCTCATCAAGAAACAGGGTACCGTGATTGGCCATTTCCACCAGTCCTTTTTTACCTTTAGGGCTGGCTCCGGTGAAGGCATAGGGGACATATCCAAAGAGCTCGCTTTCGATCAGATTGTCGGGAATCGAAGCACAATTGATCGAAATAAAGGGACTGCTTTTACGGGGGCTGCAATCATGAATAAATTTTGCGATTAAGCTCTTACCCACCCCACTTTCGCCCAACAGTAAAATAGGAATATCTGATTTGGCGGCCTTCTTCAATTTATGCAGGGTCTGATAAAGAATGTAGCTGCGACCGACAATATTATTGCTGGCCTTGGTTCGTTCTTCGCGGGAACCTTTTTTATCCTTAAGCTCGCCAGTAGCATCTGTTTTTTCCTGGTTCAGATAATCCAAATCAAACTCAACAAAGGATTCCCGTTTTAAGGTGTTATAAACCAGCATCACTAATTCATGATCCGAATTATAAAGCGGGGTAGTAATGGTGATGTGCTCTTCGTCTGTCAAGATGGAGCGCTGTCGGGAGATGATGGTGCGTTTTTTTTCAATTGCGGTAGCCGTCGAAGGTGGTGTCCAGAAACCCTGGAAAGAGGTTAAAAAATTGAGCTTCCACATTTTTTCCGCCGAAATTCCATGATACTCCAGACAGGCCGGATTGGCATAGAGAACATTACCATCCTTATCGGTTACGGTGACTTCGATAAAACTATTCTCCAAAATATCCAGAAAAAATTCACTGGAGAGGGTTTTCAAATAATCTGAATACTCGGGACTGTGATTCATTTCGTTTTTAAGCATGCACTTTCCTCGATCTCACATTTATATTTGGCATTTTATTGATTGGTTTTTATTTGAGTGGTTGCTATTACCAATGTATTGTGTCGATCAGTTAGAATCATTTTTACAACACAACTTGATAATAAATCAAATAATCCGAATTAACAAGAGCAAAAAATCATATTTTTTCAAAAGCGGAAAAATAGAAGCCGTCTTTTTCAATATTGGAAAGAATATCAGGGTTACGAAAGTCAAAAAATGGCTATATAGTATAAATATCAGCTGCTCTTTGTTTTGGCACGGTTATTGCGATACATAACATCAAGAATTAGCATAACATCTCGTAAATAAGTTAGAAAGGAGAAAAACAAAGGTGTAATCGGTTAGACTACGAGAAAGAAAAACAGCAGTCCAGAAAAAGTGCCCTGATTAAACGGGGATCGGGACAGTTGAGTTTTTTGAGTAATGAATTTCGCAATGATCAATTATAAGTTTATGAAGGAGACTAAAAAATGTTTAGATTTACAGCAGATCAATTAGTTTATGACATCAATGGTACCAAGATTGGTGGACAGCCTGGGGAATATCCGACGGTTTTAATCGGTAGTATTTTTTATCGTGGACACAAGATTACCAAAGATTCGGAAAAAGGATTATTTGATGAGGTGGCAGCCAAAGAACTACTAGACAAAGAAGCAGAACTGTCGGCTGAAACAGGCAATCCCAGAATTGTCGATGTGTTGGGGGATACTGAGATTGCTTTGACCAAACATGTGGAATTTGTCTTAAAGCATACCACCGTACCAATTCTGCTTGACAGTCCCAGTCCCGAAGTTAGAATCGAAACCTTGAAGCATTTTGCCAATGATCCGGTAGCGATGAGTCGAATTATATATAACTCATTAGAAGAAAGCTGCACCGAGCATGAGTTGGAAGTCATGAAAGAATGCGGCGTAAAAACAGCCGTTATTCTGGCCTTTAGTAAAAAACATCTGCAGCCAGCCAAACGGGTGAAGCTTCTGGTAGGAGACGAAAAAAACGAAGGACTATTGACTAAGGCTAAACGAGCTGGTGTTGAACAATTCCTGATCGATCCCGGCGTGCTCGATGTTGCCAGTAGCAGCTGGACGGCTATGGCGATTAGAGATATTAAGGAACTACATGGTTTGCCGGGCGGGTGTGCCTCATCTAACGCCCTCTATTTATGGAAAAAAATGCGTTCAAAAGGCAGCCCATATTTTGAAGCCGCCGGCGCGTCGGTATTTACCTTCCCTTTAACCCACGGAGCTGATTTTATTTTATATGGACCAATGGCAAATGCCGCCTGGGTGTATCAGGCCGCCGCGACCACCGATGCAATGCTATCTTACTGTAATAAGATCACCGGCACAAAACTGGGGACAATGGATACACCACTCATGAAAATATTCTAGAACTATGATCTAAAAATCTAAAAATGAGAAGGAGGATAAATCGTGATGGAAGAGAAAAAACCTACCATTAAAACAAAAGATAAAACGGTACTCTACGTTTCGGCGGGAATCGCACTGGTATTTGTTCTATTGAGTGTGATGTTTACTGAAGGAACCAATGAAGTTTTCAATCAATTGTTTGCCCTGATAACCACAAACTTTGGCTGGCTCTATTTGCTGGCAGTTGGCCTCTTCATTGTCTTTGCAATTGGTCTGGTGATCAGTCCCTTTGGAAAAATAAAGTTGGGGAAAGATAGTGATAAACCGGAATTCTCAAACTTTCAATGGTTTTCGATGTTGTTTGGCGGAGGGATGGGAATCGGTCTGGTTTTCTGGTCGGTATCAGAACCGATCATGCACTACCTCAGTCCGCCGATTGGTGAAGGCGCAACCCAGTCAGCAATGGAGTTGGCGATGCGGGTGTCCTTTTTCCACTGGGGACTCCACCCTTGGGTAATCTTTGCGATTGGCGGTTTAGGACTGGCCTATTTCCAATTCCGTAAAGACTTGCCGTTCTTGATTAGTTCAGCCTTTTACCCCTTAATCGGAGAAAAGATCCATGGTCCGATTGGTAAAACCATCGATATTCTGGCGGTATTTGCGACCATTTTCGGGGTTGCCACCAGCCTTGGTCTGGGATCAACCCAGATTGCCACCGGTTTACAATATATGTGGGGGATCGAGTCCAGCCCGATGACGATTTCGATTATTATTGCGGTGATCACGGTGATCTTTACCCTGGCTACTGTATCCGGATTACACAAAGCGATGCAATTAGCAGCGGATATAAAAATTTGGTTGTCGATTGCGTTTATGGTCTTTATCTTTGTCTTTGGCGGATCCGTCTTTATCTTAAACAATTTCACCAATACCTTAGGAACCTATTTCCAGAATATTGTCGGTCAAACCTTCTGGATGGGAAATGTCGAATGGCTTAACGGCTGGACCATCTTCTATTGGGCCTGGTGGATCGCCTGGGCTCCATTTGTCGGACAGTTTGTTGCCCGGGTTTCAAAAGGGCGAAGCATCCGGGAATTTATACTGGCGGTTGCCTTACTGCCTTCTGGCTTTTCATTGATTTGGATTGCTATATATGGTGGTGCGGCCTTTAATTTGAATACCATTTCCGGTGGTGCTATTGAAGCGGCCGTTGGGACGGATTATACCACGGCACTCTACGCACTGTTACAACAGTTGCCACTTTATGGGATCACCTCAATTCTGGCAATCTTCCTGATCGTAGTTTGTTTTGTCGGAGCTGCCAACTCGGCCACCTATGTACTAGCGATGCTGACCTCCGGCGGCGACATGGATCCGGATAAAAAATTAAGAGGCGGCTGGGGAATTGCCCAGGGTTTGATCACCATCATGTTGATTCTGGTGGGTGGCACATCGGCTTTAAAAGCCTTACAGACAGCTTCAATTGTGGCAGCCTTCCCTTATATGCTGGTCATGATTGTGATGTGTTTTAGTATTTTTAAAGCTTTGAAAGCAGACTATGCCGAAACCCAGTTACTCATGAACAAAACCGGTCATAATGATATCAGCAGCGGCCCAGCGCCAGTTGCAGATGTTTTGGAATAAAAGAATCACAACAAATAATTTAGAAAAAGAGGTATTTGAATATGTTACCAAAATTTGATATTTTGACAGATGAACAAATTGATAAGATTCATAACAACAGCCTGAAAATTCTTCAGGAAATCGGCGTTGAGTTCTCTTATGATCCGGCTATTGAAGTGTTTAAGAAACATGGCCAACGGGTTGAAGGCCATCGGGTATTCTTAGATTCAGACTTTGTTAAAAAGATGGTCGAAAAAGCACCAGCCCAATTTACTCTCCATGCCCGCAATCCCGAACATAATTTGATTTGTGGCGGCGAGAACATTATTTATATGCCCGGCTATGGCGCGCCCTTTGTCTATGATGCCGACGGTGGTAAACGGGATGCCACAATGGCAGATTATGACAATTTTGTTAAACTGGCTGGAGCCAGCAAAAACTTGCACATGACCGGCGGAACCGTCGTTGAACCTACCGATGTGGAAGATGAAATCAGACATTTGAAAATGGCCTACAGTCATATTATTAACTCGGATAAATGCTTCATGGGCAGTTCATCAGGCTATGAACATGCCAAAGATTGCATTGAATTAACGGCAGTGCTTCATGGCGGTTTGGATGTGATTAAGGAAAAACCAGCCCTGATTTGTTTAGTTAACTCGGTGACGCCACTTAAATACGATGACCGGATGCTTGGTGGTTTAATGGCCTATGCCGAAGCCGGTCAGCCGATGGTAATTGCATCACTGGTCATGGCCGGCTCAACTGGCCCGGCAACTCTGGCTGGCGCCATGTCCCTGCAGAATGCTGAAGTATTGGCTGGAATTACCCTGACGCAATGCATTAACCCGGGAACGCCAGTGGTTTATGGATGCACCTCAGCATTGACCGATATGTCAACCGGATCATTATCGATCGGTAATCCTGAGAATGCTTTGTTTGTCTCAGCGAGTGCTCAGTTTGCCCGCTTCTATGGCGTTCCCTGTCGGGGCGGCGGTGGTCTCTCTGATGCCAAAACCGTTGATGCTCAGGCTGGCTATGAATCGATGATGACACTTTTTGCGGCCAGTAGCACCGGCGTTAATTTTGTCATGCATACGGCTGGAATCCTGCAATATTACATGGCCATGTCCTACGAGAAATTTATGGTGGATGATGAAATTGCCGGGATGGTGTTACGTTATCTCAAGGGCTTTGATTGTGACAGTGATGAAAAAATGGCTTATGAGGTGATTGAAAAAGTCGGTCCGGGTGGTCACTTCCTGACGCAGAAACATACCCGCAAAAATTTTAAAACCGAATTTTTCAGACCAGCCTTGAGTGACCGGCAATCTTTTGATAGTTGGTCAAAAGATTCGCTCGATACCAAGCAACGGGCAAAGCTGAAATGGCAGGAAGTTTTGGCCAGCTATACCCCGCCGGAACTGGATCCAGTGATCAAAGAAAAAGTTGAAGCATTTATTGAGAAACGTTCAAAAGAATTATTGAAATAGAAAAATAAGATAAGAAAAAAGGAGAAAAATAATGAACCCAATATTTGAAGAAATTAAAGATGCAATTGTCGATGGTGATGAGGATTTAGCAATTGAGCTGGCCGAAAAAGTAGTCGAAGAGAAGATTGATCCGGTTCAGGCCGTCCAGCTTGGCTTTATCAAAGGGATTGAAGAAGTTGGCGCAGCGTGGACCAATGGCGAAGCCTTCTTACCCGATGTCATGATGGCAGCCGATGCCATGAAAGCGGGCATGGATGTACTGGAAGCGGTACTGGCAGCCGGTGAGGGCGAAGGTACTTATGAAGATAAGGGTAAGATTGTCCTGGGCACGGTTGAAGGGGATATCCACGATATCGGCAAAAATATTGTCGGCGCACTGTTAACCTCTGCTGGGTTTAAGGTTTATGATATCGGGATTGATCAGAAAGCCGAAGATTTTGTTGCCAAGGCGGATGAAGTAGGGGCAAAAATTATCGCCGCCAGTTCGCTGTTAACAACCACCATGAAATCTCAAAAAGTGTTGGTTGAGTATCTGGATGATCAAAACCTGCGCGATACCTATAAGGTCATCATCGGTGGCGGTCCCACCAGTAAAAAGTGGGGCGAAGACATCGGTGCTGATGGTTGGGCGGAAACAGCTGATGAAGCCGTGGCGCTTTGCAAACAATTACTGGAATAGAAAAAACAAACAATCGATAATATAATAAATTAACATCGCAGAACAGGTGCCAGAATTTATATTAAAATTTTGGTGCCTTTCTATCATATAATGAAATAGAAAGGAATTGAATAGCATGGTATTTTACATATCAATTGGTCTTATTCTCCTGTTTCTCATTTTCGGTTTCTTATTTCCCGAGCAATTGTTGGAAATCACCAGCCAGTTGTTTGCATTTATCACCAATGACTTAGGCTGGTTTTATCTGGCAACGGTGCTGGGAATCTTAATTTTTTCGCTTTATCTGGCGTTTGGAAGGTTTGGTAAAATTCGCTTAGGCAGTGATGACGATCGTCCTGAGTATTCGAATTTTTCCTGGTTTGCGATGCTCTTTAGTGCTGGTATGGGGATTGGTTTAGTTTTCTGGGGTGTTGCCGAACCAGTTTTTCACTATGCTCAACCACCGATGGGGATCGAACCCTCCTCGACCCAGTCGGCGCTGATGGCTTTTCGCTATACATTTTTACACTGGGGGCTTCATCCCTGGGCCATTTATGCCATTGTCGGTTTAGCGCTGGCTTACGTTACCTTTCGAAAAAAAATGCCCTGCTTAATCAGTTCAACCCTCTATCCCCTGCTGGGTGAAAAGAGCAAAGGGCCAATTGGACAGGGAATTGATATCCTGGCCTTGATTTTAACGGTAATCGGGGTTGCTACCTCGCTGGGGATGGGTGCCTTACAGATAAATGGCGGTTTAAATACGCTATTTAATATGCCCAACACGATCGGCGCTCAGGTGATTATTATCGCTGTTATCACCGTCTTGTTTTTAATCTCCGCAGCAACCGGTATCGATAAAGGAATAAAAATACTCAGCAACACCAATATTATTATTGCTGTGTTGCTTTTGCTATTTGTATTTTTAATTGGACCAACTGTTTTTATTCTTGACACCTTCTTTGTTAGTCTTAGTGGCTATTTACAGAATATTTTGCCGATGAGTTTGGCATTATCACCCTTTGAAAAAGACCCCTGGGTTGGCGCATGGACGATTTTTTATTGGGCCTGGTGGCTGTCATGGGGACCGTTTGTCGGTACCTTTATTGCCAGAATATCAAAAGGTCGAACCGTGAAAGAATTTGTTCTGGGTGTGATCATCCTGCCGGCTATCTTTTGCTGTCTCTGGTTTACTGTTTTTGGCGGGACCGCCTTATACTTTGAAATCTTTGAGGGCGTCGATATTGTTGCTCAGGTTACAAATGATATGACCGTCGGTTTATTTGCCACCCTATCCCATTTACCACTAGGTAATATCGTCTCCTTTGTTGCGACGATATTGATTGTCACATTCTTTGTAACATCGGCAGATTCAGCAACCTTTGTCATCAGCATGTTTTCCAGAAACGGCGATTTGAATCCGGATACTAAAATTAAAATGATTTGGGGTACCTTACTGTCATTGATGGCGATCGTCCTACTTTTCAGCGGCGGACTGGTGGCGATGCGAAACACATCAATTATCATGGCGCTGCCATTTCTGGTTATTGTTATTATGATGTGTATGGCCTTATATCGGGGATTTCGAAAAGAGGAAAATGAGTGAGCAATAGAAGTGATTATTTTTATCCTCAGCAGAAAAGCTGGAGTTTTATTTTTGCGTTTTAAAGAGGTTGATAGCGAAAAATAGCAGGGAGTCGAAGGGTCTCATTAGTAAATATTTGTGACAAAGTGTGAAAATTTATTAAGTGATTGCTATTCCCCAAAAAACTTGTTATGATTAATCAATTACAACATATTTTTACAACGAAAGGAACCTGGTATGGAGCACAATAAAAAAATCTCAAAATCCAAGTCGATTCAGGTAAAACTATTGATCATCCCACTGGTCTGTGTATTAGCAGGGGTAGTAATGATTGGGGGCATTTCTTCGTATTTAACCCGAAACAGTTTGTTTGAAGAAATGAGCCGTAATGGTTTCACGTCTTCACAAAGATTTGTGGATCGGATTGAAGATAACACCGAAGCCGTTAAAACCATGAATGAAATGCTAGAAGCCCAGATTCGTAGTGTGGGGAACATCGTCATCAGCAATCAAGGAAATATCAATGATGTCTATCTGACTCAGCTAGCGGCGCAAACGGGAATCGATCATATCTATTGGTATAATTCAGCTGGAGAGATCATCAATGCCGCTAATGGTGAGTATCTGGGCTGGAAGGCGGAGCCGGGCGATCCCATTCATAATTATATGGTCAGCGGCGCACCGGAGTTGATGGAAGCAATCAGAAAAAGTACCGAAACCGATGAAAGCTTCAAATACGGTTATCTGCGAAGTAGCACCGGGGAGTTTGTCCAGGCTGGGGTTTCGGCCAATCGGGTGCTGGAATTAACCGAAAAGTTTGGCTATCAGGCTCTCATTGATGAATTGGCATCGGATGATAGCATTGTCTATGCAAGTTTTATTGACCAGAATTTGATTGCTGTGGCTGACAGCGACAGTGAAGATATCGGCATCAACTACCAGGATGATGAGTCAATAAAGAAGGCGGCGATTGACGGCGAAATGATCGCCGAGGAGTATTTTTATGAAGCCGAGAATGTCAATGTTTATGATGTTTTGTATCCGGTTGTGGTTAATGGGGAACTTCAGGGGGCATTAAACATTGGCTATTCAATGGGTGTAGTACAGTCGGCGATTGTAAAAAATATGTTGCTGATTGCCCTTGCCGGGCTAATTATTTTTCTGGTGCTGGGGATGATCCTTTACAAAATTTCGACCTCCATTACTAAACCGATTGGCAGTGTTAATCTGATGATCAAAGAAATGCGCAAAGGCCATCTGGGAATGCGTTTAAATATCGATTCGCAAGATGAAATCGGCGAAATGGCAACGGCGATGGATGAGTTTGCTGATGATTTGCAACATGTCGTAATCGCTACCATGAACCAGATTTCAGCAGGGGATGTATCGGCAAATATTGATATTACCGATGACCAAGATGAAATCAGCCCGGCCCTGAAACGCACGATTGAAACGATTCGTAATCTGATCCAGGAAGCGACCCGCTTATCCCAGGCCGCAGTAGCGGGAAAATTGCAAACAAGGGGAAATGCCCAAGCCTTTGAAGGCGGTTTCAAAGAGGTGGTCGAAGGTGTCAATGCCACTTTAGACGCTGTCGTGAGACCGCTTCATATGGCCGCCGAATACCTCGATAAGATTGGACAAGGCGAGATTCCAGAAAAAATTACTAGCACCTATGCCGGTGATTTTGATCAGCTGAAGCAAAGTGTCAATGCCTGTATTGATGGTCTGGGAGCGCTAGAAGAAGGCAATCGGATCCTTGCCTTGATGAGTAAGAATGACTTGAGCCAGAACATCACAAATCAATATCTCGGTATCTATGGGGAAATAGCTGAAGCAATTAATTCAGTCCACAGCCAGTTGCTACGAATCGTCAACATCGCCAACCATATTGAAGCGGGTGAACTCAGTGATTTAGATGATTTGAAAGCCGTTGGCAAGCGCAGCGAAAAGGATACCCTGGTACCCAGTCTGATTGGGATGATGGAAAATATCATGACCCTGGTTGCAGAGACGCAGATGATGGCGCAAACAGCGGTGGCCGGTGATCTCAGTTTCAGAGGCGATCCAGATAAGTTTTCTGGTGAGTACGCCAAGGTGATTGAAGGCTTTAACCAGACTTTGGAAGCGGTGATTCGGCCGATCGAGGAAGCGTCAGCAACCCTTAAAGAATTGTCCGCCGGCAACCTGAATGTTGCAATGGACGGAGACTATCAGGGTGATCACGCGATCATCAAAAAAGACATGAACCAGACCATTGCCAATTTGAAGCGCTATGTTGGCGAAATCAGCACTACCCTCGAAGCAATGAGCGTCGGAAACCTGGATCAGGAAATCACCTCCATCTATACTGGCGACTTCCTGGCCATTAAAGAAGCCCTCAATGGGATCAGTTCAAGTTTGAGCGCAACCATGTCGGAGATCGATGTAGCCGCCGCTCAGGTGGAAATTGGGGCTCGCCAGATTTCCGATAGCGGTCAGGCATTGGCTCAGGGAACCACTGAGCAGGCCAGCTCGATCCAGGAACTGACGGCCTCGATTGAAGAAGTGGCCGGTGAAACCAAACAGAATGCCAGTCGTGCCAATGATGCCAATGAGCTGGCGGTGCGTGTCCGCAAAAATGCTGAAGTTGGCAATGGCCAAATGAAAAAAATGATTGTCGCCATGGGCGATATTGACGAATCATCTAAAAACATTTCCAAAATTATTAAGGTGATCGATGATATCGCCTTCCAGACCAATATTCTGGCTCTTAATGCTGCGGTGGAAGCCGCCCGAGCCGGCCAGCATGGCAAGGGTTTTGCGGTCGTCGCCGAAGAAGTGCGAACCCTGGCAGCCCGTAGTGCCGAAGCGGCAAAGGAAACCACCGGCCTGATTGAAGGCTCGATTGAGAAGGTTGGCGTGGGCACGAAAATTGCTGATCAAACCGCTGATAGCCTCAAAGAAATATCACTTGAAATTGAAAAGGTCACCAGCTTAGTCGGTAATATTGCCAGAGCGTCCAATGATCAGGCCGCCGAAATTGCCCAGATAACCCAGGGGATCGAACAGGTTTCTCGGGTGGTTCAGACCAACTCAGCGACAGCCGAAGAAAGTGCGGCCGCCAGCCAAGAATTATCGGGGCAGGCTGAAATGCTGAAACAGATGGTAGGGGCATTCAAGGTGAAGGGAAAAGTAAGTCAGAAAAAAGAGCAATTAGCTCAGCCGCAGAAAGAGCAATTAGCTCAGCCACAGATTGTTTTAGACGATGAAGACCTAGATAAGTATTAGAAATTGAAGCGACCTAATGAAGAAGGTTATTGAATAAATTGTGACCTGTTAATATGACGGCTGATCTGAATTGAATTAAATCGGATTAAATTGAATTGAAGATCATGTTGTACAACTAAAAACAGAGACCGTCCGATCAGGGAAGGTCTCTGTTTTATTTTTAGATGAAAATAAAATTGCTGAGCTGCCTATAATTTAGCCAGCAGTTCCTGTTTCTTCTGGTTGAATTCTTCCTCGCTGATAATTCCCTTCTCTTTTAAACCAGCCAATTTTTCAATCATCGCAATGGGATCTTCTTGAGCTGGCGCGGCAGTTGGGGTGACGGTTTCAGAAGGCTCGGATGAGGGATGGTCGGGAGCTGCCGCGGCAACCCCGGCTGGTTTGTGGTCATTATAAATCTTTATTATCTGTTGGGCTTCGCGGGCATAGAGGATGCTGATGGTTTCGATCGCATCGGCTGTTTTTATTTCGGTATCATTGGGGTTCATTCCCATGGTCAGCGACAAATCGAGAAAAGAAACGGTGCTGAGTTGGGTGGTTAGCGACAAAATCTGGTCGTAGGGAAAACTCTTTCTGGTCTCTAAATCCCGGTCATAGAGAACAATTTTGCGGCTGGTACAGGTGATAAACTTTTTGGAAACGAGGCTGCCCATTCCCCAAGCAAAATAGACTAGCTGTTCATCAGGCTCCAAAAAACTTTTAACAATTTCGCGGGTGGTGGGATCGAGTTTGGCAGCGATGAAGGCATCGACCTGGTCGTCAGCAATCACAAAATCATTGTTGCTCAGGCGCCAGAGATACTCGGTTAAGGTGATAATATCAATATCTTTGACGCCTTCGGCTGGGCTGGTGATCAGGGTGTTCCCGTTAACAAGGAGCTTGCAGTGGTCAGTATCTTTAGTGATGGCGATGGAAAAGAGCTTTTCTTTGGGAATCGAACCGACAACAAAAAATGAATGGTTCTCCGGGAAAAGCACTTTAAAATAAAGGTTACTGGTGGTAAGCAGGATGGTCTGACCCTTGGAGTCTTTAAATTGAAATAAGAACTTTTCCTGGTCAGTATAGGTCGAAAAAGTTTTCAAAATATTTTTTAGCAGCTTTTCTTCATCAGGGTACATATCAATTCTGGTTGCCGTCGGGCTGTTGGCAGGAAATAAAAGTTTCTCATTGAATTCTTTTGTAAACTCAAGGACTTCCTCATCGGTGGCATTAATCAAGGGCTGGGCAGGTGCATCGGCGGGATTAAGAAGCTGCTCCAACAGGGTGTCAGTATAGGTTTTGATCCGCAGTTCCATCTCGGCTCTTAGCCGATCCTGTTCTTCTTTTTTAAGGGCTAAATCGGCTTGAATTGAATCAATACTTTCCTTGGCCAAATCGGTAACGTCTTTAAATAGATCCTTTAATCCCATGATTGATCTCCTTTTAATTGATTAATTACTATTTTATTTGATTATTTTCATTTTACCTAAGGATCAGCAAAATAGCAAATAAAAACAGCCATCTGACCTTTTCTTTAAGATAAGTTCAGATGGCTTAAGTACAATTATTTAATTAAGGATTATTAGCCTTTTAGAATTGAAAGGGCTTCTTCCCGGCCACATTCCATCAGGTATGGAATTTTGGTGACCTTAGCACATTCTTCAGTTAAGGACATCAGCTCGTTGCGGGTGATGCTTTCGGTATTGAAGCATCGGGCACCGGCCATCAACTGTTGTAAGCCAACTCGGATTTTGTCAGAGTAGCTATAGATGCCGATCGCTCCCAAAGGAATGTTTTTAATTTCTTTGGAACCAACGATGTCCTTGACCGCTTCGTAGCAGACAAAAATTTCTTCTATCGTGGAACCGAATTCGCTGACAGTTTTGGGTAGCTTATTCTCTTTGATCCACTGGTCGATATTCTTGCCAACCATTCCCGGAATCATCAGGGCACGACCCATGCAAACTGCCTTAACATATGGTGCACCGAGGGCGAGCGCTTTGAAGACACCGTCTTCACTGCTGAAGCCGCCAGCAAAGGCCAAATCAGGAACACGTTCACCTTGAGCTTCTAGAATCTGGGCAAATTCAATGGCTGCTGAATGCAGATAAATCGAAGGCATACCCCATTCTTCCATCATTCTCCAGGGGCTCATACCGGTTCCACCAGGAGCGCCATCGATGGTTAACAGGTCGATTTTTGCTTTCGAACACCATTTCATCGCCATGGCCAGTTCTCTTAAACCATAAGCGCCGGTTTTTAAGGTGATCCGTTTGTAGCCTAAGGCGCGTAAACGTTCAACTTCTTCCATAAAGCTTTCTTCGCTGATAAAGCCCAGACGGCTGTGTCGTTCAAATTCATGAATCGCACCGTCATTGAAGGCTGCCTGAATAACTGGATCCATCGGGTCTGGGGTAACGATGTAACCACGTTTTTGGAGTTCCATGGCGCGTTCGATGGTATTGACCTTAATTTCGCCACCGATACATTTTGCACCCTGACCCCATTTGAGTTCAATGGTTTCAATCTTGTGTTTGTTAATGATATATTCAGCAACGCCAAGACGGGTATCTTCAACATTCATTTGGATCAGGATTTCACCTTTTCCAGTATGATATTTTTTATAGGCTTCGATCCGGCGATCCATGTCAGGTGCTTCGATCACCATATTGTTTTTGTCCAGAACCAGACGGGGATCAATCCCACAGACATTTTCGCCACAGACAATGGTAACTCCTGAAACAGCAGCACCTACGGCAAAATGATCCCAGTTTTTCCGGGCGATTTCGGTGGAGCCCAAAGCACCGGTAAAGATTGGAACGTTCATCGCTACCTTAGAATCCCAGCCATAGGCACATTCAGTACTGACATTTGGGAAACGGGCATTGTCTGGTGTTCCTACTTCGCCATTGGGCAGGCCTTTGGCACCCAGGGCATAACCCTGAATATTTAAATGAGAATAATCGACGGGATAGTCCTTGTCACCACCGGCGGTTACATCACCGAAAGGACCTGGATAGATCAGTTCCCGGCCTCTGAATGTGGCCTTGAAAACTTCGCAATTTCCGCGACATCCATCCACACAGCGTGAACAGAGCCCAGAACATGGGACAATACTTTTTGAGCGGTTAAAGGTTTCGGTGGCGTCATTGCCATTAGGTCTTTGAAGATTCATTAATTTTCCCCCTTGAAAATCTGTTTATAAAATTATGTAAAATTTTGACGATGATTTGCACCTTTGCAAATTATCCATTAGCTTTACACTCGACTAAAAACTTACTTTACCATTATAAATCAAATATTAAGATTGTCAATAGAGTCTCGAGATAGCGAAAAGCCGACAAAAACGGGGATCAAAAACGGTTTTGTTTTTATTTTAACGACAGATATAATAAAAATTAACCATCCTGATATAAATGGGCTAATTTCGCGGACAGTTGTATGCATAATGCGACCTAATTTATGGCCGAAAAATATTTCGAAAATTTCGATCTTCTGTGATGTCATCACAGAAAAAAATCGGGAAAGGCGGTAAAATATAGTTAATCAAAGAAGATTTAAAATTTGCACGAATAAATGATATAAAGGAAGGTATTATTATGTTAAACTTATTATCAAGAAAATCAGAATCAAAAAATTCAGTCAAGAGAATGTCCCCAGATGAGGCTAAAAAACGATTAGATGCCAATGAACCGATCGTACTTCTCGATGTCAGAGAAAAAGCCGAATATGTAAGTGGGCATATTCCCAACAGCATTAATCTGCCACTGAGTCAAATTCAGACAGTCGGTGGAATCCTACCGGACAAAAATGCCACCATTTTTGTTTATTGCTTAAGTGGCGGCAGATCCCAAAGTGCCGCCAGCCAGATGGTTAAAATGGGATATCAAAACATATACAATCTTGGCGGCATCAGCGGTTGGAAATATGGAACCGTCAGTGGCAGTCATTAAATAAAGACAAAAAATGAGGTAGTTATGGGAGAACAAAGGATTCAGGCATTAACTAGAAAAATATTGCTAAAAATATCACCTCCCGGAAATGGTGATATTGTCGGTGATCAGGAACGTATTCAAAGCGCATTGACCCCAGATTTCGGGACGGTGCGTTTTTCCCCTCGTCTGCTCAAAAAAGTATACCCCTTGTGCCGCGAGGCTAATTGGGAGATTACCCTGACCCTATTAAAAAACGGTAGAGCCTGGGAGCTGGTGGAACTGGAGTCCGGGGATCAGCGCGATGCTCATTTTGGCCTAGCGGTGGACTTAGGCTCTACCTCAGTGGCCATGAAGATGGTCGATCTAAATACCGGAAAGGTATTGGGGGAAGAAAGTATTTTAAATCATCAGATTCAATATGGTGATGATATCCTCAGCCGCATCTTTTATGCCAAGAATAAACCCGATCATCTCATTGCAGTACAGGAAGCAACCCTGGGCACCTTTAATGCCTTGTTGAGCCGCCTAGAAACAGCAACTGGGATCAGTGCTGAGAAGTCCTGCATCATGGTCGTTTCAGGCAATACGACGATGATCCACTTTTTATTGGGGATTGATCCCTGGCCTATCTTTGAGTATCCCTTTGCGCCGGTGTTTAACCATACCGGTTATTTGGACGCCCGCGATCTCGGCCTTAACACCAGTGGCTATCTTTATTGCATGCCCTCGGTGGCCAACTATTTAGGTGGCGATACCGTCAGTGGCCTGTTGGTTGCCGGACTTCACGAAAAAGATGAATTAGGCTTATTTATTGATATTGGCACCAATGGTGAAATGGTCTTAGGAAATAAGCACTTTCTAGTGGCTGGCGCCGGAGCCGCCGGACCGGCACTAGAAGGCGGGATTAGTAAAAATGGCATGAAGGCCACCGCCGGTGCCGTGGACTCGGTTATCATTTCCGAAAATGAGCTCAGGTTGACGACCATCGGCGGGCATCGGCCGCGGGGCATTTGCGGATCCGGGATTGTTGATTTGATTGCTCAAATGCTATTAAGTGGTTGGATTGATTTTTCCGGCCGCTTTAATCCCGAGAAGTCCTCGCGGATCGTGATTCGTGACGGCGAGTATGGAGTCCTATACGCCAGCCGGGAAGAATCAGGCAATGGTCAAGAACTGCTGTTTACCCAAAGTGATATGAGCCAGTTCATCGATACCAAAGCTGCCGCCTCTACCATGGTTGCCTATCTGCTGGAACGGCTGGGGGTTGAACCGATCGATGTCGATCGACTGTATGTTTCCGGAGCCTTTGGGACGTATATCAATCTGGAGTCGGCAATCACCATCGGCCTTTATCCTGATTTACCGAGAGAACGTTTTGTTTCGTTGGGTAATAGCTCCTTGCAGGGCGCTTATGTGTTGTTAACGGATGATCAGAAAATGGAGGAAGTGACCAGGCTTCAGGAACGGATCGAATATCTGGAATTTGGAGCGGCCACGGACTTTATCTCCCGGATGTATGCCGCCCGCTTTCTACCGCACACCGACTTTGACCTCTATCCCACGGTTAAGGCCGCGCTTAGAAAACAGGGACGATTTCGGTAGTAATTTAGTAAGCTTTCAAATAAATAAGTAAAACAATAAGAACCCCGGTGATTGGTATACCAATCACCGGGGTTCTTATTTAAGAAAAAATCTATTTCGCTTCCATTTGGGGCAGACTGTCAAAACCGATTTGGAGATCTTCATCAGTCGGAACATAGTCGGTCATGTTGCCGGCGTTGTAGTTCATATAGGCGGTCATATCAAAGTAGCCGGTACCGGTTAAACCAAAGACAATGATTTTCTTTTCGCCGGATGCCTTACAGGCGATCGCTTCATCAACGGCGGCTTTAATCGCATGAGCAGATTCGGGCGCAGGCAGAATCCCTTCGATTCGGGCAAATTGGGTGGCGGCCTCAAAAACTTCATTTTGGGTATAAGATTTAGCACGGATGTAACCGTCATGGTAAAGCTTGGAAATGATCGGACTCATCCCGTGGTAGCGTAATCCGCCGGCGTGGTTAGGAGATGGCATGAAACCACTGCCTAAGGTGTACATCCGAATCAGCGGGGTGGTTTTTCCGGTGTCGCCAAAGTCCAGGGCATAGCGTCCCCGGGTTAACGATGGGCATGACGCCGGTTCGACAGCTAAAAAGTCGATGTCATTCTGGCCTTCGATTTTTTCGGCCATAAAGGGGGCAATCAGACCCAGTAAATTGGATCCACCGCCGGCACAGCCAATGATGATATCCGGTTTGATATCATATTTGTCGCAGGCGATCTTGGTTTCTAGCCCAATAATGGACTGGTGCAGACCGACATGGTTTAAGACGCTGCCCAGGACATATTTGCAGCTGTCGGTCGTGACTGCCACCTCAATCGCTTCGCTGATGGCACAGCCTAAGGATCCGTTGGTATCCGGGGTTTCGGCTAAGATTTTTCGGCCGGCGTTGGTGGTGTTGGAAGGCGAGGCAATCACCTTGGCACCATAGGTTTCCATTACCGCCCGACGGTGCGGTTTCTGTTCGGCTGAAATCTTAACCATATAAACGGATAAGTCCAGATGATAGTAAGCACAGGCCATTGACAGGGCAGTGCCCCATTGTCCGGCTCCGGTTTCGGTAGTTAATGAGGTTAAACCCTGCTTTTTGGCATAGTAGGCCTGGGCAGCAGCAGAGTTTAGTTTATGGGAGCCAGAGGTGTTAGTGCCCTCGTATTTATAGTAGATTTCGGCTGGCGTATCTAATTCTTTTTCCAGACAATAGGCTCGAACCAGCGGCGAGGGCCGGAACATTTTGTAGAAACTCTGGATTTCTTCAGGAATTTCAATGAATTCATCGGTAGTATTGAGTTCCTGGTCGACTAATTCTTCGCAGAATACCGGCAGCAGTTCTTCTTTGCTACAGTATTCACCGGTGCCAGGATTCACAAAAGGCTCTGGCAGCTCCTTCATTTTGGCTCGCAGATTGAACCAGTATTTTGGCATCTCATCTTCACTTAAATAAATCTTATAGGGTATCTTTTCCATGACTATTTCCTTTCTTTCTGTGGTTAACTCATTACAGACAGCGGTCTGTAAATACAAAAAACTCGTCCTCTACTAAACGTAAAGGACGAGTATAACGACTCGTGGTGCCACCTTTTTTTACAGGATCAAACCTGCCTCTGCAGAATACTAACATATTCCTCAACACTGACGTAGTTGTCACGTCATGGAATACTCAGCCTAAGCCTTTGACCATGCCCTCAGCGGTCCATTTGATGGATTGCCTTCTGCAAGGCTCTCAGCCTACCTCGCTCTCTGTCAGTGCATCTTCCACCGTTATCTCCGCATCAACGGTTTGTTTTTATCTAATTATCTATATTTTAAATGAAACATTAAGAAAAGTCAATTAGTAAATTCTAATCTTGACAATTATCGGGAAATGAAGTACAATCGATTTGTAAAGAAATTGTAACGAAACAGATTTTCGATTGGAAAGATTGAAATGAAAATGGAGGTTTTATGATAGAAAAACAGAATAGCAGCCCGAATAGAAGAAAAAAGTCGATTTTAAAAATAGGCATGGCCAGCGTGATCATCACCTGTGTGGTAGGAACCGCCAGTTCCTTTGTTTTTGCCAAGGAGATCAAGGTCACCGTTGATGATACCGAAAGAATGCTCAGTGGTGGCATGTTCCAGAGTGTCGGTGCGGTGCTAGAAGGTAATGGCATTGAACTAGGAGATCAATATTCCGTCAATGTCGATACCAACTCGGTGTTGTTTACGGTTAATCATGTTGAAGTGAAAAGCAAGGCTAGCGGTCAACTGTCTGTTGATGGAAAAACAATTATTTATCAGACCGAAGCCGAAACAGTTGGTGATTTACTCAATGAGTATGATCTAAAACTAAATGATCTTGACCGGGTTGAACCAGGCAAGTCTACATCATTAAAAGATGTCAAAGAAGTTGAGGTCATTCGGGTACAAGTTGATGAACTGCCAAGCCGGCAGGTTGTCACCTATACCACCCAGAATAAAGACAACCCGGAAATGGAAACCGGCAAAACCAAGCTTATCCAGGTTGGCGTTGACGGCGAATCCAGCCAAGTTGAACGGGTGCTTTATGAAAACGGGGTGGAAGTCAAGCGGGAAATTATTTTCGATGAAATTGTAACAGCGCCGATACCAGAAATTGTTGAAGTTGGCACGAAAGCAGCGATTGTAGCCCCGGCTCCCGTCACGGAAGCGCCAGTTGTCGAAACCCCGGCAGAACCGCAAGCACCTGTGGTTGAAAGCCCGGCTGCAGCCCAGGCTCCGGTGGTCGTAACACCAGCTACTGCTCCAACTCAGACAACCGCCACCACTACCATTCCCGAAGGTGCTGTCAAAATGACGATCCAATGTACCGCTTATACGGCAACCGGGAATGCCACCGCATCGGGTGTGATGCCTAAAGCGAATCATACCGTAGCAGCCTGGAAAGGTTTGCCCTTTGGAACCAAGATTTATATTCCGGCGATGGGCACCACCTATACGGTTGAAGATCGCGGCGGTGCAGTTACGGAGGGAATCGTTGATATTTATATGGATTCCTATGATGCCTGCATTCAATTTGGACGACAGAACTTGGAAGCTTATATTATTTATTAAATGAATCAAAGACAAAAGAAGGATGTGCGTGGCACATCCTTCTTTTGTCAGAAAAGTATCTTAAAGTAAAAAAAGCAGCAACCGATCACATGGTTGCTGCTTTATTTTTTTAGATGCCTTAAGACCAGCGCCCGATAATCAAAGGGATTGGTGATATCGCGGGAGTAGGGAATGGCGGCAAGGCTAAGTGACACATCAGCTTCAACAGCTTCATACTCGAGAATCAGAGCTTTGAAGGCATCGGTAATTTCCTGATTGATCAGCAATTGATTTTTTACAGAAGTGTTTTCCATCAGAATACTGAAGATGCTGTCATCGAGAATATAAATCAGGTGGTTACTGTAGCAGTGGCTCTTGATAATTTTTAAGGTTTTATAGAGGATCTCGTCCCAGAGCCGGGAACCGTTGATGGTTTTTAGCTCATCCAGATGATTGATCGTAATCATTTCCAGAGTCAGAATGGTTTCGCCGCGGGAAGCGCGATCCATGGCATATTTGAGATCCTTATAGTAGGCTTTTTCGATCGTCAGTCCCGGACTTTCTTCGAGATTATCATAGGATGCAATTTGCTGTTCCAGATTTTTTTTAAAATGGAACAGCTCGCGAACCTTTCTAATCAATAATGCCGAACTCCATAAAATCATCGGAATCACCAGTAGCCAACCGATCTGATAAAATTTAAAGGGCACATCAAGGTAGAAAACCGAAATCAGCGACAAAATTACATAACTGCACAAGAGTAGAATCATAAAAAAGATACTGGCGCCATAGGGCATCGCAATGGTAAAGATTAGGCAGGTGAATAAAATAAACACCACTGAGTAATCAATAAAATTAAATTCTGAGGCAGTAAAAATCAGGAAAGCTCCAAAAATCATTAATCCCATAAAGAAAAAAACAAGCGGCGGAACCATATTGGTTAGGCTGGGCTTTTTAAGGAATTGAAGGTTCGTTTTTTTAGTTGGTTGAGCTTGTTTTTGCTTGATTGCCCTATCTTTACGTTTTTCTGGCTTTGCTTTTTGGGGCTTTGCCTTTTTCGGCGGTAGCGGTTCTTGATTAATTGGCGTTTCTGTTGTCAGCGTTGTTTTTTCCGGTTGGCGTTCTGGTGTTGTTGCCATTTCTGGGGGCGGATCGGGTTTTATTATTTCCGGGCTAACCTCAGACAGTGGCGGCGTCGAATTTGTTTCGGCAAATCTGGAATTGTCAAAAACATCATCGGTGCCAACAGGATTGGTGAGCTCGGATTCAGTTGGTGCTTTAGGGATAGCTGCGGTTCGCTCCGCTTCATATGCGTAAGGGGTGGTTCGTCCCAGAATTTTTGATAGGGTCGGTAGTTCCTCCTCATCTTCTTCGGTTTCGCCGATCGGTATGGAAAAGCCTGTCCGGTCACTGAGTGGCAATGGTTGACTGGTAAGCAGATCACCATTAAAAGCCAACTGATTTGATCGGGTTTCGAAAGGACGGGAATTGAGGACGGCCTGATCGAGAGCATCGTCATCCGAGATATCTACCCCGGAAAGAAAATCTGTGCCGGGTTGGAAGGGATCATCAGAGATGGCCACTTCAACAACATTAGGATTCATTTCTCGCGAAATAAAGCCTTCTTCAGTGAGTGAAGCAAGCTTAGCATCAATTCGTATTTCGCATTCCTGGATGGTGGCATCCAGATGCTGTTTTTTTTCGAGAATAAGATCCAATTTACTCGGCTGGATTTTACTACTATTCATATATATCCATCGCTTTCGCAAATAATTTCGTTGCAATATTTTTGGTCATTGACTTTATCATCATAATCGTCGATGATAAAGAAGCTTTTAGAGGTGGCGAATTCATACAATAAATTTAAAATAGTCCTCTACAACTACACATTATAGCAAAGAATGTGTTTATATTAAAGAGAAAAACGAAAAAAAGACAGTTATTCCTGCTCAGTCGTATTTAAGTAATGAGCTCTGCTTAAAAATGCTTTTAAAAAGCGGTTTTATGTTAATGGCTATGGAGTAAAAAAATAAAAAAAAACAACGATTAAACACGTTGCATTAAATACACATATAGATGCGCTTAAAGTTGCAACTGGCTGTCATATAAATAAATACTTAGACCCTCTAGCTTTGCGTCCTTACCTTTTGGTAAGTTTGCCGAATATATAGTTAATCTCATAATAATACATATTTGTTATTCAGTCAAGTCCAAGGTTGTTATGAACGACTTATGTCCAAGGTTGATTTGTGGGTCAAAAGTGTGCGCATGCTAAGAATAATTCTCGCTTGTGGCGGTTTTTTTCTGATAAAATGGAGGCGAAACCATAAAGCTAGGGAGAAAATGATGTCAGGATTGAAAAACACTTATCAACAGCTTCGCATATAAATTTTGTTAAATGAGAAATTTAAAAGTGTCTATTTTGGGGAATTAAATTTAGGAATTTAAATTATCAACTTTTATCTGTGCATATGTGGATAAGTTATAAAAAAACAATTAACAGGTGCGCTATAAAAAGGCTGAACAGAAAAGCCTGTGCTTAGGCAAGTTTTTGGGGAAAAGCAAGAAATCAACAAAACTTAT
>Ga0180017_100230_pt1 | contig 22357 bp, 21 predicted proteins | sample KR46_S_MetaG_FD_129674 | JGI IMG/M metagenome (GOLD analysis project Ga0180017, IMG submission 129674) | Groundwater microbial communities from the Olkiluoto Island deep subsurface site, Finland - KR46_S_MetaG | ecosystem: Environmental > Aquatic > Deep subsurface > Groundwater | place: Finland...
CCCTTCGACCCTGATCTCCCGCATCGAGGCCACGGCCCCGCCACAGCTGGCCGCGTCCTGGGACAAATGCGGTGTACAGATCGCCTCCGCCACGTCCACGGTGACAACCCTGTGCGTGGCCCTGGATCCGTCTGTCGAGTCGGTGCGCCGTGCGGTGGAGATGAAGGCCCAGTTCCTGCTCTGCCACCACCCTTTGAGCCTCTCGCCCAAGCTGCCGAGCCGCCTGGATGATTTTCATGAGGTGCTGCGGCTCGCCCTGGGCGCGTCCATGTGCGTCTACAGCGCGCACACATCCCTGGACTCCAATCCTGACGGGCCGGTCAACTGGCTGGGGCGCCTCCTTGAACTTCAGGACATGGCCATCCTGGAAGTGACCCGCCGTGAAACGCCCACGCTCCTGCGACTGACGGATCTGACCGAACAGGAAAAGGTCAGGGATCTGACCGGGGTGGTCACACGCAGCGGCGGGCAGATGGAAGAATATCTGCTCTGGCCGGAAGAGCTGCCCGGATTCAAGGCCAAATTGGGAGCAACCGCGTCCTGCGAGGAGATCGCCCTCGGCGCGCCGGTCAGGCAGTACGGATTCGGCTGCATCGGGACCCTGCCGGCCCCCCTGGGCTGGAATGAATTTTCGGCCCGTCTCGCCTCCCTCGGACTGCCCCTGTCGCGCATCTCGGGACAGATTCCGCAGACCGTTACCCGAGTGGCCTACTGCCCCGGATCCGGTGCGGACCTGGGCCCTGCCGCCTTCGCCAGGGGAGCGGACGTCTATCTGACCGGAGACCTGAAATACCACCAGGCCCAAGCCGTTCAGGACCTTGGGTTGACCATCGATGTCGGACATTTTTGCCTTGAAGAGACCATGATGCGCACCTGGAGCCAGAGCCTGGACCGTGAACTCTCCCCCGAGGGAGTCCGGGTGGTCTTTCTGCCGGGCCGCAATCCTTTTGCCTGAATCTTCCCGGGAAACTTCCCGGAAAATTGATACGTTTTTGAGGAGGACGCTACCTTGAGTATTTATATGGAACAGATCGAGCAGCTCGTGGTGCTGCAGAAAGTGGATTCGGAGATGATCACCCTTGAGCGCATCCTCGAAGACGCGCCCAAGCAGCTGCGGAACCTGCAGGAAAAGCAGGCCTACCTCAAACAGCAGCAGGCCGTGATCCAGGATAAGGTCGACGTGCTGATGGAGCAGAAGACCCGCCTGGAAGGGGAGATCGAAAACGACTCCCAGAAGGTCAAGAAGAGCAAAAACAAGCTCATGATGGTGGAAAATACCAAGGAATATCACGCCATGATGCGTGAAATGGACACCATGGAGAAGATGAATCGCAATCGCGAGGAAGAAAGGGCCAACCTTCTTGCCGATCTCTCCGACCTCGAAGGCCGAAAAGACGCTCTGCAGAACGACATCAACGAACTCGAAGCGACCATCACCGCGCAGCAGTCCACCCTTGACCAGGAACTGGCCGATAAACGCGCCCGTATCCAAATTTTGGACAAAGATAAGAAAAAGGCTTCCGAGGCCGTTCCAGCGCCGATCCTGACGCGCTACAACTTCATTCGCTCCCGCATCCCCACTCCTGTCATCGTGCCGGTCAGCGAAGGGGTGTGCAAGGGTTGTCACGTGGTCATCCCGCCCCAGGCCTTCATCGACCTGCAGAAAGGTGAACAGATTTTGAGCTGCCCCAACTGTCTGCGCATCATTTTCTGGGAGCGTCATTTCTCGGGCAATGATTGATTTTTTGCGGAGCCGGACAGGCTGTCGCTGCCGGCCGCAAGGCCGGGGGAGGAAAGTCCGGACACCACAGGGCAGGATGCTGGATAACGTCCAGCGGGGGCGACCCCGGGAAAGTGCCACAGAAACAAACCGCCCGGACATGTCCGGGTAAGGGTGAAAAGGTGGGGTAAGAGCCCACCAGTTGTCGCGGTGACGCGGCAAGCTCGGTAAACCCCATCCGGTGCAAGACCAAATAGGAAGGTGACCGGCCCGGTCACGACCCTTCGGGTAGGTTGCTGGAGACGGCGGGTAACCGCCGCCCTAGAGGAATGACAGCCGCCCGGCAACGGGCACAGAATCCGGCTTATCGTCCGGCTCCGTTTTTTTTATAATGACACACTCACTCTGGACCATAATTCTGGCCGCAGGTCGGGGTTCACGCCTGGCCTCCTCCACCGGCGGCAAGTGCAAACAGTTTCTGCATCATGAGGGACATCCCCTCTATTGGCGCAGCGTGCTGACCATGTCCGCAATTCCTGAACTTGCGGGCGTGGTCCTCGTTTTTCCGGCCCATGAACTGGACCGGTGCCGCGCTGAACTCGAAAACCTCAAAAATATCGGGGACCCCGGTGTCCGCATTCTGGCAGTTTCGGGCGGAGACATGCGTCAGGACTCCGTGCGCCTGGGCTTGGCCGCCCTGCCCCGGGATTGCGAGCGGGTCCTGGTACACGACAGCGCGCGGCCTTTTTTCTCGGCCGCCCTCGTCCACACCCTCCTTGCAGGACTGACGGATGAGGCCTGCGGCGTCATCCCCGCAATTGCCGTCACGGACACGGTCAAACAGGTCGAAAACGATCTGGTCCTGGCCACGCCCCCACGCGAAACACTGCGTGCGGCGCAGACGCCGCAACTCTTTCCCACCGCCCTGCTGCGCCGGGTCCACGAACAGGCCCTGGCTGAAGGCTGGGCGGTCACCGACGACGCCGGCATGATCGAGCGCGCCGGGTTTGCCGTCCGTGTCGTGCCCGGCGAAACCGCCAATCTGAAAATCACCACCCCGGAGGACCTGCGCGTGCTTGCCACCCCCGCCCCCCTGCCCGTGCCCTGCACGGGATTCGGCTACGACGTACACGCCTATGGGGGCAACCGGCCCATGGTCCTGGGCGGCATGCCCATTGCCGGCGCGCCCTTCATCAAGGCCCATTCCGATGGCGACGTGCTCCTGCACGCCCTGTGCGATGCCATCCTCGGCTGCCTTGGACTTGGCGACATCGGCGAACATTTTCCGGACAGCGACGACAAATTCGAGAACATCTCCTCCGCCATCCTGCTGTCCGAGGTCATGGACAAGGCCCGTAGCCAGGGGCTGGTAATCACCCATGTGGACCTGACCGTCATTGCCCAGACCCCGCGCCTGGCCCCGCACAAGACGGCCATTCGCGGAAATGTGGCGCGCCTGCTCGAACTTTCCGACCTGCAGGTCAACGTCAAGGCAACCACCGAAGAGCATCTGGGCTTCACCGGCCGCAAAGAAGGCATCAAGGCCGTGGCCGTGGTCACGGGGGCAAGGACACCAGCATGACCAACTTCAAGACCGGCGGTCCCTGGATCACCCGCTTCGCCCCCAGCCCCACCGGGGCGCTGCACCTGGGCAACGTTCGCACGGCCATCCTGAATGTTCTCCTGGCCCGCCAGAGCGGCGGCAAATTCCTGCTGCGCCTGGAAGACACGGACCAGGAACGTTCCACCTTCGCCGCCGAGGCAGCCATCCTGTGGTCCCTGTCCTGGCTGGGCCTGGCCCCCGACGAACCGGTACGCCACCAGAGTCTGCGCCTGGACCTCTACCGCGAGGCCGTGGGCAGATTGGTGGCCGAAGACCAGGCCTACCCCTGTTTTTGCACCGACGCCGAACTGGAACGCGACCGCCAGGACGCGGCGGCCAGAAACCTTCCGCCACGTTACAGCGGCCGCTGCGCACGCATGTCCACAGACGAGCGCCAGATGCGCCTGGAGCACGGAGAAGCCCACGCTGTCCGCTTCCGCCTGCCGGAAAAGGCGGATGTCGCTTTCACGGATCTGATCAAGGGAGAAGTCACCGTTCCGGCTGGAGCCTTCGGCGATTTCGTGCTGCTGCGCTCAAACGGCTGGCCGAGTTACAATCTGGCCGTGGTCGTCGATGACGCAGACATGGGCGTCAATCTCGTGCTGCGCGGCGAGGACCACCTGACCAACACGGCCCGCCAGATCCTGCTGTACGAAGCCTTCGGCCACCCCCGCCCGACTTTTGCCCACCACGGCCTGCTCATGGACTCCGAAGGCAAGAAGCTCTCCAAACGCAGCGGGGCCCTCAGCATTCCCGACTGCATGGACATGGGCCTTGAGCCCCTGGCCGTGGTCCAGTACCTGGCCTCTTTGTCAGGAGCGCTCCCCACCAAGAATCTTTTCTCGTCAATTGACGAGATGGCCGGGGCCTTCAACCCCTTCGCCTTGGGCCGAGGCAACGCGGTCATGAGCCTTGACGAACTGGGGGCTTTGAGCGCGCGGGCGTTCAGGACGGCGGATCTGGCTGGCCAGGCCGCACGGCTGGACGAATCCCTCCCCGCAGGCAACGCATGGCACGGCGTTGACCCGGCGTTCCGGCTGGAACTGGTCTCAAGCCTGCGCGAAAACGCGTCGAACCTGCGCGAGCTTGTTGCCCTGCTCCCTCTTTTCACCGAACCCCAGACCCGTTTCGCCCCTGCGGCCCTGAACGAACTGGCCTCTTGCCTGCCTGTTCTGCGCGCGCTGGACGGTATCATGGCAGATCACCTCCCCGACTCGCGCCTGACCAAGGACGCTGCAAGCCTCGCCTTACGCCGCGTCAGTGAAGAGGCCGGCGTCAAGGGCAGACAGCTTTACCACCCCATTCGCCTCGCCCTGACCGGCAGCGACAGCGGCCCTGAACTGGTCGCCCTGCTCACGCTATTGCCGACAGGCCAAATCCGCGAGCGCGTGAGCGCGGTCCTGAACCTTTTCCCATAGCAACCACAAGGAATGAGCATGCAGATCTACAACAGCCTCACCAGGAAAAAAGAAGAATTCGTCCCGCTCAAGCCCGGCCATGTGAACATGTATGTCTGCGGCATCACAGCCTACGATTACTGTCACATCGGTCACGCGCGCTCGGCCGTGGTCTTCGACGTCCTGGTCCGCTACCTGCGCTACATCAGCTTGCAGGTCACCTTCGTGCGCAACTTCACCGACGTGGACGACAAGATCATAAGCCGCGCCAACCGCGAGGGCACGGATTTCGAGAGCATCGCCCGCACCTATATCGACGCCTTCTACACCGATATGGACCGCCTCGGCATCCTGCGCGCCGACATCGAACCCAAGGCCACCGAACACATCGCGGAGATGATCGAGCTGTGCGAGAACCTCATCGCCAAGGGCCACGCCTATGCCACGCCCAGCGGCGACGTCTACTTCAGGGTCCGCTCCTACGAAAGTTACGGCAAGCTTTCGGGCCGCAATGTGGAGGATCTCATGTCCGGAGCCCGCGTCGAACCGGGCGAAGAAAAAGAAGACCCGCTGGATTTCGCCTTGTGGAAGGGTGCCAAGCCCGGCGAACCTTTCTGGCCGAGCCCCTGGGGACCAGGCCATCCAGGCTGGCACATCGAATGTTCGGCCATGAGCGAGCGCTACCTGCCTCTGCCCTTCGATATCCACGGCGGCGGACAGGATCTGGCCTTCCCGCACCACGAAAACGAGCGCGCGCAGACCGAGGCGGCCACGGAAAAACAGTTCGTGCGCTACTGGGTGCACAACGGATTCGTGCAGATCAATTCGGAAAAGATGTCCAAATCATTGAACAACTTCGTGACCATCCGCGACATCCTGGCCAACTACCTGCCTGAGGTGCTGCGCTTTTTCCTCATCACCAAGCACTACCGCAGCCCCCTGGACTACACGGCCGACGCCCTGGAAGAGTCGGAGCGCGCACTGAAGCGCATCTACCTGACCAAGGCCGCCGCCGAGGCGCACGTCGCCGGGACCAACTGGACCACCACGCCCCTGCCGACCGAAATCGTGATCGAGGCTACGGCCCTGGAGGCCAAATGGGACGAATCCATGGCCGACGACATGAACACGGCTGCGGCCCTGGGGCACGTCTTTGTGCTGATGAAGATCATCAACCGCATCCTTGAGGACAAGGGGCTCAAAAAGTCCGAACAGGGCCGGGAGATGATCCGCAATGCCCTCAAGCTTTTCGAACGCTGGGGGGAAGTGCTGGGCCTTTTCCTCATGCCAAGCGCCGACTTTTTGCGTCAGCTCAAGGACAGCCGGGTGCTGCGCAAAAAAATCGACACAGAGCTGGTGCACACCAAGCTGCAGGAACGCAAGCAAGCGCGTTCGGAAAAGGACTTTGCCCGTTCAGACGCCATCCGCGACGAGCTCCTGACCCTGGGTGTGACCATCCAGGACACGCCTCAAGGCGTGCAATGGGATGTTGAATAAGGGGCATGCCCCATGTCGAGCAAACAAAAGGCCGCATCACGCGGCCTTTTTAATTTCTGAAAATCAGTGCGCGCTTTTCATTTGAAGAGATTTTTGAGTCCTTCCACTCCTTTGTTCACGCCAGACCCAACGCCTCGCAATACGTCCTGCACGGCCTGTCCGCCGCGTAAGCCCAAGCCCTGGAGAACCGCTGTCATGTCGGGGCTGAAGGTGGGCTCGCGCACCGGGCCGCTGACCCGCACCGGCACACCGCGCAATCCCAGAGTGGCCTCCTCGAACTGTCCCTGGGTGCCCTCAAGCGCAATGAGGAGGCTGAAATCCAGGACTTCACGCACAAGGTCCGTCTGGCCGCTGCCGGTGATTCGAAAGCGCGGAGCGAGCAGCAGGAGATCGGGCGTTGTTTCCACTCCACTGATGATGTTTCCGCTGGCCGAAAGTAAGGAAAAAACCGTTCGTGGAGGCTCTTCCGGCCCGGGAGCCTGTCCCTTCACCTTGCGGATTCCGTCGCGCAGCAGTTGCGTGATATTCATGCCGTGAATGGCGCCGTCCTCAACCTTGAAATCGACCTTTCCATTGAGATTGCGCCTCAAATCCATGGAAGATTGCCCCAGTGAAGTTACGGAGGCGCTGCTTTCCATGGTACCGGAGAGACTGTCCTGGCCATGCAGGTCGCGCAGCAAAGGCCCCACCTGCACTCCAAGGATGGCATGTGACCAGGAGTAGCGCGGTGTCTGCCCGCGCACATCCATGCTTGCCGAACCGCTGAGTCTGCCGTCATAGAGACTGGTCTTGATTTCTTCAAGGGCGATGACCCCTTCCTTGGCCGTGAGGCGAAGACTGGTGTCTGATACCTGCACTTTGCTCACGGTCATGGCGTCCACGGCCAACGTGGCGTTCAGGTTAAGGGCGCGCAATGCCGTAAGCGGCATCTCTTTAGTCTTGGTCGAGGCAGCTTCGGTCGACTGCTTTTCGCTGGATTGGGACATGGGGGTGTAGCGACCAAGGTCCAAGGTATCGAGATGCAGGTCGAGGGTGACGTGCGGATTGGTGCGCCCAAGGACAACAACCTTGCCCTTGAGCGCGGAGTCATCCACCGCGAGGAGCAGGTCCGATACATCGATGCGATCGCCAACGGCGGTCCAGGCGCAGGAAAACGCTACCTGTTCAAGGGCGGAGGGGTCAGTAAACGCGGGAAAGGCAAGCCCGAGCCGGGCAAAGACGTCCTTGGGGTTGAAACGGGCTACGTCGAGCCCGCCCCTGGTTTCGGATCCGGTACCTGCATTGGCCGAGAAGCGGACATCAAGGCCCAGACCCTGCATGCGGCCGTTATCGATGCGGCCGTCGGTGGAAAAAAAGTCCAAGGACAGCGAGACAGTCTCGGGACTACTTGGCAGCGACGCACCAGATAAAACTGCCTCCATGGCCAGATTCTCGACAGTCAGACGATCCATTTCCAAAACAGCCTTGGCCGTGAAATCGAGTTCCCCGGTGATCCCGCCCCGCGTAGCCATGGCATGGGTATCCACGACAAACGGTTCCCCGAACGCAAAATCAGACACATCAAGACGTATCCCGCTGATCTCGAAACTTTCCCCGCTTCGCCGGTCATCCCAGACAATCCGTGCCTCAGAAATTTCAAGACCGTCCACAATAAGACTCGCCAAAACCGGCACGCGCCTGTCCCGGACGAGCACGGGAACATCGTCGGAGCCGCTGTCCGGAGCCGCCGGAGCGGCGAGGTCCATCCAGTTACCGCGTCCCTCCGCATCACGCGAAAGATAAAGGGACAATCCCTCGATATCGATGGCCACGACATCCAGCCGTGAAAAAAGGAGAGGCAGCAAACGCGCCTTCAGATGCGCACCGGTCAGGGTCAAGAAAGGACCGGTAAACCCTTCGCTGTTGCCAAGCTCAATCTCACCAATGGACACGGACAGGTAGGGAAAGAACTCAAGTCCGAGGTCGCCGGATATGGTCAACTCGCGGCCGGTGTTGTCACGCACGGCCTGCACTATCTGCGGCTTGAAGTCGTTGGGGTCGACAATGAGCAGAAGCGTTCCCGCGAGCCCAACGCAGAGCAGGGCCAGAGCCAAAAGCACTCGCACGATCCAAATTCGGACATTCATCAAACCTTCCCCTTGGAAGCGGTTTCGGTAGAAAACTGAAGGAGATGGAATTCAGCCCCATCGAAGCTACCATAGGGATAAAACCTTGTGGAATAAAGGTCAGAAATCCTGATCTTGAAGCGGCCAGAAATACTGATCATCCAGCAGGCCCAAAACGAAAAAGCCGGCTTTCACACCGGCTTTTCCGCTTCTAAAGATCAAGTAAGGGGCGCTAGCCCCAGTTAGGCGAAGTCAGACGCGCTCCGGTGGATGTCACCAGCAGACAAGAGTGACCGGACAGTGATGAAGTCAGGCGCATGGCATCCTGCGGAGACATGAGACTCAGCGCCGTGGCCAGGCCGTCAGCCTGCATGACAGTGGGCGCCTGGACACTCACGCTCCTGATGTACTGGGGCGAAGCTCCGTTTGTTGGGCTGACGAGGTGATGCGACTTCTTCTTGGAGTCGAAAAAGACCTCGTAACCGCCGGATGTGGCCACTGCGCCGGAACGCATGCTGATGATCGAAGGATAGTCGCCCCCCTTGTCCGGATCTTCAATGGCCACCCGCCATGGACGATCCAGGCCGTCCGTGGAGCCTTGGGCGCGGATGTCGCCTCCAGCATCGATAAGGAAGTTTTCAACGCCCTGCTTTTTCAGAACTTCTGCCGCACGGTCGGCAATAAAGCCCTTTGCGACACCATCAAGAGTCGCAGCCATGCCCGAAGCCGCGAAACGCAGATCGTTCCCGTTCCGCTGCAGTCCCGATGCACCGACCAGGTCCAGGGTCTCGCGAAGTTCCTTGGGGTCGGGCTTGCCATGCGTACGCTCCAGCAAAGTCACAACCGGGGCGATGGTGATGTCGAAACGTCCAGCCGAATTGCGGGACAGGGCGCTGCTGAAATCAACGACGTCCAGCAGTTCCTGCGGCGCACCGCCCAAGCGGCCGTTCTGGTTCAGGGCGGACAAAGCCGTGCCGGAATCAAAACGGTCAAAGATTCCGATCTGCCGCCGGACTTCCTCGAAAGCCCTGCCGATGGCCTCTTCCCCGAGACTACGGGAGGGCGCAAGGACAGTCATGTTCACAAAAGTGCCCATCAGTATGCGCTGCTCGGTGGTCTTTACCAGACTGGATGAGGCCAAGGCCGGAAGCACCCGGATGACAGGAGCCAGAGTCGCACTTCCTGCGAGAATGGCCAATGATTTCAGAAAAACCCGGCGGTCCTGAGTATGGGTCCCATGCTTCATATCTATGCTCCGCTCTTTTGACTTGGTTTAGGCTTTCAGATCCGGGACATGCGTTTCTTCAGGATAGCGGGCCGGATCCATCACAGGCGCATCGGCCATCAAATCGGGATTGAGACAGCGCAAGATGTTTCTGGGACATTTCTCGACGCACGCTTCCTCGCAGGAAGGTCCGTAAGCCAGACAAGTCTGGTGGTCGATGACGATGATGTCGTTCTCTTGCGTGATACACTTGGCCGGACATTTCTTGATGCACGCGCCGCAGCTGATGCAGCCGACCTCGCAGACATCCTTGACGGCCTTGGCCTTATCCTTGGAGGAGCAGAAGACCATGACGCGGGCGCGCCTGGGGATGAGCTCGAGAATCGTATTGGGACATGTGCGCACACACGATCCGCAGCTGGTGCATTTTTCCGGCGCGATGTGGACGACATCGTCTTCGATCCACATGGCATCGAACGGACATGCTCGCACGCAATCCCCAAAGCCGAGGCAGGAGTATGCGCAGGCGTCAGGCCCGTCATAGACCAGCTTGGCAGCGGCACAGGTCATAATTCCGAAGTACTCGAAATTCTTGGCAACATTACCCTCGGTTTTCAGGCAGCGTCGGAATGCGACCTCTGGGTCGGCATCCCCGGCAGCCTTGCCGGTGAGTTCCGCCACGCGAGCGGACACATCGGGCCCGCCGGCACAGCATTTGTTCGGTGGCATGTTGGGGTCGTTGATGACGGCAATGGCGTAGGCTTCGCACCCGGCAAAACCGCAACCGCCACAATTGGCTCCGGGAAGCGCATCGGTAACGACCTCAATGCGCGGATCCTCTTCCACATACAACACCTTGGAGGCTACAGCCAGGATTCCGGCAGAAACGAAACCAAGGCTAAACAACGTCAGAACGGATACTGTAATCATAAGGAAATCTCCACAACCTTAGGCTATATCATCCCCTTGAACGCCATAAACGCCAGCGACATGATCCCAGCCATTACCAGGCCGATGGGTACTCCCTTCATGGCCCGAGGAATCCTGGAAATTTCAAAACGTTCGCGTATGGAAGCCATCACAACAATGGCCAAAATGAAACCCAATCCGGATGCCACGGAAAACAGCAAGGACGTCGTGATGTCGAGTTCCTTGCGGTGCACCATTATGGCCACGCCCAAGACCGCGCAGTTGGTGGTGATGAGCGGAAGAAAGATGCCCAGCGATTTGTACAGGGGCGGAACCATCTTCTTTAAAAACATCTCCACGAACTGAACCAGGGATGCGATGACCAGAATGAACGCAATAGTCTGTAGATAGCCGAGGTTAAACGGAATAAGCACGTTCTTTTGCATGAGATAGGTCAACAAAGTCGCCATGAACATGACGAATGTGACGGCGCAACCCATGCCGATGGACACGCTTTTTTCCTTGGAACAGCCAAGATACGGGCAAAGCCCCAAGTACTGGGCCAAAATTATGTTGTTAACAAAAATGGCCGAGATGAAAAGAAGGAAAATATCCATAGTACGTCGCTCCCGGGTTTAGCTTTTGGCTGATTCCAGCCGTTCCAGCTTCTTTTGGTTGACGATCTTTTCCAGGCCCTTGCAAGCCGCACAGCCCCTGCACCCGGCGTCGAAATTGGGGTCGAGTTCGACACCGTTTCGCTTGGCCTGCCAGGCGGTGAAAAAATTCATCCCGGCAAGAATGAGTCCAAGACTGATGAACGCTCCGGGCGCCTGAACCATGAAGGTGAACGGTTCAAAGGAAGGACCGAAAAGATCTACCCCAAACAAAGTGCCAGCTCCGAGGGACTCACGGATGCTTCCGATAAAAGTCAGCGAGATGGTGAAGCCTATGCCCATGCCCAAGCCATCGGCCAGAGCCATGTGCGGGGGGTTTTTAGAGGCGAAACCCTCGGCGCGGCCAAGAATGATGCAGTTGACGACAATGAGGGGGACGAAAATGCCCAGCTGCTGATAGAGCGGGTACGCAAAGGCCTGCATGAGCATCTCGACAGTTACCACCAGCGAGGCCGCGATGGCGATGAAGCCCACGATGCGGACCTTCTTGGGGATGATCTTGCGCACCAGGGAAATGATGACGTTGGACAGGGTGAGTACGAAGATGACCGCGGCCCCCATGCCAAGACCGTTTTCGGCGGAATTTGTCACCGCCAGGACAGGACAGAGCCCAAGGACCAGACGAAAGGGAGGAATCTCCTTCCAAAGTCCTTTGGTGAATTCTTGCATCATTGTGGCCATGTAAATTCTCCTTGAGATGATCGCGAACTGACTACCACGTGGTTTTGATCGTATCCTTGAGCGCCGCATACCATCCGGCCGCCTGCTTCACCGCATCGGTGACGGCGACGCTGGACACGGTCACTCCGGAAATGGCGTCTATGTCGCCGCCATCCTTCTTCAAAGTGGCCTTGGCTGGGTCCTTGGACCTGAACTGTTTCGTGAACGCGTTTTCCTGGATACGGGTCCCAAGGCCAGGAGTCTCCTTGTGCGTAGTCACGCTGATGCCGAGCACCGTGTCGGCGCTCACGTCGAAGCCGACAATGACATTGACATCACCGCCGTATCCAGGTCCTGCCCCTTCAATGGCCACGGCCTGCAGCTTACCGTCCTTCATGGAGGGGAAAACCAGAACTTCCTGTTCGGTTCCAGGAAGGGTCAGCTGCTTACGATCGGCAATGGGGTCGTTGGTAGCCTGCATGAGCACCTGCTTCAGGGCCGGGCCCTGGACATTGGCAAGCACCTGCACCTCGATGATGGGATCGGTAGCGACCTTGATCGTGGACAGAATGAAGCCCGAGAGCCCGGTGATCAAGGACAACACAACCACCATGCGTAATATTTCCATCATGGCTTCTTACCTCCCGCCAAAGGGCTTGGGTGCAATCATTTCAAAGAGCGGAGTGCACAGGTTTATCAAGAGTATCGCGAACGGCACCCCGTCGGGGTATATGCCGTACGAACGAACGATGATGACCAGCACTCCACCGAAAAACCCGAAGATCATCATGGGGATCTGACGGGAAGGTGAAGCCGATGGGTACGGCATGAGAAAGAAGGCCGCCAGCATGGTGCTGCCGGTCAAGAGATGGAAAACCGGGGGTGCGTAGGCCTCGGGATCGAGGATGTTGAAGACCAGACCCGCTACAAACACACCGGCCAGAAAAGTGACCGGGATGAGCCAGCGCACGTGGCGCATGCCGATAAGTATGACTCCGCCCAGAATAACCGCCAGGACCTGTGAAGCGCCCAGAGCTCCGAGGTTGTCGCCGAACAGAAGGCTCACTGGCGAAATGGCGGCAACAGCGTCAAGGCCGAAGTACTTGAGCTCGCTCAAGGGCTCAACAAGATCCCAATTGAGCAGCATGGCGTTGAGGTCCATGAAATCCGGCCATGAGATGGTCAGGATGCACCATCCCAGCGCGGGCGCGCAGACCGGGCTGCCGCCGTAGCCGCCGAAAACCATGCGCCCGAGGATGATGGTCAGGGCGCTGCCGATGACGACAAGCCAAATAGGCGCTGTCGAAGGCAGCAGAAACGCGAACAGGACGCCATCGACCAGGGCGCTGAAGTCATCGCCGGTCGGTTTCTGTTTCATCAGCCGCTGCACGGCGAATTCCGTGGCAACAGCGGTCAGTCCGGCCCAGGCGATCACTTCGACTGCACCATAGCCGTACTTGAAGAAAGCCATGAACGCAGCGGGCAACAGCGCCAGTAGCGTCATAATCATGGTTAATCTTACGGTACGGCCGCTGTGCCAAAGCGGTGCCGAGGACACGGTGAATAATTTTTGAGACATTTCCTGGCTAGCCATGTGCTCTTACCCTTGTTGGTTCAAGTCTGTTATGATGAAAATATCAACCGCTTCGCCGCGTCAGTCTTGCAGCCTGCACGTGCTCACGACTTCATCCTTTTGTGCCAGGCTGTGCTTGGCCAGCAGGATATATTGCATCACGGGACGCGTAGCGGGGCAGACAAAGGTACACATTCCGCATTCCAGACAGGCATCGACATTCTTGTACCTGGCCTCGTCGTAGAATCCGAATTCAGCGTTGCAGGAGAGCAGGCCCGGATTGATACGGGCAGGACAGACAAAAACGCACTCTCCGCAATTGATGCACGGGTTGGGCTGGACCTGAGGACAGGCGTCTTCCCGGACCAGACTGATGGCGGTGCAGTCCTCTGGAATCCCCATGGCAAGATTAAAGATGGGGGTTCCGCGCATGGGCCCGTTCAAGGCGATTTTCCACTCCGGCCCATAGGACACGCCCGCATGATCCAGCAGGTCCTGGACAGGCATGCCGGTGGGGACGAGATAGACCTTCTCACCCAGGCTGACCACCGCTTCCATCAGAGGAAGTTTGGTCTGGGTGACCCTGCCGACCTGGAAAAGATCGGAAATGGAGATCACATCGACATTGTCAGGCCTTTCGGCCCCCGTGGCGGCGTAGACCACCAGCGGATCGATGGTCGCGGGATAAACATCGCTGGCATGAACCGTAGTGCAGCCATGCAGAGTGATCTGTTTGCCCTTGGCCACGACCAGCTTTACGGTTCCGGGCTTGATGGCCCGTTCCAGAGTCTGGAGGCCGACTTTCAGGGTTTCCTGAGCGTCCTTGACGAGCTGCTCGCTGACCAAAACTCCGGGTTCGGGATTGAGGCCGTTAATGATCAGAGCCCGTGATGCATGAAAACGGCTCGTATCCAAGCCAAGCTCCAGAAGTTTGCGTGACAACTCCTCGTTCTCGAGGGTGGCGAGCTCCGCACAGGGCTCCGTCACCGGCGGCAAGGCGGTTTCCTCGCCCTCCTTGGGAGCGGGAATGGGACCGATGACGATGGCATTGGCCAGCACGTCTTCAACGATCCCGTCTATGCTCGAATGGACAAAACCAAGGCCGTAGGCGCTCTTTGTCGGATTCTCGGCGATGACCTGACCGCGGCCCACGATCTGCTTTTTCTTGACCACGGGTTTGTGTTTCTTCTGAATCGGAATTCTCACCAAAGACGGAACCGGGGCGTCCTGTAGACTGCCCGTGACTTCGACCGATGTGTTCAGGCGTAATTTCATCATAATGGTCTTACCTGGTGTGACAGCGGGTACACGATTTTTCGCCAAAAGGCCCAGCTCCAACCTCTTCGTGACACTTCATGCACTGATCGTGGAACGAATCCATGCGATGCGGCAAAGGCGTGGCGTCCGTATCATAGTGACAGGAATTGCACGTAGGCTGAGGACCGTCGGCCTTGCCCGGAAGCAACTCATGACACTCGTTGCAGCCTTCAAGTTTCTTTTCGTACATGTCGGTGTGGCAGCTCTCGCACTTGACGTGGACCGCGTCGCGCAACGACGGAGTGCTCCCATCGGCCGTTTCGCCATGACACTGGTTACACGCTCCCGGTTCGGGCTCGATGTCCACATCGTGGTGACAATCGGTGCAACTTGAGGTGTACATCTCTGCGTGGTCATCATGGCTGTAGGCAAGCTTGCCCAGCTCGGCATGGTGGCATTGCGTACAGGTTTCAGCCGGCAGATCCTGCTGGTGATCGGCGGTGAACTTTGCGTCGAACTCCGTGGCATGACACGAGCCGCACGGCAACGGGGACAAGGTCGGGGTGTCACTCTCGTGGTGACATCTGACGCAATCTCCACCCATTTTGTCTACGTAATCCACGTGACGTGAATGGGTAAAAACTACATCTCCGCCCTTATTGTCCAGTCGAAGACGGACAGGCAGCTCTTCCGAAGGAGCCGGCGTGAATTGGCCACCCAAGACCAACAGCGCCAACATTCCGCAGACAATGATGATGGGAACGTAACGTTTTTTCAAGGCAGTGTCCTGTGCTACGGTTAGACGCAACTAAAGACCGGATACTTGCACTAAGTATCCATCTCAGACAAGATAAACAACGCGAGTCAACTTTTCCTGTCAAAAAATAATCTTTCGGTGTTCTACTATTAAAATAATGTTTTTTTGTAAACATAAATCTGAAAAGCTTGTTAAACTCAACTAGTTTACTCAAGTTTTATTGAGAATGATACTTGACAAGGCCTCGCTGAGTTCGGCTTGATATGTGCGCTGGACCAGCCATCGTTTTCAGGTCATTATTCATTGTGGTTGACTACATTGGCACGACCAGCCCTCTCATTAATCAGAGGCCGCTGCATAAATCGCGAAAGAACCTGAGCTTCATTATCGCGAAAGTTTGTCCAGCGTGTGCAGGCGAACCAAGTCAGGATACCCGTGAAATTGAGTCTTTTCATGTAGTCAAAAAAAGACATGGGTCCCCTTCTTCAATGAACTGGGGAATAACGACTTTTTGCAGTGATACCTACTCCGCGAAGGCTGCTGAACACCCACAAGCATTTTGTGTCGCGGATCCTTGCTCACGCCGTTCAACCTGGAGTTGGCGAGGGCGAGAAAAAACCCTTCTTCCATATCATGGTGCATCATGTTTTTTGCCTTTCTTGCCGTATGCGCCGGACTGGTCGTCCTGGTCTGGAGCGCCGACCGCTTTGTCGACGGAACTTCCAGCTTGGCGAACCACCTCGGAGTGCCTCCTCTTCTGATCGGCATGGTTGTCGTTGGATTCGGCACCTCAGCTCCGGAAATGGTGGTCTCGGCCCAGGCCGCGCTGAACGGCAACCCGGGCATTGCCCTGGGCAACGCTTTCGGATCGAACATCGCCAACATCGCCCTCATCCTGGGCCTGACCGCCTTGATCATGCCCATAGAATTCAACTCCCGGGTGCTGCGCAAGGAGTTGCCGATTCTGACCGCCGTCACGGCGCTGGTGGCCTTCCTCCTTTACGATGCTTTCGTTTCCCGTGCCGATGCCCTGCTCATGCTCGCTGTTTTCGGTGCCCTCATGTCCTGGACGATATGGCAAGGTTTTCGTTCCAACGAGGATCCGCTGAGTTCTGAAATCAGCCAGGAACTCCAGATACAGGACATGTCTCTTGGACGGGCCCTGGTCTGGCTCGCAGTGGGGCTCATTTTTCTGATCGCAAGTTCACGCCTGCTGGTCTGGGGGGCAGTGAAAATTGCGCACGGGTTCGGGGTCAGCGACCTGATTGTGGGGTTGACCGTTATCGCGCTGGGCACCTCGCTGCCCGAACTGGCCTCCTCCATCGCCGCCTGCCGCAAGGGAGAAGACGACATCGCGCTTGGCAACGTGATCGGCTCCAATCTTTTCAATACGCTGGCCGTGATCGGCATCGCGGGTAGTATCCACCCCATGGATGTCGAGCCTGAGGTCATCTCAAGGGATATGCCGGTCATGATCGGACTCACGCTCTCCTTGTTTTTGATCGGCTTCGGGTTCCGCAAACCAGGCCGCATCAGCCGTCTGGCCGGAATCGCCTTGCTGTCTTGCTATGTCGGCTATAACGCCTTTCTGGCTAAAAGCGTCCTGTTTCCCTGACCCCGGACGCAAAAAAGGCCCGGAAGCGTTTGCTCCCGGGCCTTTTTGCGTCAACCTGCAACCGGCTATCTGGAATCGCCAATATCCTCGCCAATCTCCTGCAGCATAGTGCGAATGGCGGCGAGTTTGTCGCGGTGCTTGCCGTCCAGACGCTGGTCCAGATCCTCGGCGGCATGCGCCATGGCCCGAACCTGATTTTCCATGGTCATGAGCGAGGTACGACGCGGCAAGGTGCCGAGTTCCGTCACCTTGCCGTCCAGGGCCGCATGACGGGCATCAAGCTCAAGGACCGCGCTGTTCAAGGATTTGAGTTCCTCGATTTCGCGGCCAAGCCCGGTTACGTTCTGATGCAGGGCGTAAAAAAAGACAAAAAGAAGCAGAATGGTGCAGGCCGCGAGGCCCGCCGCCAATCGATCCTTTCCGAACATGTCCTTTGAGTCCATCTTACCTCCTGGCAACAAAAAGTCCGCGCAATAGAGATCAGCTATCCCAAATGCGCTCCGCTCTCAACCTCAGTTGATGAGGGCCTGCAGGGGCGCGGGAATGCCACCGCCCCGATTGATGAAACTGCTGGACATGTCGTTGCTGCGCACGGGCATGATTTCAGCCTCACCCAGCAAGCCACCGAAGTAGACCCGGTCTCCGGCCTTTTTCCCGGGAACGGGGATGAGCCTGCAGGCCGTGGTTTTCTTGTTGATCATGCCGATGGCCATTTCGTCGGCGATGATGGCGGACAGGGTTTCAGCCGTGGTGTCGCCGGGCAGGGCGACCATGTCGAGGCCCACGGAGCAGACAGATGTCATGGCTTCCAGCTTCTCAAGGCAGAGATGTCCGGCAGAGGCTGCAGCGGCGATATTCAAATCCTCGCTGACGGGAATGAAGGCTCCGCTCAGGCCGCCAACCCGGGTGCTGGCGAAAGCGCCACCCTTTTTTACCGCGTCGTTGAGCATGGTCAGGGCCGCCGTGGAACCGGGCACGCCGATGGCCCCGAGTCCCAGAGACTGGAAGATTTCGCCCACGCTGTCGCCGACATTGGGGGTCGGGGCCAGGGAAAGATCGACAATGCCGAACTCCACGGCCAGGATGCGGGCCACCTCGCGACCAATGATTTCGCCCACGCGGGTGACCTTGTAGGCCGTGCGCTTGATCACGTCGGCCAGTTCGCCCAGATGCGCGCCGGGGTTGTCCTGCAGGGCGCGGTCGATGGCTTTCTTGACCACGCCGGGGCCGCTGACGCCAACGTTGATGACGGACCCCGCCTCGCCCACTCCCATATATGCGCCGGCCATGAAGGGCACGTCCTCGGGGATGTTGGCAAAGACCACCAGCTTGGCGCAGCCCAGACCGTCTCGGTCGGCCGTGCGCGCGGCGGCGGCCTTGATGGTGCGCCCCATGAGGGCCACCGCGTCCATGTTGATGCCAGCCCGGGTACTGGCCACATTGATGGACGAACACATGCGGTGGGTGACGTCCAGGGCCTCGGGGATGGCGTCGATAAGCGCCAGGTCGCCCTTGGCCATGCCTTTCTCGACCAGGGCGCCAAAACCGCCGATGAAGTCGACGTTCACGTCCTTGGCGGCCTGGTCCAGTGTCTTGGCTACCTCGACCATGCCGCGACTGTCGAAGGGCGCGGCGGCCACGGCGATGGGACTGACCGAAATGCGTTTGTTGACCACGGGAATGCCGTAGCGGTCCCCAACCTCGTCGCACACGGCGACCAGATCCCTGGCCAGGGTGGTGATGCGCTTATATATGGTATCGTTGAATCTGGACAGGTCGTGAGAAGCGCAGTCCAGCAGGCTGATGCCGAGCGTCACGGTACGTACGTCCAGATTCTCGTTCTTGATCATGGACAGGGTGGATAGAACCTCGCGGTCGTTAAGCATGCCTTGTCTCCTAAACTCGGTGAATCGTTTCAAAAATGTCGCGGTGCTGGACCGACACGTCGAGGCCCTTGGCGGAGCAGATGTCCTGCATGACGCGGCGCAGGTTTCGATGCTCAACGCCTTCCGGCAGATCGACCTCGAAAATCATGATCATCTCGTCCACGCCCTCATCCTGGGTGATGATGGCCCGGAAATTGGCCACGTTGCAGGAAAGGGAGGCGATGGCTCCGGTCACGGCGGCGATGGTTCCGGGCTTGTCCACGCCCCTGGTGGTGATGACAAACGGCTGCGTCGCGGCGACCGGAGCCGGAGCGGTTGCGGCCATGGGTCGCAGGTGGGCGCTGAGTTCCATGCCCTCAAGGGCCTCGTTCAGGCTGCGCCCGATCTCGCCCAGCGGGTGCTCATCGGGATTGAGGACGATGAAGATCGATGCAAACTCGGTTTGCAGGATGGTCTGGCTGACGTCTTCGATGTTACAGCCATGGGTGAACAGAATAGTCGATATTTTTGCCAGGATACCCGGCTTGTCTTTGCCGATGACCGACAGCACGAATTTACTCATTGATCCTCCGATTCTTGGGAAAGTCCTGGTCTATGGCTTGGGCTACGGGTTCGCGTCAAGCCCTATCCCCATGCCACTCTGGCCAAACATGAGGAGATAGGCTAGGTGGCTGGCACCCAAATACATCAACCCATCCGAGGTACACATGGCACACATAGGAACTCCGCTCTCCCCATCCGCGACCAGGGTGCTCCTGCTCGGATCCGGAGAACTGGGCAAGGAAGTGGTCATTGAACTGCAACGCCTGGGCGTGGAAGTCATCGCCGTGGACCGCTACGAAAACGCCCCGGCCATGCAGGTCGCCCATCGCAGCCACACCGTATCCATGCTCGACGGCCCGGCCCTGCGCAAGATCATCGAAAGCGAAAAGCCGCACTACATAGTCCCGGAAATCGAAGCCATCGCCACCGACACCCTGGTGGAGCTGGAAGCCGAAGGCTACACCGTCATCCCCACGGCACGCGCGGCGAAACTGACCATGAATCGCGAAGGCATCCGCCGCCTGGCCGCCGAGGAGCTTGGCCTTGCGACCTCGCCCTACCGCTTTGCCGAGACCTATGAAGAATATCTGGGGGCCATCAAGGCCGTGGGCACCCCGTGCGTGGTCAAACCCATCATGAGCTCTTCCGGCAAGGGCCAGTCGGTGGTCAAAACGCCGGCCGACGCCGAAAAATCCTGGAAATACGCACAGGAAGGGGGCCGCACCGGCAAGGGCAAGGTCATCGTCGAGGGATTCGTGGATTTTGACTATGAAATCACCCTGCTCACGGTGCGCCACTGCGGAGGCACCTCATTCTGCGCACCCATCGGCCACTTTCAGAAAGACGGCGACTACCAGCAATCCTGGCAGCCCCAGCCCATGAACGAGAAGGCCCTGGCCGAGGCCCAGAGGATGGCCGAGGTAGTGACCGGCGCCCTTGGCGGAAGCGGAATTTTCGGCGTGGAGTTCTTCATCAAGGGCGACACTGTCTATTTCAGCGAAGTTTCCCCTCGCCCTCACGACACCGGCCTCGTCACGCTCATCTCCCAGGATCTCTCGGAATTCGCCCTGCACGCGCGGGCCATTCTCGGCCTGCCCGTGCCCTTCATCCGGCAGCTCGGCCCTTCCGCGTCGAGCGTCATCATGGCCGAGGGGGCTTCAAAACAGGTGACTTTTAGTAATCTTGAAGCCGCCTTGTCCGAGCCGGACACGGACCTGCGCCTCTTCGGCAAACCCGAGGTTGCGGGCAAGCGGCGCATGGGCGTCATCGTGGCTCGCGGCGAAACTCTGGAAAACGCTTTGGACAAGGCCAAAAAGGCCGCTAAAGCAGTGTCTATCACGCTGTGAAGCGTTGACAGCCAATGATTTTCTTGTCAACGCCACGCGCTTGGCATAGACAGCTCCGGTCCCGGCGATATTCGCCGCACCCATCCGGCACGATCCAGCTCCGCATAGGCTCCGCCCTGCAACCGGACCGCGACCGAACCCTTTCAAGGAGACAACATGTTGAAAAAATTTGCTTTGCTACTGTGTCTGGTCCTTACCTGCAGCACCGCATACAGTGGTGAGAAAGAGCACCGGGCCCTGGCTGAAGAACTGATCATGATCACCGATGGTCACACGGTCATGGAAAAGATGAAAGCGCAGGTGACCATGATTTTCCAGCAGATCACCTCCCAGATGAACATCCAGGAAGCCGACAAGCCCAAGCTGGAGCAATATTCGGCCCGCTTTGACGCCATTTTGAAAGAGGACATGGCCTGGGAAAAGGTCAAGAACCAGTACCTGGATCTCTACACTTCGGTCTTCACCGAGGAGGAAACCAAGACGCTGCTCGATTTCTACAAATCCGACCTGGGAAAGAAGGTCACGGAAAAGATGCCCGACCTCATGCAGCAAAGCTTGAACGTGGCCCGCACCTATATGCAGGGAGTCGTGCCGAAGCTTGAGGAACTGACCGAGGAAATGCGCCTTGATTTCGAGGGCGCAAATTCCCAGGAACCTGGCGCACAGGCACCGCAGGAAGAGAAAAAGCAGTAATTTTTGACATGCTTGGCAATAGGCTCCCCGGCATGTCCGTGGAGCCTTTTTTTATGCCTCAGGCCAACAGGGCGCGGATCTCTCGCCGTGCAGCCTCCAGAAACTTGGGATACTTCTCCCTGATTGGGGCAGACAATTCCATGGACCAGTCGCTGATGGTCAGAGGCTCCATGCCGATGACCAGCAACTGCGGTTTGTTGCCGAGCAGTTCCGCCATTTTGAGGGAATCAAGAAGATCGATGTCATGCAGGGACAGGCGCTGCTGGTAATTATCGCGCAGGTTCTCTTCCGTAAAACGGTACACCGTTCCCGGTTCCCGGCCGCCCTTGACCGTGTCCAGCACAAGGACAAGCTCGTAGCGCTGAAAAATATAGAAAATATCCTGCGTGAAAGTGGCACCATCCATAAAATCGACTTTTTCCAGATCCCACTCTTCCTCCCGTCCCAGATCCTGCACCGCGTGCACACCAACCCCGTCGTCGGTCAGCAGCAGATTGCCCACTCCCAGAACCAAAAGTCGTTTCATTCCGTGTTCTCCAGACCCTGCGCTTTCGCGACAGCAATCACTTTGAAAAAAATCCCGCGCCCTAAAAAAAAGGGCCGGTTTCCCGGCCCTTTCATGGTTCAGTCAATCCGCGTTAGTCAATGTTGACAACGTGTTCTTCACCGGTCTCAGCGTGCAGCACGTGCACGGCACAGCCCAGTCACGGGTCGTATGAGCGAACTAGGCGCCCAATATTGACAGGATTCTTGATGTCAGGAACCGGCACACCGATGAGGGATTCCTCGATCGGACCGCGCTGGCCCATGTCATCTCTGGGGTTTGCATTCCAAAGGGTGGCAGACACGACCTGATAGTTGTCGATCTTTTTATCTTTGATCTTCAGGTAGTGCAAC
>Ga0180017_100232_pt1 | contig 22291 bp, 25 predicted proteins | sample KR46_S_MetaG_FD_129674 | JGI IMG/M metagenome (GOLD analysis project Ga0180017, IMG submission 129674) | Groundwater microbial communities from the Olkiluoto Island deep subsurface site, Finland - KR46_S_MetaG | ecosystem: Environmental > Aquatic > Deep subsurface > Groundwater | place: Finland...
AGTGGATAATAAATCATTGGTTTATCATAAATGGGTAGTAATTGTTTGGACACCGCCCGAGTGATCGGATAAAGTCGTGTGCCGGAACCTCCGGCTAATATAATACCTTTCATCTTTGCCTCTTCTCTTGAAAATTATTTACTCATTTTAAGCGCTACTGCCAGCTTTGATATGGGTTCACATCAAAGCTGGCAGTACCCACTCTTTTAAAGGATTATTTTTGAGTGCCTATTTTAAATCTTTTAGATATTCTGCCAGCGAAATCTGCCATGGTCTGAAATTGTTCATTTTTAAATCATTGAGCGCCTTGTTTTCAAGCACCGAGTATTTAGGGCGCGGTGCCGGTCTGACAAATTCCTCGGAGGTTACCGGTTGAACCGGGATCTCAATCCCTGATAATCTAAAAATTTCCAGCGCAAAGTCATACCAGCTGCATTGTCCTTGACAGGTGCCGTGATAGGTGCCGTAATAATCGGTGTGGATCAAATCGATAATCGCTGCCGCCAAATCGACGGTACTGGTGGGCGAACCGACCTGGTCATTGACAACCGTCAGTTTGGGATGCTTTGATGCCAGCTCGAGCATTGTTTTGACAAAATTATTGCCATCGCCATACAGCCAGGCGGTTCGGATGATAAAATGTTTTGGTGTAATTTCTAAAACTGCTTTTTCACCGGCCGCTTTGCTCTCGCCATAAACCGTTTTGGGATCGATCGGATCGCTCTCCACATAAGGACGTAAGGCACCGTTTATCGTAATCCCACCACCGTCAAAAACATAATCGGTGGAAACCTGAACTAGCACAATATCCTGATCCCGGGCGATCTCAGCTAAAGATTTTGGCCCGGCAGCATTAATTGCCATCGCCAGCTCTTTCTGGGTTTCGCAACCATCGACATTAGTCAGCGCCCCGCAATTAATGATCACGGTTGGCTGCTCCTTGGCAATAATCCCCGTCATTTTCGCTTTATCGGTAATATCAAATTCGGGAATGTCATACCCAACATGGTTAATCTTTTTTTTCGTAAGCTGCCGGGTTAACTCTCGACCCAGTTGCCCATTCGAACCGGTTAATAAAACTTTCATACTTCACCTTATTTCATCGTACTTTTAAGTATTTATCTGTTCTGTTTTCCATTTTTTAAAGCGATACCCCATAAAAATTCATTGTCATTATACTTTATATCCCCATAAAAGTCTATTTTTTTCTAGATTCTTTCAGCTTATTAAGATAATCCCAATTAAATAAAAACAAACTTTTCTGATCAAATATTCGATTCTGCCCGTTAATTCAATGATTTTTTAAGTATATCTATGGTATTATTATTTGATATGATTTTAGCTCGTGAATCGAAAGGAATCTCTATGAAAAAGAAAGTAACCTTAGTCATCCTATTTTTGATTGTTTCACTAATAGGCACCGGACTTGTATATGGTTTTAATACCATCAGCCAGATCAATGAAATGGTTGCCGAACCAAAAATGAATGCGGCTGATTTAAAAGTAAATAACGATCTTGATATTGAAACCATTAATATCGCTGTTTTTGGCGTCGACGGCCGCAGCGACATCGATGGTGATCGCGCCGATACGATCATGATCCTCTCAATGGATTTTAGAAACGGCAACATCAAGGTTACCTCGGTGATGCGTGACTTGTTAGTCCAAATTCCCGAAACCAAGGATACCTACGAAAGCTTTGATAAGATCAATGCCTCCTATGCCTATGGGGGTCCAGAGCTGGCTGTAAAAACCCTTAATGAAAATTTTGATTTAAACATCAAAGACTATGTGATCGTCAATTTTGACGCGATGGTCGATACGGTCGACGCGATTGGCGGGGTCGAGGTCAATGTCCAAAACGAAGATGTTTTGGACTGGACCAATAAGTATATCGATGATGTCAATGATAAGGTTGGCAAGGCCGATCCTTATCTGGAAACAACTGGCGTTCAAACGATCACCGGGGTCCAGGCACTGGCCTACGCCCGAAACCGCTTCAGCGATGATGACTTTTACCGCACCGAGCGCCAACGCGAGGTTGTTGGTCAAATCGCCGCCAAGGCCTTTAATATTGATATGGGTACCGGCATCAGCCTGCTAAGCAAGGTTTATCCTTATATCAAAACAACCCTGTCAATCAGTGAGATCACTACCTATGCCAAGGCCTTTTTAGAATCTCCTGACAAACAGTTTCTGGAGTTCCGACTACCCACCGATACCCATGTAACGACCACGATGCTCAATAGCGTCTCCTATGTGGTGCCGACCAGCCTTGCCGATAATGTCATTGCCCTGCATGCCTTTATTTATGGACCTGTCCAAACAGCAGCAACTGATAGCACCCCTGCCAGCGGTAGTTCAACTACGACAACTGATAGCAGCAGTACCGACAGCCCCTCAACCAGTAGTGGCAACCGAACCAATGTCAGCAGTCCCGTTAGCGGTTCAACTTCAAACACAACATCTAGTGGCGGTACCGGCACGAGCTCGGGGTCGACCACCTATAAGGCTTATGTCCCATCTGCCCGGGTCATCGAAATAAGCGATGCGATTGCCTACTACGCCGGCACCGGTTCATCGTATACCTACAATGAAACAACCACCACCGAAAGCAATAGCAACTATTCGTATAGCAATGATTCCAGCTCTTCGAATACAAATACCGAATCAACTGGTTCTGACTCTTCCGGTAACTACGGCTCCTCTGGATCTGACTCCAGTAGCGGGGGTAGTTCTTCTGGTTCAGACTCCAGCTCCGGATCCGGATCAGATAACACTGATACTGGCTCTGATTCAGATTCAGATTCTGGTTCTGATTCAAATTCTGGCTCTGATACTGACTCTGATTCCGGCTCTGATCCCGACAGCGATTAAAACCAAAAGGCATCATTCCCACTAGCGGAATGATGCCTTTTATTTATATTAACCACTATTTTTTCAACCACGATCTAAGCGTTTTTTAGACTTCGATTAAACCGGTTACCTGTTTTTTCAGCAAGTCTTTTTTCGCCATCGCCTCATCCCGGGTTTTTCCGGTAACCGAGAAGTAGATCTTAAGCTTGGGTTCTGTCCCTGAGGGGCGTAAGGCAAACCAGGAGTAGTCATCAAAAACAAATTTCAGGACATTCGAGCGGGGCAGATCGATTGCGGCTTTTTTTCCTGAAGCGATGTCATTGCTGACACCCGCTTCATAATCATTAAAGGAAACCAGCTTGGCCTCGGCAAAACCATGAAAGCTGATGCTTCGGAATTTTTCCATAATTTCGGTGATTTTTGTTTTTCCCTCAATCCCTTCAAGAGTCAGGGCAACCACATCTTCAATAAAATAACCATGCTTTTCATATAAATCAATCAGGGCTTGATAAAGGGTCTTGCCCTGTTTTTTATAATAATCGGTCATCTCACAAATCAGTGCTGAGGCCACTACGGCGTCCTTATCGCGGGCATAGTCGCCGGCCAGATAGCCGTAACTTTCTTCGTATCCAAAGGCAAAGCTGTAATCGCCGGTTTTCTCAAATTCTGTCATGCACTCGCCGATGTATTTAAAACCGGTCAGCACATCCAGTACCGCTGCCCCATGAGATTTTGCGACAATTCCGCCCAGTTCACTGGTAACAATTGTTTTAATAACGACCTTATTCTCCGGCAGGTTTTTTCGCGTTTTCAGGTAGTAATCAACCAGTAGCGCCCCGGTTTGATTGCCAGAAAATACTTCAAATTCACCTTTTTGATTGCGGCCAACCACACCAACCCGGTCACCATCAGGATCAGTTCCAATAATGATATCAGCTTTTTTTTCTTCAGCCAGTGCCATTGCCAGCACAAATACTGCCGGATCCTCAGGGTTTGGATAGGGCGCAGTGGTAAAGTCGCCATCCGGCAACTCCTGCTCGGGGACAACAAACACATGCTGATAACCGAGTTCAGCCAATGCTCGCCGAACCGGGGTGTTGCCAGAACCATGAAGCGGGGTGTATACTACCTTTAGTTGACTGTCGGGATTGGGATAACAGATGGCGGTAACGGCATCGCTAAAGGCATTATCCATCTTCTCTCCGACCATCGTAATAATCCTCTGATTGAGGCCTTCAGCCAATGTCATCGTCGGGATATCAAAAATATCAGTAATGTTCTCAATTTCTTTGATCAAGGCATCGGCCGAAGCGGTTACCATCTGGCCACCATCTGGCCCATAGACCTTATAGCCGTTGTATTCTTTGGGGTTATGGGATGCGGTAATGACAATGCCACCAGCCGCTTTTAAATTCCGGACTGCAAAAGACAGTTCCGGTGTTGGTCGCAGTTCTTTAAAAAGATAAGCCGCAACGCCCATTTTGCCGAGCACCCCAGCTGCTGTTTCAGCAAATTTGCGGGAGTTGTGGCGGGAGTCATAGGCAATCACCACCCCCTTTTCCCAATTCGCCATATCTGCCCGTAAAAGGTATTTACCTAGGCCATAGGTGACCTTAGCGACCGTATAGACATTCATCCGGTTGCTGCCAGCACCCATTTTACCGCGCATCCCTCCGGTGCCAAATTCGAGGTCGGTGTAAAAACGATCCTCAATTTCTTTTTCATCCGTTATCGCATCCAGATCCTGACGAAGTTCTGGCTCCAGATCCACTTGTGCTAACCAGTTTTTATATTTTTTTTTATAGTCCATGATGTTTCCTTTCCTTTGATCAAAATAATTCTAAAATGTCAATCTTATCGAAGCAGGCGCAAAATCCTGCCGCTTATCCGCTTAACTGAGGGGAAGGCTGTTTGGATCCGATGCTATCGAAACTTTTATCGCGATTATTTTAACAGGCTTTCCAAATACTGCTTAAAGGCTGTTCCCAGTTTGTTATCCCGCAAACCATATTCCACCGTGGCCTCAAGAAAACCCAGTTTATCGCCGACATCATAGCGCTTACCGATAAAATCATAGGCAACCATCTTTTCCATCGACGCCAGTGTTTTTAGTCCATCAGTGAGTTGAATTTCCCCGCCGGCACCTTTGCCAGTATGCTCAAGCACATCAAATATCGCCGGGGTGATGATATATCGCCCGAGTATCGCCATCGTCGACGGTGCCTCACCAATTGCCGGTTTTTCAACCAGATCATTGACCTGATAGACCCGGTCGCCAACGGCATTTCCGGAAACGATCCCATACTTATTGACCTGATCCTCGGGAACCTGCTGCACCCCGATTACCGATGCGCCGTAGGTATTATAAACCTCGACCATTTGTTTAAGGGCCGGGGTTTCATCGTTATAGACAATATCATCCCCCAGCACTACTGCAAAGGGTTCGTCGCCGACAAACTCCCTCGCACAGAGGACTGCATGTCCCAGCCCTTTGGCTTCCTTTTGACGGACTGCAAATATTTTTGCCATATTGGTGATCGCTTCTACCTCTTCTAAGGCTGCGGTTTTTCCGGCCGCTTTTAAGACCGCTTCTAACTCCGGTACCTTATCAAAGTGGTTGATGATACTTTCTTTATTTCGGCCATTTATAATCAGTATTTCTTCGATCCCCGATGCCACAATCTCTTCAATAATATATTGAATCGTCGGTTTATCGACAATCGGCAGCATCTCTTTGGGTATTGACTTGGTGATTGGTAAAAAGCGGGTGCCTAATCCGGCTGCTGGAATAACTGCTTTGCGTACCTTTTTCATCTAATTTATCTCCTTTTCTGGGATTCCCAGTCCTGAATAAATAAAGCCTTTTGGCGGTTCGTCATGAAACAGATTTCTAAAATCAAAGAAAAAGCGATCCTTCATGGCAGTCAGCAGCCGCTCCTGATCAATCCCCTTAAATTCTCGCCAACCGGTGATCAGTACCAGGGCATCGGCATCCTGTGCCGCTTCATAGGCGTCGTGGCAGTAGCTGATTTCGTCCTTCTCCTTATGGAATCGCCACTTGGCTTCCTGGTTTCCTTCGGGGCAGTAAATCTGGATTCTAGCCCCAGCAGCAACCAACCCCTTGACAATGATAATCGATGGCGCTTCTCGCATATCCGTGGTTTCGGGTTTGTAAGAGAGTCCTAAAACGCCAATCGTTTTTCCTTCCAGATTACCCATGATCCGTTTGATTTTTTCGACCATCTTGAGCTTCTGTTTCTCATTGGCCCGGATCGCACCGGTGAGCACCTTAAAATCCTCGCCATAGGCTTTGGCAATCTCGACCAACGCCTTAGAATCCTTGGGCAGATCACTGCCGCCGTAGCCTGGGCCAGCTTCCATAAACCCTTTGCCAATCCGCTCATCGCGGCTCATGCCATTGGTAACGTCGATAATATTGGCATTGGCATTTTCACAAAGCAGCGCCAGTTCGTTGATGAATGAGAGCTTTGTCGCCAGAAAGGCATTAACGCCATATTTAATCATTTCGGCACTTTGGGGATCGGTAATCACATAATTCTCTTCTCTGACATGAAGGCTGTCATAAAGGCTTTTTAAACGCTCCACCGCCGCCGGTGAATCCGATCCAATGACAACCATATCGGGCACCAGACAATCCTTGATCATTGAACCTTTGCGGGCAAAATCAGGATTGCTGATCACCTCAAAGGGAATCTCCACTTGACGTTCATCCAAGGTTTTTTGGATCGTTTGCTTAATAATCTGGCAGGTTCCCGGGGGAACAGTTGATTTAATTACCACCGTTACATCTTTTTCAATATGATTCCCAATGCTTTGGGCAATCGGTTTCATAAAGCGGAGGTCGGGAAAATCGTGATCATTAGTCGGTACTTCACAGGTAATAAAAATAATTTCACTATCTTTAATGGCTTTTTGAATATTTGAACTAAAACACAACCGACCTGTTGATACCGAAGTCGAAACTAACGCCTTTAATCCCGGCTCATAGATAGGCAGTTCGCCCTCATTGAGCATATCGATTGTTTGATCATCTGTGTCAACACAGATGACTGTAACATCCGAATCTGACAAAATAGACCCGTAGGTAATCCCTAAGATCCCTAGTCCGATAATACAAATATTCATTCCTTATCCTCCGTTTACAATGGCCACGTTCTTTCATTGACCTTCTTATTGCTATTTAAACTGAATTTTTCATTCATCGAGTGACACACAATACCCTGTCTTTCAACCTAAATTATAGCACAGAAGAAGGGTCTTTAAAACACTTGCCTCAATAAAAAAAGAAAACCGGGATTCTCTTAGGAATCTCGGTTTTCTTTTATAGTTAATTATTTTCTTTTGAATTGATACGAGCAATTGCTCTTTCAAGGGCTGCCTGAGCCCGGGCGGTATCGTATTTTTCATCCTGAATACGCTTAAGTGCCCGTTCTTTTGCTTCTTCTGCCCGTTTAAGATCAATTTCTTCCGGCCATTCAGCCGCATCGGTTAAAATAATCGTCTCTCTGGGATTAATCGTCGCAACACCCCCTAAAAGGGTACCGCACTTTTTCTTCTTATCCGCAAAAATAATATTAAAGGTGCCTATGTCCACGGTGGTGGTCAGCGGTGTATGCTCTGCAAGAACAGCCAATTCACCTTCTGTTCCCCGGATAACAATACGCTCAATCTCATCGTCAAAAAATATCCCAGTCGGCGCAATGATTTTTAATCTGAACGTTTCAGCCATTAAAACTCACCTCAACTAACCTTTAATTTTTTTTGCTTTTACAACAGCGTCTTCGATCGTGCCAACCATTAAGAAGGCACTCTCTGGTAAATCATCGTGTTTTCCTTCAAGAATTTCTTTAAAGCCCTTGATGGTTTCGCCAATCGTTACATAAACCCCGCCTGTACCGGTAAATTGTTCGGCAACGAAAAATGGTTGGGAAAGGAAGCGTTCAATTTTACGGGCACGGGATACCGTAATTTTATCGGCATCAGACAATTCGTCCATCCCCAAAATTGCGATAATATCCTGTAATTCTTTGTAACGCTGTAAAATTTCTTGTACTTCACGCGCTGTTTCATAATGTTCTTGACCAACAATTTTGGGATCAAGAATACGCGAAGTTGAATCCAGTGGATCTACCGCTGGATAGATACCTTTTTCTGTGATTGCCCGGTTAAGTACCGTGGTGGCATCCAGATGGGCAAAGGTAGTCGCCGGAGCAGGATCCGTTAAGTCATCCGCAGGTACATAAACAGCCTGAACCGAGGTAATTGAACCCTTGCTGGTTGATGTAATTCGTTCCTGCAGGGCACCCATTTCAGTTGCTAGCGTTGGCTGGTAACCAACCGCACTTGGCATTCGACCCAGAAGTGCTGAAACTTCAGAACCAGCTTGGGTAAATCTAAATATATTATCAATGAACAAGAGGACATCCTGACCTTCATTGTCCCGGAAATATTCTGCCATCGTCAGTCCTGTCAAGGCGATCCGCATTCTAGCTCCTGGGGGTTCGTTCATCTGACCAAAGCAAAGGGATGTTTTATCAATAACCCCAGACTCCATCATTTCGTAGTAAAGGTCATTTCCTTCACGGGTACGTTCACCAACACCAGCAAAAACGGATAAACCACCATGCTGGGTTGCGATATTATTGATTAATTCCTGGATTAGTACCGTCTTACCAACACCGGCACCACCGAATAGACCAATCTTACCACCGCGAACGTAAGGACAGATCAAGTCAACTACCTTGATTCCGGTTTCAAACATTTCTGGTTGTGTTTGTTGTTCTTCAAAACTTGGTGGGTGACGATGGATCGGGTGCATTGTCACACCAGTTGTATCAAAGGGTTTCCCATCGATGGGTTCCCCCAAAACGTTAAACATTCTGCCAAGGGTTGCTTTCCCTACCGGCACTTGAATCGATGCTCCGGTATCGACAGCTTTCTGGTTTCTGACCAGACCCTCTGTCGAGTCCATGGCAATACATCTGACAATATCATCCCCAAGTTGTTGAGCTACCTCAACTACCAGGGTATGTCCTTTAAGTTCAATATCTACTGCATTGTTCAATTTTGGCAGTTGGTCTTTTTGGAATTTGATATCGACAACTGGACCAATAACCTGAACAACCTTCCCTATATTTTGGGCCATTCCCTATAACCTCCTTGTGCAAATTAATTTGCACTCATAATTTTCTGTCCCAGCAGGAATTGTGATCCTACCTGATGCATTTTTTTATTTCAGTGCTTCCGCTCCGCCGACAATTTCAGAAATTTCCTGAGTAATCGCCGCTTGACGGACCCGGTTGTATTTAAGTGTCAAACCATCAATCATCTCATTAGCATTAGTCGTCGCCGATTCCATGGCGGTTCGACGTGCCCCTTGTTCACTGGCAGCACTTTCAATCATTGAACCATAAACCGTACTACTGACAAAATTGGGAATCAAAAGAGCTAGCAGTTCTTCCGGTTCCGGTTCATAAGCCATAATCGTCAATTCAGATTCGATCACGGCCACTTCTCTCACTTCGTCTTTTTCTTCAGGCTTTAAGTCTTCAGCACTAATTGGCAGCAGCTTCATCAACTGTGCCTGTTGCGAGAGTGTTGAAACAAATTTAGTATAGGCAATATACACTTCGTCATAGTCGCCGTTTTTAAAACCTTCCATCACAACCCCAGTGATTTCTTTTGCATTAAAAAACGTGGGTCGTTCGGAAATCCCAAGATATTCACCCTGGATATTATAATTGCGGTTTCTGAAGTGATCGCGACCACGGGAACCGACCGTATAAATAACAGCATCTTCTTTATTAGCAATATGATCTTCAACCAATTTGGAAACATTCACATTGTAGCCACCGGCTAAACCCTTATCCCCAGTTATGACGATATAGGCAACTTTTTTGACTTCACGCTGGTTCATGAAAACATTTCTGGTGCTTCCACTTTTTTCGACAATACGTCCCATACTTTCAATCATGGCCTCAAAATAAGGGCGACGACCTTCGGCAAGCTCACGACTTTTTCGCAACTTTGCCGAAGCCACCAGTTCCATGGCATGGGTGATTTGCTTAGTACTGTTTACACTTTTTATCCGACGTTTAATATCTTGTACATTTTCTGCCACTCGAAATCACCTCCGCTGACAATCTATACAGATTTACTGAAAACTTTTTTATAAGCCTCAATACATTCCCCAAAAGCTGCGACAACCTCATCTGAAAGGCCGTCTTTACCTTTAGCCTTGATCATGATTTCAGGGTAGTTCTTTTGAGCATATTTCATTAGCCCTTTTTCAAATTCACGAATATCTTTTACTTCAATGTCCAGCAAGAAGCCGTTTGTTGCAGCAAAAAGAATCAGAACCTGTTCTTCAACCTTCATTGGGTCATATTGATCCTGTTTCAGGATTTCAACGATCCGTTCCCCTTTGGCTAACTGCGCCTTGGTGGCTTCATCAAGATCTGAACCAAACTGGGCAAAAGATGCCAACTCACGATACTGAGCGTACTCAATACGGAGTGGTCCGGCGACCTTTTTCATGGCTTTGATTTGAGCCGATCCGCCAACTCGGGATACCGAGATACCCGGGTTAACTGCTGGCCGAATACCCGAACGGAAAAGTTCACCTTCAAGGAATATCTGACCATCTGTAATCGAAATTACATTGGTTGGGATATAGGCTGAAACATCACCCGCCTGGGTTTCAATGATTGGCAGGGCGGTGATCGATCCACCTGCTTTAAGCTTAGCGGCACGTTCAAGAAGTCGTGAATGGAGGTAGAAAACGTCGCCTGGGTAGGCTTCACGTCCTGGTGGACGACGAAGAATCAGCGACATGGCTCGGTAAGCCACCGCATGTTTTGATAAATCATCATAAATGATCAGCACATCTTTTTGTTGTTCATTCATGAAATATTCAGCCATGGTAACCCCTGCGTATGGTGCTAAATATTGCAGTGGCGCCAATTGGGCAGCTCCAGCTGAAAGAATTATGGTGTATTCCATGGCATTATTTTCTTCTAATTGTCCAACAATCTGGGCAACAGTTGATTCTTTCTGGCCAATGGCTACATAAATACAGATAACATCTTCACCTTTTTGATTAATAATGGTATCAATCGCTAAAGCTGTTTTCCCTGTTTGTCTGTCACCAATGATCAACTCACGTTGACCACGTCCGATCGGGATCATCGAATCAATCGCTTTATATCCGGTTTGAATCGGTTGATTAACTGATTCACGTTCAATAACACCCGGTGCTTTAACCTCAACCGGACGACGGAAATCTGTGTCAATCGGGCCTTTTCCATCAATTGGAAAACCCAACGCATTGACAACGCGGCCAATCATGGCGTCGCCGACTGGCACTTCCACAATACGACCGGTACACCGAACAATATCGCCTTCAACGATGTCATCATCATAACCAAGAAGAACACAACCAACATTGTCTTCTTCAAGATTGAGCACCATCCCGTAAACCTCGTTAGGAAAAGCTAAAAGCTCACCTGCCATAGCATTTTCAAGACCATGAACACGGGCAACCCCGTCTCCAACTTGAATGACCGTACCGACATCGACGACTTCAAGCTTATCTTCATAACGCTCAATTTCATTTTTAATAATTTGACTTATTTCCTCTGGTCGGAGATTCAACTTTACTCACCTCTTTTATTGTAGTCTTATATTGTTCATTTGTATTTTCATTTGATTTAACTGATTTCTGATACTCCCATCAATAACCTGATCCCCCACATAAACCACCGCACCGCCTAGAATTGATGTATCAATGACATTTTCAAGAAGCACTTTTTTACTAAAGCGCTTGGCCAGATTTTCTTCCAGCGCAATCCGCAGGGCTTCGTCTAGGGGCACCACGGTTAACACCCGGGCCTCAACAAGGTTTTTATGCTCGTTACACCGAGCTTTGAAGTCATCATAAATTTCAAAAACATTTTCAAATCGACCTTTATCAACAAGGATCTTCAAGTAATTCTTTACATACTGACTGGGAACAGTTTCGAACACGCGCAGTAAAATCCCTTTTTTCTCATCACTGTTCAATGACGGTGTTAAGATGAGATTTAACAGGTTTTTTTCCGATCGAAGTAAATCAACAATAGCGGTAAAATCCGCAAGTATTTCTTCCATTTGATTGTGCTCATCAGCCACCATAAATAAAGCCTGGGCATATTTTCTTGCAACTAAACTCATTTAGCTTCCCCTACCTTATCGATAAAGTCTAAAATCATTTTTTCGTGTTGTTTCTGATCCATCGATTCGTGAATTATTTTTTCAGCCGCAAAGAGCGAAAGATCGACAATGTTAGATTTTACTTCGTTCATTGCCTTACGTTTTTCAAGTTCGATTTCCTGCATCGCTTTTTCAATGACTAATTTTGCGTCACCATGCGCTTTTTCGATGATCTCGTGCTTTTGAGCCTGCGCTTCGACATTTGCATCCCGGATAATTTCCCGCTCTTTCAAACGGATATCAGCCAGCAAACCTTCATATTCCTGTTTCAGCTTTGCTGCTTCAGCATTCTTTTCACTCGCCCCTGCGATTTCAGCAGAAATATCATCTTGTCTTTTGGCAAGAATATCTTTAACCTTTTCATAAAAGAAACGTTTAAAGATTATAAAGAAAATAATAAAGTTTACGACTGTTGCCAATAAAACTTGTAAGTCTATTCCAACTAAGCCAGCGTATTCTATCATAGTGTTATATCCCCCTTTCTAAATTCATCTGCTTTGAAGTATTTCATTACAAAATCACCTCATTTAAATAAAGGGATTAGCAAAGAGTAAGATCAGCGCCACAATCAAACCGTAGATCCCTGTTGTTTCAGCGACTGCTGCCCCTAAAAGCATGGTTCTAACGATATCACTTTGAGCTTCTGGCTGACGTCCAACTGCTTCTGCACCTTTACCTGCTGCAAATCCTTGACCAATCCCAGGTCCTACCCCGGCGATCATTGCGATACCAGCTCCAACCGCTGAAAATGCTTTAATTAAATCGATACCTTCCATTTGTATACGTTCCTCCTTTTATCAATCGATAATTTTTTATGTGTAAATTAAATAAATGGGTTTGCAAATAATAAGATTAACGCCACAATCAACCCATAAATACCGGTTGTTTCAGCGACCGCTGCTCCTAAAAGCATGGTTCTGACAATATCACTTTGTGCTTCCGGCTGACGTCCAACTGCTTCGGCGCCTTTACCAGCTGCAAATCCCTGACCAATCCCAGGTCCTACCCCGGCGATCATGGCGATGCCAGCTCCAACAGCCGAAAACGCTTTAATTAAATCGATACCTTCCATAATTATGTTTTCCTCCTCTTAAGTTAATACACAAAAGCGATCTTTTATAAGAACGGGTTTGCATACATTAAAATTAACGCTACAATCAATGCGTAAATACCAGTTGTCTGGGCAACCGCCTGTCCTAACAGCATAACCCGTAGAATCGAACTCTTCATTTCTGGTCGATTACCAACTGCTTCTGCACCTTTTCCAGCTGCATAACCTTGACCGGTTCCCGGCCCAATTCCTGCGATCATCGATATCCCACAAGCCATGGCTGAAGCAGCCAAAACCCACATACTACCGGTAGCATTGATAAATGGATTCGCAAACAACAGTATCAATGCGATTACCAATGAAAAAATACCGGATGTTTCTGCAACCGCTGATCCTAAAAGCATGATCATTGTGATATCATTGGATTTAGTCGGATTTTTCCCAACTGCCTCTGCACCTTTTCCAGCTGCAAAACCTTGCCCGATCCCTGGTCCAACTCCAGCAACCATGGCAATACCGATACCAAGTGCGGAGAAGCTTTTAATAACATCGATAGGTTCGAACTGACTCAAAAACTGTATCAAGAACTCTACGATATTCATATCACCAATCATAATTATCCCCCTCCTTTCTCATCAATCCATCGCCATTGAAATAAATACCATGGTTAACATTGTAAAGATAAAGCTTTGCAATAATCCAGAGAAAATATCAAAATAGAAATGGAATGGAATCGGAATAACTGCCGCGAAAAACATAAATCCCGTTAACGCCGTGTAAAGCAACGACATGATGATTAAACCACCTAACATGTTTCCGAAAAGACGGAACGATAACGAAACCGGGTTTGCCAATTCGCCGATGATATTAATCGGTAGCAAGAATGGCATTGGCTCAAGGTATCCCTTGAGGTAGCCGCCCAGGCCTTTTGATTTTAGACCAAAAAACTGGGTCATAAAAAATGTCATCAAAGCCAGGCCAACGGTACAGTTTAAATCGGCTGTCGGAGATCTCAGACCATAGATTCCAGACGTGTTCGAAAACGCGAGAAACATGACTAGCGCCAGCATGTATGGAGCAAATCCCATTTTATCTTTTCCCATCGTTTGTCCGACCAAATTGTCCATAGCCGTGACAATGGTTTCAGCAATGACTTGGGCTTTACCTGGACGTTTTTGCATATTTTTTGTTAAAATAGCACATATCACCAGAATCATCGCCATGACTATCCAGGTGTTCACAAGCGTCTGCGTAATTGGGAGTCCGAAGAGCTCCCCGTAAATTTTGGGGCCTTCCATTGTTTTTTCACCTCATTGTCCAGGCGCTTTATTTGATTAAACCGCCTATTGTGTTTTTGGATTTTTACGCCTTATTAATCAAGGCGTTTTTTTTTGATGCTTTTGATACTGTTGTATTGATTAAAACTGAAATCTTTACGGCAACTAAACCGAGGATCACACCAACGATGTTTAGCCAGGGATTAATAATTGCCACATATATAACAACACCGGTTAATAAGTATCTCAAAAAATATCTGGTCTGAACATATTTTTGAGCCCTTGCCGATGGTATTTTCATTGCCTTGTCAAAAGTTAATTGCATAAATCTGAAATTGAGGATGCTGTAAGCGCCTCCAAAGAGAACCCCCAACACAAAGAAAAGTGGATCACTCGCGAAAAAAGCAAACAGCATTAATCCCAGGCAGACAACTCCGCCATCAATCATTATTTTTGTTTCCAAAGATAAGTTCTTATAAATCTTTATCGTTTTCATCATCTTCCTTTTTTACCTGATCGCGGTATTCTTGAGCGCGTTTTTTGTCGCGTTCTTTCTCTTCCTCAGTTTTGTTCTCGGCGTCTCTTTCTAGCGCCTTTTCACTCAGTCGCATCGGAATCACATACAAATTTCTCAGGCCGGCCATAACACCCAGCACCGCTAAAATAATGACCAGCAGATTGCCGGTATTAAAATAGAAATCGAGAACTTTGCCAACAACAATCATCATCCCCACCGGGACAATCACTGAAATCCCAACCTGCGAGATCATCGCCAGGTATTTATAAGGCTTTTCCTTTCCTCTTTTCATCAAAACTCCAATATTTAAGTATTTTTTTGTTGTGAATCTGTCTTTTTTAGCCAACCAACATCTTAGATAATCTTCAGTTTGATTGAGAAGACTAATATTTATCTTTCTTTGTGAAATCTTTTACATATAGTATCACAATTTTTTATACTTGTATATACAACAAATCTCTTTTTTGGCTTATTTTGAATACTTTTTTTCGATCGCGGTAATCCCATCAATACGCCGTTGATGACGGTTTCCGGCAAACTCCGTTGCCAGCCAAATCGCAACAATCCGCATCGCCAGACCCTCTCCTAATACCCGCGCTCCCAATACCAATACATTGGCATCGTTATGCTCTCTAGACATTTCGGCCATAAACTCATTGGTACACAAAGCTGCCCGGATTCCCGGTACCTTGTTAACCGCCATCGAGATCCCCAGACCGGTTCCGCAGATCGCGATCCCCCGGTCACAGTCACCAAAGCTGACCGCTTCACCAACCCGTTCCCCATAAATGGGGTAGTCACAAGAATTCGTTGTTGCAGTACCATAATCAACAACCTCATGTCCCTGTTCGATTAAAAATGGTTTGATGACTTCTTTTAAAGCCAGGCCACCATGATCTGAACCAATTGCAATTTTCATCTGTGTTCCTTCCTTATTATATAAAGGCATAACCAGCCGCTTTATAGAGCCGATTAATTAAGGCCAAGGTTTCATTATTGAGCGGAATATCTTCCACATAGATTTTTTCAACCCCAAGCTCATCAAAGGTGCGGAGCCGGGAAAAGAGGTTTTTCGACATTTCTTTGGGATCATTTCGGCTTCCTAATGAAATAATCAGACCTTCGTGATAAAAATCCATCGTTTCATCGCTAGCCAGCACCCCGATGGTCATCGGTTTTCCTTTGTGGTGCGACAATGCCTTGGTAATTTTCTCGCGAATCTCGGCCGGCGTCCCCTTAACCACCACCAGTTCTCCTTGTGGGGAATAGTGCGTATATTTCATCCCGGGGGATGAGACCTTTTCCGGCACGACATTGTCGGTCACATGAGCTGAAACCGCGACCTCACCTAAAACCGCGCGAAGTTCTGCCAGGGTGACATCGCCTGGTCTTAGCACCACCGGCGGTTCAACTGTTAGATCGATCACCGTCGACTCCAAGCCCAATTCGGTATCTGCCGAAAGGATCATCGCATCGACCCGACCATCAAGATCGAGCAGTACATGCTTTCCCTGGGTGGGACTGGGACGACCTGATCGATTAGCACTGGGTGCGGCAATCGGGCATCCCGCCATCTTGATAAAGGCCTGGGCAATCGGATGATCTGGAAATCGAACGCCTACCGTATCGAGTCCACCCGTTAGTTCTGTCGGAATTGTTGCTGCTTTATTCATAATAATTGTCAAGGGTCCTGGCCAAAAAACCTGCATCAGTCTTTGTGCCTTTTTAGGAATATTGGCAACCAACGGCGCCACCTCATCCAAAGCGGCAATATGAACAATTAGCGGATTATCGTCCGGCCTCCCCTTGGCCACAAATATTTTCTTGATCGCTTCAGGGTTTAGGGCATCAGCCCCCAGCCCATAAACCGTTTCAGTTGGGAAAACAACCGTTCCGCCAGCTTTGATAAAAACGGCTGCTGCTGCTAATTCACGTAATGCCGCATCATCAAGATTTTCGATATTTATAATTTTTGTTTTCATTTTTTTCCACTATTCTTAATCCGTTATCACCAGCACTTTGTCATTCGGCCTCGCTGAGCAGTTGTTGTTTCAAGTTCCACAGTTTTTGGGATAAATCGACATGATAAACGTGAGGGTTCACCATCCGCTTAAAGGCTGGCCACAAGCTTTCCTTTTCATCTTTTAAATGCTGCGAAATGTCTGAGATGCTCGGCGATTGATAGACGCATTTCCCACCAACAAAGATCGGCACCAGTAATTCGCGAATATAATAGTCCGTGATGATCCGTTTTTTCCAGGTATAAACCGGATGAAAAATTGTCAGCGGTTCGGCTTCATTAATGACTTCATCTTCTAGGGTAATTAAATCCGCCAGCGCCATGCCATTGCTTTTCCCATAAATCCGGAAAACTTTCTTGTATCCGGGGTTGGTGATCTTTTCCGGATCATTCGATACCTTGAGCTTGGCTTTGCCGGAAATCACCGACAATTTATAAACCCCACCGAGAGCCGGACAATCATAGGCGGTAATCAGCTTGGTGCCGACCCCCCAGGAATTGATTTTGGCACCCTGACTCTTTAAATCCTTGATCAGATGTTCATCAAGATCTGATGATGCCACAATCCCGGCCTTTTCGAGACCGGCCTGATCGAGCATTTTTCTGGCTTCAATACTGAAATAGGCCAAATCTCCAGAATCGATCCGAATCCCGAAGCGTCCGGTAAGACTGCCCTCGGCCAAGGCTTTTTTGAAAACCGTGATGGCGTTGGGGACACCCTTTTCGAGGGTATTGTAAGTATCTACTAAAAGGGTGGCATTGTTGGGGTTATATTTTACATATTTTTCAAAGGCCTCCAGTTCGCTATCATAGCTGAGGATAAAGCTGTGGCTCATCGTTCCCATGGCCGGGCGATCGAGCATTGCTTCGGTTTCCACCACACTGGTTCCCGCACAGCCACCGATAACCGCCGCCCGTGCCCCATAAAAACCGGCTTCCGTTCCATGAGCCCTGCGCAAACCAAACTCCATGACCAAATCGCCGCGGGCTTCTTCGATAATCCGCGATGCCTTGGTGGCGATCAGGGTTTGATGGTTGACAATACTGAGAATCGTGGTTTCAACAATCTGCGCCTGGATCAGCGGAGCTTTAACGCGAATAATCGGTTCCATCGGAAAAATAATGCTGCCTTCGGGAATGGCAAAAATTTCCCCTTCGAATTTGAAGTTTTCCAGATAGGCTAAAAAAGCGGGTGAAAATTCAGGATGATTCTTTTTCAGTAATGCCGTATCTTCTTTGCTAAAGCGGATCCCGTTGATATATTCAATAACCTGCTCTAACCCGGCAACAACGGTATAACCGCCCTCAAATGGGTTGTTTCTAATAAAAACGTCGAATACAGCTTCTTCATTCTCCTTACCATCTTGAACGTATACATTTCCCATGGTAAATTGGTATAAATCTGTTGCCAGCTGAAGCTTTCGGTCAAATTGCATACTAAATTCTCCTTCTTTTCACATTGCATATTATTCTACCACTTTATTAGAGTAAAATACAAACTTTTTCAATATAAATATTTGCATGCGGTTTATCGTATTTCGCGTTTTTTTCCCCGTTTCAACCAAATTCATTCGCCAATTTTCTACTTGTTAATAATTATACAATTGCGATAATAAATTCTTGCGATAAATTAAGGCAAAAAAAAGAAATGCTTGCGCATTTCATATTTTTTCACGAATTATTTTACTAATCAGCCGCAGCTATCACAATCCCCTGAACAGTCACTGTCGTCGCAGTCGCTGTTACTAACATCATCGCTAAAGCCAAATAATACTGTTTTTTCGCGTTTTTCCCGTTCCGCATAAATTTCTAAATCACTCCAGGGTAAGCCTACCCATCTGGCCAGGGCAAAATCAGTCGGGTATTCGCTCGTCAATTCTATCTTGCCATCGACAATCGTTAGTGGTAGACACTCGATCCCTTTGGTGGCAATGGCTTGCTTAACCACAAAGCTTTCCATAAAGGCTGGCATATCATCAATCACGTTATAGCGCGACACCGAAACGCCGCGTTCCCGTAAATCGACGATCATTCGCTCTAAGCGGTTTAAATCGGCCTCGATCATCGGATCACAAACGCCGCTGGCACAGCCGGCTGGTTCGTATATTTCTAATTTTTTCATTATTACCTCCAATTATTCTCAGACATTCATCTTTTGTCATCATTATAATTGATTGACCTTTAAAATACTATTAAATTTGATGCGGCGGTTGATGGTTACCCTTTTTTACGGCTGCTTTTGATTGTTGGCATGGTAAACATCAAAATCTTAGCCGAAAAAGTTTTTTCCGAATAGATTGGTGGCAAGCACCAAAATCTACCTTCGGTTGGAAACGTCTAGCTTTTCCATAAGTGCATCCTGTAATACTCTGGAAACATTGACGTTTGCTTTATCTGCTTCAAGATTCAACCAATTAGGTAAAGTTACATTCCGTCTAACTGTTTTATTATCAAATCGGCGGCGGTATTCTAAAAAGTCCACATCAACAAACGACACAATCCCTCTCCCATCAGTGGCAAAGGTACCCGTTAATGGATCAATTTCATTGAATTTTGAAGGCTCTGGAACCTCTTCACCATCGTCTTGAATCGTGATCGCCTTTAATCCAATCGCATCACGAGCCATATCAATGGCATCGGCCATATCGGTTCCCTCTGTCAGAACTTCCAAATCTGGCACCTCTACCAAAACAATATCATCTGTTTGTGTGAAAATCACGGGATAGATGGCTTTCATTTGTTTATCCTCCTGGTTTGTTTATCGTACAATTGGAAGCAGGGCTTTTATAAGCCCCATTTCCTCAAGATTGCTTTTGCTAGACGTTCATTGATTTCATTGTGTCGTGGAATTTCTTCTAAATCTTTACCTCTCCGGCAAACATCATGCTTCCCGCCATGACGATCAAACTCAAAACCAATTTTTCCAGCTTCTTTATCAAGTCTCTACGTTTCATAGCATCCTTCTGACAATTATATCATACACACCAAACACACATTTTTCAATGACATCAACTAGGTTTCGCTTAATTTTTTCTACAAATCGGAAGAAATACTTAAGGCACCTTGTATATGCATTTGATTCTAATGGTATGACGCCGCCAACAAATATAAGTTAGTAGCAGGGGTCAGACCCGAGCGCCTTCTTTCGGTGTCATAGAGAAGCCGGTGCTTTACAAGCGACCTCAATAGTGGTACAAATAAAACCGAGGGAGTGAAAAAAATGTTAGCCGTAAATTATTCAACGTTTCGTAGCAAACTAAAAGACTATTGTGATAAAGCAACAGATGAAAATGAGACTGTCATTGTGACCCGTAAAGATGAAAAGAATGTTGTCATCATGAGTCTCGTAAAATACAACGAGATCATGAGAACAGCCAAAAATGCCGCGTATCTCGATATGATTGATCGCAGCATCGAGCAAGTCAGACAGGGCAAAGTAGTGGTCAAATCGCTGGCAGAATTAGAGGCACTGGTAGATGAGTAACCTGATCCGGGCGCTCTTTTTTTTTACAGCAATGAAAAACCTTGACGCAGGATCACTGTCCAGTTGCTTTTCTGAAACAGAAAACGCACAATGATAACGCGATATGTTGCTTCTGATATGACATAAAAAGCATGGTAGCCATTCACCATGACAAAATGGATTCCCCAGGAAGCTAAAACCGGATCATCCACCAGCTTAAATTTCTCAGGAAATTCAGCAAGGGAATTGATCTGTGCTTCAGCTTCGTCTAGCAGGTCGTCGGCAGCTTGGGGATTTTTGAGAACGAATGCGATATGATCGGAGGCTCTTAAAAGATCTCGTTCTGCGGCCGCTGTAATGAAAATTTCATAGGTCATTTTTTACGGCTGTTCCGGATGGCTGCGATTGCCTCAGAGAAGGATCGGGTATTGCTGTTTGCAATGTCATCCATTCCTTCTTTTATCAGTCCATATAATTCAAAACGGCTGTTCATTTCCTCGTAGGCTTCAATACTCATTACCGCAAGATCACCTTTTCCGTTTTTGGTAATGAAAACGGGTTCCGAATAATTATGACAGAATTTTGAGATTTCATTGTAATTGTTGCGCAGTTCAGCACTGGATTTGATTGTTGGCATGGTAAGCACCTCCTTGTATAACAAAATTATACCCGAATATTGTTATGTAGTCAATGGTGATCCTATTAATTGTCTCGGCACCTATCACGCCTATGTTAGCTGCAGGCACCGATCGTTTTTAACTTTTATCTAATTTTTTCATTAAACTTTTCATTATTGTCATAATCATGACCGGATCACGCCAAAACTTCTTTCAAGAACTAAAATGATATTTGAAATAATGATGCCACTTCCTGATTTTTTTCAATCAGGCAGTGGCACCACCAAAGCACTTATTTAAGCTGATTTGTCCAATGATTTTAAGTTTATAAGTTGTTGGCAGGCACGGGCTACTTCAATTTGAAAGATTTACCTTAATTATTGAGCAGTTTTCTAATTCCATTGACAAAACATCTGAAGCTTAGAGACGTATTTCTTTCGACGTCCATAAATTCTCCGATTTTTCTGGCCCCCGAAACTTGCTGATGTTCTGGAAGCAACTTTCTCAGTTCGTCCTTTGGATTTCCGATTGTGTCAGGATTTCTGTATTTATTTTTAGCCGCTAGTTTGTGCACATTCTTACCATAGGCCTCTGATACAGCTACCAAATCTCCAAAATACCAGGATTCCAGCTCACGACAGACAATCCTTATTAGAACATCCTCTTTTAAACCCTGACATAAGCCTCTTAAATGTCTTTTTAATTCCATGCAATTACAACTATCCTGATCATGTACAATTACAAATTTTGCTGACGGATCATTCCATCCTTTTAGTTTGTTCGGTATTGATTTCTGTAAATCACTTTTTCCTCGATGCGGAATCGTAATAAAGCCAACTTCTGGCGGCAGTATTTTAGGGAGCAGCATTTCCAGAAGTTCAGCCATTGATTTTTCTTCCAGTAAAAACACCAACATCATAAGACTTTCTCCAACAAACCCTGACGCCATAAATCACCCAGAAGATCCCCACTTTCAAACAATGACTTAATCAAATCATTGTTCGATGCTTTTTTTATTTCAGTGAAACCATTATTTTTAACCAGGCAATAGAGTTCATCAAGTTCAACTGCATCTAAGAAATCCGGTGAGTGGGTCGATATAAAAACCTGTCCTTCATTGACAGAATACAATCTGAACTCCTCAGCCAATTCACTTAAGAGTTGTGGGTAAAGTTGGTTTTCCGGTTCCTCCACACACAAGAGTGCATGATGTGAAGGAT
>Ga0180017_100234_pt1 | contig 22262 bp, 22 predicted proteins | sample KR46_S_MetaG_FD_129674 | JGI IMG/M metagenome (GOLD analysis project Ga0180017, IMG submission 129674) | Groundwater microbial communities from the Olkiluoto Island deep subsurface site, Finland - KR46_S_MetaG | ecosystem: Environmental > Aquatic > Deep subsurface > Groundwater | place: Finland...
CAAAATGCCGATTGGAAAGCATGCCAGATTTAAAATGATCATTAAGACTAAGTACAAAAACAGCCTGATACTTTTGGTCTTTTTCATTGGTTACTTCCTTATTAGTATGAATTGTCACTATATCTTGTACATTCTTGTTCAATTATACCGATTTATACCGTCGTGCACAATGAAACCAGACCATTGTTCGTTTATAATTTACTTTGTTATTGTTTGTTTACAATCATTACATAAAAAAGACATTCCAAACCTGCCACTAAAGGTGGTTTTGCTATGTCTTTTTTTATGATTTTCAGGTTCAGCAAAATTTGCATTTCCTGCTTTTCAGCCGTTTCAATATTTCAACTGATTATTTTATCGTGTTATTCTGCCAGCGGAAGGATGATAGCAGCTTTAAAGAGATCCCCATCAATTTCCAGTTTCAGCTCGCCCTGTTGAATCGTCATCAAGTCCTTGGCAATGGCCAGACCTAAACCGCTGCCTTCACTGTTTCTGGTTTCATCACCGCGTTTAAATCGTTCCATCAGTTCTTCTGGTGAAATATTCAGAGGTTGGGCCGAGACATTTTTGAAAACAATCATTCCCGTTTTTTCTTCGTCACATTTTGAAAACTCAATATACACCCGCGATTCTTTTTGGGCATATTTTAGAATATTAAAAAGCAGATTTTCGATCACCCGCCAGATCAGACGGCCATCTGCGGTTACGACAAAAAGATCCTTAGGGTATTGGGTGATAAACTCAAGCTGAGAATTTCGCAGCTCTCCTTCCATCTCGCCCAAGCCCTGAGTCATCAGCATTTCCATATCAACGGCCTGAAACTCCACTTCAATGTTTCCTGATGAAGCTTTAGCTGCTTCAAACAAATCATCGGTCAACACTTTTAAGCGGTGAGCCTTGTTTTCTAAGACATCTAAATATTTCAGCTTCTCCTCGGGATTTAAGTTTCCATTTTTTAACAGATCGATGGATGTGATAATCGAGGTCAGCGGGGTTCTAATATCGTGGGATACATTGGTCAGCAGCTCCGTTTTTAACCGCTGGCTTTTTACTTCTTCGGATACCGCTGATGCGATACCATCACCAATGGCATTAATGCCCTCCGCCAGCTCTCCCAAAGCGCCATCAAAACCGGTTAGCTTATAATCAACTTCGCCATTTTTTATGCGATCCAATCCTTCCAGAATGCCATCATACTTCTTCGCTTTCTTACCACCTAAATAGAGCAGATAAAGAATACAGATAAAAGAGCAGATGCCGAGAATCGGTACCTGTACAGATAGCGCCAGAACAACTAGTAGAATTGCCCAGAACATAAATCGTTTCACAGTCGGTGATCCCTTCATGACATCATTATAATAGCGCTTAATTTTTTCGAATTGGGTTTTCGTGAATTTCCATGTTTGTTTGATCAGTTTAAGAAATAATAACCGCTCCCAGAAACTGCCATCTTTTAAAATTCGCACCAGCGACAGTAAAAAGTTTAGTCCTAAAGCCGAACCTACGGCAATGAGCATCAGCATAACCGCTCTCGGGAAATTCTGGTCATAAAAAAATGCAATCGCTGCAATGATCAGTGTTTCCACACCTAGCAGCAATAAAAAGTGGGCATCAATCCAGAATGCATCGATTGGTAAAAGGTGAATCCCTAGCAGATCTTTTTTACGCCCAGCCGAAATACATGCAAGCAGCGCAAAAATGGCAGCCAGAATAAAAAATACCATGAAAATGCTCATCAGCCAAAGAAATTTCAGCCGCTCTGCCTGGTAGATGACTTCCCGTTGGGCGATATAGGCATCATCAAACCCAATGATTACCATAAAATCGGGCTCTGCAGCATAAGCCAATGGTTCATTTTGGTTAAGATTAGACAGGCTAGACGATATCGCCCCCTTGTTATAGGTGAAGCTCACCCGTCGATTAAGCAGATCATCCTGAACGACATCCTTGGGCTGACTGTTTTTTACGCCCTTACTGTCAATGATATAGGCTAACCCCTGGGTTAGCTCAAGCTCTTTTTTTAATCGTTCATACTGAAAGAGCCCTTCATTTATCAGCTCTTTTTTTTGCAGCTCAAGCTCATCACCATAGGCTTCCCAGAAGCTGACATCGTTGAGCATCTCCTGTTCGGTAGTCAGCCCCATATCCTCTGGGTAATAAATGTCCCGATCTGCCAATATATCCCATTTATAGGTCTCAATGGCTTTTGAATCAATGGCATTTCCAGCACGAATGTTTTCTTCACTTTGATAGAAATTATAAACCCGATCGATCCGGTCGTAGGCGGTCAGAACCTTATTCTCCAGCTCAGCACTCTCCAGATAATTGTTGGTATTTGCCATATAATCCCAATTGAACCAATAAGCTTCAAACAAAGACCCCAAACTGATCGTAATAAAGACCACCGCTAAAAACGAACAAACGATTTTAAATTTTTGATCAGTCCCGATAGTTTTCAATTTTGTAGCCAATGCCCCACACCACCTTTAAATATTTTGGTTCTTTGGGATTAATTTCAATTTTTTCGCGAATCCGGCGAATATGGACCGCCACGGTGTTATCTGAATTATAAGCCGGCTCTTCCCAGACATTCTCATAAATCTGGTCAATCGAAAACACCTTGCCTTTCTCCGCCATTAAAAAAAGCATGATCTTGTACTCTACCGGCGTCAGTTTCACCTCTTCGCCATCGACCGTCAAGCGCTTATAGTCATCTTCCAGCACCAGGCCGCCGGTACAGTAGGTACCCACTTTTTCTGGACACCCTCCCAGGGTGTTATAGCGCCGTAGTTGCGATTTAACCCGGGCGATCACCTCCATCGGATTAAAGGGTTTACTAATATAATCATCGCCACCCATGGTCAAACCCATGATTTTGTCATTATCTTCGGTTTTGGCCGATAAAAAGATGATCGGGATGTTTTTTGTCTCTCGTATTTTCATGGTTGCCCGAAGGCCATCCATTTCTGGCATCATCACATCCATAATAATCAATTGAACCTCTTCTTTTTCCACCAGGGCGATGGCTTCTTTTCCGGTATAAGCTTTTAAAATCGTATAACCTTCGTTTTTTAAATAAAGTTCCAGCGCTTCAACGATTTCTTTTTCATCATCGCATATTAAAATACTCATTCTCTTTGTTTCCGCCTTTCTGTTTCATCCTGGTTTAACTTTAACACAAACTTCTGTCAAAACAACTCCGAATTTCCTTACGAAATTCTTACAAACAGCTCCGCACCTGTTGTCGTAATCTAAATCGCAAAAAAGGCAGCATCGCTTGGATTGCTGCCCTTAAAAAATGCTTTAGATTAAAAATTTAATCCCTTCCGGTTTGTTTTTATTTGAGAATTCAAAGCCTTGCTGAATGGTGTTTTCGATCATTTCGCCGTCGAGGTTCATCAGTCTGAACAGATTCCTAATAAAGAAATAGATCATTGCCCGGCTGGTAAACTTGATGTTCTTTTCATAGAAATCGATAAAAAGTTCTTTTCGAGCACCATATTCTGAGCGAGCGATGACTTCGAGATCCGCCTCAATGTAGTTTTTATTAAGAAAATCCAGGCAGGATCGATTGAGGGTATTGGTAATGTTGGTTCGTCCGTGAGGATTTACATTTTTTACCAGCACCTCATAATAAAGAGTCTTGTTACGCTCATCATTTAATATCGCTTCATAATAGAGCACCAGGGAATAACAATACTTGGTATAGAGATTAAGGTTCTCCGATACCGATGAAACATAATCATACAATGCCAAAAAGAAAACATTGTAAATATCGGTGATCATATCGTCTTTCTTTTTATAATAATAGGTAATGGTTCCCAGTTTCACATCGGCGTGATCCGCAATGTCCTGAATGCCGGTTTTGTTATAGCCATTCTCATAAAATAACACCTTTGCAGTCGTTATGATATTGCTCTTGGTTTGGGTTCCTTTTCTTGACTTCGCCATGGTTTGCCTTTCCTGTATCAATCATTTTATTAGTTACATTTAATTGATACCTTTGATCTTACGAAAAGTTTTACGGAATGTCAATAGCAAAATTACGAATATTTCTAATTTACCCTAAAAAGCAAAATTATTTCAGCAATAAGGTTTCGCGGTCTAATAGATTTATCTGAGCAACCTTTTCCAGGGTTTCAATGGCTTTCTGCTGAACCTCATCTTCAACCCGAATGATAATGATGGCATTGTCGGTTTTTTTAGGCAGGAAGGAATAGGCATAGATGATGTTGATTTTCGCTTGGGTCAAGGCATCCACCAGCCTACTTAGTCCACCGGGATCATCAGCAACTTCAGCAGCTAAAACCGGTGTTACTGTGGTGATGATATCATTCTTCTTAAGAACCTCGATGCCTTTTTCGGTTTCCTGCAATATCAAACGCACAATTCCAAAGTCGGTAGCATCGGCAATATTCAGTGACCGAATGTTGATCTTATTTTCGGCCAGAATTTTTAGCACATTATTTAGTCGGCCTTCTTGGTTTTCGATAAAAATGGAAACTTGTCGTATCATTTTTTCTTCTCCTAAATCTTTCTTAAATCCACAACCCGTTGGCTTTTTCCTTCACTTCGGGGAAGGCTTTTGGGTTCTACCAGGGAGACCTTGGCACTGACTCCGATAATTGACTGGATCCGATCTCTGATCCGTTTTTCGAGATTCTCAAGATTGCTGATCCGATCCGAGAATAAGGCTTCGCTGAGCTCGACCTTAATTTCTAAGGTATCCAAAGAGCCGTCTCTTCTGACGACCAATTGATAATGGGGTTCCACTTCGCCGATTTCTAACAGGACGCTTTCAATCTGAGTTGGAAAGACATTAACGCCACGGATAATCAGCATATCATCGGAGCGCCCCTGGAGTCGGCTGATTCGTAAGTGGGTTCGGCCACAGGCACAGGGTTCCGGTTTGATGGTGGTAATATCCCGGGTTCGGTAACGCAAAATCGGAATCCCCTCTTTGGTAATGGTGGTAATCACCAGTTCGCCCTGTTCACCGTAAGGCAGCACCTCTAATGTAACGGGATCAATAATTTCCGGAATAAAGTGATCTTCCCAAACATGCAGGCCATCCTGGGCTTCACATTCGATGGCAACTCCCGGCCCCATGATTTCTGATAAGCCATAGATATCAAAGGCTTTGATTTTTAGTTTTTTCTCAATTTCTTTACGGATATTTTCTGACCAGGGTTCGGCTCCAAAAATACCAGCCCGAATCTTAAGGCTTGCCGGATCAATTCCCGACTCCGCCAACACCTCTGCTAAATAGATAGCATAAGACGGGGTACATGTCAATATGGTTGAGCCAAAATCTTGCATAATCATGATCTGTTTCGCGGTATTTCCGCCGGAGATCGGAATGATTGAGGCACCAAGTCTTTCGGCCCCGTAATGGACTCCCAAACCACCGGTAAACAGCCCATAACCATAGGCATTCTGGATCACCGAATGAGGTCCTGCTCCAGCGGCGACCAATGAACGCGCCATCAATTCTGACCACATCGAAATATCATTGCGGGTATATCCCACCACCGTTGGCTTACCGGTAGTGCCGGATGATGCATGGATTCTAACAATCTGTTCCATCGGCACCGTAAAAAGACCATAGGGGTAATTATCCCGTAAGTCTACCTTCGTGGTAAAAGGCAGCTTTTTTAGATCATCCAGGGATTTGACATCCTCCGGCATTAACCCAATTTCCTGAAACTTATTCCGATAGAAAGGAACATCATGGTAGATTCGATTGACCATTCGCTTTAATCTTTCCAATTGCAGTTCCTGTAAATTTTCTCTTGGCATGCATTCGTAGCTCTTATTCCAGTACATTTTTTCCTCCAAATTTTCTTCTTCATTTTATCGTCTTGCAAATAAATCTCTTGCAAATAAAAAGACCCGTCCTTATTGAAAAGGACGAGTCTGACTCGCGGTACCACCTAATTTGATTAGTTACTAATCCACCTTTTTAGAACATAAATACTCTGTTCTAGCTTTTTCTAACGGTGAGAGACACCGGATTTGCCTAATGCTTAAATGAATAACGGTACTATTCACGCCGGTTCAGCTAATCAACTCCTGAGGGAACTTCACTTACGTTATTGTCATTGGCTTCCAGCCTTACCAACTCTCTGAAGACTCCAACGAAAACTACTTTCCTCATTCATAGTTTTTAAATATTTTAATTATTATATTACTAACCGTAAAATAATGTCAAGTTTTTTTAAACAACACCCAGGCCAACATCGCCATAGGTTGCCATTTCGCGATTCATGTACAGGGCTGCTTCGACAATATTAAAGGCAATCGCCGCACCGCTGCCTTCACCCAGGCGCATACCCATGTTCAGAAATGGTTTGGCACCGATAAATTCCGACGCGAAGGCGGCACCCTTTTCAGCCGAAGCATGGGAACAGATTAAATAGCCTTTTACCTTGGGATCAATCCCGATGGCAATGGCGGCCGCGGCGGTAGAAATAAAGCCATCAATTAAAACCGGAATATGGTTGGCGGCTCCGGCCAGCATTGCTCCCGCCATGGCGCCGATTTCGAATCCGCCGACCTTTGCCAGGACATCGATGGCATCGCTTTTATCAGGTTGATTGAGGGCAATGGCATCGCGAATCACCTGGGCTTTGACAACCTGCTTATCTTCCGACAGATTGGCTCCGGCACCTGTTAGTTCCCCCGGATCAATACCACTAAGGGCAGCGATGATGGCAGCGCTGGCGGTGGTGTTGGAGATTCCCACTTCACCGGTTCCGAGAATATTGTAGCCATTATCGATCGAACGTTGCGCCACATCGATTCCTGCCTCTAAAGATTGTATGGCTTCTTCTCGGGACATCGCCGGACCTTTTCGCATATTAGAAGTTGATTTTCTGATTTTTTTATCGAGAATTTTTGATTTTGCTTCCAGATCCGATTTCATACCAACATCACAAACAAAGATATCGGCTCCTGCCTGCATGCTTAAGGCGGCAACCCCGCTTTTGCCAGCTACGATCATCTGCGCCATCAGATCGGTAACTTCCTGGGGCGCGGCGGCAACGCCTTCTTCAAAAACGCCATGGTCGGCGGCAAAAACTAGCATCGCTTTTTTGCTGACGTCCGGATACATTTCACCGGTAATGCCAGCCAACTGCACCGCTATCTCTTCTAGTGTACCCAGACTGCCCACCGGCTTAAGTAAAAAGTCGACTCGCTCCTTAGCGGTTTTCATCATTTCCTCATTAAGTGGTTTAATTTTTCTTAGTGTTTCATTTAATAAACTCATTCCATACTCCTGTCAACTTAACTGTTTTTTCTCATTATAACATATCTGAGCACTTTGAAAATTCAAATTTTAAAGTTTTACAGCGGCAGCCTTACTTCAAACCACACACCCTTATCGCGGTTATCCACAGCCACCTTGCCACCATGGCAAATTATAATGCCTTTGACGATTGCCAGACCCAAGCCAGTGCCCTTTTTATCCGATTGGGCCTTATAAAAGTATTCCCAGATCTGATTGATCTCATTTTTCGGAATCGACTTACCCACATTATAAACAGAAACAATCCACTCTTTTTCTTGAATTTCACAGCCAACTCGAATCATTCCATCGGCGGGACTGACATGTTTAATCGCATTGTTTAAAAGATTATAAAGAACCTGCTCCATTCGCTTGCGATCGATGCTCATTTTTATTTCTGGTTCACAGTGATTATCAAAAACAATATTTTTTTCCGGATAGGTATTGACAAACCGCTCAACCACTGAAGCAATGACCGCACCTCCGTAAACGCTTTCTTTTTTGAGCTGATAGGCACCCGATTCGATTTGCGCCAGATCCAGCAGATCACTGGCGATTCCGCTGATTTTGTCGGCTTCTTTCTGAATTGTCACAAAGTATTCCCGTTCTTCCTCACCATTCTCCAAGATCCCGTCTTCCAAGGCTTCGGCGTAACTTTTAATTACTGCCAAGGGAGTTTGGATTTCATGTGATACCTGAGCGGTAAAACGCTGCCGCATCTTTTCAAAGGTACGCTCCTTTGTCAACTCTTCCTGGAGTTTTAGAATCGCCCCTTCTAACTCATCTGAAATATGATTGAGGGTTTCCCCCAGTTGACCGATCTCATCCTTTCTAGTTCCCTGATATTTTTTCGTGAAGTTGAGATTACCCATTTCCCGGGAAATTTGATTTAATGAAGCAATCGGCTTTGAAATCCCGCGTGAAAAAAAGTAGGCAAAGAGCAGTGAACAAGTAAAAATGATCATTAAGAAAACCAACAGAAAATTCTCTACAATGTCAATGACCTCATGAACCGAATAAAGGGGAATGCGTCCAATAATTTGAGACTCATCAGCAGCCACCACCTTATGGGTCAACCACTCGACCAACTGATCATTGTTTCCCAGAACGATGACAAAACTCTCACCCTGCTGATGCTCTTTCACCTGACTTTCAAGGCTTCTCTGTTGACCAGCACCAAAACCCATGCCATGCTCGCCGCCACTTCCTGGACCGCTACCTGATCCTGCTCCATTACCAGATCCCGAACCGTTACTCGAGCTGTTGCCGGCGCCCGCGCCCGGCTGCTTTCCTGGTCCGCTATGTTCATTTTGCGCCGCTAAATATTTTTTTTCAATGGTAATTTTTGCCCAGTTATCCGCTTGATTCTTAGCGTTTCTCGCAATTAGTTGACTCACCATTAGCTGATACGGCGTCACACTTTCCCAAGAAACTGGGTCTGCCCCGGATTGTTTCTGAATGATTTGAATGACAATCCCTTCTTCTTTGGCAAGATCAATAAACGCCTGAAGTTCTGCGGTTAAACCGCTCTGATTATAGATTGTCCCAGCCTGGTTCGTTTTCTCAATTAAAACTGCCGTCCTCTTTTGGGTATAATACACTTCAAAATAAGAACCGAGAACATAATAAGTCAATAAGCAAAGCATCAGGAAGAAGGCTCCCAAATATAGCATCAGTCTGGAAAAAATCGAAATTCTCATTCTTTAAACTTGTACCCCAGCCCTCTGACGGTTTGGATGCACTCTCCTTTTTCTTTCATTTTTTTACGCAACCGCTTGATGGTGGTGTCTACCACCCGAAGATCACCTTCGTAATCAAAACCCCAGATCCGATCGAGAATCTGTTCCCGGCTTAAGACCAGCTTGTGATGATTGATAAAATAAATCAGCACTTCAAATTCCTTTTGGGTCAGGTTAATAACTTCGTCATTGATGGTTATTTCCCGTTCTTCTGCATTTAAGTGCATCCCACAGACCTCAAGCTTGTTCTCCGTGGTGGCAACCCCGCTTCGTTTTAACAAGGCTTTGATGCGCACCATTAGCTCCCGGGGACTAAAGGGCTTAGTCACATAATCGTCTGCGCCGACTTCAAAGCCCTGAATTTTATCAGCCTCTTCCCTTCGGGCAGTCAACATGATTATTGGCACATTGTCGGTTTCTCTGATTTCTTCTAACACCTCAAACCCATCGATCTTCGGCATGTTAACATCAAGAATGATGCAATCCGGTTTTTTTTGGACCCATAAGTCAAGTGCCGCTTCGCCATCTGCTGCCCCGAAACCGTCATAACCTTCTTTCTTTAAATATTTTAAGACGATTTCTCGCAATTTCTCTTCATCTTCAGCCACCAGAATACGAATACCCTTCATAGACATACGCCTCCATTTTCTTCTTATTGATAAGAGTTTACCACATCATTATGACAAGATCGTGTCATAATTAACCGCGCTGCCAAGTCATATTCTTCTTTCTTATTTTATCACATGATTTTCATAACTGTCTTCTGTTTTTCATTTTGACACACGAATGACATAAAGCCATCATATAATACAGACATCAACAAAATACAATAAAAAACGGAGGAGTTAACAATGAAAGCAAAATTGATTTTAGTAACATCACTCGCATTGTTGTTGGTAACCGCAGGCACAACCTTTGCCGCTAACGGCAATGGACAAGGAAGCGGTGGTGAAAGACCATACGGCAATTGTCAGGGCACTGGTGATGCTGACGGTGATGGCCTTTGTGACCTCACTGGAAACCCTGTTGGCACTGGCGGATCTGGCTACGGCGCTGGTGGCGGAGCATTTGTCGACGAAGACGGCGATGGTGTTTGTGATGTCGGTGGTGGTACTCGTCCTCAAGACGGAACTGGCATGCGTCATGGCGGAAGAACCCGTTAATCATCCACACTTACTTTAAAAAGACCCAATAATCACAGACGATTATTGGGTCTTTTTAAATCTATACAACTCTATTTCGTGAAAATTTTCAGTTTAAAAAAGAAACGCCTCAATTTGAGACGTTTCCAAAAATTATGACTAAGACATCGGTACAACAGCACCCTGGTAGTTACTTTCGATAAAGCTGATTACTTTTTCGCTCTGCAATGCTTTCATCAGTGCTAATGTTTTTTCACTCGTTTCATCTCCAACTCGTACTGCCACAATGTTGGCATAGGTCTGAGCTGCTAACGAATCTTTTTCTTCTTTGGCAATGGCATCGGTGCCGGCATTTAATCCTGCTTCAATGGCATAGTTTCCGTTAATCACGGCTAAATCAACATCGGGTAGTGATCGTGCTAGCTGCGCCGCTTCCAGTTCTTTGAAAACGAGATTTTTAGGATTTTCGATGATGTCTTTTGGGGTTGCTTCTAAACCAGCTTTAGGATCAACCTTGATCAAGCCAATTGTTTCAAGCAATAATAAGGCTCTGGCTTCATTTGTTGTATCATTCGGAATGGCAATCGTTGATCCATCAACAATGGCATCCAAGGTTTTTACCTTACCTGGGTATAAGCCCAATGGTTCATAGTGAACCGCACCAGCACTCACCAGCTCGGTGTTGTTTTTCACATTGAAGTCTTCCAAGTATGGCAGATGCTGGAAAAAGTTGGCATCCAACTCTTTGTTTTCCAGGGTTAAATTTGGTTGCACATAATCGGTGAATTCTTTCACCTCAAGGGTGTAGCCCGCTTCCGTTAAAACTTCCTCCGCTACCGCCAAAATCTCTCCATGAGGGGTTGGACTGGCGCCAACAACAATGGTTTTATCATCTGTGCCTTTAGCTGCACAGCCTGTGAATAAGGCCAAACCGAGAACGCTGATTAATACTACTAAACCTAATTTTTTCATGATCTTCTCCTTTTTTATTTTCTTTCATATAATTCCTAGTTGAACAATATGTAATATAACATGGACTTTGTTTGCTGTCAACCCAAATCGTCTGCCGATCAGAAAAACACTTATTTTCTACGATCCTGTTTTTGGGCAATTTTCATGCCAACCTCTTGAAAAAGCTGAACGATTAAAACCAGCAATATCACGGTTATCACCATCATACCGGTTTCATAACGATAGTAGCCAAAGCGGATGGCAATATCCCCTAGGCCACCACCACCGACAATCCCCGCCATCGCCGAATAGCCTAAAATAGTTGTGGTCGCGATGGCCGCGCCGATAATTAGCGAGGGCTTAGCCTCTGGAATCATTACCTTCGTCACCACCTGCATCGGGCTGGCACCCATTGACAACGAGGCTTCAATAATCCCATAATCCACCTCTTTGATGGACGATTCTACCAACCGGGCAATAAATGGTGCCGCGGCTATCACCAGTGGTACAATGGTTGCGGTAGATCCGATGGTTGTTCCGGTAATCAGCCTTGTCAAAGGGATCACCGCAATCAGCAAGATCAAAAACGGGATCGACCGGGTAATATTGACCACAATGTTAAGCGTCTTATTAAGCAAGGTCATTGGGACAATTCCTTCGGAATCGCTGGTGACCAGCAATACGCCCATCGGCAAGCCAATGATATAGGCCAAAAGCGTTGACGCCAATGTCATATACAGGGTTTCAAAGGTTCCTTGCACAATCAGTGTCGTCATTGAACTATCCCACATGGGTGCCCACCTCCTCAACCGTAATTTGATGCGATCGCAGGTAATGAACGGCTCGGGCGACACTCAGCTCATCTTCCGGCAGCTGGATCACCATTTGTCCAAAGGCAAAGCCATCAATATTTTTCATATCGGCATGGAGAATATTGACCAGGCATTTTGTTTCTAATACCATTTTTGCAATCACCGAATCACTAGAGGATTTTTCATCAAACACTACCCGATAGGTGTTTCTGCCCATAATAACTGACCCCTGATCGCCTTCAGAAAAGATCATTTTTTTGGCAATCTCGGTTTTCGGGTTTCGGAAGATATCTTCGACCTCGCCGTCTTCGGCAATTTTGCTTTTATCGATAATTGCCACATGGCTGCAAATCTGCTCCACCACGCTCATTTCATGGGTGATGATCACAATGGTGATCCCCAATTTCTGATTAATTTCTTTTAACAGCTTGAGAATCGAATTGGTTGTCGATGGATCCAGCGCCGATGTGGCCTCGTCACACAATAAAATCTTAGGATTATTGGCCAGGGCTCTGGCGATTGCAATCCGTTGTTTTTGTCCTCCGGACAACTGTGAAGGATAGGCCTTAGCCTTATCGGGCAAGCCCACCAATTCCAACAATTCAGCGGTTCTCTTTTTTGCCGTTTCTTTATCGACCCCGGCAATTTCCAGGGGAAAGAGAATATTTTTTTCGGCGGTTCGCTGCATTAACAAATTAAACTGCTGAAAAATCATACCAACCGAGTAACGCACCGTTCGCAGTTCTTTTTCAGTTATTTTTGATATATCCTGTCCATCAATGAAGACACTCCCGCTGGTGGGCTTTTCAAGCAGATTGATACAGCGTACCAGGGTACTTTTACCTGCCCCGCTCATACCAATAATGCCATAAATATCACCCTGGTTGATGCTCAGATTAATGCCTTCTAAAGCTTTTACTTCGCCACTTTTGGGACGAAAGGTTTTCCCCAGAGCCTTTATTTCAATGATGGGTTTTTGGGACGTCTTTTTTGTTTCGATGTTCCTTACCCTCCTACGATCAACAAATTTAAATAACAAAATCATCTTAAAAAACAGCGGGTATAACACACCCACTGTTTATTATAGTATCGATTTCAATTTCTTGTCAAGCTTAATAGCGCCCTCGCCTACTTAAATATCTCTAATTTGTGCGCCAAACGGAAACAGTGCCAGCTTGGCAAATTTAAACCACTGCAGTCCAAAAGGTATCCCAATCAGGGTAATGCAATAAATAATCCCCAGAATCGCCGATGCGGCTGCCAGACCCCATCCAAAGATCAAAATCCATAGAATATTTAGAATCACCGAACCGGTTCCCATGTTTGAATAATCTACCGTTTTTCCAAATGGCCAAAAGACCAACTGCGCCATTTTAAAAGCCTGCAATCCCAAGGGTATCCCAATAATGGTAATGCAGCAAAGAATGCCAGCTAAAAGCCAGGCGACTGCCATAATCAATCCCCCCAAAATAATCCAGATAATGTTAGCAATGATGCTCATACTTTTCCCTCTTTCCAAAGTCTCTTTGTTAGCCGCTTGTGAAAGCAACTGCTTTTGCGTCGGCTTTTAATTGCCGACTGTTATTTTAAAGATGGATCCCGGGCTACCGCTGCTTTTTTAAACTCACGGTTGCCAATATGGCAATAACCTCCGGGATTCTTGATCAGATAATCCTGGTGGTAGGCTTCAGCAGAGCTGTAGTTTTTAAGCGGCAATACCTCAATCGCCAGCGGCACCCCATATTCCCGTCTTAACTGATCGACTGATTTAAGTATCACCGCTTCATCGGTGGGATCTAAGTAATAAATCCCGGTGCGATATTGGCTCCCGACATCATTCCCCTGACGATTGACTGCCACCGGATCGATGACTTCAAAATACATACTTAACAAAAATGGCAGACTGATTACCTGATTATCATAAATCACCTTGACTACCTCGGCATGCCCGCTATTTCCATGACAGACGTCCTCATAGGTGGGGTTTTGAGTTTTGCCATTGGCATAACCTACCTCCGTCTTGACAACCCCTCTAATGGCTTTAAAATACATTTCCGTTCCCCAGAAACAGCCGCCCGCTAAAACGATTTCTTTGATGTTTTCTGTTTTGTTATTTTCCATATCAATTTCCTTTCCAGATTTCGATAATTTTTGTTATTGTTATCGCTTGCTGTTCGACCGATGAAATGGAGGCGATCCCATCGCCGGCCTGTTCCCCATAATTGCCGAAGCCACTATGATTGCCGCCAGTTATTTCGTGATAACTGGCCGTGACCGGCAGTTTATTGCGGCCATCTGCAAAGCCCTGTTGGTCGATAATCTGATCTTTACTGCCGTACAGGCTCAGCACTGGATGGCTACTCTGAGCGATCGTTTTATTGGGATAAGCACCCAATAGAACCAACCCTGCCACCTGATCATCATGTCCGGCCAGATAGTCCGAAGCCATGGCGCCGCCCAAGGAGTGGCCAACCATGATCCACTGGTCTATTTCCGGCAGGGTTTCCATTACCTTATCTGCACCGTTAGTATTAAATACGGCCAGATTAAAGGGCATCCCGACAATCACTGCCGAATAACCATGTTCCGCCAGCGAACGCATCAGCGGGGCATAGGCAATATCTTCAACCTTGCCGCCAGGATAAAAGATAAAACCCATTTTATCCTGTCCTGCTGTCGGCGTAAAAATGGTCAGGTTTTGCGCTTCTCTGACATTGACCTGCTCACTTGCGATCAGGGCATCATGGGCGGTTTGATCGGCATGGTAATAATCACCCAGATAGGTCAATATGATAATAACGAAAGCGACCACTACCATTCCCAATATTTTAATAATCCGCATTAAGATTTGCCCTTGCTTCATCGCTAACTGCTCCTTTTATGCCGAAGTGACACGACAATATCGATTTGCTCTATTTTATACCCCAACCCGTTATAAAACAACACTTAAGTCATTTCAACATTCTTCAAAAAATAAAAAAACCGCAATCGCTGCGGTTATGATTTCAAATGGTGACCCATGGGCGACTCGAACGCCCGACACCCTGATTAAAAGTCAGATGCTCTACCAACTGAGCTAATGGGTCATGCTATAATTTAGTTTTTCTGTCTTCTCTGCCCGGTAAAAATGGCAGGGGTAGCAGGACTCGAACCTACGAAATGCCAGAATCAAAATCTGGTGCCTTACCAACTTGGCTATACCCCTATAAAAGTAATAATGATATAGAAAATGGGGTGGATAATGGGACTCGAACCCACAACTTCCGGAATCACAATCCGACGCTCTAACCGATTGAACTATACCCACCACGATATAAAACATACGTAAATCTACTGAAAATGGTGCGCCTGAAGGGATTCGAACCCCTGGCACACGGCTTAGAAGGCCGTTGCTCTATCCTACTGAGCTACAGGCGCTCAATTCTTTTCGCAAAAATGGAGCGGGTGAAGGGAATCGGACCCTCGCGACTGGCTTGGAAGGCCAGGGCTCTACCACTGAGCTACACCCGCATTGCCTCTCTTAGAGACAAGTGTTAGTATACTTTAAATAGCAAGAGTTGTCAACTATTTTTTATGATTTTATTTTATGATTATTTTTTTGATTTTATTCTATTACGAGCCTACCGATATCCATCATCAAAAAATCAAATGACTTAAACCGTTTTAATTCCCACGCCCTTTTTAAAAATATGTGCTGCAACTAAAAATGCACTGATAACCAACGCCATTGTTAAAATAACATGAATCACAATATTGCCCTCACATACCCCAATATAGGCGTATCGCGAGACATTGACTAGTGGATAGATGGGGTTGATGTATTTGATCGCCGATAGTATACCAGGCAGCTTTGAAATTTCAAAAAATACACCGCCTAAATAGGTTAGTGGGGTGATAATAATCGCCAAGGCAAAATTCATTTTCTCAAAGTTATCCAATGCCAGTCCGACAATTAAACCCAGTGATGCAAAGACAAAGGATGTTGCCGTCAATGCCAGTAAGAAAAATAGTGGATATTCGACTTCATAACCGACAAAGAAAATTGTTGCCGCATAGGTTAGCAAGCCGACCAAAACCCCGCGGAACATCCCCCCAAAGACAAAGGCCAGAATTTTTTCAGTGATTGAGATCGGATAGCTGTTTAAATCCTGAATCGTATTTTGAAATTTTTGCGATATCATTGAGAACGCCGGATTTTGAAAAGAAGCAAAAATCGCCCCCATTGTTGCTAAGCCGGGCACCAGAAAATTAAGATAACTGATCCCTTCAATCCCGACTTCTCTGGTTTGCAGCATCCCACCAAAGATTAACATATATAAGATATTCGCAATCAGCGGCGCCAGAACCGTCTGCACCGGCACCTTCATAAACCGGTGGATCTCCTTGTTTAAGAGGGTTAAAAATCCAATTCTGTTATAAAATATTCTATTTTTCATATCCCCTCCTAATGTTTAATGATGTTTAAATAAACATCTTCCAGCTTTGGTCTTTCGACCACCAAGTTGGTGAATTCCATATTTTTCTCTGACAGTTGTCGAAAGACTTTCGATAAGTCCTTTTTTGAAGCCTTCAGCTGGAGCCTGGTTTTGTCTTCGATATGCGGGTGATAGTCACTAAGAAAATCAAAATCAGCCAGATTCAGCTCATCCTCAAAGCTAACTTCAATGATCGATTCCCGGGAAAACGCATCCATCAGCTCTTCTTTGGGCTCATCGGCGATGATTTTTCCGCCATCGATAATTACAATCCGCTTGCACAATTTTTCAGCTTCTTCAATATAGTGAGTGGTCAAAATAATGGTCGTTCCTGATTCATGGAGCTTAACCAGAAAATCATACAAGGTATGCCGCATTTCAATATCGACTCCTGCTGTCGGTTCATCCAAAATAAGAATTTTAGGTTTATGAACCAGTGCCTTGGCGATTAAAAACCGTCGTCGCATCCCCCCGGACAGATCCCGAATTCTGGCACTTCTTTTTTCAGTTAAATACAAGGCCTCCAAAACTTCGTCGATATACGCCTTGTTATCTTTGATCCCAAAGTAGCCGGATTGTTTTTTTAGCGCTTCATCGACGGTAAAGACAAAATCATAGCCAGTTTCCTGAGGTACAATGCCAATGATTTTTTTTGTTTCAAGCTCATTTCTGTCGAGGCTATAGCCGCCGATACTTACTTCTCCCCGGGTCTTTTTGACATTACCTGCCAGGATATTGATCAGGGTACTTTTTCCTGCCCCATTTTGCCCCAGTAAGGCTGTAAATTCGCCTTCTTCAATTTTTAAATTGATGTTCTTTAAGGCCTCTTTGTTTCCTTTTTTATAGGTCATTGATACATCTTTGATACTCAGCATTGTGTCGCTCCTTTTTCGATATTTCTGTCAGTCATTCCAAAGCGGGATGATTTTTGCGTCAATTTCACCATTTTCAATGGTAATCAGCCCATAGCTTTCGGGATCACCCATTCTGGGTGCCCCCACCGAACCAGGGTTTAATATCAGAATACGGCCATCATCTTCGCTATAAGCGTGGTGGGTATGTCCATAAAGAATCACCTGGGCATTTTTTTCCAACCCGGCATAGTAAAGGCGGTGCAAATCATTCTTGACCCCGTACTTATGACCATGACAGGCGAAAAATTTAACTCCCCCCAAGGTGGTCTCCAACGTGATACTGCCATCTTTAGCAAACGAATCCAAATTTCCCTTTAGCATGTGGACGGGGATATTCGTGATCGTTCGCAGATAGAGGGCATCTTCAACATAATCTCCTAAATGGATGATGACATCCACCTGCCCCATTTCCGCGGTGGCCTGTTTGACCGCTTTCAGATTGCCATGGCTATCACTCATTACGCCAATTTTCATATTCTCCCCCATCCCTTATTTTTCTGCTTGACTAAAGTAGCCACATTGAACCCCTTGTTATAGCACCTGCTTCAGTATTTCCCGAGCCTTTTCGACCGCAACCGCCCGGTGACTGAGCTGATTTTTTTCTGCTTTGGTCATCTCTCCATAGCACCGGCCAGACTCCTCATGAATAAACAGCGGGTCATAGCCGAATCCGCCTGCTCCGCAATAATCAAAGGCAATTTTTCCTCGGACCAGACCTTCACAGCATCGCTCTTGTCCATCGGCTAGTATCATCGCGATAACGGTGATAAACGCCGCTCCCCGCTGATCTTCCGGCACATCTGCCATTTCTTTTAAGAGCTTTTTATTATTGTCGGTATAACTGGCATTGTCACCAGCGTAGCGAGCCGAATAGATTCCCGGAGCCCCATTAAGGCAATCCACCGACAGGCCGGAGTCATCCCCCATAATGACCAGGTCTTTTCCTATCACATATGGCTGTAAGGCCCGCACCTTAATTAAAGCGTTTGCTTCATAGCTAAGACCGTCTTCAATGATGTCAATGTCAATCCCAAAATCCTTCATTGTCAGGACTTCAAAATCCGCTCCCAACATCGCCTTCAATTCTTTGGCCTTATCCTGATTTGCAGTGGCTAAAAGTATTGTTCTCATTATAACTTACCCGTTAATCCTGTAATGTATCTTTTTGGAAGGCGATGATTTTTTTGATACTTGCTTCGCCCAGTTCTAACATCTTCTGAAGTTCTTCCTTTTTAAAGGGACGTTCTTCACCGGTTCCCTGAATTTCGATGATTTCGACGGCTTCGGTCATGACCATATTCATATCAACCTCGGCGTTTGAATCTTCTTCATAACACAGATCAACAATGGCTTCGCCCTTAAAAATCCCGACACTGGTGGCGGCAACAAAATTAGTGATTGGCATTGCTTTTAATTTTCCCTTTGCAATCAGATCTGACAAGGCGTCATGAAGCGCCAGAAATGAACCGGTAATCGCCGCTGTCCGGGTTCCACCGTCGGCCTGGATCACATCACAGTCAATCCAGATGGTTCGCTCCCCCAACATTGAAAGGTCGATGACAGACCGCAGACTTCTGCCGATCAAGCGCTGGATTTCCATGGTTCGGCCATCGATTTTACCGCGATTTCGATCGCGACTTTTGCGGGTATTCGTTGACCCGGGAATCATTTCATACTCGGCGGTAATCCACCCCTTTTTCTGACCTTTTAAAAATGGCGGCACTTTGTCTTCAACCATAGCGGTACAAATGACCTTGGTATCACCGACTTCGATCAACACTGATCCCTGGGCATGTTTGATAAAGTTTCGGGTGACGATCATGGGTCGTAATTCATCGGCTTCGCGGCCGTCAATTCGTTGACCAATCGCTTCTATATTTTTTACTGCTTCAATTTTTTCCATCTTTTTCCTTTATGTTTCTATTATTTTTTAAGGGATTACCACAAGTCTTGCAGTAATCCCTTAGTCAAAATTTCTTATGTTTATTTCGTTCTGTTAAGCATCCTATCGTCTTATGCCAAATGTTTGGCTACAACAGCCCGAATAATTTCGTTGGCGACCTGAGCATTAGCTTTTCCCTTGGTGGCCTTCATCACCTGACCAGTTAAGAAACCGTAAGCTTTTTCATTGCCGGCACCAATATCTTCAACCGATTTGGGATTGTCCGAAACGATTTTTTCAATGATCGCTTCCAGCTCGCCGCTGTCACTCATTTGTGCCAGACCCTTTTCTTTAACAATATCGCCTGGGTTTTTGCCAGTAGAAAACATTTCTTTTAAAACTTCTTTACCGGTGTTTCCACTGATTTCATTGTTTTTGACCAGTTTTAGCAAGGCCACCAATTGCGCCGGAGCAATCGAAATATTTTCCATACTGAGTTCATTTTCTTTTAACAGCGGCGGAATTTCAACCATCATCCAGTTAGAAATCTGTTTGGGTTCGTTATACAGCGCCACCGCGTCTTCAAAAAATCGGGCTGTCACACCGGTGGTGGTCAACACTCCGGCATCGTATTCCGGTAATTTATATTCATCAATATAGCGCTGTTTTTTAGCTTCTGGTAATTCCGGTAGTGCGCTTTTAATTTTTTCGATGTAATCCGGTTCCAGGACAATCGGGACCAGATCCGGTTCTGGGAAATAACGGTAATCGTGGGCTTCTTCCTTGCTTCGCAGCGAAGATGAGGTGCCTTTGGTGTCATCCCATTTCCGGGTTTCCTGAATAATCGTGCGACCTTTTTTAAGCTCTATGATCTGTCGTTTGCTTTCGTATTGAACCGCCCGGATCAGCGCCCGGAAGGAGTTTAAGTTTTTCATTTCAGTACGGGTTCCCAGTACTTGACATCCCTTTTCGCGAATTGACAAATTGACGTCAAAACGCATTGAGCCTTGTTCCATCTTACAGTCGGAGACGCCGGTATATTCCAGAATATTTCTGACCTTTTCGGCAAAGGCGCGGGCTTCTTCGGCACTACGCAGATCCGGCTCGGTGACGATCTCAATCAGCGGCACACCGCAGCGGTTGACATCCAGCAGGGTTCCGTCAGCGGATTCATGGAGCAGCTTGCCAGCGTCTTCTTCAATATGGATACGGGTAATGCCGATGTCTTTTTTAACCCCATCCACTTCAATGCCGACTACGCCACCGGTACAGATGGGTAAATCAAACTGGGAGGTTTGATAGGCTTTGGGCAAATCCGGATAGAAATAGTTTTTTCGGTCCATCTTGCTAAAGTGGGCAATTTCGCAATTAAGGGCTAAGCCGGCGCGAGTAGCATATTCAACCACTTTTTCATTTAATACCGGTAACACCCCGGGCATGCCCAGACAAACCGGACAAGTATGGGTGTTTTCATCCTGGCCAAACTCGGTCGGACAGGAACAGAATATTTTTGTTTTTGTGCCTAACTCAATATGGATTTCCATTCCAATAACAATTTCATATTCCATGATTTAGACCTCCGTTCCCAATGGTGCTTTTAAATTTGTCAGACCGGATTCATGTTCAAAAGCCCAAGCGACCTTTAACAACGTCTCTTCACTTAAGATCGGCCCCAGCAGCTGCATCCCAATCGGCATTCCGTTATTGTCGAGACCACAGGGAATTGAAACCCCGGGAATCCCGGCAATGTTAACCGGTACGGTATAAATGTCAGTCAGATACATTTCCAGCGGATTGCTGGTTTTTTCGCCGATCCCAAAAGCGGTGGTTGGTGCCGTTGGCGTCAGAAGCACATCGCAACCACCAAAGACCTGATCAAAATCGGCTTTGATGATGGTTCGCACCTGCATGGCCTTTTTATAATAGGCGTCATAATAACCGGAGCTAAGGGCATAGGTGCCCAGCATGATCCGTCGTTTAACCTCGTCGCCAAAACCCTGGCTTCTGGTTTTCTTGTAAAGATCAATCAGATCATTGTATTCTTCGGCTCTGAAACCATAACGGATGCCATCGTAACGGGCCAAGTTGGAGCTGGCTTCAGCCGATGAAATCATATAATAGGCAGATAAGGCATAATCCAAATGCAAGAAGGACACATCGACGATTTCAGCCCCCAGGGTTTTGTAGATGGCCATGGCATCTTCCAGGCTTTTGCGGACTTCCGATTGCAGACCTTCGCCGAAAAATTCTTTGGCCACGCCAATTTTTAACCCCTTAACCCCTTGCTTGAGGTTTTGGCTATAATCAATTTTTTTAAGATTGAGAGAGGTGGAATCCTTGCTATCATGGCCAACAATGGCATTTAATACCAGGGCGCAGTCTTGCACGTCCTTGGTGAAGGGCCCAATCTGATCCAGTGACGATGCAAAGGCCACCAGACCATAACGGGAAACCAGACCATAGGTTGGTTTCATCCCCACCACCCCACAAAAAGAGGCTGGCTGACGGATCGATCCGCCGGTGTCTGAACCCAAGCTGTAAAAGGCCGTATCGGCGGCCACCGCAACCGCTGATCCGCCGCTGGATCCACCGGGCACCTTGTTTAAATCCCAGGGATTGCGGGTCTTCTTATAGGCTGAATTTTCGGTCGAAGAACCCATGGCAAACTCGTCCATATTGGTTTTTCCCAACAAAATACCGCCATCTTCGCTAAGTCTTTCATAAACCGCAGCATTATAAGGAGGATTAAAGTTATAAAGCATTTTTGAGGCACAGGTGGTTAAGATCCCCTTGGTACACATGTTGTCTTTGAGACCGTAGGGTATTCCTTCTAGGGGAGTTTTTTGGGCTCGGCCGGACAGCTCGACATCTACTGCCGCAGCCGCTTCCAAAGCGTCATCGGTCTGGAGACTGAGATAAGCATCGGTCGCTTTTTCAACTGTGTTAATACGGTTAACCACCGCTTGGGTTACCTCCGCAACCGTCACTTCTTTTTTATCCAGAAGGTCATTTATTTGATGGATGGTTTTTTGATATAATTCCATTATTGCCTCCTATTC
>Ga0180017_100237_pt1 | contig 21951 bp, 22 predicted proteins | sample KR46_S_MetaG_FD_129674 | JGI IMG/M metagenome (GOLD analysis project Ga0180017, IMG submission 129674) | Groundwater microbial communities from the Olkiluoto Island deep subsurface site, Finland - KR46_S_MetaG | ecosystem: Environmental > Aquatic > Deep subsurface > Groundwater | place: Finland...
CATCGGCGCGGTTCAGAACACCGAGACCTTCTTGTATCTGGAAACCATCAACAAATGGGTGCAGCAGCGCCAGGAAGACACCAAATGAGCCATATCCTGCACGGATTCACGGATCCCAAATATCTTGAGGCACTGATCGCCAAGGCCGAAACCCAGCTGCGCGAGGCCGAAAACGAGGAAGACCGGCAGCGTTTCGCCGCCTATCTCGAAGTGCTGAAAGGATGGAAGGAAAAGATCGCGGCGAGCCAGGATGTCTGCTCGCCCGGCGATAACGAATCGAAATGAAGGCTACGGGGCGATAAGCCGTTCCCGCATCAGAAGCCCGATCAATTCTCCGCGATCGAGGAGCTCGGCATAACCGTCCTCCAGTATCCTGATCGCGGCCTTGTTGTTGTCCTGCCTGGCCTGCTCCAGATACGCGGCCAGAAGAGGCTCGGCATCACGGCGCAAGTCCGCGTCGGACTTTCCGTCAAGCGTCCTGAACAGCTGCTCCAGTTCTTCGGGCGCCAGCAGACCCGGGGCGTGCAGGACCGCGCCTATCCGCTCCCGGTAGCGCGTAAGGGAATCTTTGATGTGGCTCTCCTTGACCACCGACATGCCCGACCACCCCGCCCGCATCCACTGGAACACCCCGCTTTGCACCGCTTCGCCCTGGCCGAGGTAGACCCCGATGGAGACGTTGGTCAGAATCCGTGACGACACCCAGCCAAGCCCGGCCCTGGTCAGCCCCTCTTCTTCGGAATAGACGTAACGGCTGCCCTCGTCGTGACCAAGGAGATAGCCTTTGGTGCCCACTTCCGAAGGGCCGGTCTGCACGCTCACGGACAGGAGCGCCATCTCTTGCGGCAAAAAAATCAGGACCCGCTTTAGAGACATGCCGTAGCAACCGCCCGTGGACAGGTCTGCAGTGGTCCGATCGTACTGCTCGCCCCTGACGACAACTACGTTGGATGCTGGCCAGGGATCGGTCCACAAGCGCCTCTGGTCCTCGGCGCTCCCGGGCGTGGTCCAGTCCGAGGAACGGATCGAGAAAGGCTTGATCAGCTCCTGGGGAATTTCGGGATTGTAGAGATAACGCAGCAGGCGCTGCATGGACATGCGGATTTGAAAACCAAGGTACGCTCCGGGAGCATCGGCATACCCGGGCAGGCTATGCGAAGCGTCGCCCTGCGCGCGCACATGGGCAATGATCGATGCGATGCGGGCCGGGTCGGGATCCTGCCCATTGAGCACCTCCCCGCACAGATGTTCCACCGCCTGTTCAAGGCCGGGCAACGGCGCGTGCGGGCCGAAAGCGCCTACCGAATCCGGACAAAAACTCACAAAAAAGAGGACAAGCCCGCAGACCCATCCTCTCCTGAAGCCAAAGAAAACATGCACCTTATATTTCCCCTTCCTTGACATAAAAACGGATCTGCGAGCCCGTGACCGAACTGCGGCCCGTATACAGAAACACGAGCAGAAAAACCCCCTGCAGGAGAAGCAGCACCGGCACGCTCCACAGGGCGTCAAGCCCATGCTGGAAATGCGCCACCGCGCCGTGCGCGGAAAGCGTCAGCGCGGGCACAAGCCCGTAGAGAACGCCCGCTGCGGCCATGATCTGATAGGCAGAGATCTTCTGCTCGCCCCGGTAATCGGCGCGCAAGAATTCGGATGCCACACGCCAGACCTGCGTGACGACCAGCGGCACGATCATGGCCGCGGAAAAGCTTCCGGCCGCGAAGAGTATCATTCCAAGACAGGCGCTGGCGCAATACAGATAGGCGGTCAGGAGCTGCACGGGCACCAGTTCCCGCCCGCAGAGATCATGGGCATAGGCCGCCTTTTTGGTCCGACCGTGGAAAACCACGTTCCACCGGCCGAAAATCCCCCGCCACGGCTGTGGCAAAGTGTCCACCGGTCGACCGTAGCAACAGCCAAAACTCAGGCAGGCCATGCGTCCCACACCCTCGCCCACGGCGTAGGCGATGGTCAGGGCGGCAAGGGCCGGAAGCACGGCGCCAGTTCCGGTCAGCGTGACCACGCCCCAGGCTACCGCAGGGGCGATGACGATGCCCACGAAGACCGCGCCGCCCACGCTCAAGGTATTGGGTTTGCCTTCAACGAGCCGCGCGACGATTTTCGCCGCCGGGATGCACAGTCCGAGCATCCCCGCCACCATCAGCACAAGTCCGCCCAGCCCCATGCCCACGGAACCCAGCAGCGCGACGGCCACGGCCGTGGCCAGGGTGTAGGCCAGGGCGCTCAGAAACCCGTACCAGGTCAGGTTGAGCCCCTGCCACATTCCCTCGGAATTCTGGATCAGGGGCACGCTGGCCAGCATCTGCCAGCGCTCGGCGGGCAGTGCGCGGCCGCCCCAGGTGATAAAGGCAAAAAGCACGGCCCCGAAACAGACGATCAGCACATACTCCATATTTTCTCCATCCGGGCGCGGATCAGCCTGCCCGTCACGCTTGTTTGTTGAGGACGCGTGCGATGCTTTCGCGCACCCGCACATCCGTTTCCACCCAGGGCCGTTCCAACCAGCTGGAAAAACGGCTGCCCACGTCCGCGCGAAACTGATTGGCGACAAGGTCCGCACTGAATTCGACCCGGCCCGGCTCAAAAATGAGCACGTCCAGGGAGCTGCCGGGTCGGTACAGGCTCTTGGGCTGCCCCATGCGCAGAAAAAGTCCGGGTCGCATCCCTTCACACGGCTCGTACCCTTCGCTGGCATAGGACTGCACGATCTGTCCGATCATCAGCGCCGTCACCTCGACCATGGCCACCATGCCGCACCCGCTTCCGCCCGGCACGTCGGTGTCGATGATCGTCACCGCCCGGCGGTTGCGGGAGAAGGGCGTGACCGCGCTGATCACCGCCGTGGGGTTGCAGGAATGAAACGCACCCTCGATCTCGTAGAAATCGCGCACCACCCCGCTGACCGGGGCATGGTTGTAGTGGTATTTGTCAGGTGTGAGGCGAAAGATGGCGAAATCGCCGCCCGCAAAGGCCCAGACCCAGTTTGGCCGCCCCAGAAAATCCGCGTAGGAGAAAAACTTGTCCTTGATGAAAAGTACGCTGTCCTCGCTCAAGGACCCCGCGAACATGCGTGAATCAGCGGGCGAGACCACGGCCAGGGCATCGTTTGTCATGGGCCGGACCTCGTCGTAGCGGATACGGCGCTCGAAAATGCGGCGGGCCGTGGAGTAGTACGACGATTCCTCCACGCACTCGGAGAGGTCGATGCCCAGACGCCTGATAAGCGAGTTCGCTCCCGAAATACGGGCGCCCAGGGGCAGGTCGTAGTTCATGAAACCCAAAAGGCTCGACATGCGCGCGGAAACCACGGCGTTAAAAATGGCCGGGGCGCGCTCTCGCACCCGGGAATAGAGATAGCCTATAACCCGATCGCAATACAGTTCCTCGTCCCGGATACGGCCTGTGCTTCTAACTACATACTGATGCGTCATTGTTCCTTCCACTGATGCGGGTGTTTTCCTTGTGCATGCCGATGACCAGCAGCAGAAGCTGGGTCAAGACCGAGCGTCGTTCCCCCAGTTCTCCTGTGCGTGCCAGTCTGTCACGGGCCTCGCGGACAAATTCTACGATATCCCGCCCGCCGAGCAGTGCGGGCAGGCCCGCGCGACAGAACCCTGCGGGCAGGCACCCGAAATTCTTGACCGTTTCGCAATCTTCCAGGAGATAGTCGAGGGCTTCGCCAAGGTGGGCGCGATGCAGTTCGCCACGGTAAACCTCTTCGGCTCCCATGTTGAATTCCTGCGCGCGCAGGGACAGCGCGGAACGCGCCCCGACATGCTTCAGAATGCGGCGGGTCAATTTGCCACCTGCGCCAAGTTCGGGGTCGTGGATGCGGGCACGCAGGTCGCGCAGCAGCTCCCCCGCCCCGAACAGCTCAATCAGATCGCGGCCTTCGGATTCGATGAATTCCAGCAGCGCCAGGCGGTATTCCTGAACGTGCACGCGCAGGTTGCCGGGGTAGCGGTGGCTGCCCCGGACGCGGGAGGCCCTGGACACAATATCAAGAAGCAGGGCGTTGCCCGAATCCCGGCGCACGAAAATGGTCGGCAGGTTGATGGCCGTGGCGAAGAATATCTGGCGCCGTTCGCTCTCCACTTCCGGACTGTCCGGTATCGAGGCGCGGCCGACGCGGCCGCACAGAACGAGCTTGCAGGCCAGAGCGCTCAGGAACTGCTGCAGGCGGGCTGCGGGCCGCATGTCCGCTTCCAATGAATCGAAGAGGCTGTAAAAGCGGCCCTCGAAGCCGGAGAAGCCCATGACCTCAAACGAGCGCTGTTTGTAGAGCAGATAGGTGGACATGGACTCATGGAAAACGCCCATGGCCGCAAGATCGCGCTTGAGACGCAGGTCGTTGCCAAGTTCCCCGTCCAGGGCCGCACAGCGGTGCGTGCTCATGAGCGTGGTCATGTAGTCCAGCAGCCTAAAATCCGGGATGAAATCGCCGCGCAGGCCAAAGATCCGGGCGACTGTCCGGTCCATGAGCACAGGCCCGAAAGGAGTCAGGGGACGGCCGCAGATCTTGAGTTTGGCCTTCTTCTTCCATCGCCGCCAGATCATGCGCAGATGGGAGTAATCCAGCTCATGCGGAAGGAACCCGAGCGCCCTTTCCGGGTGAAAATCCTCGAAATCCATGCGCATGGGCGCGGCGCTGTAGGTGCCGACAAAAAGCGGCAGAAAATGTTCCACGATCTTGATGACCAGATCGCCCAGTTGCTTCTCGTCGGCCGCGCCAAAATCCCCGCCGCGCAGAAGTTCGCCCAGGCGTTTGCTCCCGAGCGAGATGTGCGTCCCGTTGTTGGCCAGGCAGGTGTTTGAGGTGTTCGGCAGCACCACCAGATTATGGGTCAGGATGCCGGACTCGCGCAGCTTGGCGATGGTGTTCAACTGGCTGCGCGAGAGCATGCGGTGGCACAGGCCCATGTATTCCTTCTTGGCCTCGCCCTTGTCCCAGCCCGAAAGGCAGGGGTTCATGAACAGTTCGCGGTAATGGGCGTCGGGAATGATCTCGTTCAAGCGCTTCTGCCGGGCCGGAGGCAGCGGCGCGAAATAGAGCATGGCTCGCTGGCCATGCTCCAGCAGTCCGAAATCCTCGTTGGCATGATCGAGCAGGAGCTGCGAGAGCAGAAAGCGCTGGCTGGTCTCGCGGGCGATACCGCGTCCGTCCTGAAAGGCGGCGTCCATGGGCGACGGGTAAAAGGAGAACGTCTCCGGCGAGGTGTTGTCGTTCAGAAAATGGTCGAAGTAGGACTCGGCCAGCTTGCGCACCTGTGGGGGCACACCCGAACCGGCCAGGTCGGCCAGGGCGAGTTTCAGGAGGTAGCTGATGGGGACGCGCAGCCAGTCCTCGCCGTCCTTGCTGAAGAAGAAATCCGAGCTGTCCTTTCTGCGCCCCGCCGCTGGATCGCTCTTGTCCGCCAGCAGGTCCCGCTCCAGGGTGTGACGGGCGAAAGCGTTCAGCCGATGCAGGGGAAACCGCACCCAGCTGTTTTCCCAGACCGCGTCGGCCCCGGCTTGCAGATAACGCTCAAGGTCAACGAGGGTCCGGCTTGACGTATCCCCTGCCACCGTACGGCGGGCCAGGTTCTGATAAAAGCTCGATTCGCGGATGCGCAGCGGCAGGTCCACGTTTTCCGGGCTGCCCATGACCGCAACCTGGGGTTCACTCTCGCTGCCGGCCGTGGCGTCGTCCGGGCCAAAGGGAATAAGGCCCAGCGAACGGTCGCTCCAGCCTTCCTTGAAACCCATTTTTTCGGCCAACCGCCCTTCCATACCCGCCTGCATCATTGTCGTGTCGAAAAACATGCATCCCACCTTGTTTCACTGCCTTGAACAGATAAATATGATGGGGATGCGGAGAACCGGTGACCGGCGCGTGACAGCTTTTCCCGCCAGGGACGCCGGCCCGGCTTACTGTCACGGAAACGTCACCCGGCCGTCGCGGATGCATACACGGCCTCACGGCAGAGACGGTGCATGGACATGCACAGCATCGCTCAGTACGGCCCTGTGGCCATTGCGCTGGGAGCTTTTGCGGAAGGGGAGACGGCCGTGCTTCTTGGCGGAGCAGGGCTTGCGCTGGGGCTGTTTGATTTCTGGACCGTGGCGGGGGCGGCCTTCGCGGGCAGTCTGGCCGGGGATCAATTTTTCTTCTGGCTCGGCAGGACCAGGGGCTCGGCCTACCTCGCACGGCATCCGCGCTTCGGGGACAGAGTCGCACGTATCAGCCGCCTGCTCCTGCGTCACCGCGCCGCATTTCTGGGGACCTATCGGTTCATCTACGGCATGCGCGGGGTCATCCCCTTTGCCTTCGGCGTCTCGGATTTAAACTGGCGCTGCTTTTTCCTGATCAACCTGCTTACGGCTGGATTCTGGTCCGTGCTCTTCACCGTCATCGGGGTTCATGCCGGAAAATTCCTGACCGATCCGTCCGTGGTTGCGCGGCTGCCACTCCTGGGCGCAGGCGCGGTGCTGCTCCTCGGCCTGTGCCTGCTGCTGCGCAGGCGGCTCAAACACCAGTCTTGAGTTCAACGCCCTGTGTCACGGCCGGGCCGGAGCTTCCGAAGCACCGGACGTCGGGACTCGTTCAGACGGCTCCCGCTTTTGCCCGAAGCGCGCCAACCTTTCCACCCGCATGGGCCTAGTGCCATCAAAAAAATCACAGGCCATGTAGTAGCGCAGATCGGACAACCAGGTGCTGAACAGCTCCGGGCGGGACGAAAATCTGCGCATCACTTCCAGCGGGTTGGAGAGGGCCATGCCGAAGGGGCCGAGCAGCTCCGACGGGTCGCGGAAGCATTCCCAGTCACAGCGCCGACAGGTCGATTCGCCGCCGGGCAAGTCTTTGAGTTCCCAGAAGGGACCCAGATCCTCTTCGCTGCGATACCCACAGGGATAGGCGTGCCCTGCCGTGGCATCCACAAAAAAGAAATCGAGGCCGCCTCGACAGGCGTAGGTTCGCCCGCAATCCCCGTCGGCCTGCCGGACAAGGGCGTCCAGAGAGGAGAGGGGCGTGAAGAGGCGGATGCGCGGCCTGAAGTTCGGCACGACATCGGCAAGGGCCAGCAGCATGGCTTTTTTCTCTTCGGGACTGAAGCGGATGAACGGGTCCGAAGAAGTCGCCTGATACACGGCCGCGTCTTCTTCGCTCATGGGGTAACAGCAATTGGCGATGGTGAAACCAAGATCCGTGGCGAAGCCGAAAAATCGACTGAAAGCCTCGCCGAACCCCTGGCGAAACCCCTGCGCGTCAAAGGGCCCGGTCAGGGCAGGAATGCGCCCCCCGCAGAGACGGTTGATGCCGAGATTGACCGAGGGGTAGAGACCGCTCCTGTGAAAGATGGGCAACGCCTTGTCCATGCCCCGCACCACTCCGGGCAGACCCCGGTTCGCCTCATGAATCTGGGGGTCGCTGGAGTCAAGGCTGATCCAGAAATTGCGGATGCCGCTTTCAAGCAGCTCGTCGGCCATGCGCCGCATGCGGTCCTCGAAATCCGGGGATTCGTGACGCTGAAAGATGAAGCCGTTGGTGCCGGTGCGGATATAGGGGATGCCGAGCTTCCTGGCGCGGCGGATCATGCCCGTCAAACGCGGCAGGTCCAGCAGAGGTTCCCCGCCGGTGAACGACACGGCCTGCATTCCGAGCCGGGCCACGGCGTCGAGAATCCGGTCCACGACCTCCGGGTCGAGGCTGTGGCGAGGGTAGGCATGATCCACGCTCATGCCGCACTGCACGCACCGCGCGTTGCAACGGGTGGTGATCTGGATCACAGCCTGGCCTGGCAAGCGCCCCCGAAACAGGGCGCGACACGTTGAAAGAAACTTCATGCAAAACTCCTGTGCCCCGGAAGCCCGGCATGGCCGGGCATAGGGTCACGGATTGATAAGCAGGCGCAGATCCTTGCCCGCCTTGAAATGAACCCGCCTGCGGGCCTCGATGACGATGGCCTCCCCGGTGCGTGGGTTACGCCCGGCGCGCGCGGCATGAAGCACCACGGAAAAGGAACCAAGCCCCGGCAAAGAAATTCTTTGGCCCTCGGCCAGGGCTTCGCGGATTACTGCGTAGAAGGCCTTTTGTGGGGAAGAATGGGCCCTATGGGTCTCATGGGACGTATGGTCTGCCGTGGATTCCGTATTCTCATACGGCTCATTTACCTCATTCGTCCTTTGGGCCCCATAGGTCCTGTCTTCTTCCCTTTCTTCCCCTTCCTTCAGCTCATTTTTTTTTTGCTTCGTCACCCGGAAGGGTCGAAGGCAGGACCGGGGCTTCCAGTTGCGTCGCAATCGGGGTCAGCGGCTGCATCTTGTTCGGCACCCAGGAAAGTTTGAGCTCCAGTTTTTCCTTGTCGCTCTTCTGTTTTATCTCAAGCTCGGCCTCGATGCTGTCCGAAGGCCTCAGGATCAACGGCCTGTCTTCGTTGTCGAGGATGAGCGTGCCCTGCCTCAGGCCCGAAAGCACGGTTTCCAGGTACGCGACCAGATCGTCGCGGGTCATGATGTTCTTCGATTTGAGCTTGTCTTTTCCCATAAGATCCTCCTTTAAAATATCACGCCAGGGAGATGAGAGCCTGGCAAAGCAGATGCGGGTCGATGGCGCCGGTACCCCTGACGCTCAGCGGGGTTCTGATAACCTGCACGCCGAGGGAGGCGAGCTCCCGTTGCGGATTCCTGACGCCCGGGTAGTCCGTGGCCGAATCGAGCAGGACAAAATCCAGGACGTCGCTGATGGCGATGCTGTCCGGGTCGTCGGCCCGCAGGTGACGCAAAAGCGTGCGGACCTGACCCTCCAGGGACAGGCCCACGGATTCGGGATCGGCGAAAGTGTTGGGAATGAAGACCTTGGGGCAGTGCGTCCTGCTGATGGCCTGGCCCACGCCTGCGGGCAGCAGGTTGGCGATCAGGGAACTGTAGAAGCTGCCTACGGGGTAGCAGATGAGGTCCGCGCTCTGGATGGCCTTGCGGATCTTGTCCCGGATGAGCGGCCTGACCGGGGCATTGCCCTTGGCCGGATCGACCAGGGACAGTTCGGATACCGGTCTGGTCAAAGGAGGAGTCTCCTTGCCCGTGAGCAGGTGCTGGCCGATGAGATGCCCGCCGCCTTCCAGCACGGCCCGCAGCTGCAGATTCGAGTTGATGAGCAGGCGGACTTCGCCGCGCACCTGCACCAGTTTGGAATAGATGTAGACGATGGGATCGATGTGCCTTCTGTTTTCAAGGTAGCCGGCGGTCAGGATAAGGTTGCCGACGCTTGCGCCGCGCAGATCGAAATCCGGCCCGATGGACTTCTCAAAAAGTTGCAGGTGATGGCGGATGATCTTGCGCATGGGGTCTGAAACCCGTGTGACGAGAGGATGACTGCCCCCGACCAGGGCGGCAAGTTCGCTCTGCAGCTGCTCCGCGCTCGCAGTCCGGGGCAGGCGGTGGGCGAAGAGCTCAAAAATTTCAGGGTACCCATGCAGGGTGCGATCGGCGAGGGCCATGAGCCTGTTGCGCAGGTCGCCTACGGCGGGCATGTCGAAATAACGGCGCAGTACGGCCGAACTGCCGCCGGAATCAAAAGGGGTAACCAGATGCACGGAGTTGTGGGTGTAACCAACCAGGGCCTGACTGGTTTCCTTTATGGCCGTTCCACCCGTGAAAAAGAGAATACGCGGCCCGAGGTCGGGGCTGCGCTGCGCCCTGGCCACGCGCACCGGGTCGGGAACTCTGACTTCCCGGGTTATGCGTATCGCCGTCATGCGTTTTCCAGCAGCCGCAGACAGCCATCCGCAGCCTGGTCGAAGTCCACGCCCCCGGTGATCTCGAAAACCCTGCATCCGGCAAGGGCTTCGGCGTAATCCTCGGCGGTGGGGGCGTAGCCGATTTCGGACTGGAAAAAGAGCCCGGTGTCCTTCATGAAGGCCGCCAGCAGGTCGTGCCGCTGCCGGATGTCGATCTCGGCCATGCGCATGGCCGACCCATCCCGCCGCCAATTGAGCAGTATCAGAAAGCGCATGGGGCACTGCAGAATGAAGCGATCCGGGCCAAAGAGCTGATCGATGAGGGCGTCGTATTTATGCTCCAGGCTCCAGAGCTCCTCCGAGGACAGGCTTTGAAAACGCGCAGTGTCCTCGGGAGAGATTATGCTTGTCAGATCAGGATTGTGCAGCGCAGTGCCGGGATTGATACGCGGGTGCTTGGCCACGCCGAACATGACCGGACCGGAGCTGCCCGGACTGACCATCAGGCGGTCGTTGCTGACAAAGGTCACGCCCCTGCTGACCAGATGTAGGGCCAGGGTGGACTTGCCCATGCCCGAAAACCCGGCCATGGCCATGCCGGTTTCGCACACGGCCACACCGGCAGCGTGGGCCAGCAGACAGCCATCACTGAGCTTGCGCTCGATGAAGCGGTTGTTGATGAAATTGACGACCTGGTTGGGGTTGGCTTCGCAGTCGCCCATAGCCAGATTGTCGCCGTTTCCGAAAAGAAAATGCATACCCGTCAAGCGCTTGCGAATGACGCGTCCGCCAGGGACATCGACCCACTCCTCCTTGATCTTGGTCTTGCCGGGGTCCGGCTCCTTGACCTCAAAGGACAGGCCCAGATCCGGGACCTCGGCCTGCAGCGCGGTGATGAAAATGTCCGCATCTTCGCGTGAGTTCAGAAAAGGCGCAAAGTAGGTATCGAGTTCGCGGGCCAGTTTTTCCGAATTCGTCATGACCATGAAACGGCAGTCGCCCATGCTCAGGCTGACCTGATGCGGGGTGGCGACACCGGCGCTCAAGAGGTTTATGAGTCCGGTCAGGGTGGTGTTAGCGCACACGGATTTTCTCCATCACGTAATCGGTATACATGGCCGCCGCGTCGAGGCCGCAGGCGTCCTGGATGCCTCGGAAGCCACCAAAGGCCGACACTTCGAAGACAACCGGGCCCGTGGCCGATTCCACCACATCGACGCAGGTGAAATCGAGATCAAAAAGGGCCTGGGCCTTTTCGGCCATGCCTATGGCTTCCGGCGAAGGTTCGGCCGGGGCGTATTTGCCTCCCGACTCGGTGGTCGTGTTCCAGGCCCCCGTGCCGCACCTGGCGTAGGTGGTCAGGTACTTGCCGCCCAGAAAAACGATGCCCAGATCCTGCCCCGGCAGTTCGATCTTCTGCTGCAGGTACATGATGGGGTTTTCGGCGTGGAAAGCCTCGATGGAGGCACGTGCTCCGGAGCCGTGATCAATGACGGTCATGCCCCGGGCCTTGGACGTGAACAGCGGCTTGAACACGGCCGAGCCATAACGCTGCACCGCGCCCAGGGCCTCGTCCACGGACTCGGTGATGGTCGTGGGCGGCATGGGTATGTTAGCAAGGCGCAGGGTCACCGTGCAGCTCAGGCGGTCCAGGACCCGCATGATGGACATGGGCGAGGAAAAAATAGGCAGCCCGCGCTGCGCCAGAAAACGCAGCACTTCGAGCCTGTCCAGAAGATCCGGGGAGTAACGCGCACCGATCTTTTTGATGATAAGTGCGTCCAGTCCCCCAAGGTCAGTCCCTTCCGTCCAGACCCGGCCGCTGTCCAGATCCATGCAGACCTGTTCCATGTCCACCAGCAACCGGAATCCGGTCCTGGCAGCCACGGTATCGGCCAGCAGTTCCGAAGACCATCCGCCGCGCGTGCCGACCACACCTATCTTCATAAAATTTCCTAATAGTTGAATATTTCCAAGGGAAAAGTAAAATTTGTCAGATCTTGCGGACTTTGCTCCGCAAGTCTTTCCATCAGAAAAAGACTGCGATTGTACATGGACTGGGCAAAGCTGCGGTTGAGTTCGAAACGGGTCGAGGTATAGAGCGACCTGGCCACGCCGAGCCCCAGGCGGATGTCGAAACTCTCGTCCCTGTTCTCTACCGCAAAGGCTTTGGCAAAGGCGTAGAAGCTCATGATGGTCCTGGTGATGCGCTCCCGCGCTTCCTGCTCAAGGACCGGAAGACGGAAATTTGAGACCAGAAAGACCGAGACATCCTGGACGTAGTCGGCATGCTGCGAGCGGTGCAGATCGATGAAGTAGACCTTCTGTTCCTGATGGCTGTAGATGATGTTGTTGATATTGAAGTCGCCGTGGATGAACACGGAAAAAGGTGCCGGATACCTCGCCTCGATGTCCATGCACTGCTTGATCAGCTCGCCAAGGGACGGGATAGTCACGGAACCCATGCCCATGGCCGGACGCATGAATTCGGGGTGGACCTGCAGGATGGAGGACATGCGGTCCCCGACCTGGCGCATCATGTTCGTGGGCATATCGTGCCGCGACAAGGTCTGTTCCCAGATGTGCTGCACGGTCTGCTCGAAAATGAACAGGGCGTTCTCCAGGATCTCGCCGTCGGCATTGAAAATGGCCTCGTCCAGAGTACAGCCGGACAAGAATTCGGTCAGCAGCGAGGCGTTGTCCCCCTCCTCCTGATAACTGAAGACTTTTGGTACCAGCCCGGGAAAAATCTCGTTCCAGCATTCCAGGTTGATTTTCTCCTGCCTGATCTTGCGCAGGTTGCCTTCCTTGAAAATGGAATTCCGGGCCTGGGGAGACTTCTCCTCCACCCGGGCGATGCGGCAACCGGAGCGTGACCCCCAGATCCCCAGAAAATCCACATCCGTAACATCACCCTGCAATCCTGACTTGGACAGGTTACGTTGCAGGGCCTGGAATTGCTGAATCTTGATGCGCTCACCGATGATGACAAAAAGCAGCGCCTCGCCGATGTTGAGCAGGCTGTCGCCGATGCGCTCCAGGTAGCGGATGATGAAGAGCGAGGTGATGTGATCCTCCACGTTGCGCCCGATGCGCAGGTGGATCATGATCTTGTCAAAATTCTCCTTGTACATGCCGTCCAGCTCGTCCTCCATGCGACAGATGGACAGTGCGCCGGAGAGGTTGGCTTTTTGCAGCACCGGAAGGATTTCGTTGATTGTCGCGTGAATCTTCAGGAAGCTGTCCTTGTAGTCGAAATTTTCCAGAAACCTGGGAGTGGTCAGGTAGCCCATTTGCTTGGCGATGTTCACACAATAGTCGCCGATGCGTTCGAGGTTGATGGTGATGACATGTACGGCGCGCAGATACTTCATCTGTTCCGGGTTCAGCTTGGTCTGATTGAGCGTCATGAAGCACTTGTTCTCGATGACGTTCTTCAGATTGTCGATGTAATCGTCCTTGCTGAAGATCTTGTCGTAGGTCGACGGCGTCGGTGCGAGCACGAACTCGTAGGTGGCCTTGATCTGGTTCTGCACCTCCATGATCAGGAACCGAAAATTCTCATCGAGCCCGTCAATACTTTTGAGCATGTGGGAGGTCCCTAGGAGGTAATGGAGATTTCGCCCGTCGCAGGCGGCTCGTCGCGTTTGTCTTTCCAGCTGACCTTGATGACCAGCTTGTTTTCCGCGCCCTTCTTCTTCACCGACACTTCAAACTTCATGAAACCGCCCGGATTCAGACAGATTTCGGACCCGTCCGAATTGAGCACGATCCGTCCCTGTAAAAAGCCTTCCTGCAGGGCCTCCAGATACTTCTGGATGGTCAGGCAGTCCTGCACGGACTCGAATTCAAATTTGCCGTCTTGAGACATTGTGTTTCCTCGTTTTCAGCCCAGCAGGCGTTCGCGGTATTCACGGATGACGATTTCCCGGCTCATGCCCGAGAGGATGAGCCGCTTGGAGATCTCGAGGTCATCCCAGGCGGGTTGGCTGCCGATCTCGCGGTTCGCTTTCTCCAGGTTCTGCTGGGTCAAGTCCTTGACCTTTTCGCCCATGTGCGTGTCGTCGCCCATAAAAACCAGTTTGCGTCGCGTGGATGGACCTGCGCAAGCATTGGCCCGGCCCACGGCCGCGATCAAAAAATCCGTGTAGCGCTGTGACTGCGGGTTCCAGACTTCGTACCCGTCCACGTCGTAGTCGGCCAGCAGGATGGGCCAGAACTGCTCGGGATGGGGGATGATGATCCCTCCGCCAAGCGCCCGCGCCTCCTCGATGACCTCGGAGGTGCGGTAAAAATAACGCAGGGAAAAATGCGTCTTGACGATGGCCTTGACCGCCGAAAGATAGGTCTGGATGCGGTCGATGAGTTCGCCGTCGTACAGGGGCCGCAGGGCGTCGAAATAGTTGCGCAGCAGCTTGTTCTTGAGGGCGTCCTGAGGCAGGCTCGCATGCCTGTCCTTCACCATGCGTTGCACCTTGGTCACGTGGTGGCGTACGAATTCGACCAGATCGAGATCCGCCCCGGTTTCACGCGCCGCTTGCTCGATGCGGTCCTCCAGCGGGGCGGTAATGGTGTACATGAAATCAAAAAGCTGGGACGCCCGGTAGGTCAGGGTGTGGCGAAGCATGGCGCGCAGGGTGTGGGCATGCTTCAGCCTTTCGGTCTTGAAATGCAGCAGCAGCTGCACTTTCTGGTTGAAACCGTGGGAATAGCAGTCCACTTCCACGCCACTGAACTCCCCATACTCCAGAGTCTCGTTGTGCTGGGTCGGGATGATCAGGTTCTCCGACATGTTCGGAAACATGGCTTCAATGCGCTGTCTGATGACCGGCATGGGCACGAACTCCGGGTGCCAATGCACGGCCATGACGCTGGTCTGGCCGGGAAGAGTCAGCTGCGGAGCGGCCAGGGCCGCCAGCATTTCCTCGCTCAGGTCCGTGCTGACCACACGCTCGAAAAGGGCGAGGTCCTGCTCGGTAATGGCCGGGTCCCAGGCAGCGGGATTCATGGGATCTGGTGCGCGCATGTGCAGAACCTATTTGTACCGGTCGTGGCAGGATTTTTTGGACTGGATCAATTCTTCGACCACAGCGGCCGTCTCGGCCATGTTCTCGCTGTCGCAGGCGGCGCGCAGCCGGTCGCACAATTCGGCGTAGGCAGGATAGAATTCTTCACCGTAGCCGTGATAGGACAGCATTCTATCGGAATCCGCAAGAAAGACCGAGACTATTTCACGCGAGGGCATCTCCGCACGATTCACACTTTCCCGAATGGCCTTGAAATAGACCTGCATTCTCTTCTTGAGTTTGGAGTAGCTCTCACTCACGACGCCGGAACCGCACGGGTCATCGGCCTCGCAAACCTTGGAGCCTTTCCCGGTGAACTTCACCTCCAGGGTATCGTCCTGTCCCAGATCGACCTTGATCTTGAACTTGACCAGATCCGCCAGGCTGATCCCGTATTCGCCCAGATCGTCGGACTCCTCTTCCAAGGTTTCCGCCAGTTTTCGCAACAAATCAGCAGCCTCGCTGCGGGAGAGTTGCCAGTTGTGCTTGAGCTTCATGGACATGAGTAGTTCCTCGATATGATGAGATGTGGGGATAAATAACGATTTTGTCTGTGATCGCAGGTGCAAAGTCAATCCCTTCGCTGTGACATTTGCGTAACAGTTGTGTGACAGTCTAAAATGCGCGAAGCATGCGCCCAAAATATTTATCAAATCGTCATATGCTCGTAACAGAACTGACGCCCATGCTGGATAATGTGCGCAAACCATTATGAGGTATGCATTATGATCCCACAGCGAAAGGCGGACATGCATGTTCATTCCAAGTTCTCCAGCAGACCGTCGCAATGGATTCTGCAGAAGCTGGGCTGCCCGGAGAGCTTCACGGAACCTGTATGCATTTATGAACGGGCAACAGCGGCGGGCATGGACTATGTGACCATCACCGATCACAACGTCATCGAGGGGGGACTAAACATCGCCCACTTGCCGGGGGTGTTCTTAAGCGAAGAAGTGACCACCTATTTCCCCGAGGATAGGTGCAAGCTGCATGTTCTGGTCTACGGCATCACCGAGGGACAACACGGAGAAATTCAGCGGCTGCGGGAAAACGTTTTCGACCTCTGTGGCTACCTGCGCCGGGAGGGCCTCGTGCACGCCCTGGCCCACCCCCTGTTCGCGGTCAACGACAAGCTGAGCGTCGATCACTTCGAGCAGGCGCTCCTTCTCTTTGACATTTTCGAATTGAACGGCTGCCGGGACGGCATGCAGAACCGGGTTCTTGAAACGATTCTGGCCGATTTGGATCGGGTGACCATGGAGATGCTGGCCGACCGGCACGGTTTGGAACCGCTGGGCGGCACGGCCTGGGAAAAGGGACTCATCGGAGGATCCGACGATCACTCGGGCCTCAACATCGCGAGCATGCACACCCTGGCCGGGGCGGAGAATCTGCGTGATTTTCTCGGCGCGGTGCAGGCAAGGCGGACGAGGCCGACTGGACGAACCGCCACCGGGCACGGACTGGCGCGCAACCTCTACGCCATTGCCTACCAGTACTACCAAACCAGGACCAGACGCACGCACTCGAGCATGCTGTGCATGCAGTTCGCCGACCACATGCTCGGCGCGAGCCATACCCCCGGCGACGGCATTCTGGCCCGCCTGCACGCAGCCATCGGCACGCGAAGGAGCAGCACCTATCTGCGCCTGGCCGACGCCGAAGGAATAAGGGCACTGCTCCTCAAAGAAGTCACCCGCATCATCGAGACCGATCCAGTGTTCATGGACATCGCAAAAGGAAAACCCGGAGCGGACTTCGACCGGGAATGGTTCCGCTGCGTCGGGCTGGCTTCGGACAAACTCATCGCCACCTTTCTGGACCGCCTGCTGACCAGCGCGCTGGGCGCGAACATCTTCGACATCTTCAGCACCATCGGAACGGCCGGCTCCCTGTATGCCCTCCTGGCCCCGTATTTCGTTTCCTTCGGACTCTTTGCCCGCGAGAGATCGTTCAGTCGCACATGCGCCAGGGCTTTCGGACATGCCAGACCGGTGCCCCTTACCCTCCTGCATTTCACGGACACATTCGAAGACGTCAACGGCGTGTCCTGGACCATCCGCCAGCAGCTTGAGATGGCCCTGACGCACGGAAAACGCATGACGGTGGTCACCTGCGGACAGGGCGAAAGCGGCCCCGGACTAAAAGTCTTCGACCCCATCGGCACCTTTGCCATACCTGAATACCCGGAGCTGACCCTCGCCTATCCACCCTTTTTACGCATGCTGGAATACACCATGGAAGCGGACGCGAAACTCATCCTCGCCGCCACGCCAGGGCCCGTGGGCCTCGCCGCGCTGGCCATCAGCCGCATCCTGCAGATTCCCATCCATGGCACGTACCACACGGCCTTCCCGCAGTATGTGGCATCCTTGACCGGCGACTCGGGCCTCGAAGACCTGACCCGCAAGTATATGGCCTGGTATTACAAGCAGATGGACGTCGTGTACGCGCCATCCCAGGCCATCGCCGACGAACTGGCGTCCTTCGGTGTCGAACGCGGGGCCATCCGGGTCTACCCGCGCGGAGTTGACATCGGACGCTTTGACCCGGCCAAACGCAACGGTTTTTACAAAAGCTGGCCAGGCATGGATTCGTTCAAGCTGATCTATGTCGGACGAATTTCCAGGGAGAAGGACCTGAACGTCCTGACCGCTGCCTACAAAAAGGCGCTTGCCAGGATGGACGGACGCGGCGTGCAGCTCATCCTTGTCGGGGACGGACCGTACCGGGAGGAGATGGAGCGGGAACTCGCCGGGCTGCCTGCGCTTTTCACCGGAGTCCTGCATGGCGAGGCGCTGGCCGAAGCATACGCCTCGGCGGATCTTTTCGTCTTTCCGTCGACGACGGACACCTTCGGCAACGTGGTGCTTGAAGCCCAGGCGTCCGGTCTCCCGGTCATCGTCAGCGACAGGGGCGGACCCATGGAGAACATACATCCCGGCAGGACGGGTCTTGTCGTCCGTGGGCGCGACGCCGACGATCTGGCGCGGGCGATGCTTGAACTCTGCACCGATCCGGATCGCGTAAAACGCATGGGAGAAGACGCCCGCATATTCGCCGAAGAGCGCAGTTTCGGCTCCGCGTTTCTGGCCACCTGGGAGCTTTACAAGAACGTAACGACGCCTGCCGCGTGAGGACGGCCTCACGCGGCAGGCAGACCGCGACTCGTGCTGGGACGACTCGCGGCCTTCGGGGAGAGGGAAATCAGAGCCCGGTCTTGATGACCATGTCCGTGATGGGGCCGCGCGAGCGCTCGCCCTTGAGCACGATGTGTCCGTACGCGGGCAGCCCTTTGAGCATTTTCACGGTCCAGTTCAAGCCGTTGTTGGACTCGTTCAGGTAGGGATTGTCAACTTGGCGCGTGTCGCCAAGGCAGATGCACTTCACGTTCTCGCCCATGCGGGTCAAGAGCGCCCGCGTTTCGGCGCGTGAAAGGTTCTGCATCTCGTCGACAATGACCACCGCGTTCTCAAGGTTCATGCCCCGGATGAACGCGATGGGCAGGATCTCGAAGCGCTTGGGGTTGAAGCGGAAGTTGCCGCCCTCGCAGTCGGCGAAGATGCGATTGGCCGGGCGCAGGTCGTGCAGCTTCATGAGCAGGTCCCCGACGTAACGTACGTAGGGGGCCATCTTCTCCTCAAGATCGCCGGGCAGGTAGCCCAGCTTGGCTCCGATCTCAATGACCGGCTTGACGAGGTATATCTTGCGGTAGGGGTTGTCTTTTTTCTCCAGGGCCATGAACAGGGCCGCGGCCAGGGCCAGGAAGGTCTTGCCGTACCCGGCCTCGGACTGGATCGTGACCAGATTCACGGCATCGTCGAGGAGCAATTCAAGAGCCAGGTTCTGATAGACGTTGCGTGGACGCACGTTCCAGACGTTGTGCTGATAGTCAATAAAGCGGGGGCCGGAAGTGGCGCGCATGTAAGGCTGCCCGCCGACCCAGGCGAAACTGTTGGGAAAGGGTTCCTCACCCTCGCGCACAAAACCGGTGTAGGATTGTGATTCTGAACGAAACGGGTTGGAGTCCCGGTAGCCTTCGCTGGCAATGGCGTGGATGCGGGCTTTTAATTGCAGAATGCGGTCGTTGGTGACCAGGATGGGCGCGTCCACCCCGCTGTCTTTGAGTTCATCAAGGATCAGGTCGTCGCCGCTCTTGTTTTCCGCCTCCGTGAACGTCCGCGGAGGCAGGAAGTACACGTCCGGATCATCGTGCAGGGCGGCGATAGCCTGGGCCACGATGTGGGCCACGCGCGGCTCGCGCTTGAGCTTGTCCAGTTCTCGCAGGACGGTGTACGGCAGGATGACCCGGTTTTCCTGGCCGTTGCGCAGAGCGCGGATGCATTGGGGGTTGTCAATGAGCACATTGGTGTCGAGCACATAGTTTTTCTGCATGCAGAGGCTCAATCCTTAGGGGCTGACGGCCCCGGTCCGGACCGTTGACGGGAAAGGTCGGCCGATCAGACTGCTGCCAGAATCCCGTTCCCAAGCCCGGTGCGCCCGAATTCGCAGGGAAGTTTGTCGATGGTCTCCTGACACTCTATGCAGAAGAGTGCGCTTGGTATGGCCAGGAGCCTGCGGTCGGCGATATGCTCTCCGCACATTTCGCAAATCCCGTAGGAATCGTTGTCGATGGCCTTGAGGGCGACGGTGATGTCCTTGAGCAGCTTTACGTTGCGATTGTAGCGTATCACGTTCCAGTCCCGGGAGGAAGCGGTGGCGGCCTGGTCGGCAAGATCCGGTTCAAGGGGTCTATTCTGGCTCAAATGCTCGCGCAAGATGTCGTTTTCCTCTTCGATCTTCCGAAATTTTTCCCGCAACTGGATTTCAATTCCGCGATGAATATGACAAAAACTGGACATGGATACCTCCCTGTGGTGCGGCCAGGAGGCCCGACCGGAACACCCGGGCTGAGCCTCATGCCTTTTACGCACCCTAGGGCCGGCGTGTTGCGACCCCGCGACGAAGAGCAGAAGGTTCCATGACACTTACACCCCGCCATCGGCCAACAGGCGGTCGACAATGAGCCGCTCCAGCGCGGGGTCGTCCTGCAGGGTGGACTGGAGCACGAACTCGACATCCACAAACTCCCCCCGCAATTCGGCGATCATTTCGGGGATGTCGTGTTCGATGTGCACCCCGTTGTAGAGAAAATACTGCATAACCACGATACGCTGGCAGCCATCTGCGGCAAGCAAGCGGACCTGGTCGGCCAGGGTAGGCTCCCCGAGCGAAAAAAAGGCAGGCAGAACCACCGCATCCCGGACCCGGTCCGCGACACGCCCGACCATGGCCGTGAACTGCAGGGCAACCTCAGGGCGTCTGCTGCCGTGTCCAAGGACAATCATTCCCGTTTTCTTCACACATCCTCCTGAAATGAAAAAAGGGCCCCCGCTCAACTCAGGCGCCCTTCACGACATGCAGGCCTAATGCTTGTGATCCTCGTGGACCACAGCACCCTTCTCGTCGTGGGTATGGTCATGATCATGGTCATGGGGGTGACTGTGAGTCAGATCCCCATGGCTGTGCTCGTGATCATGATTGACCACAGTTGTCGTGGTCTTGCCCCGCAAACATCCGCAACCCTTGCACATATGAACCTCCCGGAGCCCTTGAGAACAGGCGTTTGACGTTGAATATGCCTGCTATGGTAATCCTTTCACCGTCAATGGCAATACCACTCAAAATGCAAGATATTGCACATAAGCACGTCTTGTGCAAACATCCGCACGAAAAGAGTCCGGCCGTGGGGCACACATAAAAGCCAATGTCCCGAAATATAAGGAGCTCGTTTTTTGGCACAGCCCCTGCTAAAGCTGAATCAACCAAAGACATTCCACTACCTCCAGAATGTAAGGAAGCCTTCAATGTACCTCAAGCACATCATCCTCCTCCTCACGCTGGTCCTGGCCCTCGCAGCCGGGGCCCAGGCCTACAGGGGCGGCTGTCCGGGACAGGGACACTACCAGGACTTCATGTCCGGCCTGACGCCCGAACAGCAGCAGAAAGTCCAGGCGCTGACTGACGAGCACCACAAGGAACTCTTTGCCCTCCAAAAAGAGCTTGTGACCAAGCACGAAGCCATGGAAAACCTGTTTGCGGCATCCCCTGCCGACAAGGCCGCCATTGACAACGCCGTGTCCGAGGTAAGCGGGCTGCAGGCGAAAAAAGCCCAGCTCAACGCGGACTACCGCGTCGAACTGGCTGAAATCGCAGGCAAACCCGTACCCTTCGAATCCGGCAGAGGCTGCGGGCGCAAGGGCGGGTGCGGAGCATACTCCAGCGGCGCAACCCCATGCGCCGGCTCCTCCCCGTGCTGTCCTCCCGTACAAACCATGTAAACCCTCTCTCCCCCTCCCTTGAAAAGGGCAAAGGCCGTACCCCCTGCGGCCTTTGCCTTTTCCATGACAAAGGAAGGCCATGGAACTAGCCCTGCCATCACGCCGCAACCGCACCATCATGATCACCACCATGGCCGTCTTCATGCTCGGTCTGGCGCTGAGCTTTTCCACCTGGCGCAACCTGCGGCAGCAGCAGGACTCCTTTCACGAGCACGCCCTGGTCACGGCCAGGTCCATCGCCGCCGGCATCGAAATCAACCTGCGCCGGGAACTGCGCCTGCCGACGACCCCCGAACACGCCAACACGCTCCTGCACCTCCACCGCGCCCTGGCCCGGGAACTGCTGCTGGATTATATCAAGCGCACCGACGCTCGTTTCATCGGCCTCTACAACCCGCTGGGACACATTCTGCTCTCCTCCCATGATGATCCCAGGGCCATTCAGAACCAGTTGCCGACCATCGCCTGGGCAAGCATGGGTAATGAAGGCGAATGGAGCGGACAGATGAATTTTGAAGGCCAGCCCATCATGGTTCTGGGCCGGATCTCGCACCTTACTACAGATGTCGGGTGCCCCGCCGGCCAGTGCCCGCCGGACAAGCAGCCCCCGCTACTGATCATCGGTGTGGACATGACCCAGCACCTGGCCGCCTTCGGAAAATACAAGCGTACGGCCATCCTGCAGACCGGCTACATTCTCGCCGTCACGATCGTGTTCTGGGTCCTGCTGCTGGGCTTTCTGCAGCGCAACGAACAGGGAAAAAGGCTGCAACGTCTGGAATCCTTCAATGCCCGCCTGCTGGACAA
>Ga0180017_100238_pt1 | contig 21931 bp, 15 predicted proteins | sample KR46_S_MetaG_FD_129674 | JGI IMG/M metagenome (GOLD analysis project Ga0180017, IMG submission 129674) | Groundwater microbial communities from the Olkiluoto Island deep subsurface site, Finland - KR46_S_MetaG | ecosystem: Environmental > Aquatic > Deep subsurface > Groundwater | place: Finland...
AAAAGCGTGATCAAAAAATGTGGTAGAATAATAGTGGCAAATAATAATAGTTGGCACGAAAACTGCTTATTTAAAATACAACGAATCAAGTTTTTGATTCGTTGTATTTTAAATATGTCTTGGAGGTGAGAATTTTGGCAAAAGTGAATCTAAGCTTACAGGTTTTACCGGTGGTACCGGACAGTGAGATTTATTACGTGGTGGATCAGGTGATTGAGATGATCAGTCAGACCGGCCTCAAGTATCTGGTCGGTCCTTTTGAGACGTCAATTGAGGGCGAACTCGATGAACTCCTGGAGATTGTTAAGCGCGCCCAGACGATCTGCACCCAACATGGAGCCCAGCGGGTGGTTTCAATCGTGAAAATTGATTACAAGGAAGAAGGCGTCACAATTGATGAGAAAGTATCAAAATATCAGTGACAAGCTTATCCCGATTCTGTTTATTCTCGCCATTCTGGTCGTCTGGGAGTTGGTTGTTAACCTAGCTATCGTAGCCCGCTACATCCTCCCAGCCCCCACCGATATTGTCGATGCGTTAATCGCAAACGGCTCGGATATCATAATGCACACCGGGGTAACCTTTTTCGAAGGAATGACCGGCCTGCTGGTGGCGGTTTTATTATCACTGCTTATGGCAATTGTGATGGATCAGTTTCCGATCGTCAAAAAAGCGATCTATCCGGTGCTGGTGATCTCGCAAACGGTGCCGATTATCGTGATTGCGCCGTTACTGGCGATGTGGTTTGGCTTTGGGATCGCCCCAAAAATATTCGTGGTCGTGCTGGTCTGTTTTTTCCCAATTACCGTAAACCTGATTGAAGGCCTCCAAAGTGTTGATGGAGAACTGATTAATCTGGTCCGCTCGATGGGCGCCAGCAAGGGTCAGATTTTTGCCAAAATCAAGTTTCCCAGCGCCCTGCCTTATTTTTTTTCGGGTCTTAAAATTGCCGCAACCTATAGCATCATGGGAGCGGTCATTGGCGAATGGCTAGGTGGCAAAGCCGGGCTTGGGGTATACATGTTAAGAGCACGGCATGCCTTTGCCCTGGATCTGGTTTTTGCGTCGATCCTGGTGATTGTTGTCTTGTCGATCATTTTATTTTATGGCATTGCCGGGATTCAAAGGGCGCTGATGCCCTGGGAGAAATTAAAGGAGGAAGAGGAATGAAAAAGCGGTTATTACTACTGATCGGAATTATTCTGATTACATTAACGGGGTGTACACCAAAAAGCGAAGCGGAAATTACCGTGGTTCTGGACTGGGTGCCCAATACCAATCATACTGGCTTGTATGTGGCCAAGGAACTGGGCTATTTTGAAGCAGAAGGCCTCGAGGTTGAGATCATTCAACCCAGCGAAGGTGGCAGTGCTGATCTGATTGCCGCCGGACAGGGCGAATTTGGGGTCAGTTATCAGGAACAGGTAAGCTATGCCAGAACCGCCGCTAATCCCTTGCCGATAAAGGCCATTGCCGCGATTATCCAGCATAACACTTCCGGCTTTGCCTCACCGGTTGGGCGTAATATTGTCAGCCCCAAAGATTTTGAAGGAAAAAAATATGGCGGCTGGGGTTCCCCGATGGAAGTAGCGACTTTAAAGGGGCTAATGGAAGGCAGCAATGCTGATTTTAGTAAACTTGAAATTGTCGATGTGGGAGCGATGGACTATTTTACAGCGGTTAAAGACCACGTTGATTTCACCTGGATTTTCTATGGTTGGGATGGCGTTTCGGCCGAGCTGAAGAATGAGCCGATCAATTTTATCAAACTTCAGGATGTCGACAAAAATCTCGATTACTATACCCCGGTGATTATTGCCAGTGAAGATTATCTAAAAAAGAATCCCGAAACGGCTAAAAAGTTCTTACGGGCAGTGACCAAAGGCTATCAATACGCGATTGAAAATCCTGAAGCAGCTGCCGATTTATTATTGATCGATAACCCCGAAATTGACCGCGAGCTGGCGGTCGCGTCGCAGCAGTATCTGGCTGGTGAATATCAGAGCGATGCCCCAAAATGGGGACTCATGCGTACTGAAATTTGGGAAAACTATGGCAAGTGGATGAATGATCAGGGCTTGCTGGAAAATCAGTTAAATGCCAATGAGGCCTTTACCAATGAATACCTACCAGAATAATTGTGTACTTAAGGTTATGGGGGTAACCAAGGAGTATAACCATAAAAATATCGTTGAAGATATTGATATTTACCTGAATCAGGGCGAATTTGTCTCAGTCCTGGGTCCTAGCGGCTGCGGTAAAAGCACGCTGTTTAACGTCATTGCCGGGTTGCTGAAGCCAGAAGCGGGAAAGGTCATTGTCAACGGCACCGAGGTGACCGGAAAAACCGGGGTGGTCAGCTATATGTACCAGAAGGATTTGCTGCTGCCCTGGCGTAACGTCATTGATAACGGCATTTTACCACTGGAAATTCGCGGCATACCTAAAAAAGAAGCCCGCGAAAAGGTAAAGGAGATGCTGGCGGTTTTTCAACTGGAAGAAGATGGAAAAAAGTATCCGATCCAGTTGTCCGGCGGGATGAAACAACGGGTTTCACTGCTGCGGACGACCATGTTTTCCAGGGAAATCATGCTACTCGATGAACCCTTCGGGGGGCTCGATGCCATTACCCGGCTGAAAATGCAGGAATACCTGCTGGAAATATTAAAAAAAATCAAGGGTTCGGTCTTGTTTATTACCCATGATATCGACGAAGCCATCTTTCTGTCGGATCGGATCTATATCATTAACGGATCGCCAGCTCATATTGTCGAAGAAATAGCCGTGCCAGTTAAACATGCCAGTCCTGAGCTGATGATGACATCGCCAGAATTGCGCCAACTGCGCAGCAATATTTTAAGACAATTGTGAAACAGCCGGTCAGCCTGCGCGCCCCTAGCAACCGGGCCAGATAGATCAATCACGACAAACAGTAGGGTAGTGTGTCGGGGCGGTAATTAACCGCCCGCAATCAAAGCAGTCTCATAATTGAGACTGCTTTTCTCTTTTTGAGAATTCAATTCTCAAAAAGAGAAAAAATCAGATGATAATTGGTCGAGACCTGCCCTCAATGGCTTGTAAAAATGGAAGTTAAGGCCGTTTTAGTAAACGTTTAAATAAATGTTTACTTAAAAAGAAAGTTTGTCAGGTTTGGCACGAAAATTGCTTGACATATAACTAACATCAAAACAAGGAGGTTTGCTTATGGCGTTAAAGGCAGCATTTATTTTTATTGCCCCCAATGCTGATCCGGCGATTCACCGGTCAGTGGTCGAAACCGAAGCAGTCACCCTGATCTCAGTAGGGGTTTCATCCTACGAATCGGCGGTGGATGCAGCCCTGAAGCTAGTCGCTGAAGGGGTAGTCGCCTTCGAACTCTGCGGTGGGTTCGGAAATCGGGGAACGGCGATGATCAGTGAAGCCGTTAAAGGAAAAGCCGCAGTCGGTGTGGTTCGCTTTGATATCCATCCCGGGCTGGAGAATAAAAGCGGAGATGATATTTTTTAGCAGCAGTGCTAGCACCGGCCATGATTAGCAGGTGGTAAAAACGAAGGAGGTGACTCTTATTAAAAAGTTCATCATTGAATTTGGAATGGGAATGGATTTTCATGGACAGGATGTTAATAAGGCGGCAGCAAAAGCCATTAAAGACGCAATTTCTCGCAGCTGTCTGATTGGGCTGAGTGAGATCCACGGCTTGACCGAAGAAAATTTGAATGAAAAAATGATGATTGAGGCTATTATTGGCGTATCCCGGCCAGAAGATTTAAAGATCGAGGAGCTTAAAAAACTCTTTCCGGTAGGAACGGTGACCATTAAAGCAGAGAAAGGAGGATTAACAACCGCCGGTCTTTTCTTTCCCGGTTTTGGTGATACCAATAATACCATTGAAGCAGCGATAGTATGTGTAACCGTAAGTGTGTAAATAACTCGTGTGAATCAGATGCCGCATAAGCGAAGCAGATAAAAAAGGAGGAACTATTTTGAAAATTTCAAACGAAACGATCATTGAAATGTATGAAAAAATGGTAAAAATCAGGAAGTTCGAAAATCGGGCGCTGAATCTTTTTGCTGAAGGTCAGTTTGGCGGATTCGTTCACCTTTATATTGGTGAAGAAGCAGTTGCAACGGGGGTATGTGAAAGTTTGCGGGAAGATGACTTTATCACCTCTACCCATCGTGGTCATGGACATATTATTGCCAAAGGCGGCGATTTAAAATACATGATGGCCGAGCTTTATGGCAAAGATACCGGTTATTGTAAAGGCAAGGGCGGATCAATGCATATTGCGGATGCAACCAAGGGCATCCTCGGTGCCAATGGGATCGTTGGTGCTGGCCATAACATTGCTACTGGAGCGGCACTGGGGATTCAGTACAAGGGCACCGATCAGGTTTGTGCCTGCTTCTTTGGTGATGCCTCAACCAACCAGAGTACCTTCCATGAAGGCTTAAATCTAGCCAGTACCTGGAAATTGCCGGTTGTCTTTATTTGCGAAAATAACGGCTACGGAATATCCGTCAGTCAGGCCAGACATCAAAACATCACCGACATCTCGCAGCGCGCTGTTTCATACAATATTCCTGGCATTACGGTCGATGGAAATGATGTCTTTGCGGTCTTTGAAGCTGTTTCAGAAGCGGTTGCCAGAGCCCGGAAAGGTCAGGGACCAACCCTTATTGAATGCAAAACCTATCGCTGGCGTGGTCATTTCGAAGGTGATCCCACGGTTTACCGGCCAGAAGGCGAATTGGAACAATGGAAGAAAAAAGATCCGATTCCCAGGCTAGAAAAATACATGCTTGAAAACCAGGTTATGACTCAAGAAGAGATGGATAAACTTAACGAGAAAATTGACGCTCTGGTTGAAGAAGCCGTTGATTTTGCTCAAGCAAGTAAATTCCCCGATGTATCATCCGCTGTTGAAGATGTATACACCGATATAATAGAGGAGGGACGATCAAGATGAGAGAGCTCACTTATGGTCAAGGAATCAAAGAAGGAATGCGGATCAAAATGCTGGAAAATCCTGACGTATTTATTTTTGGAGAAGACGTTGGTCTCTTTGGCGGATGCTTTGGAGTAACAGCAGGATTATTTGAAGAATTCGGCGAAAAACGCGTCCGGGACACCCCCATCTCTGAAGGTGCCATTATCGGTGCCGCTGTTGGTGCTGCCGCCGTTGGCTTACGGCCGATTCCAGAGCTGATGTTTGTTGACTTTGCCACCGTAGGGATGGATCAGTTGGTCAATCAGGCCGCTAAAATGCGCTACATGTTTGGCGGTAAACTAAAACTACCGATGGTGGTGCGTTTGCCATCCGGTGGCGGTGTCGCAGCTGCTGCCCAGCATTCCCAATCGCTAGAAGCCTGGTTTACCCATGTACCTGGCCTGAAGGTAGTTTATCCCTCCAATGCTCAGGACGCCATCGGTTTAATGCTCTCAGCCATCGATGATGATAATCCGGTTATCTATCTGGAAAATAAAACCTTGTATGCCGTTGCCAGCCAAGTCGAAGATGAGGTCAAACCGATTCCGTTGGGAAAAGCGAATATCAAACGGGAAGGTAGTGACGTTACGATTATCACCTATGGTAAACAGGTGTACGATTCCTTAAAAGCAGCCGAAATGTTAGAAAAAGATGGCATTGATGTCGAAGTTGTCGATTTGCGATCCCTCTATCCACTGGATACCGAAGCGATCTTTGAATCAGTTAAGAAAACCCATAAGGTTGTGATTGTCTCGGAAGAAGCCAAACGCGGCAGCTATGCGGGAGAAGTGGCCGCTATTATTGCTGATGAATGCTTCTACGAATGTGATGCCCCGATCAAACGGGTTTGTGCCCTCAATACCCCAATTCCCTTTTCCGGAAATCTGGAAGCTTATGTGTTGCCAAATGCCGACGACGTGGTTCAGGCGGTTAAATCCTTGTTTTAACCAATAACATATTAACATGGTAAAAGGCCATGGTTCTGGAAATAATGGAGTGAAAACGATGAAATTATTTCCAGAATTTTTTTAAGAGTTACAAGATGCCTGCCGTACCGACCAATTGTTAATCTATTGTTTGCTGCGCTACACGAAATCCGCTACGCTTATTTCGTGTAAGTCGCGGGCAGTCGCCAACTACAAGCAAAGCTTGTGATTGGCTCGTTGCCTTCGCGCAGGATCGGACAGGTTTATCAACCTGTTCGCCCCGATGCAAACAATATGATGTAACAATTGTCGGTACTACGTTATGGGCTAATTATTAATGCGTTTTAAAGACAGAAAAAGGTGGTGGACTTATGAATTCAATCGGAATAATTGCCAATCCTGCTTCAGGAAAGGACATCAGACGACTGGTTGCTCATGCAACGGTGATTGATAATAATGAAAAAATAAATATTGTTGAGCGGATCATCCTGGGTGCCCAGCAAAATGGGGTGGATCGGGTTTATATGATGCCAGATCCTTACAATATGGGTTATCGCGTGGAGGATAAGCTTAAAACTTCCGGCGAGTTGCAATGTCAAATTGAAGTGTTCGATTTTTATAAGGAGGACACGGTCGAAGATACCTATAAAGCGGTTCAATTGATGAATCAAAAAAACGCGGGTTGTATTGTCACCCTGGGGGGTGATGGCACCAATCGGGCGGTGGCCAAAGACATCGGCGAGATTCCGATGATTTCGATCTCCACCGGCACCAACAATGTCTATCCAGATATGATTGAAGGCACGATTGCCGGCATCGCCGCGGCAGTAGTGGCTTCCCATAAATTTGACAAAAATGTCTATTCTAATAGAGATAAGATTATAGAAATTTACACCGATGGGCAGCTTCGGGATATTGCGCTGATCGATGCGGTGATTTCCCGGGATATCTTTGTCGGTTCCCGGGCGATTTGGCGAGTTGAAGATATCGAAAAGATCTTCGTAGCCCGAAGTCATCCCGCCTCGATCGGTTTTTCAGCTGTGGTGGGAGGAAAAACCATTATCACCGAAGCAGACGATTATGGCGCCTATGTCAGCATTGATAAAGATGCCCCTAAAATAAAAATACCGATGTCAGCGGGGATTGTTCTGGCGATTGGTACCAGTGAACCGGTGATTTTAAATTTTAACGAAAAATATACATTTACCACCTATTGCCGGGGAACCATTGCACTCGATGGTGAACGAGAAATTGAATTCCATCAAAACCAGGACTTTACCTTTAAAATCAGCCGCAACGGGCCGTGGCATGTCGATGTTAAAAAAGCCATCGAAGTGGGACAGAAAAACGGATTTTTTAAAGTTTTGTAAAATAACAGGAGGATTGCATTATGGCTAAGTTTTTAGTAATGCCCAAGCTCGGATTGACGATGACTGAAGGGAATATTGCCAATTGGCGAAAAAAAGAAGGCGATAGCGTCGCGATGGGTGAAATTATTTTCGATGTGGAAACCGATAAAATAACTAAAGAGTTTGAATCACCGGGAGAAGGAGTCATTAAAAAGATATTGGTAACCGAGGGCACCGTCGAGGTGCTAAAGCCGATTGCCATTATCGGAAAAGCTGATGAAGATATTTCAGCCCTGCTGGCTGAAGCGGAAAAGGCCGGCGACAGCCCTGCTGCTGAAGTTAAGCCAGCATCAGAGCCGGATCAGGTCGCCGCAGCATCATCCAGTAGGGGCGATTATCAATCGCCCGCACCGGCAGTCGGTGGGCGGGTTAAAGCGTCTGCCCGAACCAAGAAAATCGCCGCCGACCTAAACATTGACATTTCCCAGGTAACCGGCACTGGTCCGCAGGGAGCCATTACCGAAAAAGATGTCGCCGAGTTTGCCGAAAAGGCAAAAACCGTGCAGCCGAAAATTTCCCCGACAGCCGGAGTGGTTGCCGCCGGTTTGGGCGTCGATCCCGGTCAGATTAATAAGGATGGCCGGATTATGAAGGCTGATGTGCTGGCTTTTAAACAAAATGCCGATTTCCTTAAATATGCCGATCCCCAGGAATTCACCAAGCCGATGTCAGCAATGCGAAAAATTATTGCCAGTCGGATGTCAGCCAGTCAGGAAACCTCGGCCACCGTTAACTACAACCAGCGGGTCGATACGACGGCCATGAAACAGCTTAGAGAAGAATTAAAAGGCACTGCAAAAATAACCTATACCGACATTCTGGTGAAGATATTATCGCGGGCGCTGTTGGAGTTTCCACTTTTAAATAGCTCAATTGTCGGCACCGACATTGTCACCCGAAATTATGTCAATATGGGTGTAGCGGTAGCCCTGCCAGATGGACTGATTGTACCGGTGGTCAAATTTGTTAATAAATTAGATCTGGGTCAGATTTCGGCAGAAATCAAAGCCTTAGCGGAAAAAGCCCGAAACAATGAACTGGAAACCGATCAAATAAGCGGAGGAACCTTTACCCTGACCAATATTGGGATGTTTGGGATGGAATCCTTCACGCCGATTATCAATCAGCCGGAGGTTGCCATATTGGGCGTTAATACGATCATCGATACGCCGATGGTGGTGGACGGCCAGGTGGTCATTAAACCGATGATGAACCTCAGTTTGACCGCTGATCATCGGGTGGTTGATGGTTCGGTAGCGGCTGCCTTTGTGGCCAGACTCAAAGAGCTGATTGAAAAACCCGGATTGTTGTTATTGTAATGGAGGCGAAACGATGAAGATTGTAATTTTAGGAGGCGGTCCGGGCGGCTATGTAGCAGCCATCCGGGCGGCTCAGTTAGGCGCTGAGGTAACCCTGGTTGAAAACAAATTTCTCGGTGGAACTTGCCTCAATGTCGGCTGTATTCCCACCAAGGTGCTGCTCCATACCACCGAACTGATTGATGCGCTGGAAAATGATGCTAAAGAACTGGGCATTACAATTTCTGGCTATGAAGCTGACTGGACAAAACTCCAGAAAAGAAAAAACAAAATTATTAAAAAATTGGTTGGCGGTGTCAATGGTTTATTAAAAAATAACAGCGTTACCAAAATAATGGGTACCGGTGTTTTTGTTAACAACCATCAAATTAAAGTGATCACTGAAAATCAAGACGCATCGGGCACCGCAGCAACACTGATCGATTTTGATTTTGCGATCATTGCCAGCGGTTCAACCCCGGTGATTCCGCCGATACCGGGCTCTAATCATCCGGATGTGATTACCAGTGATACGGCGCTGTCATTGGAAGCTGTTCCCAAAAGTATGTGTATCATTGGCGGTGGCGTTATCGGTTGTGAATTTGCCAGCGTCTACAATGCTTTTGGTTGCAAGGTCACGATCATTGAAATGTTACCAGAGATTGTTGCCAATATGGATCAGGACATTGTCAAGCCGCTAAAAGACAAATTAATTAAAGATGGCGTCGAAATCTTTACCAACACCAGGGTCGAATCAATCCAGGAAGACCCCCAAGGTCTAGCGGTCACGACCAGTTCAAAAGCGGGCGAAAGAATTATTACTGCTCAAAAAGTGCTGCTTTCGGTCGGTCGAAAACCAGTGATTGATAGCTTAGAACTCAATCAGGTCGGCCTTGAAACCGTAAGCGGAGCGATTAAAGTCAACCACAAAATGCAGACCAATGTCCCAAACATCTATGCAGTCGGTGATTGCAATGGTGGGGTGATGCTGGCCCATGTGGCATCGGCTGAAGGGATCTTTGCGGTTGAGACGATTTTCGGGAAGCGATCCCAAATTGATTTTAAAACGATCCCCTATTGTGTCTATACCAAACCGGAACTGGCCAGTGTCGGGCTCACCGAGGCTCAGGCCAGGGAAGCTGGCTATCAAGTAAAGGTCGGTAATTTTCCAGTCGCGATCAATGGTAAAGCGATGATCATGGGCGAAACCACCGGAGTGGTCAAATACGTAACCGATGCGGCCACCGGCGAAATCCTGGGACTGCACATGGCCGGACCAAGAGCCACCGATCTGATTGTCGAAGGAGCCCTGGCGATTCGCCTGGAAGCGACCGTAGACGAACTGATGTCGACCATCCATGCCCACCCGACCGTCGGCGAAGCCCTAATGGAAGCCGCCCATGCTGTCAAAGGCGAAGCGATTCATATGATGAGATAAGTAGGACAGCAAAGAGAAGTTGATCACACTCAAAAAAGCGTGCGATTGACTTCTTTTCGCTTTTCTTGGAATTTTAAGGTTAATAACCGATACAGGAGGTATATACTTAAGTATAAAGATTTTACCTATTATATAAATCAGCCCTGTGAAACGATTTGATTAACAGATAACGCAGTACCGACAATTGTTACATCATGTTGTTTGCATCGGGGCGAACAGGTCTTAGACCTGTACGATCCTGCGCGAAGGCAACGAGCCAATCACAAGCTTCGCTTGTAGTTGGCGACTGCCCGCGACTTACACGAAAGAAGCGTAGCGAATTTCGTGTAGCGCAGCAAACAACAGATTAACAATTGGTCGGTACGGAAGATTAGTGACACTGTTAGGCTGCACGCTTCGTAATAGGTTTAAATCACGAAAGGATTTGTGAATCAATGGACGCTTATTTAAATTTATTAATCCAGGGCACGGTACTGATTGGCTGTACCCTGCTTTTGTTGTGGATTTTTTTGATGAAATCGGGGAAATCACCGCGACTTAACATGCGTGATGCATCCCTTTCAAGTGAAGAATTAGAAGGTCATGCCAAGAGAATTGCCATCGAGCATGCCATATCGATCAAAAAAAGAGCAAAACAATCGCCAATTGTCAGGATGAACGAAAACTATCGTTTTATTTTGAATGTCTATCAGGATCTCAGCGAAGATCTCCAAAAAAAGATAGCGGTACCACCGGCTTCAGAGTGGCTGCTTGATAATTTCTATATCATTGAAAAACAGGTCAAAGGCATGCGACGGGACGTAAAAAAATCCAATTACGATCGCTTGCCGCTGCTTAAGTCAGGGCCACTCAAGGGACAGATCCGTATTTTTGCAGTGGCGGTAGAACTGGTATCCCATACCGATGGTCAGATTGATGAAAAAATATTGACTGACTATTTAAAGGCCTACCAGTCACATGCCGTTCTATTTGATCGTGAAATCGTAGCGCTACCGATGATGGTCAGCCTGGCACTGATTGAAAACATCCGGGTACTCTGTGAAGAAATAAAAACAACCCGCGGTCAATGGCAAAAAGCTGATAAAATATTTACCAAATGGCTGGAAAACGAAGCCAATGATTCACAGAAAACGTTCAAACTTTTTGAAGACAATCTCCAAAGCCTGGACGAAGCCAACCCCTCCTTTGTCGAGCATTTGTTTTATCGCTTGAGACGTTCTGGCCGCAGCTATGTGGAAGTGCTTAAGGTGATGGATGAAAACTTAAATAAACTGGGGGCCACCACCGAGCAAATCACCAATAAAGAACATGGGGCTCAAGCTGTCAATACCATTTCGATGGGAAATACGATCACCAGTATTCATTTTTTTTCATCCCTGGACTGGTCCGAGCTCTTTGAATCAGTGAGTATGGTCGAGCAGATCTTAAAACAGGATCCCGATGGCACCTATCCGCTGATGGATATTGCCACCCGGAATCACTATCGAACCAAAGTCGAAGAATTGGCACTGGGCTTTGGGGTATCAGAAATTTATCTGGCTAAAGAGGTGGTTGAGTTTGCCAAAGCTGCCTATACTGGTCGCTATCAAAATCAGTTAGAAGATCCGGCCGTCCAAAAAACCTGGCATGTCGGCTATTACCTGATTGATAAGGGTCTTAAAAGCCTTGAGAATAAAGAAAAAAAGATTAACAGCTTTAGACCAAAGGCAGATAGCGTCGGGATAAAAAACCCAGGCGTGCTTTATTTGGGTGCGATGGCTGTCATTACGCTGCTCTTTTTATTGGTGGCAGTCCGTTACTCCAATTTTACGGCTCCCTCACAGCTGCTGCTGTTCTCGGTTCTAGCCATCGTTGCGGTGCTGATCCCGGCATCAGAAATTGCCGTATCGGCAGTCAACTGGATTGTTTGTAACGCCCTGAAACCGGCTTTTTTTCCACGACTTCAATTAAAAAGGGGAATTCCCGAAAGCATGAGCACGATCGTCGCAGTGCCAACCCTGCTTTCTGATCAAAAGCGGGTGACAGAGTTGCTGGCCAGTCTGGAAAGCCATTATCTTTCTAACCGCGAAGAGCATCTTTACTTTGCCTTAGTCGGTGCCTTTAGTGACGCTGATAAAGCAGCGATGATTGATGATCCGGCGATCATCGAAACCGCCCTGGCCGGCATTAAGAATCTTAATTTAAAGTATGCCCCGGATACTACCGATAAGTTTTATTTTTTCCATCGTGACAGCCAATATAACGAAAAGAATGACAAGTGGTTTGGATGGGAACGAAAAAGAGGCGCTTTGATGGAATTCAACGACCTGATTCTCGGCGCTACCGATACCAGCTTTAGCTATGCGTCTGCTAAAAAACCGCCCTTTGACCATATCAAGTATGTGATCACCCTGGACAGCGATACAATTCTGCCGATGGGAATGGCCAAAAAAATGATCGCTACCATGGCGCACCCGCTCAACCGACCGGTAATCGACAAAAGCCGTGGGGTAGTGGTGGAAGGCTATGGCTTGATGCAGCCACGAATTGAAGTCGAGAACGAAAGCTCAAACAAATCACTTTTTTCCCGGATCTTCACCGGTCAGGAAGGGATTGATCCCTATGCCACCGCAATTTCTGACGTTTATCAGGATCTTTTTGGCGAAGGGATATTTGTTGGTAAGGGCATTTATGATCTTGCTGTATTCCAGAGCATCATGCGCGATGCCATCCCCGACAACACCATTCTTAGTCATGATCTGTTGGAGGGTTCTTATGTCCGCACCGGCCTGGTCACCGATCTTAAGCTGGTCGATTCCTACCCCTCGAAATACAATTCATTTTCAGCTCGACTACACCGCTGGGTTCGTGGTGACTGGCAATTGCTGCCGATTCTATTTCACAAAATTTTCGACCGCCGTCACGAAAAAATATTTAATCCGCTTTCGCGGCTGTCCAAATGGAAAATGATCGATAATTTGAGAAGAAGTCTGGTGCCGCCGGCACTGATGTTACTGATCTTTATGAGCTTTTCAATTCTTCCTGGAAATGTTTTTTTCTGGCTGGGTTTTTTCCTGCTGCCGCAGATATTCCCGCTGTTGATGGGGGTGATCGGTTTTCTTGTTTCAGCGCGGATTGGCAACGACCGGATCAAACGCTATATGCCGGTGATGTTCGGCCTCAAAGCAGTACTGCTGCAATTTTTGCTGGTGCTGATCTTTTTACCCTATCAGGCCTGGCTGATGAGCCATGCGATTATGGTAACCCTGACCCGGGTGTTTATTACCAAGAAAAACCTGCTAGAATGGGTAACTGCCGATGATACCGAGAAATTTCAGAAAAATTCACTGATCGCCTATCTTTTTACGATGAAGGCGGCGCTACTTCAGGCACCAATACCCGTCATCCTGGCGCTGCTTTTTAAACCCGAAGCACTGCCACTCGGCCTGCTGTTTTTTGCCATCTGGGTCAGTGGTCCGGTGATCGCCTGGTTTATCAGCCGGGATCAGCCGCAAAAGGTGCTGCTGCTATCGGCTAGCGATGCCCTTTTCCTGGGTCGGATTACCCGCAAAACCTGGCGCTATTTTGAAGACTTTGCCAATGCCAAAAGTCATTATCTGATTCCCGACAATTATCAGGCCGACCCACCCCGAGGTCTTGCCCAGCGGACATCACCGACCAATATCGGGCTGGGTCTGCTGGCGCCACTGACAGCCAGAGACTTTGGCTATATCAGTACTGGGCGGATGATTGAAGTGATTGATAAAACCCTTCAGACCATCGAATCGATGGAAAAATGGCAGGGTCATCTGCTTAACTGGTATGATACCCTGACCCTGAAACCGCTGCGACCGGCCTATGTTTCAACGGTCGACAGCGGCAACTTTCTCTGCTACCTGGTGACCTTAAACCAGGGACTTAAGGACTACCTCAACAGTCCCCTGATTGATCCCCGCTTTGTAAGTGGAATCCGCGATACCCTCCAGTGTGTCGGAAAAAGCGATTACCCTGTCTACAGTATGATTTTACCAGTTGATCCCGCCGCTGACAAAAAAACGCTCGACTTAATGGCATGGCATCAGACCCTCGAGACCCTGATAAAGAAAGAAACGCTGGCGGAACTCGCTGAAGGGGTCTGGAAGACAAAAACGATCGAGATGATTAGCCTGTTCAGAAATGAAATGACTCGCTTTTTGCCGGGCATCGATTTGCTTAAAAAAATGCCGGACGGCTTGATTCGTGCGGCCAAAAAAGAAGCGGCTGATGAGGCCGTCTTTGCAGATCTTAAAAATCTCGAGAACTCCTTAATCAGTAATGATGATGTGCTTGATTTACCGCAGACCCATCAGCAAACCGCCGCCATTGCCGATCGACTGGCAGCGGCGGTCAGGAAATGGGATCAGGATGATTACCGTGATCTGCTGGCATGGCTGGCAGAAAGCAGTCGAGCCCTAAATACGGCTGCGACAGCCTGCCGCAATTTTGTCGACCAGTACAGCCGGCTGATCGATCGGATCGATGTCCTGATCGATACGATGGAATTCTTGCCGCTCTATGATCAGAAAAAAGAACTGTTTAGTATCGGCTTTAATCTCGAAGACAACAAGCTGACCAATTCATTTTATGATCTGCTGGCCTCAGAGGCCCGTCAAACCAGCTATATCTGTATTGCCAAGGGTAAGATCCCGGCTTCGCACTGGTTTAAACTGGGGCGGGCACTGACGACTGTGGATCATTACAAAGGATTGATCTCCTGGACCGGTACGATGTTTGAATATTTAATGCCACTGCTGATTATGAAAAGCTATCAGAATACCCTGCTCGACGAAACCTATTCCTTCGTGATTAAAAGTCAGAAGAAATACGGTAATCAGCGGGAAATGCCCTGGGGCACATCCGAATCGGGCTATCACGCCATGGATAAACACCACGATTACAAATACAAGGCCATTGGGGTGCCCTGGTTGGGACTTAAGCGGGGCTTGATTGAAGATGCCGTGACTGCCCCCTATGCCACCTTCCTGGCGCTGATGGTTGACCCGGAAGCGGCCATTAAGAATATAAAACGGCTCAAGGATGACGGTCTCGAAGGCCCCTACGGATTTTATGAAGCAGCCGACTATACCCCCGAACGGCTGGGTTTTGAAACAAAGCGGGCAGTCGTAAAAAGTTTTATGGCTCATCATCAGGGGATGAGTTTAATGGCACTCAATAACTGTATCAATGACAATATCATGCAGACCCGTTTTCATGAAGATCCTGAAATCCATGCGGCCAGATTACTGCTGCAGGAAAAAGTTTCTTCAGACTTGATCTTTACCAAGGGTAGCAAGGAAAAACTGCTGCCTTACAAGGGCAAGATCACCAAAGAGAAAAGTGCGGTACGACGCTTTACAAAACCCAACACCATGCTACCCAAAGCCCATATCCTTTCTAACGGCAATTATTCGGTGATGATTACGGATCGCGGAACCGGCTACAGCAAAAGCAAAATGGCCGCCGTCACACGGTGGCGTGAAGACCGCACCCTCGATCAATACGGGATGTTTTTCTACTTAAAAAATTTAACCAATAAGGCCATCTGGTCGGCTACCGCAGCACCGCTTAATCAAAAACCGGATCAGTATGAGGTCGTTTTTACCGCTGACAAAGCCACCTTTAAGCGCACCGATGGTGACATTGAAACGAAAACCGAGATCGTCGTGGCATCGGGTGACAACGTCGAAATCAGACGAGTCAGCTTAAAAAACAACGGCAAAAAATCCTGTAGCCTGGAATTGACCAGCTATTTTGAACTGGTCATGGCAACGCAAGCCAGCGATATTGCCCATCCAGCTTTTGGTAATCTTTTTATCGAAACCGAAATCGATCATCGCAGGAAATGCCTGATTGCCAACCGGCGACCCCGATCAGATAGTGACAAAGGGATGTGGTTGGCCAATGCGGTTGTCAGCAAAGGCAATATCGCCGACGAGATTCAGTACGAAACCGATCGGATGCAGTTTATTGGCCGGGGCAACAACCCCCAAAATCCGGTCGTCATCAATCAGGATAAACCGCTGTCAAGCACCAGTGGACCGGTGCTTGATCCGGTCATGAGTACCCGGGTCAAGGTGACCATCGAGGCTGGTAAAAGCGCCCAGTTTTCCTTTGTCACCGGCTTTTGCGAAAGCAAAGAATCAATCCTTCATCTGATTGATAAATATGAAACCGTAAGTGCGGTCGAAGGTGCTTTCAAACTGGCCTTAACAAGGAGTCAGGTGGAATCCCGATACCTCAATTTAGATACCGACGAGTCTGAGCTTTATCAGGATATGATCTCCCATCTTGTTTTTTTAAGCCCGACAAAGCGGAGCAGTCAGGAAATAATCCTTAAAAATAGCCAAGGTCAGTCGGCCTTGTGGAAGTATGGCATCTCCGGAGACAATCCGATTGTGTTGGTAGATTTAAGTAAAATCGACCAGGTCAAGCTATTGGTTGAGCTTTTAAAAGGCCACGAATACTGGCGTTTGATGGGTTTAAACGTCGATCTGGTGATCTTGAGTGAAGAGGAATATTCCTATTCACTGCCCCTCTATGCGCTGATTTCTGATATCGTATTATCCAAACAAACCCATGATATTTTAAATGTCAGTGAGGATTTCTTTATTCTCGAAAAAAATAAAATTGCAGCGGCCGACATACCGCTACTCTATGCTCTTGCCCGAGTCATTTTAAAAGGCGGTATGGGAACCCTGCGAGACCAGCTTGAAGGGGTTCGCGAAAGAGTCATCACCAGCTTGATTCCTGAAAAAATAGTGGTACAAAGCAAGCCGATTACTTATCCGGTATCACCAACTGATCAACCGGAGCGCTTGTACAACAATGGCATTGGCGGCTTTAAAAAAGATGGCAGTGAGTATATCATCCATCTTGAAAACGGAGAAAATACCCCGGCACCCTGGGTCAATGTGATTGCCAACCAAAACTTCGGCTTTATGGTTTCAGAATCAGGTTCGGGCTACTCTTGGTATCAAAATAGCCGCGAAAACAAACTGACGCCCTGGTCAAATGATGTCGTCTCAGATCCACCCGGAGAAGTCGTTTATCTGGGTGATGGCGATACCGGAGAAAACTGGACGATCACCCCACTACCGATCCGGGAAGTCGAAGATTATACGATTAAGCATGGCTTTGGCTACACCAATTTTGAACATGCCAGTCACGGCATCAAACAACGGATGATTCAGTTTGTACCGACAACAGACCCGGTAAAAATAAGTCTGATTAATTTAAAAAATGAATCGAATCAGGAACGTCATCTCACCCTGACCTGTTACATCCGCCCGGTATTGGGGGTCAGTGATCAGGCAACGGCCATGCATATTAATAGTGAACAGGATGAAGGTGGTGCATTGTTAATGAGAAACCCTTATAACGAAGGGTTTCCCGGAGAAATATTATTCATCGATGCATCAATTCCACAGCGGTCGGTTACCAGTGACCGCAAAGCCTTTTTCGGTAATGGCGATATGACCTGTCCGGAAAGCCTGGCCGATATAAGTCTTGATGGGGCTATAGGCGCTGGGATTGATCCCTGCGGAGCGATTCAGGTGAAGGTTACCCTGGGACCCAATGAGCGGAAGGATATTGCCTTCCTGTTGGGCGCAGCAAATAATCAAGATGAGGTAACGATGCTGAGCCAGAAGTATCGTGAGCTACGAAATGTCCAGGAAGCATTATCTGAAGTCATCAGTTTCTGGAAAAGCAAGCTGGGAGTGATCCAGGTGGATACCCCAACGGATTCCATCAATCTGATGGTTAATGGATGGCTTCAGTACCAGGTTATTTCCTGTCGACTATGGGGAAGATCAGGATTCTATCAAGCCGGTGGAGCATTTGGGTTTAGAGATCAGCTCCAGGATGCCTTATCAATTACCAACATATGGCCGGAAATAGCTCGAGCACAAATTCTGCTCCATGCCGGTCACCAGTATATTCAGGGCGATGTTCAGCATTGGTGGCATGAACCAATGGGTTTGGGAACCCGAACCCATTTTTCCGATGATCGATTATGGCTGCCCTATGTCACCGCCGAATACATCCGCATTACCGGTGACCGCCAAATTCTGGAAGAAGCGGTTAACTTTATCGAAGAACCGGAATTAGGCGAATTTGAAGATGAAAAATGCGGTAGCCCCTGGAAAATCGAAACCTCCGCTTCCTTGTATGACCATTGTCTGCGAGCCTTTGAAGTTTCCCTGAAATTCGGAAAACATGGACTGCCGCTGATGGGTTCCGGGGACTGGAATGATGGAATGAACACCGTCGGTAATAAGGGGCGGGGCGAAAGCGTCTGGTTAGGCTGGTTCCTGATTGCCAATCTGGACCTGTTTATTCCCATTTGCAAAGAAAAGGGCGACCTGGAACGAGCCATAAAATATCAAAGCGTCAAAGCCGAGATCATGGCGGCCATCGAAAAAACGGCCTGGGATGGTAGCTGGTATCGTCGGGCTTATTTCGACAACGGCGATGTCTTGGGGTCGGCTGGGAACAGCGAGTGTAAAATCGACTCCATTGCCCAAAGTTGGTCAGTTATTTCCGGCGCTGGGGAAAGCGAGCGTTCGCTTACGGCCATGAATTCACTGGAAGACTATCTGGTCAGCCGTGAAGATGGTCTGATTAAGCTACTGACGCCACCTTTTGACAAGTCCGAGCTGGAACCGGGATACATCAAGGGTTATATTCCGGGAGTCCGGGAAAATGGCGGACAATACACCCATGCCGCAGCCTGGGCGATCATTGCTTTTGCCAAACTGGGTGATGGCGATAAAGCCTGGGATCTGTTTGAGCTGATTAACCCGATTAACCACACCACCAACATGCGCGACTATACCCGTTACAAGGTCGAGCCCTATGTGTTTGCGGCCGATGTCTATTCCACTTATCCGCATACCGGCAGAGGTGGCTGGACCTGGTATACCGGTGCCGCCGGTTGGATGTACCGGGCTGGTCTGGAATATATTCTAGGCTTTCAGAAAAACGGCGAGACCATTGTCATGGACCCATGTATTCCCGGAAGAATGAAAGAATATCAGATCAGCTATCGCTATCTGGAAACAGACTATCAAATAAAAGTAAAAAATCCCGACGGTGTCAATAAAGGTGTCAAAACCATTTCGGTGGATGGGATCATCTCAACCAGAAATATTATCAACCTGGTCAATGATAAAGTAAATCATCAGGTTGAAGTATTGATGGGATTGTAAACCACAGGCGTTACAGTACAAACTCAAAGCCAGGTATGATTTTTCATACCTGGCTTTGTTGTTGATATTATTTATTAAATTATTAATGTTAAAGAATTAATGACTCTGACCATGAACCTCATGATCCTTAAGAGCGATCACATGATTGTCATCATCGAGTATCAGCACCCGGGGCTTAAAATCCAGCGCCTCTTTCCGATCGATCATGGCATAGGTGATGATGATCACCTTATCGCCTTTGTGAACCAGTCGCGCCGCAGCGCCATTGACACAGATCACGCCGCTGCCGCGTTTTCCCACAATCGTATAGGTTTCAAAACGCTGGCCGTTATTCACATCCACTACCTGAACTTTTTCACCGGGAAGAATATCCGCCTGTTCCAGCAGCTCCTCATCGATGGTGATGCTGCCCACATAATTGAGGTCAGCCTCGGTGACGGTTGCCCGATGGAGCTTTGACTTAAATAGGGTGATATACATAATTTACCTCTTAATCAAAATGATATTATCAATCAGCCGGGTGTTCCCGAAGCGAACCGCTACCGCCGCCAGAGCCGGCGAGGTGATGGTTTCGATGTCTGCCAGGGTTTCAAAATCAAGGATATCAACGTAATCAATAGCAGCCAGTGGCATGGTGGTAATCTGGTTAATAATCGCAGCTTTTATGATTTTGACCGAGCGTTCACCAGATCCATAAAGGGCTTTGGCGGAAGCCAGCGACTGGCTGAGAACCAGAGCCTGGTCTCGGGCCGCTAGATTCAGAAACACATTCCGGGAACTCAGGGCCAAACCATCGGCTTCCCGGACAATCGGGCAGACTATAATCTCAACAGACATATGCAAATCCCGGATCATTTTTTTAATCACCGCCACCTGTTGGGCATCTTTCTGGCCAAAATAGGCTCTAGTTGGCTGGATCAGATTGAACAACAGGTTGATCACTGTGGTCACGCCTTTAAAATGAGTGGGTCGGGACTGGCCGCAGAGTTTTTTGGTGATGTCGCCTTCCACTTCCACAAAGGTTGAGGCACCCGTCGGGTAGATTTCGGCCGGATCAGGAAAGAACAGCAGATCGGTTCCAGCAGCTTCGGCAAGTTGTGAATCCCGGTCAAAATCCCGGGGGTAGGCGTCCAGATCCTCACCCGGGGCAAATTGGGTGGGATTAACAAAGATACTCACGACGGTCACATCATTTTGACTTTGTGCTTCATTAATTAATGCAAGATGACCATCGTGGAGATAGCCCATAGTCGGGACAAAGCCAATGGTTTTATCCCGACCAAAGTCTTCAAGACAGCTCTTTAGTTCCGCTATGGTTTTGGCAATCTTCATGGTCTTATTGCTGCAATTCGGCAATAACCGCATCATCAATGGTGAAGGTATGCTTTTCTTCCGGGAACTGCGCAGTCTTTACCTCGGAGACATAGGCCGTGACAGAATCCTTAATGGTCTCATTCAGCGCCGCATAACGCTTGGAAAACTTGGGCGATTGACCAGAGTACATGCCCAGCAGATCATGAATGACCAGCACCTGACCGTCGCAGTAGCGACCGGCACCGATACCGATGGTGGGTACGGATAATTTTTGCGTAATCAGAGTTGCCAGTTTTTCAGGAATCCCTTCCAGGACAATAGCAAAGACTCCCGCCGCTTCCAGCGCCAGGGCATCATCAATGACTTTCTGGGCCTGAGCAGTGTCTTTACCCTGAACCTTAAATCCACCGAACAGGTTAACCGACTGGGGCGTCAGACCGATATGCCCCATGACGGGAATCTGAGCCTTGACAATGGCTTTGACATTGGCAACCTGATCCACGCCGCCTTCAAGCTTGACAGCATGGGCCTTACCTTCCTGAATCAACCGGCCGGCATTGCGAACAGCGTCTGCCACCGAAATATGATAGGATAAAAAGGGCATGTCGCCGACGATCAGGGCGTTTTCGGCGCCCCGGGCGACGGCTTTACAATGGTAAACCATATCGTCCATAGTCACTTCCAGGGTGGATTCATAGCCCTGGACAACCATCCCCAGAGAATCGCCCACCAGAATCGCATCGATGCCGGCATCGTTGACGATTTTGGCCATTGAATAATCATACGCCGTTAGCATGGTGATTTTTTCCTTGTTTGCTTTGGCTTGTAAAAAAGAACTGACAGTAAATTTACTTTTCATTCGTTTCTTCCTTTATTTTTTTATTTTAGTTGATTTTTTAAATGATCATAGGTTTCTGCATCAATCCGTTTGTCTTTGATCATCTCAATGGTGGCTAAGCCCATGGTCTGGTAGAGTGCCAGGAATTCCGGGGCTTGGGTTTTTAAGGCTTCGATGTGTTTACTGATGGTGTTTTCATCTCCCCGAACCAGGGGGCCGGTGAGGGCGTTTACCGTTCCTGATCTTTCGATGTTACTCAGGGTGGCGGAGATCAGCGGCATAAATGCCCGGACGATTTCATCTGTGGCAATTCCGGTGCTTTTAAGTAGCTCAAAACCCGAATCAATCAGAGTCACCAGATAATTGGAGAGGATACAGGCAGCGGCGTGGTAAAGCACCTTATCACCCTTGTCGATCACGGAATAGGGATTGCCGGTGATCTGAAGGATTCTTTGTACCTCGGCCAGCCCCTTTTCATTGCCTTCGAGGG
>Ga0180017_100240_pt1 | contig 21848 bp, 21 predicted proteins | sample KR46_S_MetaG_FD_129674 | JGI IMG/M metagenome (GOLD analysis project Ga0180017, IMG submission 129674) | Groundwater microbial communities from the Olkiluoto Island deep subsurface site, Finland - KR46_S_MetaG | ecosystem: Environmental > Aquatic > Deep subsurface > Groundwater | place: Finland...
AAAGAAAACCCCAGCCAGCATGACCGCGCCGAAGATGGACAGATAGGCCACCACAGCCATGCCATGGGAAAAGCAGGCCGCGAACATCATGAACAGACTCCCAAAAATGGCCAGGGCGGGCATGACGTAGCGCTTGAAAACAGACAGGTCCGCCTCCTTTTTCATAAACACCGCGAAAATGGGAATGTAGAGCGCGTAGATGGTGACAATGGGCAGCTCGGAGGAATCAAAGCAGAAGAACCCGAACCACGGCGTGGTGAGGTTGGCCCCGTAGAAATAGACCAGCCAGAACGCACAGAGCAGAAGGCCGAGCACGGCGGAATTGGTGGGCATGTTGGTGACGGTGTCGACCTGGCTGTACATGACCGGGCGCGGCCCCTGGTTTCTCGCGGCGATGGAGTAGATCCCCCGCGTACACCCGAGCATCAGCCCGTTCAAGGTGCCCAGGCAGGAGATGATGACGAAGACGAAGATGAGCGTTCCGCCGGCGCTTGAAAACACGGTTTCAAAGGCCAGCTTGGCGCCCTCCTGGCCCCCTTCCATCAGGGTCTGGTTGGTGACCGCCCCTGCCAGGCCGACATAATACAGGATATAGACGACCATGACCGTGAAGGTGCCGGCCATGAGCGCAAGGGGCAGGTTCCTCTTGGAATCCTTGAGTTCGGCGTTGATGCTCGTGGCGATGATCCAGCCCTCGTAGGCAAAAGAGGTCGCGACCACGGCGGTGAACACGGCGATGAGCGGATCGACCTCCGTGACCACGGTGGTGAAGTTCTGCACGATCATGCCGCTGTTCATTCCGAAGACCGAGCCGACCAGGGCCATGAGAAGGAGCGGGATGAGCTTGACCACAGTGGTGGTGACCTGGAATTTCCCGGCCAGGACCGGGGACAGGGCATTCAGCGCATAGCTCGCGACCAGGTAGAACCCGGCGATGGTCATGCACTCCCCGCCGGTGATGTCCCAGCCGAAGAGCACGGCCGTGTAGCGGGCCGAAACCCAAGCCAGGACCGAGGTCAGGGTCGGGTAGTAGATCATGGCCATGAACCAGCCGACATAATAGCCGTACGTGCCGCCCATGGCGGCCTCGGCGTAGTCCACGATGCCGTTCACACGCTCGTACTTGGTGGCCATGAGCGAGAAGGTGTAGGCGCAGGAGATCATGATAAACCCGCCGATGACCCAGGCCAGAATCCCCAGCGGCAGGTTGCCGCCGGTGGCGGTGAGAATTTTCTCCGCCTTGAAGAAGACGCCGCTGCCGATGACGATGCCCACCACCATGGCGATAGCGGTAAAAAGACCGTATTTTTTGTTCAACTCCACGCCCATCTGCCTGTTCTCCTTATCGCTTCAGAATCACCACATTAAAAAAAATATATTATCGAGGAAATATTCTTCCAATGCCACGTAAACAAACTTCGGAAACATCACGACATGTCCACGCTTCAAGCCAATACTGGAATCACTGCGCGTCGTGCTTTGAGGAAATGACTTTCAAAATCTTACATCAATTCACCATGCAAAAGATGCAGAGGGGCCGTACTCGATGAAGAAGGTATTGTAAACGAGGAGAAGGCAAACGACGCTGCCCACCCGATGATAATCAGTCACGGCAAAAAGTTGTCATCCCTTTGAAGAACGGAAATCAAAATTTCTAATTATCTGAATAGAAAAAAAATTTCACCAGACGGCATGTCCCTCCTATCCGGGCCGGGCAAACGTTGGCGGAAATGGCACTCAGTCTATTGTGCGACTTTTACAGTGGCGTCCTGGAAGAGTGATGCTGGATGCGATCGCCTTAAAACTTAGCACGTTCTTTGCTAAATGTGGTGGAGAGGTAAAGATTTCTCACCGGATGGCCGATCAGATTGAAATCAGGCACCTTTTCAAAGGAGCAGCATCATGAATGTACATGCCTCGGGCAATCAGCATGCCCAACAGGCCTGGATGAACACTAGGCCCAAGCACGCCGAAGCGCGCACTGCCGCAGAGGAGGGAATTGCACGCACAAAGGAAGCCGCAGGTCCCGGAGAGGCAATTGACGCAGAAGGCTCGAAGGGAGTTATCCGCCTCTTGCAGGCGGGACATTTCAACGGCGTCGCGGACGTGCGCCTGCGCATCAACTTCCACGACCAACTCCAACAAGGGGCAGCCCAGGACGCCGCAAGAACGTTTGAAGGTGCGGTTCCAGGACTGCTTGACGATCTTGCCGAAGAAGCGAGTCTTCTCGGAGAACAGTATGGCCTGTCCTCGCAGGGAAAGGATCTGGCCGATTCTTTCGCGGAGGAAATCCAGCTCCTGCTTGAAGGAGCCAAGACGGCGCAGACACCTTTGTCCACAACCCTGACAGACATAAAATCCAAATTCTCCACCTTCCTTGAGTCGCTGGAGGGAGCGTTTGCCGGTTTGCCATCTCCCATCGTGGAAGAGTTAAATCCTGACGAGGAAGAGATTGCCGAGCTTCTGGAAGATGGCGATGCGTCCAATCAAGATGAACAGACCCCGCAGCAGGCGGCTGCGGCAATGAACGAAGATGAGACTGAGGAGGCAGAAGGAGGACTTGACCAGCCCGACGGCCCGACTGCTTTCAAAGCCGCCCTGCAGGAGCTGGAAACATGGTTCAGTCAAAGCCTGGCCTCGCTGCAAAGCGATGCCGCTGCCGCACAGCAGTTGCCGCCGCTGAGCGAACCACGGGGCAACGGCGCGGCGTACTCGAAGTTTCTGGAAATATACAGGAATCTGAATTCAGGGTCCGAGGCTGGCGGCACGTCTGTTGAGAGCGACGCGGCCAAGCTTGACGCTCAAGTTTAAACCAGCCCGGTGCTCATCACATGACCTGGGGCGCAGGCGCGTCTTTCTTGATGCGCTGGCGCCCCTTTTCAATTTTCGATTTTGCGGAAACACTCCGGACGTTCCAGTGCGGAACAAGCGGCCCGAACTTTTATGGACGCTTCAATTCATCGCCTCGCGGTGAATGTAAGACAACATATTGGCATTGTGAAAAAATCCGCGTAAGGTTGCTGAGTAAACATCGTTGATGTCGGCTGGCCGGGAAGAGGCTCCAGGCCGGACCCCTGACAGAAATTATCACAACTCCCACATTCGGAGCGTCTGATGTCAGAAAACAGAAAGTTCAACAGAAGCGCCAGCCTGCAACGTTGCGCCGTCGTGTCCCCGTCTCTGGCCACTCCCTGCCCGGCCAGGATCATCAATCAAAGCCCGGACGGACTCCTGCTGGAGCTTGATTGCGAGGTCACCGTGGACGATGTACCCGTGAACATCTATCTGGCCGACGAGATCAGGGGGACCATCGACTACGACAGCCAGAGCTTCCTGACAGGCTTCATCCGCTGGTGCAAAAAGGACACGGATGGCTGGGCGGGCTTCTATCAGGCAGGTGTTCAGCTTGTCACCACAGCCCCCCGCAAAGACTGGAGATGAACTCCCCGGGACTTTCCGGGGCGACCATCCATCATCCATCCGCCAGCCCCGCTTTAGGGGCTGCGCGCATCCCGCCATCGTAGCGTTCGCCCCTTGATTTCGCCGACTTCGCACGGGCCGCCGACAGTAGCGCACGGCAGGGCTGGGCACGGGCCCGAGGTGGGAAATCCTTGCCGGGTCAGACCCGGATCGAGGTCACTCCCCGACTCCCAGCCTGCAGTCGCGACAGGATGCCAAGCACCCGTTCATCCTGAGCGACGGCGGAAGTCTCGCCTCGCTCGCTATGCCTGGCCATGCGAGCCTGGAATTCCGCCATCCAGTTCACCCGCCCCGAGCCATCGGCGGCGGTCAGCAGGTTCGAGGATCCCGCGAAGCTGGGGTCAGAGCTCATGGTCGCGTGGTCGCTCAGGCTGATGAGGCCCTGATCGTAAAGCATGGCCGAGATCTTGGCCAAGTCTTCCTTGGTCATGGAATTCACGTCGACTTGCCTGCCGATCTGATGCCACGGGGATTCCTGCGCCGACACGGCAGTCGTGGCGGGCCCGGCGGACTCCGCTGAAGGGCGTCTGGCTGCGTCGGCTAAAGATCCGATGATCGAAAATGCGGTTTTGGCGATGCCCAGGGCAGCCAGGGGTGCGATACTCATCTGATACCTCCGGAAAAATCTTCCTGCACACTCACCTTTGTGCAGGGAGCGTTCCACCGGATGCAAAATGCCCTCTTTCACTGGAAAACTCCCGAGAGCGGCATAAAGAGTTTTGCTTGCCTGCCCCGCAGGCCGGGAGTAGGCCAAGCCCGCAACCCATCATAAAACACCATGACAATACCAGCCCCCGTCAAAATACGCGCCCTGCTCATCCTGGCCCTGCTCGCGGCCTTTCCGCCCCTGTCCACGGACATGTATCTGCCGGCCCTGCCCGGCATGGCCGCGAACTGGCAGACCACGGAAGCGGTCATCAACCTGACCCTGGTCGGCTTCTTCGTCAGCTTCAGTCTGGCCCTGCTCTTCTACGGACCCCTCTCGGATCGCTACGGCCGCAAACCCGTGCTCCTGGGCGGCATCTCCATCTATGTGCTGGCCTGCCTGGCCTGCGCCCAGGCGGGGAGCCCTACGGCCCTGATCGTGGGCCGCGTGCTGCAGGGCATTGGCGCGGCCTCGGCCTCGACCCTGTCCCTGGCCATGACCAAGGACTATTTCGTGGGCGCGGAACGGGAAAAAGCCCTGGCGCACATGGCTGTCATCGTCTCCCTGGCTCCCATGCTCGCGCCGGTGCTCGGCGGACTCATGCTCGCCTTCTCCCACTGGTCGGCCATCTTTTACACCCAGTCGCTCCTTGGCGTGATCGCCCTGTGCGGGGTATGGAGACTCAGAGAACCCGCCCCGGCCACAACGCGCACCCTCGGCCAGGTCATGGGCAGCTACCTCAGGCTGATGTGCAACCTGCGCTTCATGACCCTGTGTACCCTCATCGCACTTGGGATGACGCCGCTTTTCTGCTTCATCGGCGGGTCGTCCTTCATATTCGTGACCTATTTCGGCCTTACCGAGCAGGAGTACAGCTACTTCTTCGCCTTCAATTCCGCAGCGCTGATGCTCGGATTCTGGATCTGCGGCCGATTGCTGAAACGCATTCCCGGCTTTCGCATCATCCTCTTCGGCTATGCCGGGATTCTGGTCAGCTCCACGGTTCTGTTCTTCTGTTCCGATCTTGGCCCCTGGGGCATGGCCCTGCCCATGGCCGGTCTGACCTTAAGCCTTGGCATGTCGCGCCCCCCGAGCAGCAACTTCCTGCTGGAACAGGTCAAGAACGACGCGGGCTCGGCCGCCTCGCTGATCATGTTCACCTATTTCGTGGGCGGTGCCACAGCCATGTGGTTCATCGCCCTGTCCTGGGACAACAAGATAACGACCCTGGCCCTGGTGGGCATGGCCACGAGCGCACTGGTGCTGATGCTGTTGCCGAGACTGGGCCGAGCGCAGCAAGAGTGATGATTTAAGTTAATGCGGGGCTGTTGAGATGCTCAGAGATGGTCTTCAGCGGTTATTCATTGGCCTGATCCGCCAGAAACTGCCGCCCCTTTTCGGTCAGACGGTATTTCTGCAAGCGGCTGCTGGGTTTGGCGGGGAGGGTCATTTCAATCAGGCCACCGTCCAGCGCGGGCCTGAGATACCGCTCGCGGAACGATTTGCGATCACGCAGCCCTAAGGCGGACTGCAGGACTTCGCGGCTCATCTCCGCTCGCATCGCCGCAAGGAGTTCGCCGACCTGGGGGGTGACCTGGGGGGTGACTTGGGGGGTGACGGTGGACAAGGTCTCCAGAATCATCTGCAGCATGAAGGTCACAAACGGAGCGGAATCGGCCTGACCGGAGCTCTCCTGCAAGGCCTGATAATAATTTTGCTGGTGGTCGAAAACGAGGCTTTCCACCGGCATATCCGCGAACAGCGGATTCCAGTGCGCCAGAATCAGGCTCTGCCACAGACGCCCCATACGGCCGTTACCGTCGGCAAAGGGGTGAATGAACTCGAACTCATAATGAAAGACCGAAGCGGCGATGAGCGGATGGACATCTGTCGCCGCCAGCCAGCTAAACAGATCGCCCATGAGCTGCGGAACCCGACCCGCCGGAGGCGCCATGTGAACCACCCGCTGACCCGCCATCACCCCCACGCCGCCACTCCTGTACCTGCCCGCTTCGTCGATCAGACCAGACATCAGGATACGATGCGCTTCGAGCACGTCCGTTTCGCATGCCGGACGCCAGGTTCCAAAAAAATCATACGCAGCCAGCGCGTTTTTCACCTCCTGCACCTCGCGGGGCGGAGCAATGACCCGCTGGCCATCCAGGATCGCAGTGATCTGCGCTTCACTCAGTGTATTACCCTCAATGGCAAGGGAGCCGTGAATGGTGCGGACGCGGTTGATGCGCCGCAGTCGCAACGCGCCAGCCTGCTGCGTGAGCGCGGTCAGCCGCCCGACAACCTCGCTGATCCCGGCGACCAGATTCAGAATCTGCGGAGTAATCGTAAAGGGCGGCCGGTATTTCATTGCCTATCCTCTTGATCTTGGACGCACCGACGCGGTAACTCGAAAAAGGTGAACACTTGTGATTGCTGTACAAATCTGTCTTCGCAACAATCGGAGATGATGGCATCCAGGTTGTAGAACTTGCGGGTACGTTCCACCCGCCGGGCCCCTTCGGTTTGAACTTGTAAGAACTCCTTACAGGTTGCCGCCTCATGCAATTCATCGTCCGCATACACCTTTTTCAGGTGCATGGTGATATTCTGGGGCTTCACCTGAAACAGTTCCGCCATCTGCGCCTGGGTCAGCCAGACGGTGTCGCCTTCCAGAGTCACTTGAACAGGGTTGGGAGCGTCCGGGTCTTCGTAGATGATGATCTCGCTCATGGCCGCGCCACTCCAAAGGCCTGGGCCAAGACGGGCGTTGCTGCCGAAAGCGGCGGACAGTTTGTCGTAGGCCTCCTCGCGCAGTTCGTCACGATCGCAGAGGAAGAGAGCAGGTTTGCTTTGCGCCAACGTCCTTTTGGGCCGGTCGGTTCCACTGGGGGGGTGTTTCCATCTTGATGCGCTGGTGATCGGTGTATCCCTTGTCACGCAGCACGGGGTCGATTAGGAAAAAGCGGGTTTCCTGCTCATTGTAGCTCATCTGTCGCCACACCTCCTGAACCGTTCAATATCGGCAGCGGTGCCTTTCCCAAAGTTGAGCAATGCCCTATAGCATGACAATCCTCAAACCCGACACGCAGCTTTTACCTAAACAATCCTGACTGTCTCGGGATCAGTTTGACCATGGTCGAACACTCCGCAAGCAGTCGATTCATCACTCCACAGAACACCCACGCAACACGGTTGATCGTAATTAAAAACAACCAATAACCTATATTACCCCTCATACACTGCGCAAGCTATTATTTAATAAGGATTTTACCGTACATCCTAAGTACCCCCTGAGCACTGCCACAGATCAGCATGAAACTCCGCAACCTTCTGAACAAAAACAAAAGAACCCGCCAAAGACTTTTTCGTCTTTGGCGGGTTCGTAAGTGCAGATGGTGGGCCAACAAGGAATCGAACCTTGAACCTGCTGATTAAGAGTCAGATGCTCTACCAATTGAGCTATTGGCCCGTCAGGTCGGAATATGCGAAGCATGTCAATAGATTAGACATGAAAACGAGTTTCGCGCCGACAACGAAGAGGCTTCTACGGTTTTCCCCGATGTGCGTCAAGGGGCAAATTAGTGAATAGTGAATGGTGAATGGTGAATGGTGAATGAAGAAAAAAGAGGGACGAGGCAGCGCAACCATTCAAAATAAAAGTGATTTCTTTTCACGGCCAGCTGTTCGGATTCCAGGTTCCCCCAGAACAACCTCCGCCCTGCCTTTGTCCAATCACCGTTCACCATTCACTGTTCACCAGAAATCAAAGCAGGTACTTGACTCCTTCGCAATCCGACAAGGCCCGGCTCAGGGCGTCAAGCTGCTCCCGGTTCTCGATGCACATGCGCACGGTGTACGTCACGTACGAACCGTTGCGGGAAACGTTGCTGGCGCACGGAGTTTCGACAAAACCATGGGCGTTTATCACCCCGCAAATGGCCGCGAAAGCCTCGTCAGTCCGCGTGGCGATTATTTTGTATTCCCAGTGCAGGGGAAATTCGAGTTCCGGCTTGTTCATCGGGGCTCCTTGTTGACGGAAGTGTGCGGGGCGGCTAGTCCAAGGACCAGCGTCCGTGACGGACTCCATGGCCCAAGCTTTTTCGGACAGTCAACCCCAAATTTCCACAGGGCGAGGTGCGGATGGAATCCATCCGGGAACTTTATCGCATTGGCGCAGGTCCTTCCAGCAGCCACACCATGGGGCCAAAGCTCGCCGCAGAGCAGTTTCGGACCCGTGCACACGGGGCGGCATCGTATCAGGTAGTCCTGTACGAGAGCCTGGCCGCCACCGGCAAGGGGCATCTGACCGACAAGGCCCTCCGCGAAGCCCTCTCGCCCTACCCGGTGGAGATCGTCTGGGCCCAGGACCGGCAAAGGCCGGAGCACCCCAACGCCATGGATTTCAGCGCCCTGGACGAGAGCGGGAAGATCCTCGACACCTGGACCGTGTTCAGTATCGGCGGCGGTGCCCTGCGCGACCGGGAGTCGACCTTCGCCACGCCGGAAGTCTATCCCCTGCGCAGCCTCACGGAAATCATGGACCTCTGCGCCGAGGAAGGCATCACCTACTGGGAGTTCGTTTCCCGCCACGAAGGCGATGACATCTGGATGTTTTTCGAAGGGATCTGGACAGCCATGCAGGACTGCATGGAACGCGGCCTGAACACCGAAGGAGTGCTGCCCGGCAGCCTGTGCCTTGCCCGCAAGGCCAGTTCCTACCATCAGAAGACCCTGCTTGGCGGAGCGGAGATGCGCCGCACGGGCCTGCTGGCAGCCTACGCACTGGCGGTGTCCGAGGAGAACGCCTCCGGCGGGACCGTGGTCACGGCCCCGACCTGCGGTGCCAGCGGGGTGCTGCCCTCGGTGCTGCGCTACCTGGGGGAAACCATGGGTTTGCGGCCCAGGGCCATTCTGCAGGCGCTGGCCACGGCCGGGCTCATTGGCCTGATCATCAAGAACAACGCGTCCATCTCCGGGGCCGAGGTCGGGTGCCAGGGTGAGGTCGGCTCGGCCTGCGCCATGGCCGCGGCGGCCGCCGCCCAGCTTATGGGCGGCACCATCCGCCAGATCGAGTACGCTGCCGAGATGGGGCTTGAACATCACCTGGGCCTGACCTGCGACCCCGTGGGCGGGCTGGTCCAGATACCCTGCATCGAACGCAACGCCATGGCCGCCTCCAAGGCCGTGAGCATCGCGCACATGGCGCTTTTATCCGACGGCTCCCACCGCATCCCCTTTGACGAAGTGGTGCGAGTCATGAAAGAGACAGGACACGACCTGCCCAGCCTCTACCGGGAAACCTCCCACGGAGGCCTGGCCAAGGCATATGGCGAACGCAAGGAAAAACGAGGATCCGCATGAAGAGAGACGAAGAAGATTTCGACGAACTGCCTGCCGCCAGGGAAGCTGACGAACCGACCACCCGTGGCAAGGAGCTGAAACTCTTCACGATGTGTCTGAAAAAATTCATAAAGAAGATTTTTCAGCACATGGTTGCGACCCGTTTCGCCTCCTGGAAGGAACTGGCTATCCACGACCAGGACGGCCTGGCCTATCCTATCTACAATTACGTTCTCGACGCCGCCGATCCCCGGCTGCGGCAGACCTACACCGGATTCGGTCTGGAAATAGACGGGGGAACGCTTTTGGCGGACCTGTCCGTCTCCGCCATCCTGGAAGAGGAAGGCTCCATTGGCCTTGAATTCTACTTGTACGAGACCACGTCCATCGTGCCCTATGTGTGCGAGGATTTCGAAGCCGTGGAAAACGAGCGGCCGGACATATCCCATTTCCGCAAAATCAACCACGTCGATTTCGAGACGCTCTACGACGAATTAAAGAGCAGCAACATCTTCGATGACATCTATTACGAGCTTAACAAATCCATCCTGCTCATCGAGCTTTCCGAGCGCGAAACCCTGGCGCAGATGAAGAAGAGCAGCCTGAAGATCATTTCCGGCATCTTTGCGCGCGCCAAGTCCATCTCCAACCTGAACACCATCACCAACACCGACATCAAGGAATTCAAGCTGGATTTCGAGATCGAAGGGCGCAAATTCTCCCTCGTGGTCTTGAACGGCCACGACGCCGATAACCTGCCCGTCTACTCTTCCGTGCTGACCATGCCCGAGTACAAATCCGTGGCGCAGTACGTGGACCTGGACACCCTGTACGAGAAACTCCTCAAAGTGATGCGTGCCAAAAACATCGCCGATCCTGAAGCGGGCCTTCTTGAAGCGCTGAAGCCCCACGACCGTGCAGCACAAAACGCAGTGGCAACAGCACTCGGTCAATGACCAGTCGCTGCATGAACTGGCGCATCCTTGACCGGAGTCATTAAAACGCTATACATTAAATACATGTCTCGCTTCCCATGCGTGGCAGAAATAAACCCGTGATTTCAAATTGCAACCCAGGAGCCTCTTATGCGCAATAACAAAACGATGCTCATTCTTTGCATTTTCCTCATCGCAAGCACAGGCTTGCTGACATCTTGCGCTTCCAGCCGCTCGGGACAGGTCTATTCCCGTGATCAGGCCCGCCAAGAGATGCGCGTCAACTACGGCACCGTGCGCGACGTTCGCGCCGTGCAGATCGAAGGCACGCAGTCCGGTGTCGGAGCGGTGGGAGGCGGCGTGACCGGAGGCGTGCTCGGCAGCATGGTCGGCGGTGGCCGTGGCCAGGTGCTGGGCGCGGTGGTTGGCGCGCTGGGCGGCGCGGCAGTCGGTGCCATGGCCGAGGAAGGCGTGACCAAGAAAAACGGCCTCGAAATCACAGTGGAACTGGATACGGGTGAAATAGTGACCGTGGTTCAAGAAGCGGACATGCAGTTCTACGCAGGCGAACGGGTCCGTCTGCTGCGTGCCAACGACGGCTCGTCCCGCGTGCAGAAATAACTTTTTCGAACGCTTTTGGCTGACTGCTCAAAAATACAAAATTCACAGGCCGTTCAAAAATGGTGAGATGCAAGGAAGCGAAAAAATCCAGGACGCGCAGTGTATTAAGCATACATAAGCGGTCTGGATTTTTTCGCTGACGCAGCAGATTGCCGTTTTTGAGCGGCCTATCAGGAGATGAAGATGGAGCTCTCGCTCGTACCCATCAAGAACCCAAACTCCCTCAATCTCATCCTGGGGATGTCCCACTTCATCAAGACCGTGGAAGACGTGCATGAGGCGATGGTCAACACCGTGCCCGGGGCAAAGTTCGGACTGGCTTTCTGTGAAGCATCGGACGTCTGCCTGATCCGGACCTCGGGCACGGATCCCGAACTGGTGGAACTGGCCACAAAGAACGCCCAGGCCATCTCCGCCGGGCACAGCTTCATTCTCTTCATGCGCGACATGTTCCCGGTCAATGTTGTCAACACCATCCAGAACGTGCCCGAAGTGGTCCGCCTGTTCTGCGCCACAGCCAACCCCGTGCAGGTCATCGTGGCCCAGACGGATCAGGGGCGGGGCATTCTCGGCGTGGTCGACGGATTCGCGTCCAAGGGCGTTGAGACGGACGCCGACAAGGAAAAGCGCACGAAATTCCTGCGCATGATCGGCTACAAGTTCTGACATGCAGGCTTCGCGGCCAAAACGCCCAACAACTGTCCTGGTGGTGGACGATGACCCGTTCATCCGCGCCACCACCCGGGCCAGCCTCCGCACCCGTGGATTCACCATCCTGGAGGCCGGCAACGGCCAGGAGGGCCTGGACATGTTCCAGGCCCACGGGCCGGATCTGCTTATCGTCGATCTGAAGATGCCGGTCATGGACGGCCTGGAGCTTCTTGCCAGGCTGTCCGGAGTCATGCCACGCACCCCGGTGCTGGTGGTTTCGGGCGAGGGTGGCCTTGATGAAGCGGTGGAAGCCCTGCGCCTGGGTGCCTGGGACTATCTGGTCAAGCCCATCGTCTCGCCTACGGTGCTCCTGCACGCCGTGGACAAGGCCCTGGAGCGGGCCGCGCTGATCCGCGAGAACGAGGACTACAAGCTCAACCTCGAACGTCAGGTGAGCCAGCGCACCCTCGAACTGGAAAAAGCCAACCGGGAGCTTGAACACCAGTTCCTCAAGCAGCAAAAGCTCGGCGTCATCGGCACCCTGGCCGGGGGCATGGCCCACGACTTCAACAACATCCTCTCCTCCATCGTCTTCTCCACCGAACTCATTCGCGGGGCCGTCGACGCGGGCGAAGCCCCGGAGCAGGAAGACCTGGACCGCATCCTGCGCGTCTGCCAGCGCGGCACCTCGCTCATCCGCAGCGTGTTGCACTTCACCGGCAAGATGCACGAGGAATTCACAAATTTTTCCGTACGCGACACGATGATCGAAACCCTGGATATCATCCGGGGCACGACAAACACGCGCATTGAGATCAGAACCACGTTGGACCACAGCCTGGGCACGCTGTTCGGCGATCCGGTCCACCTGCAGCAGATCCTCATGAACCTGACCAACAACGCCATCCATGCCCTCGCAGGCACGGAGGAGCCGCGCATCGAGATCGCAGCCACGGTGTACCATGACCTGCACCCGGAGCTCATGCTCACCGACCCCCAAAGCATGCTCGTGGTCATAAGCGTGAACGACAACGGCCCAGGCGTGCCGGAAGAGCATCTGCCCAGGCTGTGCGAGCCCTTCTTCACCACCAAGACCCAGGACGAAGGGACCGGGCTCGGTCTTTTCGTCACCCAGAAGATCGTGAAGACGCTGCGCGGGAAGCTGCTCTTCTCGCGCAACGAGGAAGGCGGCACCACGGTGCGTGTCTGCCTGCCCGTAACCCGCGTCCAGTTCCAGGATCACGCCAACTGAAAGCGCTAAATTTGAAACATGCATTGCCTCACGCTTCGTCCGTCCTTATCTGACCTGCCAGAAGCAAAGGAGAATCATTATGGAAAGCGTTGACATCCTCATCATCGGGCAAGGACCCGCCGGCCTCTCCTCCGCCATATACACAGCTCGGGCAGGCATGCGCACCCTGATTCTGGGCTGCGCCCCCAAGGTGGCGGGAGATTACGAAATCGACAACTACTTCGGGTTCACCGAAACCATCACGGGAAAGGACTTGATCGAACGCGGCAAGATTCAGGCCGCCAAATTCGGAGCGAAGATCCGCTGCGACCGCGTGCTCGGCATCCATCAAAGCGACACGGGAAGCTTTGTAGCCAAGACCGAGGACAATGATATCGAAGCCGCAGCCATCATCCTGGCCACCGGGGTGTCGCGCATCAGGCCCGGCATCTCCAACCTCGGGGATTACGAAGGCAAGGGCGTTTCCTACTGCGTGAGCTGTGACGGCTTCTTCATGCGCGGCAAGCCGGTCGTGGTGGTCGGTGAGGGAAACTTCGCCGCCAACCAGGCTCTTGAATTACTGCAATACACCCCAAACGTGAAAATCTGCCCCCAGGGCAAGGAATTGTCCATCAGCGAAGAATTCCTCTACCGCCTGGAAGAAAACAATATCCCAATCCTGGAAGGCAAAATCGCCACTTTGGCCGGGGAAAACGGACTGGAAAAGGTCAAGCTTGAATCGGGCGACGAGATCGACGCCCAAGGCCTCTTCGTGGCCATGGGCCAGGCCTCGTCCAGCGACTTCGCCTACAGCCTGGGATTATTGCGCAACGGGCAATTCATCGAAACCGACCGTGAACAGCGCACCAACGTGCCGGGCATCTTCGCGGCCGGAGACTGCGTGGGGCGCTTCCTGCAGATCAGCGTAGCCGTGGGCGAAGGCGCTCTGGCCGGACGCGCGGCGATCAGCCACGTCAAGGAACGGCGGCGGGCGCTTCTTGACAAAGAAGCGAAGTAGGACTTAACAACCGTTGCTCCTCACGAGAGGGCCAATAGCTCAGTTGGTAGAGCCCCCGGCTCATAACCGGATGGTCCCAGGTTCGACCCCTGGTTGGCCCACCACTCAAATAAACATAGCCCGGATTTCCGGGCTTTTTTATTTTCATCTCCCTGAAATCCGTTGATTACTGTTTCTCAACTCGTCTCACTATGTTTCAGGTCAACTCTTCACGTCTCGATTCCGTGGGGGTATCGAATTGGGGTATCGCGCCCCTGAGAAAACAGGTCAGCTCATATCTTGCGTATTGATTTTTAAATCCTCTCCAAAGCCGGTGAGCGCACAAATGGAAAGTTAAGGCGGTCATCTTCAATCTTTGTCTTTCTTTCCATCCTTGAACCCCTGCCCAAACGCCGCCTTCGCCTTGGAAAAACTGTCTTTCCAGATAGTTAATGACTCTTCCAAGCCTTCTTTGATTTCATCCCAGGCGGACTCGCTGGCCTCCTGCAACGCTTCCAACTTGGCCTCAACCTCATTACGTTTTCCCTTCCACTCCTCGATTTGCTCAAGGTAGCGAAGCTTCAAATCCGCCTGAGCCTGATCTGCCTTAGCGGACAATTTGTCGATATCGGCATTCCATTCATGAACTTTGGCCTTCAGCTTCTGTACATAGGCATCTTTTTTTTCGGTCATAAAAATCCACTCTCCTCCCAAAATTACGGATTACGTTTTTCCTGCTGCGCACCTCGCCCAAATTCTTCGATTCCGGCGAATCCCATATTGTGCGCTTCAAGGCGCAACCATCTGCTTCAAAACAAAATATATGGTTGAAACAGTATGTTAGCACAATTGTTTGTTGCACGCCACTCTCCGTCAGGGGAAAAAAAGCGGTCAGCAATGGTTCAGATTGACCTTTTTACGCAAGGTTAATAATTTTGCCAAACTTGCCTGCGCCTGCCCGCGCGAAACCACCCGGCGCCCATGCCGATAACAGGGAGAAATAATGGAGACATTGATCATTGGCGCCGGGGCGATGGGGGGTTTGTTCGCCACCCTGCTTGCTCCTGTGGTTTCGACAAGCCTCTACACCACCAATGCCGAACACGCCGAGGCCATCAATCTGACCGGGCTCTGCCTCACCGGCATGGATGGTCAGGTCCGCCGCTCTGCGGTCAAGGCGCTGACTGATCCACGGCAATACGGCCGCTGCGCCGACCTGATCATCCTCTGCACCAAGGCCCGTTCGACAGGTCTGGCCTCAGCCATCGCCAAGCAACTGCTGGCCGTGGACGGTCTGGTACTCACCCTGCAAAACGGGCTCGGGAACCTCGAACTCATTCAGGCCGCAGTGGGCGTCTCCCGCGCTGCCGCGGGCATCACCGCTCAAGCGGCCACCCTGCTCGGCCCCGGACAGGTCCGCCATGCCGGCAGCGGCCCGACTGTGCTGGCCGCAGGTCCCGGGCAGGCGGAAAAGATCGCCGCTATCGCAGCCGTGTTCAACCAGGCAGGCATCCCCACCAGTGTCACCGAAGACGGCGAGGCCCTGCTCTGGTCCAAACTCATCATCAACGTGGGGATCAACGCCTTGACGGCAGTGTTGCGGGTCCCAAACGGCACGCTGGCCGAGTTCCCCGAATGCGAGTCCATCATGGCCCAGGCTGTGGCCGAGGCCGTCGCCGTGGCCACGGCCATGGGCATAAAATTGCCAGGTGAGACACCGCTGGAGAGGGTCAAACAGGTTTGTGCGATGACCAGCAGCAACCAGTCCTCAATGCTTCAGGACATCCTCAAGGGCAGGCCTACCGAGATCGACGTCATCAACGGCGCCGTCGTCCGCAAAGGCGCCGAGAACGGTGTCCCCACTCCGGTCAACCAGATGCTGACGCAACTGATCAAGGCCTTGGAAGCCACCGTCCAGCACCGGATCTCCCCCTCTTCCTCATGAAAAATTCGCCCAGGCAAATCTCTTCTTGTGCACGCCGCAGCGTTCAGCCTCGCGGACGCACCAGGGGCAGCCCCGCTCCGGGAATCTGGGGCACTTTGCCCAGGCGGGTTTCATAGATGGCCGTGTAGGCGGCCACCCTTTCCACGTACTTCCTGGTTTCATTGAACGGAATTGTCTCCACCCAGACGTCGGCGGGCATGGGGGTTGACGGGAGCCAGCCTTTGACCCGGCTCTGTCCGGCATTGTAGGCGGCGGTGGCCAGGAAGGGGTGATTTTGCAGGTCGTCGAGTTGTCTGCGCAGGTAGGTGGTGCCGTAGCGGATGTTCCGCTCGGGCTGCAGCAACAACATCGGGTGGGACAATTTTTCGCCGTGCCAGCCCGCAATGCGCTTGCCTGTCTGCGGCATGATCTGCATCAGCCCCAAGGCCCCGGCTGAAGACCCCACATCGGACATGAACAGGCTCTCCTGACGCGTCACGCCGTATACCAGGGCAGGTCTGAGGCCTGCGGCACTGGCCTCGGCAAAAACGATTTCCTTGTGCGGCAAGGGAAATCGCAGCTCCAGGTCCGTCATGTGGCCGGCCGCGGCGGTGGCCACAATGGCCCGGTCATGCCAGCCAAGCCCGTGCGCCCAGGCGGCGGCCGCCGCCAGCTCTTCGGCGTCGAGGCCAGGCTGCGCCTGCTGCCACTCGCGGCGGGCCGGACCGTAGCGCTCAAGGGCGTAAAGCTCGGCGGCGCGCTGCAAGGCTGGCAGCGTCCCGACGCGGCGCACGGCCTCGTCCGAAACGGTCAGCGGATTGTGCTGCACCACCAATGATCTGCCCAGATGCCCCAGGGCCAGCATGGCGAAGTAATCCTGCCCCCCGGAAAGTGTTTCGAAAACTTCCCGCGCTTCCCTGTCCCGGCCGTTCTCCTGCAGGGCGCGGCCCTGCCAATAGCGCCAGCGCGAGTCCTCTTTCTGAACGGCAGTGAGGCTTTCGAGCATTCGCAACGCCGCTGGCCAGTCCTGCGCGCGCAGGGCCGCACGCACGGCCCACTCGCGCACGGAGTCGCTGCGCAGGTCTTCGGGGATGGACTCCACCCGCGCCAGTGCGCCAGGTTCAAAGCGCAGGCTCATGTACAGGACCGCATCGTTTTCAACGGCCGCAAAACGCGCACGGTCCAGCCCGCTTCTGCGGCGCAGATCGTTCCAGTCCGCAGCGGCCCGGGTCGCGTTGCCACGGGTCATCTTGCGCATGGCGTGAGCGAGTATGGCGTCGCCCCGGTCGTGGGTCACCGTGGACCAGTCACGCTCCAGGACCAGGGCGGGCTGCTGGTCGACCCGCAGCCAGTAATCGAGCCACTGCGCATCGCCCGGAGCCAGATGACGCCTCAGGTGGCGGGCCAGATTGTCCTGGCCCCGCTGCATGGCCAGCTCGATGCGTTGCCAGGTCAACTCCCTGGTCAGGCCGCCCTCGTTGATCCAGGCTTCAAACAGGGGATCGCAGGTTTTGGGGCGCGATGAACCCGAAAGCCACAGCGCCCTGGCCTGGTCCTTGGCCTCGGTCCGCTTACCCGTATTCAGCAGGGCCTGCCCGTAAAAACATTGCAGATTTTCGTCCTTTTGCGGGCGATAGTCCTCCGCAAACCGTTTCCAATGGCCATTTTCTGCAAGCTGGGCGAGCCACGGCCTGCGCAGCGCTTCGGCAGGCGGGGCGCCGTCGTAATCACGCAGAAAGGAGCGTACTTCCGCGGCAATACCAGGGTGCATGCGCTTTTCCAGGTCCTGCTGCGTCAGATAGGGCAAGAGCGGATAGTCGCCCAGCTCGGCCCTGCGGGCCAGGTAATCCTGATACTGACCCTTGCTGAGCGCCTCCTCGGCCTGGATAAAGATTTGGCGTTTGTATTCCAGGCCAGAGGCATGAGCCTGAGCGGAAATCATGCAGCCAAGGGCCGCCATGAATACGAAAACAAGAATGCGAGAGATAATCATTTGTCCTTCCCGGAATTTTTTTCCATTCTGCCCGGGCCTCTCCAAGCTTGCAAGCCTGCCTGTGCAAACGAGTCTGTTTCACCTCGCACCTAATGCCGCCCATAATCCCAAAAACCGGGGGCGACTTGCGCCCCCGGTGGTCACCCCGCTTCATTCATGACAGATCACGCCATCGCGCACCCTTACAAGGGTGTCGGCCCGGGCGGCGATGTCTGCGCTGTGCGTGACCAGGATGATGGTCTTGCCCTTTTGGACGAGATCTTCAAGCACGCCAAGCACTTCCGCCTCCGCCGCCGAGTCCAGATTTCCCGTGGGTTCGTCCATGAGCAGCACCGGAGGGACATTGGCCAGGGCCCGGGCAATGGCGACGCGCTGCTGCTGGCCGCCAGAGAGCTGTCCCGGCTTGGCATTTATCTTGTCCGAGAGCCCGACCAGTTCCAGCAGCTCCTCGGCCCGCTCTTTTTGCCGGGTTTCGGACGCAGCGGCCAGCATCAGGGCCGTTTCCACGTTTTCCCGGGCCGTGAGGCTCTGCAGAAGGTTGAAGAACTGGAACACGAACCCGATCTTGCGCGAGCGCAACGCGACCAGCTCGCTGTCGCGAAGCGTGAACATGTCCTGCCCGTCGAGCTCGACCCGTCCGCTGCTTGGGCGATCCAGCCCCCCGAGCAGATGCATGAGCGTCGATTTGCCGTGCCCGGAGGGGCCAACGATGCAGGTCAGGCCACCCCGCGCGATTTCAAGGTCCACGCCGCGCAGGGCCTGGGTCAGGCTTGCGCCCTGGCCATATGTTTTGGTCAGGCCCTGGGCCCTTATGATGGGATCATTCATAGCTGATGGCCTCCACGGGTGAAAGTCTGGACGCGCGCCAGGCGGGATAGAGCCCGGAGAGCATGGCGATGAGCGTCGAAAAGAGCACGGCCCCGGCCAGCATGAGCGGATCGACCCCGCCCTGCGCGCCCTTGACAAAGGACGATGCCCCGTTCTGGCTGATGAGAGGGGTCGCGAGCATGGACGCCACCAGGCCCAGCGCAGCTCCTCCGATGCCGCCCAGCAGCCCGTAGATCCCGGATTCGAGCAGGAAGAGGCGAAATATCGTCCCTCTGGTCGCGCCCATGGCCTGCAGGATGCCAATCTCGCGCTTGCGCTCATAGGTCGCGGTCATCATGGTGTTGACGATCCCGAAGGCCGCCGCCAGCACGGCCACCGCCGCGATGAGCTGCAAGGTCACGCTGACCGTGCCCACGATGGACAGGACCGAGGCCAGCATCTGCTTGTCCGAGACCACGCCAAGGCTCACCACATCCTTGATTTTGAGCGCATAGGCATCGACCTCTTCCAGACGGTCCACCCGCACCGCCACATACGAAACCCGGTCCTGCTGATCGTACAGCGTCTGCGCCACCGGCAGGGGCAGGAACACGGTCAGGTCGTCCTTGCCTCCCGTCTCTTCCAGCACCCCGAGCACTGGCAATTGCGTCCCCCGGATCGTCACTTCCCCGCCCGGCTGCAGGCCAAACTGTCCGGCCACGACCGCACCGAGCAACGCGCCGTGTTCGTCAGGGGCGTTGAAGTAGCGCCCGTCCGAGACGCGCCACCCCTTGAACGGCAGGGACTCCTCGGTCGGAACGCCCAGCACGGAGACCGGGCGGTTCTGGATGGCCGAACGCTCGGCCAGGAAGGGAATGGCCGTCATGCCGGGGATTGCGCGGATGGCCGCGACTTCTTCTGCGGTGATGGTGGTCGGCAACTGCTCGCCGGTCAGGATCGAGACCTGCTCAAAGGCGCAGCTGCCCTTGGGAGTGACCACCAGGTTCGCGCCCAGTGCGGCTGATTCCTTTTTGATCTGCGCCGTAAGGCTTCCGCCCAAGGCCACGAAGGTGACAAAAGAGGCCATGCCGATGACGATGCCCAGCAGAGTGAAGACGAACCGCCCCCGGCGACGGACGATGTTCTTGAAGACGAGCTTGGCCGGCGTCATTTCGTGGCCCCCAGATTGTGCCGCCTCAAGGTCTGTATCGACTCCGCCTTGAACAGGTAGCCCGAAGCCTCCTTGACCATGGACCCTGTGACCTGAACTTCATCACCTATGGCCGGTCGCGTGCCCTCCACCCTGACCGGAAGCAGCGGCTTGGTGCAGGTGGGGCTTGCACACTGCAGTTCGCCCAAGTCCATGATGCCCATGACGTTTGGATCCGAGCTGGAATAGGCATAGGCGATCCCGATGACATCCATGGATCCGCTGAAAGCGCCGGGGTCGGACACTACCTGGCCGACGCCCAGGGGCGGGTTTTTCTTTTCACAGCCCGTGACGGACAGGGCCAGACCGACAAGGACGAGTCCAATAAAAGTGACAAAGCGCATGCATTCACTCCTGAAAGAAAAATGGGAAATGATCGCCGGATGGCAACAAAGCGCGCACCAGCGGCCTCAAAAAAAGGGAATCGGGAAAGGATCAGATGAATTCAGGAGGGAATTCGGCGGCGCGCAACAACGGGTCCGGCGCAGCCAGGACGAGCTGCCATTCAAACCGGCTCGCGGTGCGGCTGACGGTCACGGGAAAACCCTGTTCGGGCAAAAACGAAAGAAAGCCGGAAATCATCCCGCAGACCGAATCGGCGCACTCGGCCGTCGCGGTGGCGGGCTCAGGGGAGCATTCCTCGGAGCAGCAGGCCTTTTCCAGGCCGTGCAGGAAAACCACGGTGGACACGGAAACGGACATGAGCATGAGCGCAAGCATCGGCACCAAGACGACCCCAAAGAGACGACTTTGCAACATGCTTCTGTGCCCGCGTTGATTCATGGATTCACGTCGCGGGTCAGTTTGCGGGATTGCTGAGTGGCACAAGCAGCTTCTGTTCGCCGCCGGCCGCGCCCGGCGCCTTACCGGTCATCTCGCGCAGGACCTCCGCGATGGGCGTGCCGTTGGCGTTCACCGCCTGCGGATTTATGCGCACCAGTTCCTGCCAGGCCGCGATGGCGCCTTCCTTGTCGCCGAGATCGTAAAGCAGCACGATGCCGGTGTTCATACGCGCCGTTTCATGCCGGGGATCCACGGCGATGGCCTTGGCAAAGGTGTCCACAGCCTTCTGAAACTCGCCCAGGGCGCGGTGCATGACGCCCATGTCCGTCAGCACGTTGGGGTTGTCCGGACTGAGTTCCAGGGAGCGGCTGTAGGCCTCGATGGATTTGGCGGGTTGGCCCGTGTCGAAGTAGAGATTGCCCAGGGTGACCCAGGCGTTCACGTCCTGCGGGTTCAAGGCCACGCGGTCGGAATAGACCTTGATCTGGCCGAGCATATCACCACCCTGGGCCTGGACCGGAGCATCACCCTGCCCTTTGGTGGACTGAAAGGCCGTGCTGAAGGCGAAGCCGATGAGCGCCCCGGCCATCAGGATCACGATCCCGTAAACCAGGGCATTATTCTTTTTGCCAGCCTGCTCTTTGGCCGATGATTTCGCCATACACCCTCCTTGTCTAAATTGTCGCCGGGGGTATCCGGGCGGACACGGCCTGGACTGCCCGGACCGCATCAGGGCTTCAAGCAAGCATCGGACCAGCCAATGCTACCGTCACGACCGCACATCAACAGGGAAAAGTTCAAGATAAACGAAAATCTGCACATCAAGTGCATAGCCATGCGACCATATTTGCACATCTGTTGGCAACCTCCGTCGCAGAACACCTGAAACAATGTCACTTAAAAAAAGAGCTCCACGCACGGCGCAAAGCGGTTCGACAGATTTTACGCGTTGCGTTAGACATCGTGCATTACGAGCCCATCACGCCACAATCCCCGGAAATATCGGAGCCCCAATGCACCTGACCGCCATGACCCATCGCGACGAGCTTTTCAAGCTGACCCTGCGCTGGATGAACGACGACTTTCATCCTGACGACGGGGAAACACTGACCCGCATATTCGTGTATGAAAGCGCCATTTCCGCCGTGGTCAGCGAACGCATCCTGCGCCTGCTGGGAGGATTTTGGAACACCAGGCTGCATGCACGGCGGGTCAAGTTCAAGCAGGAATTGC
>Ga0180017_100241_pt1 | contig 21766 bp, 22 predicted proteins | sample KR46_S_MetaG_FD_129674 | JGI IMG/M metagenome (GOLD analysis project Ga0180017, IMG submission 129674) | Groundwater microbial communities from the Olkiluoto Island deep subsurface site, Finland - KR46_S_MetaG | ecosystem: Environmental > Aquatic > Deep subsurface > Groundwater | place: Finland...
AGCATTGAAGATCTCAACGAAAATATTCTTATGCAGTGTATCGCTTACGGCAATCACAGGATGGCCGGTCGGGAACGAGTCGTTAATGAATTGTTTGAGGATGAGAAGGCGCATCTGTTGGCTTCCCCGGAGGCCACATTTAGCAATGTACAGGTAGGCGGCGGCCGCGCTGATAAGTACGCCACGGTGATCATAGATAAAAATCGCTACTCCGTGCCGAGCCGATATGCGGGGTTCAAGGTGAGAGTGCTGCTTCACGCGGACCGGATCGATATTTTTACCGGAACCAAAAAGCTGGCCGCGCACGCAAGAGCATACGGCAACAACAAATGGTGTCTCGATCCAGACCACTACCTTGAATTGATCCAGCAGCGCCCCATGGCCTTCAACAGTGCACGGCCCATCAGGCAATGGAAGGAAAGCTGCCCGCAGTCCCTGCGCCTACTTTTGGAGCGATTTTGCAGCGCCCAGGGGGAGACAAAAGGAATCAAGGATTTCATCAACGTGCTCATGCTCTACCGAGAGCATACGGCTGGAGAAATCGAAGCCGCAGCGGAATTGGCTGTAGAGCACCATGTCAGTTCCAGCGAGGGTGTTCGCCATCTTCTCGTCCACACTGGGGCAGTGGAGATCACCGCCGCACCCTTGACCGCTTGGTCAAGGCTGTCCCCTCCCGACGTGAGTGTGTACGGGCAACTGGGCGGTGTGCAATGACGGTGGGCACGCTGATAGAACTGCGAGCAAACCTCAAGGCGCTGAATCTTTCCAACATGTCTCGAAATTTGGAAGGCCGATTACGACAGGCCAAGGAAACCGGTGTTGGCTATGATGAGTTTCTTCTGGATCTGACAGGAGCGGAGCTTCAGGCCAGAGCGGAAGGCAGACTGAGCCGTCGCATCAGGGAAGCAAAATTTCCACTTCTCAAGCCCATTGACACCTTTGATCTGGAGGCGGTTCCGGACCTAGATATCCGGCTCTTCCGGGATCTGGCCGGTGGCGGATATATTCAGGAGCGCAGGAACATCATCTTTCTCGGACGCAGCGGCACGGGCAAAACCCATATGGCCACAGCCTTGGGTATCGAAGCCTGTAAACACAATTTTCGAACCCGATTCACGACCTGCTACGGGCTGGTCAACGAGTTGATCGAAGCCAGACAAGAGCGAGTCTTACAACGCCTCATCCAGAAATATGTCCGTTACGATTTGCTGATCTTGGACGAACTCGGCTATATTCCCTTTTCCAAAGAAGGCTCCGAATTATTGTTCCACGTCTTGGCAGAACGACACGAGAAAGGACCGGTGATCATCACCACGAATCTTGGATTTGCAGATTGGACCCAGGTCTTTGGCGAGCCCACAATGACCGCAGCCTTGCTGGATCGGCTGACCCATAAAGCCCATATCATCAATTGCAGTTGGGAGAGCTATCGGCTGAAGCAGAGCCTGAATCAAAAGGCAAAGCGGCCATAAAGAAGGCTACCAGTTGGCAGAGGTAGGACGATCGCCCTCAGAACGTCCAGAGCAACAAACACGTCTCAAGGTGGTCAAAATTCGGTGATCACGGATGGTCAATTTTCGGTTGTCACTGCTAACCGCTTGCCAAAGACGCTTGGGGTATATACTATGTAGATACTTTAAGCCGGGAGGATGGCATGGAAGCAAAAACCGTCAAATGGGGCAACAGTCTGGCGCTCAGAATACCAAGCGCGATCGTCAAGGATTGCGGTCTTTCCGAGAATACGCTCGTCGATATCTCATTCAGAAAGGGCGAGATCGTCATCAGGCCCGTGCGCAAGAGATATGTACTGTCCGAGCTGCTGGCCGGGATAACCCCCGAGAACATTCATGGCGAGGCCGGCATGGATGAACCCGTGGGTCAGGAGCTGCTGTGATGTACGTTCCTGATCGCGGCCATGCCGTATGGATGAATTTCAACCCCCAGGCCGGGCATGAACAGGCAGGCAAGCGCCCGGCGCTGGTGATTTCGCCCGCTTCGTATAACGGGCGCACAGGGCTGGTGCTGTGCTGCCCGATCACGAGCCAGATCAAGGGCTACCCTTTCGAAGTGAAGATCGAAGGCAATCCATTGATCTCGGGGGTTGTGCTGGCGGACCAGATCAAGAATCTGGATTGGCGGGTGCGGGGCGTGAAGTTTGTGACCTTGGTGGACGACTCCGTGCTCGAAGAGGTTGTCGCCAAGTTTGAAGCGCTCTTGCGTTCGGAATAAGCATGAGCCGTGCGCGGACGGGGCAGGGATGGGGCAGGGATGGGGCAGCGACAAGGCAGCGACAAGGCAGCGACAGAATCAGCGACAAGGTAGCGACAAGGCAGCGACGGGGCAGCGACAAGGCAGCGACGGGGCAGCGACAGAATCAGCGACAGGGCAGCGACAGGGCAGCGACAAGGCAGCGACGGGGCAGCGACAGAATCAGCGACAGGGCAGCGACAAGGCAGCGACAAGGCAGCGACGGGGCAGCGACAGGGCAGCGACAAGGCAGCGACAAGGCAGCGACGGGGCAGCGACAGAATCAGCGACAGGGCAGCGACAGAATCAGCGACAGGGCAGCGACGGGGCAGGGATGGGGCAGCGACGGTGGCAGGGGCGGGTGGATTGAAAAAAAGCCCCTTTTCGGGGCTAGTCAAAAATAGTTTTCGCTGCGGTGAGTACTTCTTGCAATTTTCCAGGCTCAAGCTCGTCAATTTTTTTAAAAAGAACTCTGTCTTCACAGGTTACAATTCTATCTAGACGAATTGTTCCAGGACGAACAGCAGCATTTTTTGTATTGCTCGGAGATATTGATACTGCAAATTGAGACTGGGAAGGCTGGGTGGTCACCATACAAACGATGCAGTCATCTCCAGGGAGAGCGTTCAGTACTAGAACCGGTAGAACCTTTGAATTCTTTAGGTCCGTAAAAGGAAAAGGCATAATGAAGATGTCGCTTGGTCAATTACCGCACTCCCGCTGCAAAATTCATCATGCACATACGCGTAAGATCTTTTTCAGAGTCATTTTTCATGTCTTCCCACATTTCTTCGATCATCCTTTCTGAAATGCTTTCAATAAGGGCTGCTGCCTGCCCCGAGGTAGGGAGAATCTCTAGCGCCGCTTCCGCCTGGGCGTAAGCCTCGCAATATTGACCAGTCATAGCCAGCGATTGTGCGAAGTTGAACCGCGTCTGAAATGTGCTGCCGTTCACGTCGAGATCCTGATAATAATATTTACGCACCGCGTCCTTGTCCTGCCTAAGGGCGCTGATCGCGCCCATGACATAAACATAGTTGATCCAGTCAACATCTTTAGATGTCGCTGCGGACTTTTCGAGGCGCGAAAGCGTGAAATCATCAACTTCGCCTTGAGCGGCTCTACTGACGAGTTCGTCCAAAACCCTCGCGGCCATGGATTCTTCTTGTGGAACATGCGGAGACATCCTTTTTGGCTATAACAGGGGATTGCCGGAGTCAACGAGATGCCCCCTTCATCCTCCTCATGACGCCCGAACACTTCTGCCTCCACCTGTCCTCTCCCATTCACCAATCACTACTCACCATTCACGAGCGCCCCATGAGGGGCATTTTCAGCAACAGGCTCCGCGTCCTTCTCCTCCGGGATAGACCCTGGCGGCACTGGCCAGCAGGCCGGATCTGGTCATGCCCAGGCGGCGTGCCTTGGCGTCAATTGCTTCCAGGTCAGCCTTGGGCAGGCTGATGGATATTTTGACCGGGGTCATGTCCACGTTCGGCGCTGGAATGAGCTGCAAGACGGGTTCGCGGCTCAGGTCAACGCTGTCGTCTGTTTCGCTCGTGGCAAACGCTCGGGCCTGAACCATATTGGATGGTTCCGGTAGAGGCCTGCGCGCCTTGGCGTACTCTTCGGACACAATGGCCAACGCATCGGCTCCCATGGCCATGCATTCGTCCAGAGTATCTCCCTGTGACGTAATCTCCGGAAAATCAGGAGACAAAATGGCATACCCGCCCTCAACGACGGGCAGAAAAACCAGAAAATAATAGGCCATGACGACCTCCTTTTAATGCAACGCTACACCGGTTTGTTTTTCGATTTGGCGTACAACCTTTTCCGGAATTTCCGTGTGTCTGCCAATGGCGGACCTGAAGATTCCATGACAATCATACGCCTTGGTGTGGCTTCCACCTTCCTGAAATGTGAACCCGTTATCGGCTAGTTTCTTCAGGATATCCTTTCTCTTCATCCCGCCACCGCCATTTTCTTTATAAGAAAATTATGCATATTTTTCCATACCGTCAAGAATGGTATGGAAAAAATTATGGAATAGAGAAGGTCTCGCAGGCGAATGGGATTATACCCACCGAAGGAGAGAGTGTCCGATTTATTATGGGTCTGGTCCGTTTCCGCCCTCACCCATTCACCATTCACTATTCACTATTCACTATAAAAAAATCCGCCAATTCATTTCCAGTGCGTGGCCAAGTTTTTTCGCCATTGCTTTGCCGATGGGACGGACGTCTCTCTCCATGCCGGAGATATGTGATTTGTGGATGCCGATGGCGGCGGCCAAGGCAGCCTGGGTCAACCCGCGCAGACCCCGTGCGCCGGACAGGACCTTGCCCGGTGTAGAGTCATGGAATAGGTCCTCGGCCGACACAGCAGCGACGGAGGCATCGATAGAACCATCGATAGAATCAGCGACGGAGGCATCGATAGAACCAGCGACGGAACCATCGATGGAGGCATCGACAGACACCCCCATTTGGATTGCCTTTCCCTTTGTCGTTGTCATTGTCGCTGCCTCCGTCGTTCTCCGGTCGCTGCCTTTCCCGCTGCCTTTTCCATTCACCATTCACCAATCACTATTCACCACTAAGATACCGTATCAATCCAAGAATCAGCTTCCTTATTGAAGTGATTTGAGAGGAAAATTTCGAGTACTGATCAGTATAGTTGAGTCTTTGAGCGATAAAAAGCTGTGTCTCTACTTCAGCAAGAGACCCAAGGGCGATGTGTAGAAATTGCGAAAATTCCTTGTTGGATTTTCGAGCTGCTCCTTCTGCAATATTGCTTGGAATGCTCGTAGCGGCCCTTCGTATTTGCTGAGTCAACGCGTAAACTTCTTCTCGTGGGAAGTTCTTGGATATGTTGTAAATGTCGATCGTCAAATCGATGCTCAATTTCCAAGCGTCTAGTTGTTTGTGGTCCATGTTTTTTATTGGTGATTGGTGATTGGTGAATAGTGATTGGTGAATAGTGAATGGGTGAGAAAATTAAATTATCATTTGATAATTTAAAAATAAAAAAACTCTTTCCAATCACCATTCACTGTTCACCATTCACCATGTCATACGAACGTATGAGAAACAATGCGAAGAAATGAGTATTGAATTATGATAAGCGAGTAGTGAATGGTGAATAGTGAATGGGTAAGAAAATTAAATTATCATTTGATAATTTAAAAATAAAAAAACTCTTTCCAATCACCAATCACTGTTCACCATTCACTATTCAGATACCGCTGCCTGCAGGTCGTGATTGATCATAGAGGGTTTCAGGCGCGATATCGATGTTGCCGGGCCAGATCACTGTTCCGTAGCCTACTTTGGCAAGCATGAAGAACGGCGATTCCCTGAGGCGGTGAAAGGGAGGTTTTGTCAGAAGATGCCGCATATCGAAAATGCGTTTTTCACCGTTCTCGAAAGTGAGATAGAGGCTATGGTCGGGTCGGGGCTCGACGGCGACTACATCCAGCAGCTGTTTTTCCATAGTTACCATCCAATTGTCAGCGAAGCGGGGCTATGTTGAAAAGTTCTTCTCCGGCCACGGCCAGTTCCCAGTTTGCCAGCAGTTCGTCTTTGTGAATTTCGATCCATGCCTGCACAAGTTTCAGTTGCTTGGCGGGGAAGTCCCCTGCGAGGAGGACGCCATCGTCAATGCATATCGATGCCTTGTGTCCCGCATAGCGTACGTGGATATGCGGGAGGTTATGTCGCCCATAGTCTTCGTACATGATCATTACGAGGATTCCGTAAAACATGCTAATGGTCGGCATTTTTCATACCCTATATTTATAAGTTGGAGTCGGGGATGAGTCCAGTGTGTTATTGGTCTCAGAGACCCAAGCATTCGGAGTTACCAGATTCCGCTTTGTGTGGAAATTCGGTCAAGTACCTATACGACATTGGGTCTCCAATGCCCGACTTACCCCAGTCACTACTCACCAATCACCATTCACCAACCAAGACTGTCCAACAAAATCAGACACCCCTTCCCCGTCCTCACTTCCACGTAAACCAATAAAAGCCACGTCTGGCGGGGCTTTTCGGCGTGTGGAGTAAAAAGGGTTCATGGCACGGGTCTTGTAAACTCTTTTGCGTTTTTAGGTGAGAATCCGGAAAGATACGTGTCCGACTTCAGGGCAGGGTGCTGACAAGGGTCAGCTTCTGGTCCCGTTGTCTTTTCCCAATCACCATTCACCTTTCACTAATCACCAATCCAAAAGATCTCATTCTAAGGTCGAAAAAAGGGCCTTTTTTGAGAAAAAAGTGAATGAAATTGGGAAGTTCTTGGTCTCAGAGACCCAGGCACGGTGCCGATTTTCAGACAGAATGGGTAGCAGGTCCAATTGGAATAAGATTTTTGCGCTGGTAGCAGTTCATCCAGGCGGTGCGCATAGAGTTTGTTTCTCCATAGATGAGGAGCACAAACGCGCAAGCCTTGAACGAGGCGCGGCTTAGATCGATGGGTTATCGGTCCGGGCCGATGGAAGTGCCTATCAACGCAGGTCTGGTCTTTATGGGTTACCCGCAACGATTTTTCGAGCCTGGTTATGTCTGGCATCTGACTGCCCGCTGTCACAACCGGGATTTTCTCTTGAATCAGGTATTGTACCGCAAGCTGCTGACAGACACGCTCTTTGAAAATCAGGCCCGCTACCTAGTACCGGTGCTGAACTTCACGGTGACATCCAATCACGTTCATCTGCTCGTGGTCAGTCCGCCAGACAGGGACGCGATACCGGAGATGATGCGCGATCTGGGTTCCAAGGTGGCCGCCACGTACAACAAGAAGAGCGACCGCAAGGGAAGCTTCTGGGAGCGGCGCTACCATGCCACGGCGGTGGAGAGCGGAGAGCATCTGGTGCGCTGCTCGCTGTACATCGACACCAACATGGTTCGGGCGGGAGTGGTCAGGCATCCTTCCGAATGGAAGCATGGCGGCTATCACGAGATCGTGAAGCCCAAGCAGCGGTACAAGACCGTGAACCTGTCCGAGTTGTCCAGGCTGGCGGGCATGCCGGATGATCCGTCCTTCCCTGAGCATTATGCGGGCTGGGTGGAGAACGTGGTCAGGCGCGGACATCTGTGCCGGGATGATGTTTGGACGGCGGAGCTGGCCGTTGGGAGCGTGAAGTTTGTGGATCATGTGCGCAGGCAGAGCGGATACGCGCCCATTCTGAAGGACGAAAACAACATGCTCGGCGAGCAACCGGCCCCTTACGGAGCGCATATAGATTGCGGGAACATGGTGGAGTGGGGATTCTGAAGGTCCACAACGCGAGTTTTAAGTAATAATATTAGATTGATAGATATAAAAATAGGCTGATTTTTGACTGATGACCTCATTCTAAGGTCGAAAAAAGGGCCTTTTTTGAGAAAAAAGTGAATGAAATTGGGAAGTTCTTGGTCTCAGAGACCCAGGCTGGACCCAGGCTTCAACATCAAAAAGGGCCTTTTTAGAGAAAAAAATGAAGGAAATTGGTATGTTGCTGGTCTCAGAGACCCAGGCCCACAACGCGAGTTTTAAGTAATAATATTAGATTGATAAATATAAAAATAGGCTGATTTTCGGTTGCTGACCTCATTCTAAGGTCGAAAAAAGGGCCTTTTTTGAGAAAAAAGTGAAGGAAGTTGGGGTGTTATTGGTCTCAGAGACCCAGGCCTAGAGAATGAAGTTGGTGTGTTATTGGTCTCAGAGACCCAGGCGCCCATCATTCACCATTCACCAATCACAATCTGAATGGGGTTTTTGAAGGTCCGCAACGCGAGTTTTTATTAATGATATTTGATTGTTAGATATGAAAATAGGCTGATTTTTGCCTGATGACCTCATTCTAAGGTCGAAAAAAGGGCCTTTTTTGAGAAAAAAGTGAATGAAATTGGTTAGTTCTTGGTCTCAGAGACCCAGGCAGGAGATTTCACCAATAAATTATTAATGGCTTATTTTTCTCCAATATTTTTAACAACATTTTTTTTTGTTTCAGGGTATTTGTTTAACAGCAAGCGTTCCTTTATAGAAACAATAGAACAAAGATTTAGGACAATAATAATTCCTTTTTTAATTTACGGATTGTTAAATATTATTTTATCGCAAATAATATCATTCAAAAAACAAAAATCATTGGTAAATGAGTTATCAGATTTCTTTTTACAAATCCGGGGAAACAATGATGGACTTTGGTTTTTAGCATGCTTATTTGTTTCAACTATACCTTTTTATTTTATTGATAAACACATTAATAAAAATTTTTTGTTATTATTATCGGTGTTAATTCTTATTGTAAACAAAATTATAGCGCTTTCTCCATTACCTTGGCATATTCAATTAATAGCACCGGCAGTATTTTATATGACATTAGGAAATTTATTTAAATGCTACGAAGATAAATTTATATTTCTTAATTCATTCAAATCAATATTATTTCTTTTTCCTGTTTATTTTACTGGGGTAACTCTTTATTTAAAATATTTTGGACAATCCGTAAATTTTATGACAACAAATTATATATTTGATGGGATAGTGATTACAGTTACTGGTATTTTTTTATGTATTTCAATATCAAAACAAATAAAAAGTTATAGTAAATTATTAATATTTATAGGTTCTAATTCGCTTTTATATTTTTGTCTCCATGGAAAAGTATATGCCATTATACAAAAAATTTATCATCAAATTATATTACTTTTCGAGATAGATATATCATATTCTATGTATTTTATTGTAGGCGTGGGAGTTACAGTCTTAACATGTATATTGTTAATAATCCCAGTTAAATTTATTAATGAATTTTTCCCATGGTCTGTTGGAAAAGGTTTTTCATTTTTAAGATAGAATTTTCATTTGTTAGACACATATTGTTTTTTTACTCAAAATTCCAGGTCCAGAAAAGATCGCAACGCAAGTTTTTAACTGTGATATTAGGGTATTAAATTTAAAAATAGGCTGATTTTGGACGTAGAGGCGATTCTGTGTTCAATAAAAGTGAATAAAATAGGGTTTTTATTTGTCTCAGGAGCCCAGACGAGAAATTCGAGGTGTTATCAAGTAGTTTAGTGCGAGGCGAGGAAATCTAATTTTCTGGCCCGAGGGAGCACTTTCTCTTGACCTCGATCCTTAAGATGGGTGGAACCCCATGCTAAATTTTTAGATCGCTACACAGGTTGGAATGCATGCCCCAGAACCATGACTATCTGATCAAGCTAATTTATTTTACGATTTTTTCGTTTTTTTTTCCCATCTATATTCAGTTGTTTGGTTCTGATTCGTTCACAACTGGGACTGCATTTGTTTTCATTCTTTTTTTTATTTTGGCTTTTAAATGTATATTGCAAAAAATTCAAATAAAGTATTTTCTATTTGCATTTTTATTGATAACTATATCTTTAATCAGTGCTTTATCTGTTGATCATTCTTTTTTATGGAATTCGCTAAGAAGCTATGTGCAGTTTGTATCTTCAATTTTAATATTTGTTATTGTTTTCAATGTTTACAGTAATAAATTTTTAGAAAATTTATTCACGGATGTTGAAAATATAGTCTTTTTTTTAGTATTGATGGTTGCTGTGCAAATTTTGATTGGTGTTATTGTTCAATACATACCTGATTTTGGTAAACATTTAACAATATTTCTTACTAGAAATCAAAGTGTTTTAGCTCCTGAGTTTGATGGAGAAAGATTGCGTATGCAGACTCTCATTGTTGGGGGAGAGGCAGTCGGTGAATGTATAGCTATTTTTTTTCCATTTGTATTGTATTTTCTATTTTATAAAAATAATTTTATCAACTATATTTTATTAATTATTTTTTTAATTGGTTCTCTTTTTGCTATTACACGTTCAAGTATTATTTTAATGCTTCTTTCATCTATATTTTTTTATGTTAGGATTGTATTTGAAGTTCAATTTCTATCTACAATTAAGGGTATGTTTATCGCATTATTTTTGCTTTTTGGTGTCACCTACTTTTTTGATACATTTTTAAATGAGTTAATTAGTCGTTTTTCGTCTTCCTTGTCTGATTATAGTCGGACGGGTTCTGTCATTTCGGCCATTAATCGCGAAGGCGTATGGTTTTACATTGACAAGATTGTTTGGCCTAAATTGAGTTTTTTTGGGAACGGTTTGGTTACAATTTCGGGTAACAAAATGTTTCATATTCATAGTTTATATGTAACAATTTTGCATCAATTTGGAATTGTCGGTTTTTGTATATTTATGTATTTTTTTATTTCTTTACTTTTTAAGATTTTATTAAGTTATTTTTCTTGCTCTGATAGACAAGTGAAGACTTTTTTATATTCTTGTTTCTTATCTTATTCTTGCTTTTTAATAAACGAAATTAAATTCGAATTTAATAGATATGATTCATATCAAAAAATTATTTGGACTATGTTTGCTGTTTTTGCGCTAACATCAAAATTTATAAAATATAAAAAATGTTAAATATTTATATTAAGAATGTATAATTGCATAGTGTTTAATAATAAATTTGGTATGTTTGCATGACTAGAGATGTTTATTCTAATTATGCCATCCGACGAGCTGCGTGGCAATTTCTAAGCGGCAAAGCAGCATCTGCTTTGCTTACGTTTATTATTTTGCTTTATCTAGTTCGAATGCTTTCGGTGTTCGACTATGGTGCCTACGTTGTTTTTATCGCTGGTACGGAGATTGGCATAGCTCTGGCCGGACTTGGGTTACCTTGGCTGGGTGCACGTTATATCCCTGAATATCGCTTGCGCGCGTCAGGCTCGGACCTAGGCCGACTGTGCTTGCAATTAATGCTGTGCCAAGCTCTGGCTCTTATAGCCTTGGTCGCTATCGTAGCGTTCGCTATGGATATTTATCTTAGTTGGGCAGATCTATTAGCACACAGGCGTGCATCTTGGTTTGCACTGGCGCTGCTGCTCACTGAAGGGCTTGGGCGTTTTGTACGTGAAGGGCTGATGGCCCCGCTCATCCTGCAAGGACAAGCACGTGTGAGCCTCGTTTTGCGCCAGTCTTTATTTCTAACTACAATTGTTGCATTTTCATTTGCTGGCAGCACGGAGTTAATCTGGGTGCTAGCGGCTGAAGTGGGCGCATCGTTAGCTGGTTACCTTGTTTCAGTCATAAGCTTTGTTTGGCATCTAAGATCGTTACGGGGGCAGGTGGGCGAGTCGGGGTGGCAGGAACCTAGGGTCACTAATCAGTGGCGCATCGCGTTGCGCATGTATGTTGCCCAGTTGATCTCACTTACCTATAGTCCACAGGTGCTAATTAATATTGTTCAGCGTGCTTTGGGTGCCGAGTCTGCTGCCGTGTTCGGATTTTTGCGTACCCTTTACGAGCAGGTCGCACGGTACCTGCCAGCCACGCTACTCTTCACAGTGATTCGTCCTAAGTTGATGGCCATCCATCTTCAAGGTGGTGTGTCGGGCCTTACGCGGCAAGTGAATCTTGTCGGCAAGGTTAGCTTATTCGTGCTAATGCCGATTGTCATGATCGTTGCGCTGGGTGGTGATGGTATGGTTTCGTTACTATCCGGAGGTAAGTTTATGGGCGAGGGGCTTTTGCTACTTGGGCTTCTAATCGCGTTGGTGCCTTGTAGCCAACGACAGTTGCTTGAGACTGTAGCTGTGGTCACAGGTAGGGCGGGGCTGTGTACATTTGCCTCCGTCTTCGGCCTGCTGGCCCTGCCGTTCATGATTTATTTGCTTGACCAAGGATTTGGGTTGTGGGCGCCGGTGCTTGCAATTCTTTTTGGTCAAATTACCCTTAACGCAACCATGCTCCTAGGACTGAAGCAGATTGGTTACCAAGCGGACTGGCGCGGAGCAACAAAGCTTGCCGCTAGCGCCATCTTTGCAGGGTTGGTTTCCGTCGGGGTGCCTTCCATCGAACGCAATGTAATCTGGCTTGGCCTGGGATGCCTACTGGCAACGTTGTTGTTTCTGGCGCTGGTTTGGTGGTTGCAAGCCTTTACGCTGGAAGAACGGCAGCGCTTTGACGGCTTGATCGGCCGACAGCTGTTCACGAGATAACAAATGCGGTTGCTCTATCTTATAGCTGAGACTTGGCCTACCCACCGCGCTGACGTGGCGGCCCTCTTTGGTAAGTATTTGCCGCGTCATGGAATCCAGTCCGATCTGGTGACAGGCCGCACTTCGGGTCACGAAGGCCCGATTGAGTGGGGGGGCGGCGAGGCTATTTTATGCAACATTTCCGGCGGTCAAACGAAAAAACATATTAAGACGCTGCTGCATGGCATACGGCAATTGTTCGTTGCCGACTGTAAGCGCTACGATGCCATTCAGGTGCGCGACATGCCTTTTCTGGGATTATTAGGCCTGATTGCGGCGAGACTCAAAGGCCTCCCTTTCATTTATTGGATGTCTTATCCAATTTCTGAAGGACAGATCGCCTATGCATGGGAACGAGGCCTATCGCAGGGAATGATGAAATTCTTTTTTCCATGGGTGAGGGGACATGTGGGGCGTGTTCTGCTTTATCGTGTGGTTTTGCCATCGGCCGAGCATATATTTGTCCAGTCTGCACATATGAAGCAAAGAATGGTTGAGCGTGGCATACCAGCGGACAGGATGACGCCCGTACCTATGGGAGTAGACTTGGAGGCTATGCAACCAGTGAAGGTTGATCCTGTTTTTGATCCGCGCCTTAAAGGTCGACGCGCGCTGGTCTACCTTGGAACAATGATCTCTACTCGCCGCATTGAGATACTTTTCGACATGCTGGCGCGGGTGCGAGAGGAGGTTCCATCGGCGTTGCTAGTGCTGGTAGGGGATGCTGAGGACGTACGACATAAACGGTGGTTATTGCAACAGGCTGAAAGTGCGGGTGTTGCGGAACATGTGATCTGGACAGGCTGGTTGCCTATGAGTGAGGGTTGGCGATATGTGAGGGCTGCCGAGGTGGGGTTATCACCTGTTCCGCGTGGGCCCTTACTTGATGTTGGCACCCCCACCAAGGTATCGGAGTATCTCGCGTTAGGTGTGCCGGTAGTCTGTAGCGACAACCCTGATCAACAATACTTAGTGAGCGTAAGCGAGAGTGGGAAATGCGTCCCCTACCGCGCTGAATTGTTTGCATCCGCTGTGCTGCAGATACTTTTTCTTGACAAGGAAAGTAAAATTTTGATGGCAGAGCGGGGGGCTGAAACTGTGCGTGTCCAAAGAGATTACTCAGTGATAGCGGCAGCAGTCTCATCTGTTTATTTTAAGGAGTTATAAATAAATGATGATTAATGCTTTCATTACTTCCGCGGGACACTCTGGTTCGACACTGTTAGATATGATGTTAGGGAGTCATCCGTGTTGTGAGTCGATCGGCGAGCTTGTTCATTTGCCGATGGATATGGCAATGAACAAACAATGTGGATGTGGCCACCCTATGCAAAAATGCGGACTGTGGCCTGTTGTGATGAATAGGATGGGAGTTGATCCGCGCAAAGATCCATATATTTTAAATTTAGGATATGCCTTACCAATGGTGGGTGATAAAAAGCGTACTTCGTTGCTATACAGGCTCACTACACGTTCAAAAAATGCAATAAAATACGCTGAGCTTCGTTTAGGTATCGATTGGATTAAAAAACTAACGCCAGGATTCGCCATCGGGATCGACAACACACTTTCCATTTATGACCATGTTAGAGATGTGACTGGAAAGGATGTTGTCGTTGATTCGTCCAAGCACTATCTTCGCGCAGTTGAGTTGTATAGAAGACGGCCAGAATCGACCCGTATAATAGTTTTGGTGCGCGATGGGCGAGGCGTTTTTTATTCATTCCTTAAGAGGCAGTACGGAAGAAGATTTTCGATGAACGCATGGCGTGAACATTATAGGCGCTTGTATATACTGCTAAACAAGTACGTTGATCCACAACATCGAATAGTTTTGCATTACGAAGATCTTGTTGAAGACACGCAACGCACACTAGATTCGCTTTGTAAGTTCATTGGATTGGAATATATAGACATCATGATCGGATTTCGTTCTTTAGTTCATCATAATATAAATGGAAATGATATGAAATTTCTTACTTCTTCTGAACTACACATGGACGTAAAGTGGAAAAAAAAACTTTCGATAAGTGATTTAGAATATTTTGAACGGCATGCAGGAAAAATTAACAGATATTTCGGATATGTTTGAAAAATCTATCAGTTTTTAAAAAAAATTTGAATAAAAAATGAAATATTTTTTACTATTAATGTTGTTCCTGATTTGCTTTCTTGTAAAGAATTCATTTGCCGATTCAGTATGGCTGCAAATAAAGGATAAGAGTCTTAAGATATCTTCCGGGAGCATCCTAGATTTCACGTTTCTTGCGGGTCAGTTTAGCGATGGGAAATTGCGTTTCTTCTGTGCCTCCCAACCGTTTGGGGTTGAGGAGGGGTTTCCTGATCACGTTACCGCTGATGCATATGCGAGACAGTTAAAGCTCCACGGCTACAATCTTGCCCGTTTCGTCTTTGTCGAGAATGTTTTGATGGCAGGCCGCACATGTGATTTCGACTTTGATCCGAAGCAGCTTGATCGCTTTCACTATTTCCTCGCTGCGTTGAAAAGAGAGGGTGTCGGATGGTTGCTGGATGGGCTGACTTCCCAGAATGGAGCTTACGGTGACGTTGGGCGCGATCGTTGGGCGAAGAAACGAAATGTCAAGGCGGGACTCTATTACGACCCTGAACAGCAGGCGCACTGGAAACAACTGGTTCACCGTATTTTGTTTACGCAGAACCCGTACACGGGAATGCGTATTCTCGAAGATCCAGCCTTGTATGGCGTCATCTTGGTCAATGAGGGGGGGTTGAACCACATCGTTAATTTGGACCCAGATCCAAGATTGGACCATCTTTTCGACCAGTGGCTGACCAATCGTTATGGCACGGCAGAGTCAGCACGGCTCGCATGGGGAATTCATGGTCCGAATGGCGGTCACGTCGTGTTGCCCAGACGCATTTGGTCGGCCAATCCTTGGGTGAATGATGCGCAGCGTTTTTACTATGATAGCCAGCGAGAGGCCTTCCGCTGGATGAGCGATTACATCCGCGGACTAGGTTACCAAGGGTTGATCACGGCCTTCAACAACTGGCCTAATTTGCAGGATCAGGCCACTCGTGCCCAGTTGTCATGGGTTGACATGCACGCCTACCACGAAGAACCAAGCAGGTTTGTCCAACTTGGTTCCCATGTCAGTCAGACCAGTTCGCTGGTGGGAGGGCTGGAATACGTGCGGCATCTGGCTAATGCGCGTTACTGGGGTAAGCCCTATACCGTATCAGAGCATGGTCACCCCTTCTGGAACCGTTGGCGCTACGAGAGTGGTTTGGCTGTTGGCGCTTATGCGGCATTTCAAGAGTGGGACCTGATCTGCCGACATGGCAGTGGGCCGATCGAATTGGGCTATGGCATGGGTAAAAGCAGTCGTAGAAAGGCGATTTATCCATACGGCATTGGCATGGATCCGATCGAACGAGCCAATGAAACATTAACGGCGTTGCTGTATCTGCGAGGCGATGTGCGCCCATCTCAACATCGCGTCGGCATTCGTCTTTCGGAAGAATATGTCTTTGACCAACGAGGCGGCATCGGCCGTTTGCCCAAGGACGTGACCTCTATTGGTCTGGTTACCGGCGTTGGCTTGATCTGGAATGACCAGAAGCCAGATGACCGCCTTGATGTCTTGATTGATCCGGGTGGCGCGATGTCCACCTTGTCGAACAAGATGGCGGTGAAGACAGGACTTGGCGGCGAGCCAACCTTTTCCGATCTTTTAACCGAGTTGCAAGAACGCGGCCTGTTGGCTGGTAATATATCAGATGGAAAGAATATATTCGTTAGTGATACCGGAGAGATAGTTTTTGAGCCTCACTCCAAATTGCTCAAAGTGATCACGCCGCGCACAGAGGCTGCCGCATACGAACACGCACCAGGCAAGCTGGATTCATTGACGATCAGCCAATCAAGTGGACCGGCCCTGCTAGCTGCATCCTCAATGGACGGCCGTCAGCTCAATCAAAGTCGCAGGATTCTGCTAATCCTCGCCACCGATGCCCGTAACAGTGGCATGCAGTTCGCCGATAAGGACGAAAAAGAGTTGCGTCGCTTGGGAGGGTTGCCTGTCCTAATACGCAGCATCAATGTTGCTATACAAATCAAGAATGATAATCATGCAAAAATGTCGCTCTACGCATTGCACTTGAACGGTGAGCGTGCACAAAAGTTGCCTATGAATATTTCCGTTGAGGATGCGATTTCGTTTGAAATAGATACTCAAATTTTAAAATTTGGTCCAACCACGTTTTTTGAATTGGTCGCGGAATGACTGTATTGAATATATTTCGGGTATTAAGGTGGTAGGATGTTCAGACAAGCAAAATTCAAGGTCATGGCATTATCGAGGGCAAGTAAGCTCGATCATTTTTATTCACTTTGCAAAGGTGGGCGAATTCTTGATGCTGGCGTGTCTGGTAAGGCAAGGGTGCCGGGGGAGAATATCTTTCTTAGCAGTTTTCGATTCCCTGGTAACTCTTATGTTGGCTTGGGCGTGGAGGACTTGACTGAACTATCCTGTGTACATCCGGATAAGCATTTCGTTACCTATGACGGCAGAATATTTCCCTTTGGCGACAATGAATTCGATTGGGTTTTTAGCAATGCAGTGATTGAGCATGTTGGTGGCCTAGCCGAACAGGTCTTTTTTTTAAATGAAATGTTGCGTGTAGCGAAGAATGTGTTCTTCACAACGCCGAATAAATACTTTCCCGTGGAAAGCCACACCAACGCTCTTTTTCTCCATTGGTTGCCAGGAAATATTTTCTACGACTGGTGTTCTAAGAATCGCCCTTACTGGAACCGATCCAACCTCCAACTACTAGGGTATCAAGACTTAGATAATGTTATCAAGGCTAGCAACGTTGCGGATTATAAAATATTTTCGAATCGGTTGCTCGGTTGGCCCATGACATTCACCGTTGTCTGTAAGTAGTCATGTCAGCCCCTACTCTCTTGTCCATCAACAACTACTTTTATCGGCGCGGTGGCGCTGAGGTGGTGTTTCTCGAACAAAATCGACTGTTCGAGGAGATTGGCTGGGAAGTAATTCCGTTTTCCATGCGGCACCCAAAAAACCAGCATTCGTCTTGGCAGGATTGGTTCGTTGATGAAATTGAATTTGGCGAGAGCTATTCGCTGTTGCAAAAGGCACTTAATGCCGGAAAAATCGTTTTTTCAATTGAGGCACAGCGCAAGGTCACTGATCTTGTGACGCGAGTAAATCCAGCCGTCGCCCACGCCCACAATGTCTATCACCATATCTCTCCAGCGATTTTCGGAAGATTGAAGTCGTTAGGTGTTCCAACTGTTTTGACGTTGCATGATTTGAAAATTGCCTGCCCCGCTTACAAGATGCTGACTGGTGATGGAGTTTGCGAACGTTGCAAGGGCGGGGCGATTTGGAATGTTGTTGCACACCGCTGCGTTAAAAATTCGCGACCTCTCTCTATGGTGATTATGGTGGAGACGGCTGTACACCGGCTACTGGGCTGCTATTCCCGGCATGTGGATCGCTTTGTGGTGCCGAGTCGCTTTTACCTTGAGAAGTTCGTAGAATGGGGTTGGCCCCGCGATCGATTTTTACATGTGCCAAATTTTGTCGATACAGAGCATTTGCAGCCCCATGGTGCGCCGGGGCGGGCCTTTGTGTTTTTTGGCCGTTTGGGACCGGAAAAGGGATTGGCGACTTTTATTCGCGCACTGGCGCTGGCGGGTGTGAAGGGCCGTATCGTTGGCACCGGACCAGAAGAGGATAAGCTCAGGAAGTTGGCAATGCAGACCGGCGCTGATGTTGATTTTTTCGGTTACCGCTCTGGAGATGCGCTTTTTGATGTGATTCGCAGCGCGAGAGCAATGGTTTTGCCTTCCGAGTGGTATGAAAATGCGCCTATGAGCGTGCTGGAAGCCTATGCGCTAGAGCGTCCGGTGATCGGCGCGGCGATCGGCGGCATTCCAGAGTTGATTCGCGAAGGCGAGACTGGTGCAATCTTTCAGAGTGGGAATGCCGAGGCATTGGCGGCAAGGCTGACTGATTTCATGGGGATGTCCGATGATGAAATTCTTGCCATGGGCAAGGCAGGTCGGCGCTGGGTGGAAGAGGACTTTACGGCGGTGCGCTATCGAGAGCGATTGCTTGGCCTGTATCGCGACATGGGAGTTGTTTGCTGATGGCTGAGAGTGTGATCATGAGGGTGATAGTCGTCGGCCTGCGCGGCATCCCCGAAGTCCAGGGCGGCGTGGAGCGGCACTGCCAGCTTCTTTATCCGCGTCTGGTCCGCGCAGGACACAAAGTCACCATCATCGGCAGAAGCCCTTACATCTCCAAGACACCATACGCTTTTGAGGGCGTTAAGGTGGTTCCTGTCTGGTCGCCCCGGAAGAAGTCTCTGGAGGCCATTGTCCATACTTTTCTGGCCCTGATCTGGGTCTGGCTGCACAAGAAAGATTTCGACCTCATCCACATCCACGCCATCGGCCCTGCCCTCCTGGCCCCCGTTGGCCGCTTGACCGGCCTCAAGGTCGTGGTGACCAATCACGGCCCGGACTATGACCGCCAGAAGTGGGGCTGGTTTGGCAAATGGGCGCTGCGCACCGGCGAAATGCTCGGCGCACGCTTCGCCCACCGCATGATCACGGTTTCCCAGACCATACGCGACCTGATGCGCGACAAGCACGGGATCACGGCTGATTACATCCCCAATGGCGTTGTCCTGCCAGATAAGATTTCTCCCGGCCCGGTGCTGGAAAAATTCGGCCTGACCAAGGGGCGTTACTCGGTGGCCGTGGGCCGTCTGGTACCGGAAAAAGGTTTTCATGATCTGATGGAAGCCTTTTCCCGGCTTGGTTGCGACTGGAAACTAGCCCTTGTGGGCGATGCGGACCATGAGGACGCGTATAGCCTTGGGCTCAAAGCGAAGGCCAAGAGCACTGCGAACGTGGTCATGACCGGGTTCCAGAAGGGCACGGCATTGGGTGAACTGTACTCCAACGCAGGCCTGTTCGTTCTCCCGTCCTATCACGAAGGCCTGCCCATCGTGGGCCTGGAGGCAATGAGTTACGAACTGCCCATGATCCTGAGCGACATCCCGGCCAACCGTGAGATTGCCGAACCGCAGGAGCTTTTCCCGGTGGGCGACGTTGAAGCGTTGGCCGCTAAAATCAAATCGTTTCTGGACACTCCAGAACTTCTCTCTTCCGAGGAAACCCTGACTCGCAAACGCGAGCGGCTGGACCAGGAATTCAACTGGGATCGGATCGCGGAGCAGACTGCGCAGGTCTATGAGACCGTCGTATCTCTTAAAAAATCTTAAAGAATTATATGGTGCACCCCCCATGAAAACCGCTCTCTCCCTGGCCATCCCCGCCGCCCAAGCTGCAAGCAAGGCCATCCTCCAAATCTACGCCTCTTCCGACTTCAGCATAGAAACCAAATCCGACAACTCCCCCCTGACCCGCGCCGACCGCGCCTCCCACGAAATCATCTTTGCCGCCCTGTCCAAAACGGGCATCCCGATCCTGAGCGAAGAGGGGCGTGACATTGCCTATGCCGAGCGCGGGCAGTGGGAGCGGTTCTGGCTGGTTGATCCTCTGGACGGGACCAAGGAGTTCATCAAGCGCAACGGCGAGTTCACCGTGAACATCGCGCTCATCGAAAATCAGACGCCTGTGCTTGGCGTGGTGCTTGCTCCGGTGCTGGACACGCTCTATTTCGCGGCCAAGGGCCTTGGTGCGTGGAAACTGGCGCAGTGCTCCGGGCAGGAGGGTGCGTCTTTGGACGAGCTGCTGGCGGCTTCGACCAGGCTTCCGGATCGGGGCGCGGTTTCGGCCCCCCGGCCGTACACCATTGTCGGTTCCCGCTCGCATCCGTCACCGGAGCTCGCGGCCTTTGCGGAAGAGATGACGAAAATCCACGGTCAGGTCGATGTGCGTTCCATCGGCAGTTCGCTCAAGATCTGTCTGGTGGCCGAAGGTGCCGCCGACGTGTATCCGCGACTCGGGCCGACCATGGAGTGGGACACGGCCGCCGGTCAGGCCGTGGCCGTGCATGCGGGGTGCAGGGTCAACCGTCATGATACGGGCGAACCTCTGCGCTATAACAAGCAGTCCCTGCTCAATCCGTTTTTCATTGTCGAGCGGACCTCCTTTGCACCTTTTGGCGAATCCTGAGAGCAGACACATGTACAGCGAATCCCTTCTTGTTCATTTTCAGCGTGCCGAGCCGCTTCGTCAGGAGGCGGTGACCCTGCCTTCCCTCAATCTCAAGACGCGCCAGCTCTGCGACCTGGAGCTGCTGCTGACCCGCGCCTTCTATCCCTTGTCCGGTTTCATGGGACAGGCCGATTACGAATCGGTGCTTGAGAAGATGCGCCTTGCCACGGGTGAACTCTGGCCCATGCCGGTCTGCCTCGATGTGGGGCCGGAGCTTGGCGAACGTCTTCAAGAAGGCGATCGTCTGGCCCTGCGCGACAAGGAAGGATTTCTGCTGGCCGTGCTCACGGTATCGGACGTGTGGCAGCCCGATCTGCGCCGGGAGGCTCTGGCGGTCTATGGCACGGACGACCCGGACGCGCATCCTTCGGTGCGCTTTCTCTTGAGCAAGGTCGGCAAATGGTACGTGGGCGGGACGGTGGAAGGCTTGTCCCAGCCTCTGCATTTCGATTTTCAGGAGCTGCGCCTCGCGCCTTCGGAGCTGCATCGCCGCTTCACCCAGAACGGCTGGCGCAGGGTCATCGGTTTCCAGAGCGGGGAGCACCTGCACTGCGCCCACAAGGAGATGATCTCCCGCGCGGCGCGTGAGGCGGGCGCATCCATCCTGCTGCAACCGGCCGTGGGCGTGCAGCTGAACGGCGACCTTGACCAGTACGCCCTCATCCGCGCCTATCAGGCTTTTGTGCGCCAGTTTCCACGCAACACCATCTGCCTTGGGCTCTTGCCCCTGTACCAGCGCAAGGCCGGGCCGCGCGAGGCCCTGTTGCAGGCTCTGGTCTGGCGCAACTACGGCTGCACCCATTTCCTGGTGGCCGGGGATCACGCCGACCCGTTTTGCGAAGGGGACCGGCTTTTCTACCCCCACGGCGCGGCCCAGGAGCTGATCCGCGCCCACGAGGCCGAGACGGGCATCACCATGGTGCCCATGCGCGGCATGGTCTACGTGGAGGAGCGGGGCGAGTATCTGCCCCAGGATGAGGTGGAGCCGGACATGAACGTGCGCTCCATTTCATCGCAGGAGCTGAAAAGACGCCTTGAGCACGGGCTGGACATTCCGAGCTGGTTTTCCTTTCCGGACGTGGTGGAGGAGCTGCGCCGGGCGCACCCGCCGCGCAGCAGGCAGGGCATCACGGTTTTCCTGACCGGCCTCTCGGGGGCGGGCAAGTCTACCGTGGCCAAGGTGCTGCTGGCCCGGTTCCTTGAGATGCGGGACCGTCCCGTGACCTTGCTCGACGGCGACATCG